>Ga0194052_1000471_pt1 | contig 26143 bp, 21 predicted proteins | sample SepL226m_MetaG_FD_160117 | JGI IMG/M metagenome (GOLD analysis project Ga0194052, IMG submission 160117) | Anoxic zone freshwater microbial communities from boreal shield lake in IISD Experimental Lakes Area, Ontario, Canada - Sep2016-L227-6m | ecosystem: Environmental > Aquatic > Freshwater >...
GAAAGAATGATGACTTGGTTATTGTGGTATAATATAGAGAGACCACATTGGAGCCTGCGGCTCCAATCGCCTGTGAATTATTTAATTAATAATAATCAGTTGTCCAAAATGTCCTGGACTGATACAAGGGATTGCTGTTTTTATCTAATTAATGTTATAATTAGATTAATTTTAGGTGCGTATTTATAAAAATAATTAAATATTAGGTATGTTAAAAAAAATCGTAAGCTTTGCGGCTATTTTGTCGTTGTTTATGTCATCAATTGCGTCTCAAGCTTTGGCGGCGCCGGTTAGCGGCGATTATCCCAATACTCGTCCTGCGCCAACTGCACCTGTTGTAGTCAATAAAGAAGCGCCGGTATTAAAGCCATCGGCCAGCGGCCAAAAAATGATGTTTGTGCCTGGCAGTTTGATTGTTAAATATCGCAAGACCGGTCCGAATGCCGTCAACGTGCGAGCTTTGCCGGACAAAATGCCGCCGGCTAATGCCATAAGGCCCAATAGTGCCTTGTTGTCCGATCAGACCGCGATGAAGGTGAATAATTTTGCGGTTAAATATAAATTAAATGTCCGCGATAACTTTAAGACTTTAAATACGGTAGTCTACAATTTTGATCCGAGCCTTCAGACAACTGACTCTTTGATTGCTTCTATAAAAAGTGACCCGACTGTGGAATATGTGGAAAGGGATTATGTAAATCGTTTTGATTATCCGTCTACCAATGACGCGGCCATTAGCAATACTTACAACTTGGATAATTCCGGTAATTTTTATGACAGCCAGGGATTGCATTCGACTTTGACCGGCGCCGATACCTCGGCTGCTAAGGCCTGGACGGTGGCCGGTAATTCGGAAGGGCAAGGCGTCTTGGTGGCGGTTATCGATACGGGCGTTGCCTATAATCATCCTGATTTGGCTGTCAATATGTGGGACGGTTCGCAGGTCTGCAAGGATCGGAATGGCGTTGTGGTAAACGGCGGTTGCCCTAATCATGGGTTTTCATATTATTTTAGGTCTCTGGGCGACAATAGATATTCTTCTACTGAGGATAATAATCCGGCAGCCAATAAATATATGCCAATACTGGAGATGATTTATGGTCCGGTTCCGGCGAATATTATCGCGGCCAAGAGCCACGGCACTCATATCAGCGGTATCATTGCGGCCGGCAAAGGTAACAATGTCGGTATTGCCGGTATTGCGCCGCAGGCCAAGATTATGGCCTTGCAAATAGATGGCAGCTCTTATAACGAATTAAAGGCTATTAATTTCGCTATCAATAATGGAGTCAAAATTATCAATGCCAGTTATGGCCAGGACTCTTTTAGCCAGGCTGATTATGATGCTATCAAAGCCTTTGGCGGTAGCGGCGGGCTGTTTATCGCGTCCGCAGGCAATAATAGCCGCAATAACGACAGTACTGCCCAATACCCATGCAATTATAATCTGAATAATGTTATTTGCGTTGCGGCGACTGACTACAATGATGGTCTGGCGTACTATTCAAATTGGGGCGCGACTTCTGTCGATGTGGCGGCGCCGGGCAGTATGATTTACAGCTCAGCTATCAAAGACTTGGATGACAATGGCCAGAAAGAAGGCTATATGTATATGTCGGGTACCTCGATGGCCACGCCGGCTGTGGTTGGCGTGGCTGCCTTGATTTGGGGCAGCAAGCCTAATTTGACTAATCTGCAAGTAAAAGAAGTTTTGTTAAGCACGGTTGATAAGCTGGGTTCTTTGTCTGGCAAGGTTGTCTCCGGCGGCAGAGTGAATGCCTATAGGGCTTTGCAATTAATTAATGCAGAAGTTAATAAGTGCGGGAACGGCGTTTTGGATAACGGCGAAGTTTGCGATGGCTCGCTGCTAAATGGGCAGACTTGCCAAACACAGGGGTATCAGTCTGGCGCTTTGGGCTGTGCCTCTGACTGTTTGTCTTTTAATAAAAATGATTGCGTTAGCAATACTTGCGGCGATGGCGTCAAAAATGGCAGTGAAGAATGCGATAGAACGGACTTGGGCAATGCCACCTGCCAGAACATGGGCTTTGCCGGCGGGACTTTGGGCTGTTCGTCCAATTGCACCTTGATTATGAGCAGTTGCACTAAAATAAATAATTCTGTTTGCGGTGATGGCATTAAGAATGGCTCCGAAGAATGTGATAGAACTGATCTTGGCGGCGCCAGCTGCGTATCCAAAGGTTTTGCCGGCGGAACCCTGGGTTGTTCGTCCAATTGCACCTTGAATACGGCTAGTTGCATTAGGAGCAACGCTGTTTGTGGCGATGGCATCAAGAATGGCACCGAACAGTGTGATAGGGCAGATTTAGGCGGAGCTACTTGCCAAAGCAGTGGATTTGCCGGCGGGACTTTGAAGTGCACTTCATATTGCGTCTTGGATGTGGGCCAATGTGTTCCAATCAGTAACCCGGTGTGCGGAGATGGTATCAGAAACGGGACAGAGGAATGCGACAGAACTGATTTTGGCGGGATTAATTGCGTGTCCAGGGGCTTTACCGGCGGTACGCTAAGCTGTTCGCCTGCTTGTATTATGAGCACTGCTAACTGCACCAGGGTTAATAATCCAGTCTGCGGCGATGGCATTAAAAATGGCAATGAAGAATGCGATAGAACTGATTTGGGTGGAGCCACTTGCCAGAGCAAAGGCTTTGATGAAGGGTCATTAAGCTGTAGCTCAAACTGTTCTTTGTCTACCAATGCTTGCAGCAAGAGAATTGTGACAACGCCGCAGGGCATTAGTTGCGTAGCTCAACTGAATAAAATTGGTTATTTGAATTATTTGAATTTGACTTTAAACGATTCTTTGATGGCCTTGGCTGGCAATGCCGACGATGCTACGAACGCCAACAAATTAGGCTTGGTAATTGAGGCTGTCATGAAGCAATACGGTGTTAACGGCCAGGTGCCGAAGGTGAACCAGCCTCTCTTGGGTAATTGTACCTTTATGGCGGATGACAGTGGCCAGCAGTGCTATGTCTATTCCTTTAAGAAGGACGAATTCGGAAATAATCTGGGCAAAGTAAGCGTGACTGCCAATCCTTTGTGCTCGGATGTTGCTACACAGAAGGCTAATATGATGGACGCGCTAAAGGCGGGCAAGTGTTGCAATGATGGCGTAGCTTGCGGCGTGCCTTTGACCAAATATCCATATCTGACCGGTTTCTCCGCTGCTGATACCCTGGAGTCGATTGCTAGCGATGTTAATAAACAAAAGTCTTTGATTGATCAGGTTTTCCATGAATTCGGCGGAGGGAATGCCGATGTCCCGAATACATATACCGACAATGTCGGCCTTTGCCGAATGGTCAGGCATTATTACGGGTCTTATTGTTACGTGTATAGCCGTTTGCCAAAGTATGAGAAAAAGGTTTCTGAATATACCGATGCAATTTGCGGCAACCCGTATGACACTAACGACGATATGCAATCTCTGGGTGACTACAGCAATAATAATCAAAAGGCCAGAATGTTGAAGGCTCTGCAGGCGAATCAGTGCTGCATTGCCAAGACAGCTGCCGCAGGCAAGCAGGTGGCAGGTGTAAAAGTGACCTCTGACACAGGCAATCATGCGGTACAGATAGAGAAAGCTGATGCAGGAAGCTTTTCTTTTATGGCTAATGCTATGCAATTGGTGTCATCGCTTAAGTCTGTCACCAGCCAAGTTATGAGCGTTAAGATTAAATCATTGCTTAATTTGTTCGAATAATCTTAGAGGATTAGGTAGCGCAAAAATGGCTAGTCGGTGATTAGCCATTTTTGTGTGGATTGACAAATATAAAATATTGTGTTTCTGTGTAGGTCTATGACTATTTTTGACCAAAGCCGGCCTGGAGTTTCGATGGCCAGGATTATAGCCGCTGAGTTTGCGGCCTTGACCTTGATTATTATCGGGCTAAATGTAATTACCTAAAAACCCTTGTAAATGCAAGGGTTTTTAGGTAAACAAAAGGCCTGTCGCTATCGGCAGGCCTTTTGAGAGGATTTAAGCTTTGGCCTTGACTTGGTCACCAAACTTGGTGCTGAGGGTCTTGAGGCACTTGGTGCAGGCTTTGAGAGCGCCGCCTGCCAGATTCTTAGTCTGCAGGTTGATATGCTGGCGCTTGATGGTTTTGATATTGGAGTGGGAGCGGGAAGCATCCTTGGTGGAGCCGCGTCCGCAGAGGTCGCATGTTTTGGACATAAAAGTATCTTAGGCGTTATAAAAATAAAACAAGTTGTTTCTTGTTCAGATAGAGCAAATTTAGCACATAATTATTAAATTTGTCAAACCTGGGAGTTCCTTTTGACTTTTTGGCATAAATTGGCTAAGATAAATGCCTAGAAGATGCATTTATTCAACAAATTTTATGATGTTAGCTATTGTAATTATTGCTGTTTTGATTATGTCGGCTGCTTTTCATGAGGTAGCCCACGGGCTGTCTGCTTATTGGCAGGGTGATACTACAGCCAAGGATGCCGGGCGTTTGACCTTAAATCCGATAAAGCACCTTGATCCTATTGGTTCGGTAGTTTTGCCCTTGATTTTCTTGTTGTCTAAGTCAAATTTCTTTTTTGCTTGGGCTAAGCCTGTGCCATATAACCCATTTCGCTTGCGTGATGCTAAGTATGGTGGGCTCAAAGTGGCTTTGGCGGGGCCGGCGTCAAACTTTCTATTGGCCTTGGTATTTGGCTTTGTTTGTCGCTTTATGCCGATGTCGTTGGTGGCTAAATATGGCTTAGTTAATGCTTTTTTTAGCGGTTCTGGCGGTTTGATAGGCGGGGATTATAGTCAGCTAATGGCCCTGATGAGCGGGTCAATGTCGGCTAGTATTTTTGTCTTATCTTTTATCATTTGTCTAATCAATCTGTCTTTGATGATTTTTAACCTCATTCCACTGCCTCCTTTGGATGGATCCAAGGTGCTTTTTCCGTTTTTGCCCAGAAAACTGCAAGAATTGTATTTGCGCTTGGAATTTAGCCCTTTTGGCTTTATTATCGTCCTGGGATTGCTCTATGCCGGCTTGTTTGACATCTTTTTTTCCCTTATTCCTGTGCTTTTTTCGGCTATTACCGGTATCCGTTAGGCAAAAGTGGCTAGCTATTGACTAATTACGTATCTTTTGTTAATATTTATCAGAATTCATTTCCCCACGCGGGATAATTTTTTTGCAACTTTAATTGTGTCCAACGGGACTCAGCACGGGCTCTGTTCCGGTCCCGCCCGGCGGGCTCCTTCACAGATTTTTTTTACTTTTTATTTATTATTTAGAATCTTCTTTCTGATTACAGGAAGAAACATAGACGAATTATGCCTACAACTAACCAACTTGTGCGTTTTGGGAGAACCAGCAAAGTGACTAAATCCAAGTCGCCTGCCTTAAAGGTTGTTTCCGATACCTTACACCGCCAGAAGACTATCCAGTCGGTCGGCGCCCCTTTTAAACGTGGTGTTTGCCTCAAGGTAACCACTACCACTCCTAAGAAGCCTAACTCCGCTTTGCGTAAAATCGCCAGAGTCCGTTTGTCCAATGGCATGGAAGTAACCTGCTATATCCCGGGCGAAGGCCACAATTTACAGGAGCACTCGATCGTGTTGGTCAAGGGCGGCAGGACCAAGGATTTGCCAGGTGTTCGTTATAAGATCATCCGCGGCGTCTATGATACCCAGGGTGTGGCCAAGCGCACTGCCAGCCGCAGTTTGTATGGCGCCAAGAAGCCAAAGGTCAAGCCGACCAGTTCCAAGAAAAAGTAATTATTATTTAATATATAGAAGTCTAGAGCGACGCATGGCTGCGCCACTCCAACCAACGTATGAGAGGAAAACAAGCCCCAAAAAGAAAGATAGAACCTGACGCCAAATATGGCGATCTTGAAGTTGCCAAATTCATCAATTATTTGATGTATGACGGCAAAAAAGCTGTCGCCGAGAAGGTTCTCTATGATAGCTTCGAAATCATCCGCGAAAAGACTAAAGCCGATCCTCGCCACATCTTCAACAAGGCGTTGAAGCAAGTTATGCCTTTGTTGGAAGTCCGCGGCCGCCGCGTGGGCGGAGGCAACTACCAAATCCCATACCAGGTGCGCGGCGATCGCCGTTTTGCTCTAGGGTGCCGTTGGATGATTGATGCCGCTCGCGGCAAAAAAGGCAAGCCAATGGCTGAAAAGCTGGCTGACGAAATCATCAACACCGCCAAAGGTGAATCTGCCTCTCTCAAGAAGAAGCTGGATGTGCACCGCATGGCCGAGGCGAACAAAGCATTTGCTCACTTTGCTAGATAACATAAAGGCCATAAGTAAGCTGCTTATGGCCTTTTAAGATAAAATTTATAATTATAACTCATATAACTTTATAAACTTAAAAACTTTGTATACTAAAATAATAATCTAACCTATAACTTTATAAACTTTAAAAACTTTATAAACTTTATAAACTTAATGTATGTCCCGTGAATATTCGCTAGAAAAAACTAGAAACATCGGCATCATGGCCCACATCGATGCCGGCAAGACCACTTTTACAGAACGTGTGCTTTTTTATACCGGCAAGAAGCATAAGATCGGCGAAGTTCACGAAGGCGCTGCCGAAATGGACTGGATGGAACAGGAAAAAGAACGCGGCATCACTATTACCTCCGCCGCTACCACCTGTTTTTGGAAGGATAATCGCATTAATATCATTGACACCCCAGGACACGTCGACTTTACCGTCGAAGTAGAGCGTTCGTTGCGCGTCTTGGACGGCGCTGTGGCCGTCTTTGACGGTTCGCAAGGCGTTGAGCCCCAGTCCGAAACCGTTTGGCGCCAGGCTGACAAATATAATGTCCCTCGTTGTTGCTTTATCAACAAGATGGATAAGATGGGCGCCGATTTTTATATGAGCCTTGATTCTATCCGCACTCGCCTGAACACGCGCGCCGTGGCTGTGCAATTGCCGATTGGCGCCGAAGAAACAATGCGCGGTGTGATCGACCTGTTGACTCAGAAGGCCTACGAATTCAAAGGCACCAACGGCGAACAGATCAATGAAATCGATATTCCGGCCGACATGAAAGAAAAGGTAGAGACTTACCGCGCCCAAATGATCGAGCGCGTGGTGGAGTGCGACGAAGTTACCATGGAAAAATATCTCTCCGGTGAAACCGTTTCGATTGAAGAATTGAAAGTGGCTATCCGCAAGGGCGTTATTCATAATGAGATTTATCCGGTCTTCTGCGGTACCGCTCTTAAGAATATCGGCGTACAGCTGATGTTGGACGGCGTGGTGGATTACCTACCCAGTCCCTTGGACGTGCCTGTCATCTTCGGCCATAATGTCGAGGATTATAGCATTTTGACTCCGGTTGAGGCTTCTGATGATGTGCCTTTCTTTGCCTTGGCCTTTAAGATTGCTACCGATCCTTTTGTCGGCAAGCTGTGCTTTGTGCGCGTCTATGCCGGTGTCTTGGAATCCGGTTCATATTGCTTGAACTCCTCCAATGGCAAGCGCGAACGCATCGGCCGTTTGGTCCGTATGCATGCCAACCATCGTGAAGAAATAACTAAGATCTATGCCGGTGATATCGCTGCTGTCATCGGGCTTAAGGATACCGTGACCGGTAATACTCTGTGCAGCGAAGAAAACCCGATGACTCTGGAATCCATCACTTTCCCTGAGCCAGTTATCAAGATTGCTGTCGAACCAAAAACCAAAGTTGACCAAGAAAAGATGGGCTTGGCCCTGGCTCGTTTGGCCGAAGAAGACCCGACTTTCCGCGTGGAATCGGACGAAGAATCCGGCCAGACCTTGATTAGCGGCATGGGTGAATTGCATTTGGATATCATTGTCGACCGCATGAAACGCGAGTTTAATGTAGAAGCTAATATCGGCCAACCTCAGGTTGCCTATCGTGAAACTATCCGTGGTTCTGCTCAGGCTGAAGGCAAATATGTCAAACAGTCCGGCGGCCGCGGCCAATATGGCCATTGCTGGTTGCGCCTCGAACCGAATGGCGAAGGCAAGGGTTTTGAGTTCTTGGATGAAGTCAAAGGCGGATCTATCCCTCGCGAGTTTATCCCGGCTATCAACAAAGGCGTTAAGGAGGCTATGGATCGCGGCATTTTGGCCGGCTATCCGATGGTCGACGTCAAGGTGGCTGTCTTCGAAGGTTCATACCATGAGGTCGACTCTTCCGAAGCAGCTTTCAAGATGGCCGGTATCATGGCTTTCCGTGATGCTTGCGCCAAAGCCAGTCCCGCATTGTTGGAGCCGATTATGAAGGTAGAAGTTACTACTCCGGAAGAATATATGGGCAATGTCATCGGCGATTTGAACGCCAAGCGCGGCCAGATTGAGAAGATGACCGACCGCGGCAATCTCAAGGTGATCGACGCCAAGGTGCCGCTAGCGGAAATGTTCGGCTATGCCACCGCCTTGCGCTCGATGTCCCAAGGACGCGCCAACTACTCTATGGAATTCTTGCACTACTCTGATGCTCCGAAATTTATTGTTGATAAGATAATTGGAGAAAAGGGGAAGAAGTAGCTGATTATTACAACTGTTGGTTCTCGCATAATATATTCTCATTGCTACGTTTCACAGATCCCTGCCTTCGCAGGGATAAATATGAAAAGCTCTTCAAAATTGGGGGAGCTTTTTGTTTTGGCTGTATTGTGGGGTAGTAAAAAGAGGTTGTCATAACCACGTTTTTTTGCTATTCTGTTAGAATATGGAGAATAATGAAAAGCCTCTAACAAAAAAGGATCTTGAGGATGCTTTTGTCAATTTCAGCACCGGCCCCTTGGTAGAGATTCTGGACAAGTCTTTTGCTAATTTCAGCACCGGCCCCTTGATTGAGATTCTGGACAAGTCTTTTGCCAACTTCAGCAAAGGGCCCTTGGTTGAGATTCTGGACAAGTCTTTTGCCAACTTCAGCAAAGGGCCCTTGGTTGAGATTCTGGACAAGTCTTTTGCCAACTTCAGCAAAGGGCCGTTGGTTGAAATTCTGGACAAGTCTTTTGCCAACTTCAGCAAAGGGCCCTTGGTTGAGATTCTGGATAAGTCTTTTGCTAATTTTAGTCAAGATATTTTGATGCCTGCCTTTGAATCTATAGATGAAAGATTTGAAAAAATAGACCAGAGATTTGAGAAAATAGATAAAAGGTTTGATTTGATTGACAAAAAGTTTGTAGAAGTAGATGAAAACTTTCAGTCAATCGACAAGCGACTTACTAATATGCAATCCGAAATGTTTGATTATAACAGTGAATTAAAGGCAGTTCGCAAAGAGCTAGACGCGATTAAGTATCGTTTGGCTTGTTTGGAGAAAATGGCTAAAGAGGACTTTGATGCTGTTGCCTCCGAAATACCGCTGTTAGACACACGCACTACAAAACTAGAACATAGAGTAACGAGGTTAGAGGCCTATAAGGCTTGATTTGTAAAAAGACTTCTGTGCGGTTGCTGTTAATGATATAATTATTATACTTTTTGGTATTTTGTTGGAATGCGGTGAATACTGATTAGAATTGTAGTCTATATTTCGAATACAATGAATTACAAAAAACTAAGCGGGGGGCTTTAAGGTTTTTACCCTGTGGGATAGAAAGAATTATCTAACGGGGTTTACCTTGATTGAATTGCTGGTAGTTATTGTTATTATCGGTATTTTGGCGACTTTGGCGGTTGTGGCATTAAGTAATGCTCGAGGCAAGGCCAGGGACACGGCTAGGGTTTCTGACATGAAGCAATTGCAATCAGCCTTGGCACTTTATTATACAAATGAAGGATCGTATCCTGTTATTATTACTTCTGGCCAATCTCTAACAGGTAGTATTACAGGTCAAGTCTATATGAAAAAGATACCTAGTAATCCTCGGCCTCAATCAGATGGCACTTGTTCGGCTGATGAATATGGGTATTTACTTTCTAGCGATAGTCAGTATTATGCACTAGCTTACTGCTTGGGCGCTGATGCCGGTTCAGTTAAGGCAGGGACTAATTGTGTTACTGCTGATAGTTTAGCCGCTATACCAGGCAATTTAGGTTTTTTCCCCGGCAATACTGGAGTGTTAGTGAACGGTAAGCAATCAGAATGTCCGGCTTGTGTTTGCGGTGATTGCAGTATTTTGTCTTGCGATGGTCTGTCTGCTGATTTTTCTGTTTCCGCTGCTTCTTGTGTGGTCGATAATACTACATACAATGCGGTAAAAATTGGAAGCCAGTGTTGGATGAACCAGAATGTTAATATTGGGCAAATGATTACCGCGCCTGTCGCTGGTAACTCAAGCAATATGACCGATGATACTGTCTTGACGAAGTGGTGTTATGAGAATAATGAAACTAATTCTAATCCAAGCAGTTCTTCTGTTGGCGGCTGTAATACTGACGGAGGATTGTATGTTTGGTCGGAAGCTATGTATTTGCCAGCTGCTTGTAATTATAGTTGGTCTAGCAACTGCGCTCCCGCTGTATATTTAACCGGATCGGGCGCGACGGCGCATAGACAGGGGGTCTGTCCAAAGGGTTGGCATGTTCCTAGTGATTTGGAAAAGGCTACGATGGCAGATACGATTGATAGAGCTTATGGCGGCGATGGCGTCAGTGGTTTTGCCAGCGATAAAGATGCGACTTGTGTTTCCGCTTGCGATAGTGGCGATTCAGAGTCTCCTTACGCTTATGCAACGTCTAATCTAGCTGGATTGCTTAAGTGCACGACTTCTGGAAACCCTTGGGCTGGTTGCGGTGCCAGTAATTTAAAAATGCCATATTCTGGTTTATGGATATCTTCTTCGGATTTTGGCAGCAGAGGGTCTTATGGGTATTATTGGACAGCCACAAACGGATCTAGTCAATCCATAGCTATTAGATATTATTTTAAAAATACTGCGCCATCTTCAACTTTTTACAGGAGTACTGGCAATGCTAAGCCGAGTAATGGCTTATCCGTTCGTTGTATAAGGGACTGATAGTTGGTGTTTAAGATATATTTATGTTATTATCGCTTGGCAGTTAAAACTTCTGTATGATTAAACCAGGCTAATACTCTGATGATGGAGCCAATCTGTGAGCCTATCAAACTAATGCCGGCAAGGTTCGAATGTTGAAAGCGTTGTATAGCGGCGCTTGTTGCAAATAATCTCTTTAGTAATTCGCTTGTTGAAGAAGGCTAACGTTAGCCTTCTTTTTTGTTGCGGTTTTGACAGTTTTAAGGTTATTGTTTATTTGCTGATAAAGCTTGTATAATTTGACGGGAGTGACTATAATTAATTTAGATTAAATTAAAGGCTGTGGATAAATGCTTGTTTACAGCTCAAAATATTTATAAATAATTAAAATTTAGCTTACGGGAGGAGCTATCTGCTATTTATGTTTGTCTCCTTTTCGTATGAAATTTTAGCGCGCGGTACTTAGAAAGTTTTCTTTTTTAAGTATTTTTTTTGGTTAATTTTCTATAATTAATATACATTTGTTTTCTAAGTTTAAGCGAAGTCGAACGCTGAATCCAGAAGACATCAATCAGCCGAGGCTGATTCTAAAAACTATAAATTTAAAATTATGAAAAGATTCTTTGGGAATAAAGTAAAGTCCGGCTTGATAGCCATGCTATTGATCGGACTATTTTTTGTTGTCGGCACAAGCCAGGCTTTGGCCGCGACTAGCGGATGGAATAACCCGACTGTTGGTGCAAGTTCGAGCGCTACTGGTACTACTAATTGGGTCAGCCCTGAAAATATTACTATTGTCGGATCTCCTTATGCAACTATGGTTTTGCCAACTTCGACGATTTCCCGGTATCTGAAGGGTACTGGTTATGGTTTTAATATTCCTGCCAATGCCACGATTAATGGTATTACGGTCAGAATCAGCCGTTCTTCTTCTGGGACGGGGAGTCCATTGATTGTTGATAATGTTGTCAGTCTGGTCAAGAATGGAGCAATAGTCGGGAGTAATGCTGCTTCCGCGACCGGTTGGCCATATTCATTAACTGAGGCTACTTATGGTAGCGCTAGCAGTTTGTGGGGGGAAACTTGGACGCCGGCTGATATTAATAACGCAAATTTCGGTGTGGTGCTTTCTGCGGTCAATGAGTATACGGTTAACCCCAGGTCTTTGAATGTTGATTATATGCAGATTACGGTTGACTATACGCCTGCGCCGGTCAGCGCTTCTGGCTCAAGTGTCACTGTCTCAAATAATATTGTTAATACTAGCGGCGGGGCGTCAACCATAAGGATAATGGTTAAAGATCAATTTGGAGATCCGATGGTTGGTATTCCTTCGGCTAAAATAGGCATCAATGCTTCGGGTATCGGAAACACTATCACCCGTCTTTCGTCTGAAACTGATGCGGATGGTGTTTATACCGCAATGCTGCAATCGACTGCTCCGCAGACTAAAACAGTTTCTACGACCGTTAACGACGTTGTGCTGAACGATCATCCAACTGTCGATTTCTATTCTTCTGCTCCGGCTAAGGCGACTATCACCGCCACTCCATTGACCCAGGAAGCCAGTTTGTCTGGTTCTGTTATCAGCTTGGACACCTTAGTAGCTGACGGTTATGATAATACAGTGCCTGATGGCAATCCTATCTGGATTGCTTCTGCAAGCACAGCTCCTCACGGTACTCCAACGACTAATTGCCCCCAAACTTCACAGGTCTATACAGTTGCTGGCCATGTTTCTTGTTTGGTTAATTTTAATTATAAAGGCGACGTCACTTTGCGAACTTATGGCAGTAATGGCATTCTGACTGGTTTCGGTAATACGACTGTTCATTTTGTCGATACTACCAAGCCGGTTATTACCTTGACTGGCAATAGCAGGGTGACCACTGAATATCGCGGTACTTATACTGATTTGGGCGCGACTGCCAATGATAATATTGATCTGAATATCACTCCCAGTATAGTGACGGTTAATCCGGTCGATACTAATACCGTGGTGTTTAATCCGGCGCATGATGGCAAAGTGGTCGGTACATATACCGTGACTTATAACGTGAAAGACGGTTCTAATAATAACGCCGATCAAGTTACCAGAACTGTTAATGTCATCGATACTACCGCTCCTGTCGTTACATCCTTGACCTCTGACGCAACAGCCACTGGTTGGCTGAAGGTTGGCGGCAAGATTAAATTTACTTTAGCTTTGGCTCCGGCCGAACCGTTGGCGGCAGTCGCCGGTAGTTATAATGGCCAGACTCTGGCTTGGACGTCGGCTGATGCCGGGGCTACTTACACCGCTACCTATACGGTCGTCGAGGGCGATAATGATCACAAGATTGCTCCTTTGCAAATCAGTGGCATAACTGTGACTGATGTAGCCGGCAATGAAACAACTGTCGCCGGTACTGATGTTGAAAAGAATATCGATGCTCATACTCCAGTTGCGCCAACAGCAAGTTTGCCTGCCTATATTAATCTAGCTAATGTGGCCAGTGTTCCGATGACAGTTGCTGGTGAAGTGGGCACAACTGTCCATTATACAGTCGGCTCGGTAACCGGTAGCGGTGTGGTGGGCAGCGACGGTTCGGTCACTTTTGATTTGAATTTATCTGCTTTGCCTCAGGGAGCCGTCGTGGCATCTGTCACTTTGACTGATGCTGCCGGCAATGTCAGCTCGGCCGGTACGGCCGGCGCTACTAAAGATACTTTGGCTCCTGCCGCTCCAGTCGTATCCTTGCCTGTCTATGTTAACACCTTGAATCAAGCTGCCTCGACAATTTCCGGGACGGGCGAGGTGAGCGCTGTTATCCGTTATACTATTACTGATTCTGCTACCGGTGAAGTTACCGGCACTGCTTCGGTGACTCCTGGCACGACCATCCATTTCTCGGCCAAAGATTTATCCGGCTTGCTGGACGGAACATTGTCCTTGACTGCTACGCAAACCGATCTAGCCGGCAATACCAGCGAAGCAAGCGTTGTGACTACGGCAATCAAAGAAACTATCAAGCCGACCCTGGCCTCTTTGGATTCGGATGGCAAGCGATTTTCTATTGATTCGCATCTGATTACGGCGGCTTTTAGCGAAACTGTTACCGCGCCCAAGATTGCCGTTACATATAGCGCAGTCAATGGCGATTGTGTAAACATTTCGGCAACCGCCATGACAGCAACTGCCGATCCTAAGGTCTTTAGATATAATTTAGCTGTTAGCGACGCTTGTCTGGCGGCTCTTGGAAATGTAACCATCTCTAATGCTACCGATGTAGCCGGTAATATAATCGATGCTGACAATAGCCATAACTTTAATATTGATACTGTCTCTCCTGATATCTCGGATATTTCTCCCGATCATCTTAGCTTTATCAAGGCTGACTTTACGGTTGGTTATAAGTTAAGCGAAGATTTGGAAAACGGCACTATTAATTTTAATGACGGAGAACATATTTATACTTTGAGTGCAGATCAATTAAAAGCAGGCACCCATGTTATCTCGAATGCTTCTTTACTTGCCGCCGGAGTTAATCTGAACGAAGGATTATATACTGTCATTTTTCATGGAGTAGATTTGGCCGGCAATGAAGGAAATGCTTCTGTAGAGCAGGTTACTTATGATGTTACTTCTCCGGTTGTTCAGAACGTAACTTCTGACAAAGCGGACGGTTTCTACAAAGCAGGCGAAGTGATAAATGTTTCAGTTAAATTTAGCGAGCCGGTCAATGTGACTGGCAATCCATATTTTACTTTAGCAACTGGTAATACTGATAGAAATGCCAATTATAAGATTGGTTCCGGTACTGATTCATTGACTTTCGTGTATACTGTCCAGCCGGGTGATACTAGCGCTGATTTGGATTATCTCTCGACCAATGCCTTGGCTCTGAACGGCCAGTCAATCAGTGACCGAGCCGGCAACGATGCCAATCTAACCCTGGCTACTCCAGGTGCTGCCAATTCCCTAGGCTTTAACAAGAATCTGGTTATCGATACCACCGCTCCGACTGTAGTCCTCGCAACTATTGCTCCTAATCCAACCAATACTTCTCCGATTCCGGTAACTGCTACTTTTTCTGAACCGGTGACCGGTTTTGAGAGCGCTGATATCACAGTGGGTAATGGTTCTGTCAGCAATTTCGCCGGCAGCGGAACAACTTATACTTTTGATGTAACTCCGACAGTTGATGGATCGGTGACTATGAATATTGCCGGTGGTGCTGCGATTGATGCCGCTGGTAACGGCAATGTGGCCGCTGCTCAATTAGTCTTGGTTTATGACTTTACCAAACCGGAAGTAACTGCGGTGACCTTAAAAGAAGGATCAGCGGCTTATGACGGCGTGGTAAAAGCGGGCGACGTCTTGACTATCGAAGCAGCCTTTAGCGAGCCGATAGCTGTCTCGCCGACTCCGACTATCGCTATCAGTGGCAACAATACTCTGGCTGCTACCGCCATGACACGCGTCGATGCGACTCATTATACTTATAATTATACCGTAGCAACGCCAGGCAACGGCGATGCCACCATCACTATTGCCGATGGCAAGGATTTGGCCGCTAATGTATTGGCCATTAATGCTGCTACCAAGTTTGTTGTTGATAACACCAAGCCGATTATTGACCAACATGCTACTGTGACGGAAACAGCCAATGATTTGGGCGGGAAAGTGGTTGTTTATACCGTGATTGCTAATGATAATCATGATGGTTCTATGAGCGCTGTCTGTACGCCTGCTTCCGGCACAAAATTCGCGGTCAGCCAGATTACGCCAGTCACCTGCAATGTGACCGATCAGGCTGGCAATGTGGCCGATGCGATGACCTTTAATATTATCGTTAACCCGGATGTGATTGCCCGATTGTTAGTAAGCGGCACTACTCCACATAAGACAAACGAAACCAGCGCAATCTCCGTAACCGGCAAAGACCAATATGGAAATATTACCACCAACCAGAGCGGAACGATGGCGGTAGTGAATGCTGATAACGGTGCAGTCCTGGGCAACACTATCTTGACCTTGGCCAATGGTACCGCGGCCACAACTCTGCAAAAAGCAACGGCTGGCATCACGACCGTCACTGTGTCCAGTGGCAGTTTGATTCCTGGCAATACTCAAGTTGAATTTACCCAGGTCGACACGACCGGTCCGGTAGTCAGCGAAATCCATCCGGCGCTCGGCGCTGTTGATGTGTCAATTAGCGCGCCTTCGTTTATTATCTTTAATGAAGTTTTGAAGTTATCGTCTGTTAATTCGGGTAATGTCCAGCTTTGGAAGGCGGCTGTTGCTCCTGCCGCTGCGAGCCAGATTTCTGCTACCGTCTCTTTGGTAGAAGGCGGCAAGCGTGTCAATATCACTCCTGATAGTCCATTGGATTATGATGCTGCTTATTACTTTGTAGTGACCGGCGGTGTGACTGATGAAGCGGGGAATGCCTTGACCACAACCAAAGACAGTTCCAACACCGGCTTCACGACAGCCAAGAACATGGCTGATCTGATTGCTCCGACTATTACCGCGCATAATCCAAGCTCCGATGCGGCCGTGTCGGTCAATACTGCTCCGAGTGTGACCTTTAGCGAGGCCTTGAAGCCCGGCTCTGTTAGCTCGGTAACCGCTCAGTTGTTTGATGTAAATAATGAACCAGTTCCAGCCGCCGTTTCATTGGTTGAAGGCGGTACGCGAATTATTATCACTCCTAGCGTAGCCTTGGCTAGCAATGCCACCTATCACTTCGGCGTTACCACCGGTATTACTGATGAAGCCGGCAACGCATTAGCTGAAGGCGCTAACTATACTTTTACTACTCTTGTTCCTTCGGATGTTACTGCGCCAATCGTTATAAATTTTGTCGCCGGGGCTATCACTGATTCCGGCGCCAATCTGTCGGTGACGACCAACGAGAATGCAGTTTGCCGCTATGCCGATACTGAAAAAGATTTCGCCGACATGGCTGCCATGTCTGATAATAATGGCACTGTTCACACTCAAGCCTTATCAGGATTAAAAGCCGCTACGTCGTATAATTATTACGTCCGTTGCCAGGATGCCGCCGGCAATACAATGAACGCCTCGGCCCATACTTTCTTCATTACCAAGACCGCCGTTGCTACCGGTGTCAGTGTTGATGCTGTTTCGATGACCAAGTCTATCGGTGCTGCCGATGATACTTATGCCAATGGTTGGGAGTGGAGATTCCTAGTGACTTTGCCTGATGCGGAGAATGGAATGGCCTTAAAGTTTGCTGATTGGACATCCGGCGCCAATACATTGTTGGCCGGAGGCAATATGGAATATTATTCCGAGCAGATCGGTTCCGGCTTGGGCAGCGCGGCAAATCCTGTTGCTATTACGGCTGCCAATACTTATCCTGGATATATCTACATTAATCCGTCTGCTGATGTGGCTCCAGGAATCCCGGGTGTCCAAACTTATGTACGCGTCAAGATGAAGATTCCGGCTACGACCGTGGGCGGTTCCTATGGTTCCAGCTATCAGGCAGCCAGTCAAGCTGGCAGCATCTAGTCCAATAACTAATTCCAGGCGCTTATGAAAAAAAATAACTTCATTCTGGGCTGTATGGCGTGCGGGTTTGCCTTGTTGGCAAGCCTGCCCGCGATCGCCTCGGAATCTCCGGTTTATCAATTGAAAACATCTCAACAAATTGAAACCGGTTTATCCGGTACTGTTAATAATTGTGCTGTGCTGACGGTGTCTAATGGTTCTGTGTCGGCCTACCCGAGCTGTGCTATCACTTGCAAGTCAGGATATATTTTATCCGCATCCGCATGCGTGCCTCAGCAAGTTGAGACTTGCGCTATTGCGACGGTAGCCAATGGGTCCGTAGCTGCTTTCCCTGGCTGTGCTATTACCTGCCATACCGGTTTTGTCTTGACCGGCAATGCTTGCTTGGAACAACCAGCTCCTGTATGTGCAGTGACTACGGTGGCCAATGGCACGGTGTCGGCCTATCCTGGTTGCGCTGTCTCTTGTAATTCCGGTTTCGCTTTGCTTGACAATGCTTGCGTGGCGCAACCTGCGCCAACGTGTGCTATTGCAACGGTCGATAACGGTGTCGTAGCCGCATACCCTGGTTGCGCTATCACATGTAACTCCGGGTATTCTTTGTCCGGTAATGCTTGTGCTGTGATTGTAGTGCAAAGCAGCGGAGGCGGCGGTGGTGGAGGCGGTGGAGGCAGTGCGCCTTCTGCTCCAACGGCAGTCAGCGCCGTGAATGCTCCTATGGCGGTTACTCCAGCACAGACTGGCACGGCGACAAATATCTTTGCGCAAGGGGAAGTCAAATTGACTGTTCCTGTCGGCAGCATTTCGCAGCCGACGACTTTTACCGTCAATATGGTCGCCGGCGCTGTCGGTGAAGTGCCGGATGATACCACGGGCGCCTTTATGGTTGGCAACAAGGTGATAAATATTACCGCTAAGGATGCAGGCGGTGCGGCGGTCCGTAACTTTAATAATCAATTGACGATCGCTATTACCTTGCCAGATTTGCCAGCAGATACCAGTGACCTGGCTGTTTACTATTTTGACGACACGCAAGGAGTTTGGGTCTTGGTACCGGGAGCAGTTTTCGACCCAATTACGAAAAAAGTTACCATCCAAGTTAACCACTTGACTAGATTCGCGGTGCTTAAGGCAGGCAAGCGCTTGTCGGTGCCGCTTAGGGCGAGCGTGCCGGTAAAAACGGCCAGCTCTACTATCGCAACGCCGGTGAAGCCGGTCGGTATAATCGCTGTCGTGCCTGTTAAAACCGCCAGCCCATCTGTGGGCACTTCGACCGTCGGACAAGTCTTGGGTCTTAAGGCTTATGCCGAAGGAACCCTATTGCGTTCCAAGACTAACAAAAAGATTTATGTAGTTGCCAAAAATAAGCTGGCTATCTTAGCGAGCATCAAAGAGTTGGCTAAATATAAAGGCAAAAAGATCATCGATGTGGACCAAACAGTTATCGATAATTATAACAAGCCATCCGTAGCGGCAGTAAAGGCAGTTAAGTTTGCCGAAGGCGCACTGTTGCGTTCAAAGACTACCAATCAGCTTTATACGATTGTGGGTGGCAAGAAAGTGCAATTAATAACTTTTGCCCAATTTACCCAATTTATAGGCAAGCTTGTTACCTTGGTAGATGAATCCGTTCTTAAGGGATACTAAAACACGCCAATACAAAAATACTCCGAATTATCGGAGTATTTTTGTATTGTCAAAATGACCGTTTTTAGACTTAAGACGCTTGGTAAGTGTCCATAATATTAAAAAATAAAAAATAGCCAATTTTAGCCTAATTCTAACCGTCCCGATGTATTTCGGGGCGGTTTTTGGTTTCGGGCGTAAAACATTGACATTTATAGACAAATATGATATAATAATGAACAAAATTATGTTCTTTTTATTTTAACCTTAGGAGGATTTTTGATGAAATCCGCGAAGTTTAGTTGGTGGGATTATACCCTTAAGCCGCTGCTTGTAATATTCTGGGAGCCGTTCAGTAAGAAGCGGTCTCATTTCTGGAATTGGCAGAGATTTAGCGGCATTACCCGTTGCAGCCAATATGTTGCAGGGGATAAAAATGCCAAAGACCGCCGTTCTATCTGGCGCAATTTGATCCAATCGAATTTTGGTTGGAAGAAAGTAGTCTATTTCGACGCGCTGGACTTGGAAGGTTTCCCTTATCACTTGGATTACCATGTCGGTTTCTTTAATTGCGACAAACGGCAGTATGAAATCTGCTGGCTAAAGGTGCGGGGCAAAGTGGCGGTCTTGCGCGGCAATCAAAATATTGATTTTTTTGCCATCAAGGCGGCGGACGGCCAACCGCTCAAGTTGAGATTTGCCGGCAATGGCGATAAGAGAAGTCTGGCAAAAGACTGTATACTGATATAAATATTTTTGGATAATACGGAGTTTGGATGATTAAGAAAATGAAGGAATTGCTGGAGGCCAAAGATTATGCCTCAGCCCGTGCCTATGCCTGCGGATTGCCGGTAGCGCAACGTTTCGATGCTTTGCAAATGATATTGAAAGATTGCATAGTCCGGCACGACGGCAAGGGAGCTGAAGACGTCTTGGACTGTCTGCCCAAAGGACACCGGGCGCATCTGCTGTCCAAAGTCTTTGCGGAATTCGTGAGCAAGAAATAGCCTGAGGTTAGATTGACAAAAGGGTTTGGCACAATGCCAAGCCCGCTTATCTGAGTTTATAAAGCATGCCCGCCCGTAGCTGTGTACCCATAGCGAAGGAGGGTTCGTAAAGTTCAAAAAGTTTGCCTGTCCCGTTCGCGGGATAAAGTTAGATGAACTGGGGAATTTATTGTGAATTGAGATAAGTCTATAAAATTTTTAAAGTATTCAAGTACATATAACTTTATGGACTTTACAAACTTTACAAACTTTACGAACTTAAGTGTACATTTTATCACAAACATAAAGGAAGAAGCATGAATCTGGATATTACTGGAACTACCGCCACAGCTATCGACAAACTGCTTAAGCAGGAAGAGCTCAAGACTTTGATTATTTATCTGAATAATCTGGAAGACGACACAGAGCGCAGATGCGGACTAGGTATGGTCTACCTGCGTTGCTTACAAGAAAATAAATATGATGATGCCGATGAAGTCGCGGTTTCTCTATACTCTGTAGACTTGCAGGACTTGAAAGTTAATTTGGAAAATCTGATCACCGAGTGTGTCAAAAATGGAACGCATAATCAAGCCGCTAGGCTGGCAGGTTACAATAACAGGACGCTTACCGGCACGGAGTTGAAGAATATGTTTGATTTTCATCTTAAGGAGAACCATGATGTCTCGATGCAGGAAATCACCAAAATGATGGAAGAAAGGCTGCTCAGGTTGAAAAATCAACAAGACGAAGCTCACGATTAAAAGCAACTTCCCATCGGGTTTGGCAATCGTCAAACCCACTTATCCCAGTCTCCGATGTATATCGGGGCTTGAGATAAGTTACGTTCTTTATCAATAGATTGGAAAGTAGAAAATGACAGAAAACATCAAAACATTGCTTGAGATCAAGCAGTATTTTACCGCTCGCATTTATGCCGGCACATTGCCGCCCGAGCAACAGAAAATTGAGCTCGAGGATATCCTGGCTCATTGCATTAAGAAAGGCTTGGTCAGAGAATGCCGTGAGACAGCCGAGCTGTTAGGCAGGTCACTGAAGCCCAAGGAGTTAAACGCTCTATGGGCGGAGCAAAATGCGTATGATGGTGTTACAGACGCTATTTTGGCAGCCAGTATGTTCAGTAAGCAACAGCGGGAAATCAAACTAAAGAAAATCCTCAAAATTTGTTTGCTTAGCGATTGGCTGGAATTAGCCGAGGAGACTTGTCTATTTTTAGGCAGAAAACTGACTCTGCCCGAGCTGAAGCTGATGCTGGTGTCTGATGCTAAAAACGGCTGGCAAAATGCTGAAAAAATCGTCAGCCAAATGCCCGAGCTGCATCGCAGTATCGCGATTGAGAAAATAATCAAAGATAATGTGGACAAGTGTGAGCTGGGTGAAGCGCAAAAGTATGCCAAACTGGCGGGCAGGAAGCTGACGAATAATGAATTGACTATTATTATGGACGAGCTGATCGAACGCAAAGATACGCCGACGGCCGTTGTGGCCGCTGGTATGATGCAGGAACCGTTACGTTCTGAGCAATTATCTATGATGTTGGAATTCTTCATTAGCGAACGGCAGATAGACCGTGCCTTGGATACGGCAGAACGTCTGGGTATAAATATCGAACCGGATAAACTGAAGCAATTGCGTGAGTGGTGCATAGCTATCGGTTGGCGTATCAAGGAGGCCAAGAAATTGGCTAAGCAGATGGGTATGCCGTTGACGACAGATGAACTCAAATCGATGCTGGCGGAATTATCGGCCCGAATAAATTGGGGTTCGAGCATTGACGTAATATATATCGAAAAAATCGCCATCTGTCTTGATGAGCAGGATCGTAAGGAGCAGTTGGCTCTCTTTATGAATTTGTTTCTTGATAAACGCGATTTTAACAAAGTACAAGCTATTGCCAAGATGCTGGACGGACAACGTGTCACTATTGGCAAAGATTATGTATAACTATTTTCCAATCACAGGGTTTGGCCATATGGCCAAACCCGTTTATCTTAGTTTGTAAATAATGGCTTACTGTGTCATTATCGTCATCTCTGTGTCATTCCCGCGCAGGCGGGAATCTCAATCTTGACTGTTCGTAACGACATAGATTCCCGCCTTCGCGGGAATGACACATTATTTACAACCTGAGATAAGTCTAGTTCTTTTTATCAATATATCAGGAGTTAAGGTGTTGCAGATTACAACAGTGCAAAAAGAAGTGGAAACATTTCAGGAATTTATCGACAATCATCAGGCCGGTAGCTATCTCTTGCTGCAGACGGGGTATTTTGACAGTTTCGGCTCTCATCCCTTGGGCTGTATAGTTCGGCGTGATAATCTCTTGCTGTTGAACGGCAAGGATAAGGTGTTCGGCGGGAAATTCGATGATTGGGGAACCAACGACCAGGGAGATTTGGTAATCGAATTCCGTGGTCGGCTGATGAATAACAAGCGAGATATTATTTACGATGGCGTAAAGCATGGTATGCATGATTGGAAACCGCATAACAAGGGCTTTGTCGTCGAGATTGAAAACAGGCTCTTGCTTAACGGCACAGAGCTGTTGTACCAAGGTCCGCTTGATGAGTGGATGCCGCACTTGGATCTAGTGATAATCAAGTTGCGCCAGGAATACACCTATGGCACCCAGTTATTATGTAAAGGAGATTTCAATAGTTGGCTGTCTCATCCTTTGGGAGTTATCACTATTAATGATCGCCAATTCAGACTGAACGGCCAAGACTTGATCTGTGAAGTATCTTGGGATCGTTGTGCCAGCCATCCCCAAGGTGTGCTGATTGAGCATGATGAGCAATTGAAATTCTATCCTTTGCCATCATTGGTTAAGCCGTAACTCTTGATAAATCGCGGCTAGTATCATCTGGCCGCCTGACCCCAGCCTGTAAAAAGTTTACAGTCTGAGTTTAGTTGAAATTGAATGTTCTTTAAATATTTTGGAGTTAGAAAATGATAGCGATTGAACACAAGAAAGTGCCGACGCTAACGGCGTTTGGCAATGACCATGAGCCGGGCAGCTATTTACTATTAACTGATAATGGCGGCTTTGCTTGTCCGTGGATTGCTCATCCGTTAGGAGTAGTGACTCTCGGACCAGAGTTGTGCTTGAATGATAGCGATATCTTGTATGAAGGTTATTATGATGAAGTAAAACTTTGTCGTGAGGGGTTGGTTGCTTGTAAATCGTCAAAGATTGTCGAAGTGACATCGAGGATGTTGCATGACGGCCGAATGATGCGCCTCGTACCACATGAAGAAGGTTTTATTATTCAGATTGGCTGGCCCATTAAGACGGATGGAGTTCCAGGTTTTTTAGCGGAAAAATACGATGATTGGTTTGACGGCAAGCATTTGTTGCGGATTGAAGAAGACGATGGTCTACTACAAACCGAAGATGGGCAGTGGTTGTATATAGGTGATTGGGACCATTGGGAACCTCATCTGGATGGCGTTATCGTGCAAGTGGAAAATGAGCTGCGGTACTATCCGAAGCTAAAGACGAAAGTTTGAAAATTAGCGGCCAGAATAATCTGGCCGCCTAACCCTAGTCTGCAAAAATTTTGCAGCCTGAGTTTAGTTGGTAATTAATGTTCTTTAAATATATTAGGAGTTAAGATGCAAGTAGTGAATCAATTAGAATCGTTGAAGGCGTATTTGGATAACCATTTACCGGGTAGCCATGTGGTATTGTGTGAAATCAAAGACGATGGCTGGGCATCTTGGTGTCCGCATCCAGACGGCATTGTGGTTGGGATTGATGGTAAATTATATCTCAACGGCGTTGACGTTATTCATGCTGACAGGTGTGATGATTGGCGACTCGATGAGCAAGGGCGGTTGATAACAAGGGTTAGAGATGAGCTATGGTCAATCGGGGTAAATGGAAATGAATTGCTCTTTAAAGGCAGTGCTGATTCATGGATGCCCTATGGCGGCAACTTGATTGTCGAAATCGGTGACGATTTGATAATGAACAGCACCGAGCTATTGTATCACGGTGACTTTGATGATTGGTGCATGTCTTATGAGGGAATTGTGATTCAAATCGCGGATCAAATATTGCTAAAAGGGACCGAGGTCCTTTATGACGGTGATTTTGATGCTTGGGATATGTGCCCGAAGGGATTGGTAATCGAAACCAATGGCGGCCTATGGCTAGATGGCGAGCAATTGCTTTATGACGGCGCTTTTGATAATTGGGCATGCACTGAGCACGGCTTTATTATCGAAGTGCATAATCAGTTCCATTTTTATCTCTATCCGGAAAATGCAATTAACTCATAATTATTAGGATTATCCAAGGCTCTGCGTTATCGCAGGGCCGCTTATCTGAGTTTATAAAGTTTGTAAAGTTCATAAAGTTTTTAAAGTTAGATGAACTGGAGAATTTTTGTGAACTAAGATAAGTCGAAAAAAATAAAAGTATTTAAACTCCTATAACCCTCCTTCACTTTGGGGTTACCCAAAGTTTCGGGCGGGCATGCTTTAGGAACTTTACAAACTTTATAACTTTACGAACTTAAGTGTCCTTTTATAAACTATTTTGGAGTAGAAAAATGAATAAAGAAGTGGAAAAATTGTTGGCCGCCGGGAAGCACGATCTGGCTTTTGCTTATGCCCGTTTCAAGGGCAAGAAGGCATTGTCGGACCTGATGATGGATGAACGGTTTATCATGAACGCCGCTTTGGCTCATCTATTGAGCGCATCGGAAATATCTGATTTGATAATATCATATTGTCAGAAGCGTGATTTTGTCACTGCCGGAGCGTGGGCAAGTTGTTTAGACGAGCCTTTGCGCAGCCAACGGCTGGTATGGATCCATCGCCTCTGCCTGCGGGCAGAGGACCAGGGAGCAGCTTGGGAGATTATCAAGCAGCAAGTATTCAAGTTTATCAAAGATGACTGGCTGTATGTATGACAATTTTCTTGATGAAATTTTTGGCAAGCATAAGCAAGAGATTTTGCAGGAGGCGGGAGACAACGGTCCGGAGCGACTGATATCGACCGGGCTGGCGCAACGGCTGTTATCCGAGGTTATAGAGGCTGATCTTGCCGAGTCCAAAAAAGATATGTCGATGTACTTTTCTATCTTGTGCTCACGCGTAGCCCTGGCTCGTTTAGCGGGAGAGACGTACAGGACTCACAAATTAAAAGAGCTCTACACATTGTGTAAAGTAAACCTGATGCCAGGTAATTATGCTTATAAGATGGCGCAGAAATTGATCGAACTGATGGCTAAAGACGAGCTTGAACGCAAGGCCTTGGGCCAAGAGCTGTTTGATTATTGCATTGCCCGCGGATATGCCAAGTGGGCAGCTGAGCTGGCGCCTAAGTATCTGGGCCGCCGCCTGTATAGCCGCGAGTTGAACCAGATGTTCAAGCAATTCAAATCCAACGACGAAAAGATCGATGAAATAGCAGAAATGATGTTGAAGCGGTAATCCGCAATAATAATCTACTCCAAATCTATCCTTGGAGCAGTATACTAGTATACTGCTCCAAGAGATTCTTGAGTGGGGCGTGAGCAGGTAAGATTTTTGTTGTCGGTTAGCTCTTCTGGCTAACCGCTTTATCCCTGCCTGTTACCTCGGTAGCAGCCAGAGCTAAAGCTGAACTTTAACAATTAAATAAATAGGTGAGAAAATGAAAAAGGCAATCCGGCGTTTGTTGAAGGTGGCCATCTTCTCGGTGTTCCTGTGGAATATCGGGCTGGTGCACAACCGTGGACGCCGATATCTTCGGTATCGATGGCAAAGTCTGCTTCGGCATCGGCTGGCGCCAATATCCGGAGAAATCAGTACGAGTCTATTTCTGGCCCTATTTCTTCCGCATGGGAGGTGGGCGATGAGCCGACTGTATCGAAAGTATAATCGTGATGATTAGAAATAAACCCCGCGTTATAATAACGCGGGGTTTTTAATTTCTTGTGTCATTCCTGTAGATGTTTATTAATTCGTTGACAACTTTTGCAAGAAGGCCGCAGGCACTTCGCCGTTAATTCCTTGATGTGGCCGCATTGTGTTGTAGTAGTGCAGATATTGGGACAATTCATCTTCTAGGTGT
>Ga0194052_1000472_pt1 | contig 26139 bp, 27 predicted proteins | sample SepL226m_MetaG_FD_160117 | JGI IMG/M metagenome (GOLD analysis project Ga0194052, IMG submission 160117) | Anoxic zone freshwater microbial communities from boreal shield lake in IISD Experimental Lakes Area, Ontario, Canada - Sep2016-L227-6m | ecosystem: Environmental > Aquatic > Freshwater >...
GCATCCTTGATGTGGGGCACGGTGATGTCGCGGCGGTCGAGGGTGAAGCCCTTGCCCTTGAACAGCTCGGCCACATCGGCGTTGGTGACGGAACCGAAGAGGTGGCCCTGCTCGCCGGCCTTCTTGGCGACGGCCAGGCTCACGGCCTCGAGCTTCTCGGCCAGGCTCTTGGCATCAGCCAGTTCCTTGGCGCGGACCTTCTCGGCGCGGACCTTCTCGAGCTCGATCTGGCGCTTGTTGCCGGCGGTGACGGGCAGAGCCATCTTGCGGGGCAGCAGGAAGTTGCGGGCGTAGCCGTCCTTGACGTTGACCACGTCGCCGCGGGCGCCGAGGTGGGTCACGTTCTCGATCAGCAGGATTTCCATGGGGACTCCAGGAAGGGATGGGTTGGTTGCGGCCAGCGCCTCTTGCTCGCGTTGTCCCCGCTTGGGTGAGACGGCGTCATGCGCCGTCAGGGCCGGATCCCTGGGGGTCCGCCCTGTCCCCCGGTGGGTTCAGGCCGATCAGAAAGTCCAGTGTAGCGAGGGATCCGCCGATACAAAAGCGTGGATTTTCCCCGCCCGGAGCCTGGATGAGCACCTACGCCAATCGTCGCGATGCCCGCCGGGTCATTGTGGGTCCCGAGTTCGGGATCTCCTTCACCCTCAAGGGGCACGCCTACCGGGAGGTCCGGATCACGAACCTCAGCCCCGGGGGCTGTTTCGCCATGGTGGGTGCCCGGGATGCGGGCCTGTTCTCCCGGGGGGCCACCCTCGAGGCGCTGATCCTGGAGCACCCGGAGCTGCCCAAGCAGCCCATCACCGGCACCGTGAGCTTCGTCCTGGGCCACCGGCCCGGGGGCACCACCCTGGACATGGTGGGCGTGGGCATCCAGTTCCTCTGCATGGAGGCGGCGGCCCGGGAGGCGCTGGACACCTGGATCGATGCGGCCCTGGCTTCGGGCAGCTAAACCTTCCCGAAGAACCCGAGGATCGCCGAGGCCACTTCCTCGCGCATGGCGGCGGTCATCTCGGGGTAGACCGGGAGGCTGAGCACCTCCTTGGCGGCCAGCTCGGACTCCGGCAGCTGCCCGGCGCGGTAGCCGAGATCCTGGAAGCAGGGCTGCTCATGGAGGCAGATGGGGTAGTAGATGGCGCAGCCGATGCCCCGCTCGCGGAGGTGGGCCTGCAGGGCGTCGCGCCGCCCGCCCTTCACGCGGATGGTGAACTGGTTGTAGATGTGGCGGCCGTTCGGCACCACCTCGAGGGGGAGCACCACCTCGTCGGCGGCCAGGGCTGCCATGCGCTGCAGGTACCAGGCGGCGTGCCCGCGGCGGCCTTCGTGCCAGCCGTCCAGCATGGGCAGCTTGGCGCGCAGCACCAGGGCCTGGAACTCGTCCATGCGCCCGTTCATGCCCACCTCGTGGTGCATGTAGACCGGCTCCATGCCGTGGACGCGGATGCGGCGCACCCGGGCGGCCAGGGCGGCGTCATCGCGGATGGCGGTCATGCCCGCGTCGCCGAAGGCGCCGAGGTTCTTGGTGGGGTAGAAGCTGTAGGCGGTCATGTCGCCGAACTCGCCCGCGGACTTGCCCCAGCCCTTGGCGCCCAGGCTCTGGCAGGCGTCCTCCAGCACCGGGATGCCGTGCTTGGCGGCCACGGCCATGATGCCCGGCATGTCCGCCAGCTGACCGAAGAGGTGCACCGGCATGATGGCCTTGGTGCGGGGCGTGATGGCCGCTTCCACCAGGGCGCCGCTGGCGTTGAAGGTGGCCGGGTCCAGGTCGATGAAGACGGGCTTCGCGCCCAGGCGGGAGACCACGCCCGCGGACGCGAAGAAGGTGAAGCTGGGCACGATGACCTCGTCCCCGTGCCCGATGCCCAGGCCCATGAGGGCGGCCAGCAGGGCGTCGGTGCCGCTGGACATGGCCACCGCATGGGCGGCCCCCGCGTAGGCGGAGATCTCGGCCTCGAGGCCCTTGACGTTCTCGCCCAGGATGAAGGCCGAGCGGTCGATCAGGCCCGAGAGGCCCTCCAGCACCTGCGCCTTGATGGCGGCATTCTGGGGTGCGAGCTCAAGCATCGGGACGGGCATGGGGCCTCCAAATCACGCCGGCCAGTATGGCATCGGCTTCAGCCCGATTCCGTCACATCGGAAGGGCGGGTGAAGAAAGAATAAGATTCGCCACCAAGACACCAAGGCACCAAGAACTGCCTTTGCTTTTCTTGGTGTCTTCTCGGCATCGGCTGCGCCGATACGCGAGACGCATTGAAACCTGGTGCCTTGGTGGTTCTCAGTTCACTCAGTGGGTTCAGCCGCCTCACTGGGCTTGGTGGGGCGCATGAGGGGGAAGAGGATGACGTCGCGGATGCTCTGGCTGTTGGTGAGCAGCATGACCATGCGGTCGATGCCGATGCCCTCGCCGCCGGTGGGCGGGAAGCCGTGCTCCAGGCTGGTGATGAAGTCCTGGTCCAGCAGCATGGCCTCGTCGTTGCCGGCCTCGCGCTCGTCCATCTGAGCCTGGAAGCGGGCCATCTGGTCCACGGGGTCATTCAGCTCCGAGTAGGCGTTGGCCAGCTCCATGCCGCCGATGAACAGCTCGAAGCGGTCCACGAAGGCCTCGTCGCCCTCCAGGGTCTTGGTGAGGGGCGACAGCTCCAGGGGGTAGTCCGTAATGAAGGTGGGCTGGATGAGCTGCTTCTCGGCGTAGTGCTCGAAGAGATCCCCCAGCAGCATGCCGGCGGACTTGGTGGCCGCGTCCTCCACGTGGACGGCCTGGGCCAGGGCGCGGATCTGGGTGTCATCGTCCAGCAGGGCGCGATCGAGGGCGCCGTGCTCGGCAATGGCGTCCTTCATGGTGAGGCGCCGGAAGGGCGCGGCGTAGGAGATGGTCTGCTCGCCCCAGGGCAGCTGCTCGGAACCCATGACTTCCCGGGCCACGCGGCTCAGCAGGTTCTCCGTGAGGGCCATCATGTCCCGCAGGTCGCTGCCGGCCTCGTACATCTCCATCATGGTGAACTCGGGGTTGTGACGGACGCTCAGCCCCTCGTTGCGGAAGTTGCGGTTGATCTCGAAGACCTTCTCGAAGCCGCCCACGATGAGCCGCTTGAGGTACAACTCCGGCGCGATGCGGAGGTAGAGGTCCATGTCCAGGGCGTTGTGGTGGGTGGTGAAGGGCCGGGCCGTGGCGCCGCCGGGGATGGGCTGCATCATGGGCGTCTCGACCTCCAGGTAGCCCTGGTCCTCCATGTAGCGCCGCACGGCGCTGACGATGCGGGAGCGGGTCTGGAAGGTCTTCAGCACGTCGGGGTTGGAGATGAGGTCCAGGTAGCGCTGGCGGTAGCGCTGCTCCTTGTCCTGCAGGCCGTGCCACTTCTCGGGCAGGGGCAGCAGGGCCTTGCTGAGGAAGCGGACCTCCTTCACCCGGACGCTGAGCTCGCCGGTCTTGGTGCGCATGAGCGGGCCGGTGACCTGGATGAAGTCGCCCATGTCCAGGAGCTTGAGCATGTCCCAGCCGGGCTCGGCCAGGTCGTTCATGCGGAAGAAGGCCTGAAGCTTCTCGCCGTTCTCGGTGAGGTGCGCGAAGACGCTCTTGCCCATCTCGCGGATGGTGAGGATGCGCCCCATGACGGACACAGTCTGGCCCAGGGCCTCCAGCTTCTCGTTGGTCCAGGCCTCGGCGTCGGCGTAGGTCGCTGCCAGATCGGCGATGCCGTGGCTGCGGTGGGCCTTGCGCGGCCAGGCCTCCACCCCGAGGGCCTTGAGCTTCTCGAGCTTCTCAAGGCGCACATCACGATACTGGTTGGGCTGCATGGAGACTCCGGCGCGAATCCCCTAGTTTACAGGCCCCGGCCCCACTCGGCCCGGATTGGGTGCAGGGGGGGCCGTGGCAATTCCGGTTTCTTTGACGGGGATAAGAGGGATGGACGGGGATAGGGCTCTACCTGAACCGCGGCCAGACTCAGCCCCATCCGGGCAAGGTCAAGAGCGGAACCGCAGATGCCGCAGATGGTCGCAGATGGGCGCCGGCCCACCCTGCCCCCAGAAAATCAGGTTGGCCGGTGATTGCAGAGATGACAGTGGTTTTGGTCCCGGCCCGCACGGGAGCATGGGCTCTATCCAGGGGTGCCACGGCCAGGCCTCCTGGGGGGCTCGGCCCTGGCACCCCTGGATGACTTCCGGCGCAGCCGGAAGCCGCCTCCGGCGGGCCCATGCGGGGTGTGCCACGACCCATCAGCGAAATTAGGGCAATCACCGACCAGGAAGCACTCCCAGAGCACAAAGGGACAGGAGGAAGGCCACGGCATCTGCGTCATCTGCGGGTTGCCTTTTCAGGCTGAGTCTGGCCGATAAGCGGGTTGCAGTTATCCCCGTCCATCCCACTTATCCCCGTCAAAAAAGCTCTTTCGTCATGCGGGCGGGTCAGGGTCTGTCTCCGAAGGTATAGGCCACGAAGGCGCTGATGTCCGGGGCCACGAAGGTGCCGGCCTCTTCGCTGAAGCCGAAGCGCCAGCGGGGCAGCTGCGTGTGCCGGAAGGTCCAGTGCTGCTGCCAGCCGGGCCGGTCCAGGCGGGAGAGGCCGACACGGTAGGGGCTGCCGGCATAGGCCAGGCTGACCTCGCCCCCCAGACCCGACAGCAGGCCGGCGCCTTCGCCCTGGTAGCCCAGGGTGGCCCAGGCCCGGCTGAAGGAGGTCTTGTCCAGGACGGAGCGCAGGGGGCTGGCCTTCGGCAGGCCCAGCACCACCCGCTCGGCCTGGCCAAAGAGGCGCCAGCGCCCGTAGCGCCGCCACAGGGCCACGCCCACCATGCCGTCGGTGCCGCCGCTGCCCGAGAAGTCCGCCTGCTTGCCCGTGGGTAGCTGGATGGAACCGCCGAACCGCCCGCCGGACTCGGCCGTGCCAAAGGGCTGGACCCAGGCGATGTCGAGGTCCAGCAGGGCCGCGCCCGGGCGGGACAGGTCGCCGATCACGCGGCCGTCCCGCTCCAGGTGGTAGGCCAGGCGGCCCTTCGGGGCATCCTCCCGGCCCCCCTGGGGCAGGTTGAACAGCTTGTGCCAGTTCCACAGGAGCTGGTCCTCGATGCCACCGGAGCGGGAGACCACCCGGGCCCGGACGTTGATGCGGCTGGCGCCGGTCTTGAAGGCCCAGTCGCCCGTGAGCTGCCACTCCTCGCCGTCCAGGCGGGCCCAGGTCCGGCCGTCGGAGCTGTGCTCCAGGTCCGGGCGCAGCATCTGGCTCGAGGTCTCGATGGCCAGCTCCTTGACGCCTTCAGGCAGGGGCTCCGGGAACCCGGCGAACCAGGCCACCCGGTTGGGCCGGGGGGTCTCCTGGGCCTGTAACCCGAGGGCGATGATTGCCGTTCCCAACACCCACAGTTTGACGCAGGTCACGATGCCTCCTCGGTGCTCCCGTCCTATTCTGCTTGCACGACGGCCTTTGTCGGTATTGATTCCACAACGGTCATTAAAGAATTCTAGTTGCGCCATAGACGATACCCGTATGATGATCCGACCCCGATCCTTCCAAGCTCCACCCCTCAACGCTTCAATCGCATGGAGTCCGCCATGACCCGTCTGAAGTCTCTGCTTCTGGAAAAGATCCAGGAACACCGCCCGCGTATCACGAAGCTCACCAAAGAGCTGGGCAACATCGTGATCGACAGCGTGACCATCGACCAGTGCGTCGGCGGTGCCCGCGACGTGCGCTGTCTCGTCACCGATATCTCCTACCTGGATCCCCAGGAAGGCATCCGCTTCCGCGGCAAGAACATCCCCGAGACCTTTGCTGCCCTGCCGAAGCTGCCGGGCGCCGAGTACCCGACGGTGGAGTCCTTCTGGTTCTTCATGCTGACCGGCGAGATCCCCACCGCCGCCGAGGCCGAGGAAGTGAAGCAGGACTTCAACTCCCGCGCCAAGGTGCCCACCTACGTCTTCGACGTGCTCAAGGCCATGCCCAAGGACAGCCACCCCATGGTGATGCTCTCCACGGCCGTGCTCACCCTGCAGCGCGAGAGCAAGTTCAACAAGCAGTACCACAGCATGAAGAAGGTGGACTACTGGGATCCCATGTATGAGGATGCCTGCGACCTGCTGGCCAAGCTGCCCGAGATCGCCGCCTTCATCTACCGCTACAAGTACAAGAACGGCGAGATCATCGCCTCCAACCCCGACCTCGACATGGGCGCCAACTTTGCCCACATGATGGGCATCGCCAAGCCCTACGACGATGTGGCCCGGATGTACTTCATCCTCCACAGCGACCACGAGAGCGGCAATGTCAGCGCCCACACCACCCACCTGGTGGCTTCCGCCCTGTCCGACGCCTACTACGCCTTCAGCGCCGGCCTCAACGGCCTGGCGGGCCCCCTCCACGGCCTGGCCAACCAGGAAGTGCTGGACTGGATCATGGGCTTCCAGAAGAAGCTCAACGGCGCCGAGCCCACCGAGGAGAACGTCAAGGCGGCCCTGTGGGACACCCTGAACAGTGGCCACGTCATTCCCGGCTACGGCCACGCCGTGCTGCGGAAGACCGATCCCCGCTACCAGGCGCAGATGGAGTTCTGCCTCAAGCACCTGCCCAACGATCCGATCTTCAAGCTGGTCAACACCATCTACAAGGTGGCCCCCGGCGTGCTGACCGAGCAGGGTAAGACCAAGAACCCCTGGCCCAATGTTGACGCGCAGAGCGGCGTCATCCAGTGGTACTACGGCCTGACCGAGTACGACTTCTACACCGTGCTCTTCGGTGTCGGCCGCGCCATCGGCGTGCTGGCCAACATCACCTGGGACCGTGGCCTCGGCTACGCCCTGGAGCGCCCCAAGTCCGTCACCACCGCCATGCTCGAAGAGTGGGCTGCGGCGGGCGGCCGGAAATAAGTCATTAGCTGTCGGCTATCGGCTGTCAGCTCGTGATGAAAAGCGGTGGACCTTCGGGGCCGCCGCTTTTCATTTGTATTAAAATTAGATTCAATGACCACCCGGTCTTCCAGGGAGCGCGCCATGGCCACAGGGACTGTCAGCCTACACCGGGTCCTGAAAGCGCCGCCGGAGCGGGTCTACCGGGCCTTCCTCGATGCGGATGCCCTGGCCAAGTGGCTCCCCCCCCATGGCTTCACGTGCAGGGTGCACCACCTGGAGGCTCGGGTCGGCGGCACCTTCCGGATGTCCTTCACCAACCTGGCCACTGGTCAGGCCCATGCTTTTGGAGGGTCCTACCTGGAACTGGTCCCCCACGCGCGCATCCGGCACTCCGACAGCTTCGATGACAAGGCCCTGCCGGGCGCCATGATCACCACCATCGACCTCCGGCCGGTGGCGGTTGGCGTGGACCTGGCCATCGTCCAGGAGGGGATACCGGAGCCGATCCCGGTGGAAGCTTGCTACCTTGGCTGGCAGGAATCCCTCACCCTCCTCGCGCTCCTGGTGGAAGCAGCGATACCTGAATAGGCCCAGTGCAGCCTGCGACCACACCTCCCCTGTTCGTTTCCTTGAAAGGGCCCCCCATGAGCAACCGCACCGTCTGGGTCGATATTCCGGTCATGGACCTCGACCGTGCCATCGCCTTCTACTCGGCTGTGCTGGGTGAGCCTGTGACCAAAGAGGGAGGGCCCGGGTTCGCCTTCGGCCTCCTGCCCCACGCTGAGGGCGAGGCTGCGGGGTGTCTCTACCTGCCCGGGGAAGAGAACGCCCCCTCGCGGACCGGCCCCCTGGTCTACCTCAACGCCGAGGGCCGTCTGCCCGCAGCGGCCGAGGCGGCGGTCGCCCAGGGCGGCCAGCTCCTGCAGCCGGTCCACCCCATGGGCCCCCACGGCTACCGGGCCATCGTGCTGGACACCGAGGGCAACCGCATCGCCCTTCACGCCATGGCCCTCTGAGCCCCCCATGCCGCCCTTGAAGGTCCTCCTCCTGGCCCTGGCCGTCCTCCTCGGCCTCTACGGGCTGGACCGGCTGGCGCTCTGGGCAGAGCGGCGGGGCTGGCTGTATTGGCGGAAGGTGAAGCCCACCGGCAACGCGCTGGGCGCCATGACGCTGGAGCTGCAGAAGATTTTCGAAGCAGGCAAGGCCACCCATGTCATTGAGGCCCAGCGGCAGCCCAAGCAGGAAGCTCCGGACCCCGGAGCGGGTGGCCCCGGCCCGGCGGCCCAGCCATGAGCAGCGCCCCGCCCGATCCCCCACAGGTGCTCCCATGACTGGCGAAACGGATCTCTCGACCCTCCTGCGCACCCTGCGGCCAGCCTTGCAGGAGGAGGCCTTCGGCTTCTTCTCGCTGGCGGAGGAGGTCGCGCTGCCGTTGCTGCCCTGGGCCCGGGGCAGTTTCCGGGAGGACGAGGGGCTGACCCTGATCCTCCCGTTGGAGACGGCCCTGGCGCAGGGCCTCCGGGCGGAGGCGCCCTGGGCCCTGATCACCTTGACCGTGCACTCCTCGCTGGAGGCCGTGGGCTTCCTGGCGGCCATCAGCGCCGCGCTGGCCGCCGCGGGCATCAGCCTCAACGCCGTGTCCGCCTACACCCACGACCACCTCTTCGTGCCCTGGGACCGGCGGCTCGAGGCCCTGGCGATCCTGGAGCGGTTGGCCGGGGAGCAGCCGAACTAAGGCCCATCTGTTCAAGATCAATAGCCGAACCACAGATGACTCAGAGTTACACAGATGGGCGCCGCCACCCGCTGCTTGGGTCGCCTGGCACTCAAGCAGTGAACCACCCTCGCTGGGCTCACGGGCCCGTGGCCTGCATCTGTGTCATCTGCGCCATCTGCGGTTCCCCTTTTTCAGGCTGAGGTTGCCCGCTACCCAAGTACGGGTAACCTTGCCTTCGCACTCAGGACAGGAGGTACCCATGAGCGGCAATCCGGTGGTCTGGTTTGAGATCTACGTGAAAGATATGGACCGCGCCAAGGGCTTCTACGAGGCCGTCTTCCAGGTCACGCTGCAGTCCCTCGGCGTTCCGTCACCCGAGATGGAGATGTGGGCCTTCCCCGGCGACCAGACGGGCTACGGCACGCCCGGGGCGCTGATCTCGCTGGTTGTGGATCCCGAAGGCAACCTGGTGGGGCTGCACTCGATGGCGTAGTCATTCGGCATTGGAAGAAGATCAAAAGGCCTGAGCCTAGCTTCTGCTCAAAGTGTTTGCCGCGGACGTCACGCTCTGCCCGCGCTGCGATAGCCATATGCAACGTATCGCCCTCGTCCAGCAGTCCCAGCTCATCGCGGGGCCAAACCTCTTTGGCCGTCGAGATCAAGTCTACGATGGCCCCTTCAGGCTTGCTCACGGGGAATCGCTTGGACAGCCCTTTCAAGGGGATCCAACTTCGTGCTGATGATGTCCCAGACGATTTCCTCATCCACCCCGAAGTAGGCGTGAGCCAAGAAATCACGGAAACCGGCGATGTTTTTCCAGGCCACATCGGGATACCGGGAGGTCAGCTCGCCGGGCAGATGCTTGACCGCTTCACCCAGGATCTCCAGGTTTCGGAGGGTGGCATCCTGGGTCCGCCAATCCTCACCGAACCGGCTACGGTCCATGCCCGCCGTGAGGAGGCGCACCCGGCGGATGGCCTCCAGGATGTCCTCCAGGTAGAGCCTGGGCTCACGCGACATTGTGGAGGTCCTTCTTGACCAGGGCCAGGAGGGAAGGTCGCAGGCTCTTGGGAGTGGCGAGGTCCACACGGACCCCCAGCAGCTGCTCCAGCTCCGCCTTCAGGCCCATGAAGCCGTCCAGGGTGGCCGGGCCTTCGAACTCCACCAGAATGTCGATATCCGATTCAGGGCCTGCCGTACCCCGGGCCACGCTGCCGAAGACACCCAGCTGAGCCACGGCAAAGCGCTGGCGGAGGTCCGGAAGGGCCTCGCACAACCGCTGTATGGTGGCATCGGGGTTCATGACCTGCTCCGGGTTGGATTATAGAGCATCAGAGGGCGTGGTGCCTGAGTCGTCCTCCGGCTCTACGCCCTGGAACGAGGCTATGAGCAGCCCAAACCCTCTCTCTGAGCCAGATACTCCAGCACCACCCGGAGCAATGCCCGGCCGACTCAGCCCCGGTTCTCGGCGCTGGCCTTCACGAAGGCGGTGAACAGCGGGTGCGGGCTGAGGGGGCGGCTCTTGAACTCGGGGTGGAACTGGCAGGCCAGGAAGTAAGGGTGGTCCTTCAGCTCCACGATCTCCACGAAGACCCCGTCGGGGCTCATGCCCGTGAAGACCAGGCCCTTGGCCTCCAAGGCCTTCTTGTACTCGTGGTTGAACTCGTAGCGGTGCCGGTGGCGCTCGCTGATCTCGGTGCTGCCGTAGGCCTTCTCGGCCTGGCTGCCCGGGGACAGGCGGCAGGGATAGGCGCCCAGGCGCATGGTGCCGCCCAGCTCCTCGACGTCCACCAGCTCGCGCAGCTTGAAGATGACGCGGTGCTTCGGCTCTTCGTCGAACTCGGTGGAGTCCGCGCCGTCGAGGCCCGCCACGTTGCGGGCGAACTCCACGGAGGCCATCTGCATGCCGAGGCAGATGCCGAAGAAGGGGATGCGGTGCTCGCGGGCGTACTGGATGGACTTGACCATGCCCCGGGTGCCGCGCACGCCGAAGCCGCCGGGCACCAGGATGCCGTGGCAGTCCGACAGGAAGGTGGCAGGGTCCTGGTTTTCCAGGTCTTCCGCCTCGATCCACTTCAGGTCCACGTGCGCCTCGAGGCCGTAGCCCGCGTGGTGCAGGGCCTCGATGAGGCTCTTGTAGCTCTCCTTGAACTCCACGTACTTGCCCACGATGCCGATGCGCACGGCGCCCTTGGGGTTGCGGATGCGGTGCAGCAGCTTCTCCCAGGCGCTGAGGTCCGGCGTCTTTTCGCCCAGGCCCAGCAGGGCCGCCACCTTGGCGTCCAGGCCCTCGTTGTGGAGGTTGAGCGGGACTTCATAGATGGAGTGGGCGTCCAGGGCGCTGAACACCGCGTCCTGGGTGACCGAGCAGAACAGGGCGATCTTGTCCTTCAGCTCGCGGGGGATGTGCTGCTCCGCGCGACAGAGCAGGACGTCCGGCTGGATGCCCAGGGCCCGCAGCTCCTTGACGCTGTGCTGGGTGGGCTTGGACTTCAGCTCGCCCGCGGTCTTGATGTAGGGCACGTAGGTCAGGTGCATGTTGATGGCGTTACCCAGGCCCGACTCCAGCTTGAACTGGCGGATGGCCTCGATGAAGGGCTGGCTCTCGATGTCACCGACCGTGCCGCCGATCTCCACGATCACCACGTCCATGTCCTTGGCGACCTTCTTCATCACGCTCTTGATCTCGTCGGTGATGTGCGGGATCACCTGCACGGTCTTGCCCAGGTAGTCGCCGCGGCGCTCCTTCTGGATCACGGTGTTGTAGATGCGGCCCGTGGTGATGGTGTGGTTCTGGGTGGTGGGCACTGAGGTGAAGCGCTCGTAGTGGCCCAGGTCCAGATCGGTCTCGGCGCCGTCGTCCGTGACGAAGACCTCGCCGTGCTGGAAGGGCGACATGGTGCCCGGATCCACGTTGAGGTAAGGGTCCATCTTCATCAGAGTGACCTTCAGCCCGCGGGCCTCCAGCAGCGCCCCCAGCGAAGCCGCCGCGATCCCCTTGCCCAGGCTCGAGAGCACCCCACCGGTCACGAATACGTACTTGGTCATGGCCTAGCTCCTGCATGGGTCGTGGGTTCAAGAACGAGAAAAACACTCGCAGAGAATAGACGAGAAGGCAGAGGTCCGCAGAGGGAGGGGAAGGCTTTGCGGAGGCCGTCTTTCCTCAGCGAACCTCCGCCATCTCTGCGCCCCTCCGCGAGAGTAGTTCTCTTCTGAAAGGGATGTCGCGGGTGTCGGCGAAAGCTCACATCTCCTCCGGGGCCTGGATGCCCATGAGGTAGAGGCCCTGGCGGAGGGCGCGGGCGGTGGCGACGCAGAGGGCGAGGCGGGCTTCGCGGACTGCGGGGGTGTTGTCGGGGGCCAGGATCGGGCAGTTGGTGTAGAACCCGCTGAACGATCGGGCCAGGGTCACCAGCTGCCGGGCCAGGGGCGTGGCCATGCAGCCCTCGGCCGCGGCGGCGATGGCCACCGGCAGGCCCGCCAGCTCGAAGAGCAGGGCCTGGGCCTCAGGTGCGGCCAGGCCACCCAGGTCTGCGGGCAGGGGCGTGAGGGGGAAGGGTAGGCAGGGGCCCTGGGCGGCACCAGCCTGGGCCTGGGCCGCCCAGTCGCCGCCAGCCTTGCGCAGCACGCTCAGGATCCGGGCATGGGCGTACTGCACGTAGGGGCCCGTGTCGCCGTCCAGCGCGATGACGCGGTCCCAGGTGAAGGTGATGGGCTTCACGCGGTCATTCATGGCGTCGAAGAACACCACGGCACCCATGCCCAGCACCTCGGCCACGGTCTCGCGGTCCGCCAGCTCCGGGTTCTTCTCCTGGATGATGGCGGCCACGCGCTCCCGGGCCTCGTCCAGCACGTCCTCGAGGAAGATGACATTGCCCTTGCGGGTGCTCATCTTGCCCTCGGGCAGCTTGACCATGCCGAAGGGCGTGTGCAGCATGCGCCCGTGGAACCACGGATCCAGCTTGTTGAGCACCGCAAAGATCTGCTGGAAGTGCAGCACCTGGTCCGTGCCCACGACATAGAGGCAGCGGTCGAAGGCATAGGCCTGCTTGCGGTAGAGGGCCGCAGCCAGGTCGCGGGTGGCGTAGATGCTGGTGCCGTCGCCCTTTTGCACGAGGCAGGGCGTGGTGATGCCCACGTCCTCCAGGTTCACGATGCGGGCGCCCTTGTCGCCCTCCACCAGCAGGCCGGCCTGCTCCAGCAGGGCCATGGTGGGAACCAGCTGGTCCTCGTAGAAGGCCTCGCCCTGCTCCAGGGTGTCGAAGGCCACGCCGAGGCGGTCATAGATGCGCTGGAACTCCTTGAGCGAGATCTTGCGGAACCAGGCCCAGAGCCGCCGGGCCTCGGCATCGCCCTCCTCCAGGCGGCGGAACCAGGCGCGGCCCTCGTCGCGCATGGCGGGGTCGCTCTCTTCTTCGGCATGGAAGCGCACGTAGAGCTGGAAGAGCCGGAAGAGGGGGGTACGGCGCTTCTCCGGGGCCGGCTCGGCCCAGTCGAAGTCCGCTTCCAGGTCCGCGTTGGTGTCCTGCGCCCAGCGGGTGTAGGCCGCCAGCAGGGTGCCGAACTGGGTACCCCAGTCGCCCAGGTGGTTGAGGCGGAGCACCTCCCAGCCCAGGAACTGGTGCAGCTGGGCCAGGGCGTGGCCGATCATGGTGGACCGCAGGTGGCCGATGGTGAAGAGCTTGGCGATGTTGGGCGAGCTGTACTCGACGATCACCCTGCGGCCGTTGGCCCGGCGGGAGCCAAAGGGCTGGTCCCCAGGCGCCTGGAGGATGGCCCCCAGCACGGCGGCAGCGCGGGTCTCCGGCGCCAGCTTTAGGTTCAGGTAGGGTCCTGCCGCCACCAGGGCCGCGCCGTCGATGCGGATGCCCGCCGCCAGCTCCTGGGAGAGCTGCACGGGGTTCTTGCCCAGCTGCTTGGCGGCGCGGAAGCAGGGAAAGGCGAGGTCGCCCAGCTCGCCGGACTTGGGCCTCTCCAGCGTGATCTCCACGCCGGGCAGGGCCGCCGCCAGGTGCTGTTCGAAGGTGGTTCGCAGGGCATCCATGCTCGGGGGTTCCTCAGGGTTCAGTCGGCCAGCTCGGCCATGGCTTTTTCGAATTCCTCGGGCTTGGGCGGCACGCCGTGCCAGCCGGCCTGGTTCTCCATGAAGCTGACGCCCTTGCCCTTGATGGTGCGGGCGCAGATCATCGCGGGCTGGCCCACCACGGTGCGGGCCCAGGCCAGGGCCTCCAGGATCTGGGTGAAGTCGTGGCCGTCGATCTCCTTCACGGCCCACCCGAAGGCGCGCCACTTGTCGGGCACGGGGTTGATGTTCATGACCTTCTTGACCTCGCCATCGATTTGGAGGCCGTTGAGGTCATGGAAGACGCAGAGGTTGTCCAGCTTGTGGTGGGGCGCGGCCATGGCCGCCTCCCAGATGATGCCTTCCTGGCTCTCGCCGTCGCCCACGACGCAATAGACGCGCTGGGGCGCCTGCTGCACCTTGAGGCCGATGGCGATGCCCACGGCCTGGGGCAGGCCCTGGCCCAGGCTGCCGGTGGTGACCTCGACGCCCGGCGTGGCGTGGTTCTCGGCGTGCCCCTGGAGGCGCGTCGGATAGCGGCGGAAGGTCTCCAGCTCGGCCCGGGGGAAGAAGCCCTGGTGCGCCAGCAGGGCGTACTGGGTGGGGCAGGCATGGCCCTTGGACAGCACGAAGCGGTCCCGGGCGGGGTTGGTCGGATCCTCGGGAAACACGGTCATCTCGTGGAAGTAGAGCGCCACGCCGATGTCGACCCAGCTGAGGCTGCCCCCGGGGTGGCCGCTCTGGGCCTTATAGACCTGCAGCAGGGCATCCCTGCGAATGGCCTTGGCCTTCGCTGCGAGCTCCACGACGGACGCCAGTTTCTGTTGCGGCATGACCCCACCCTTCTCGGGAGGCCATTCGCCTCCCATCAGGATGCCCCGGCGCGGGCCAATCGGGAAGGGGCGAATGGGGCCTGGAGCCGGTCTTTTCCGCTTGACCCAAGGGCTGCTTGCGATAGGATGGTTATTCGCGCTTCCCGAAGGACTGCCCCGGGAGCTGGAGACCCGAACCATGGCCAATCACAAGTCTGCCATCAAGAAAGCCCGTCGCGATGCTGAGGTCCGCCTCAACAACCGCAGCAACCGCTCGGAGCTGAAGACCGCCGTCAAGAAGTTCCTGACCGTGGTGGAAGCCGGCAACAAGGCCGAGGCTGCCACGCAGCTGCCCCTGACCCAGGGCCTGGTCGACAAGGCCTGCCGCAAGGGCGTCATGCACAAGAACGCCGCCGACCGCACCAAGTCCCGCCTGGCCCTGAAAGTGAACAAGCTGGCCTAACGGACCTACCCTTTTGCACAAAGGACCCGGAGAGCCGGGTCCTTTGTTTTGGTGTCTCGTGTATCCCCGCCAGGGGATACCGAGAAGGTCAACAAGCTGGCTTAAGCGATCCACCCATTTGCATCAAAAAGACCCGGCGAGCCGGGTCTTTTTCTGTAAAAGGATCTCAATAAGCGGAGGACTGCCGAGGGGCTGAGGAAAGCGGAGAAAAGCAAGGCAGTAAAAGGCTTTTTTCCGCTTTCCTCCGTTCTTCCGCCTCCCCCGCTTATCCAATTCCTTTTCTTTCTCGCCCGGCCTCAGCACCACGCGGCGGGTACGGGGAGGTCGCCCTGGGGGACGCGGTCCCAGTGGAAGGTCGGGACCAGGTCTTCGGCCCGGCAGGGATCGGGGGTGGGCTGGCAGCCCAGGCTCCAGCCGAGCCAGCCGAGGACCTGCGCCGTGTCGACGCCCCGGTCCACCAGGGTGGCCAGGCCCAGGGCGCCGGCGCGCTTGCCGAGTCGGCTGCCGTCCGGGGCGGTCACCATGCCCAGGTGGGCGTAGGCCGGGCGGGGCAGGCCCAGGGCCTCCTGGAGGCGGAGCTGGGTGGCGGTGACGGGACGCAGGTCGGCCCCGCGGACCACTTCGGTGACCCCCTGGGCACCATCGTCCACCACCACCGCCAGGTGGTAGGCGAAGCAGCCGTCCCGGCGGAAGAGCAGGGGGTCCCCCGTCAGCGCCGCGGGGTCGTCGGCCTGGGGCCCCAGGACGAGGTCCGCCCAGGCCACGGGTCCCTCGGGCAGCCGAAGCCTGAGGGCGCCAATGTCCTCCGGGGGGACCGCCTGGCCGCCTTGCGGCCGAAGTCCCCCCGGACCCCCGCCATGGCTCTGGGGTGAATCCAGGGCCATGGCCTCAGCCCCCTCCCAGATGCGGTCCCGGCAGCGGCCGGGGTAGGGGCGCAGGCCATCCTCCGCATGGGGTGCGGAGGCCAGGGACTGCAGGTCCTTCCGGGTGCAGGCGCAGGGGTACAGGCGCCCCGCCGTGTGGAGCGCCGCCAGGGCCGCGCGGTAGGCCCCGCTGCGCTCGGACTGCCAGAGCACGGGGCCGTCGGAGTGGAGGCCCAGGGCCGCCAGGTCCCCCAGCTGCAGCTCGCCAAGTCTCGGGCTGCAGCGGGGCCCGTCCACGTCCTCCATGCGGATCAGCCAGCGCCCCCCGACCGCCCGGGCGGACAGCCACGAGGCCAGCGCCGTGCGGAGGTTGCCCAGGTGGAGGACCCCCGTGGGCGAAGGGGCGAAGCGGCCGATGGTCATCCGATTAGCATAGGAGCATGTCGCTCCCCCTTCTGCACCGCCTGCCTCCGGTCCTCCGCGCCCTCCTGGCGCAGGGCCTGGCCTTCGCAGGGCTGCTGCTGTTGGCGCGGCTGGGGCTGCGGCTGCCGGGCTTCGTGTGGGTGCTCCTCCAGGCGGTGGGGGCGGTCTTCCTGTCCCGCGCTCTGGCCCTGGAGGTCCGCTGGATCTTCCTCCAGGCGCTCCTGCCCTTTCTGGTTCGGGCGCTCTGGGGGCTGGCAGTGCCGGGCTGGGTCTATCTGGTCCTGTTCCTGGCCCTGGCCCTGGTCTTCGGCGGAGGCCTGCTGACCCGCGTCCCGCTCTACCACGCCAGCCGGGATGCCTGGGCCAAGCTGGAGGGCCTGCTGCCGGAGCGGCCAGGATTTGCCTTCGTGGACCTGGGCTGCGGCCTCGGCGGCCCCGTGGCCCACCTGGCCCGGGTGCGGCCCGATGGCCGCTTCACGGGCATCGAGGCCTCGCCCCTCACCTGGCTGGTGGCCTGGCTGCGCTGTCTGCCCCTGCCCAACGCCACCATCCGCCTGGGCAGCCTCTGGCGCACGGATCTCGCGGCCTTCGACGTGGCCTACGCCTTCCTCTCACCCGTGCCTATGGCCGCCCTCTGGGCCAAGGCCCGCCGCGAGCTGCAGCCCGGCAGCCGCTTCATCAGCCACAGCTTCGAAGTCCCGGGCGCAACGCCCCAACGCGTGATCCCCGTGGCCGGGCGAGATGGGGCGCGATTGCTGGTGTGGGACCTGTAGAGAACTGAAAAAACTCTCGCAGAGGGACGCGGAGATAGCGGAGGGGCGCAGAGAAGGGCTGAGAGGCAGAGGAGAGGAGCTTTCCTCCGCAGCCTCTGCCTTCTCCGCGCCCCTCTGCGAGAGTGGTTAGTCCCTACCAGTCGAGTGCCCCAACAGCGGGGCGCAGCTACTCGTTTGGGATCTATCGAGACCCGAAAAAACTCTCGCAGAGGGACGCGGAGAGAGCGGAGGGTCGCAGAGAAAGGCAGAGAAAAGCAGGGGAGAGGATCTTTTCTCCGCAGCCTCTACCTTCTCCGCGCCCCTCTGCGAGAGTGGTTAGTCCCTACCAGTCGAGTACCCCAACAGCGGGGCGCAGCTACTCGTTTGGGATCTATCGAGACCCGAAAAAACTCTCGCAGAGGGACGCGGAGATAGCGGAGGGGCGCAGAGAAGGGCTGAGAGGCAGAGGAGAGGAGCTTTCCTCCGCAGCCTCTGCCTTCTCCGCGCCCCTCTGCGAGAGTGGTTCTCTTTACCAGCCCAGGAGATAAGCGAAGATCAGCGGCGCCACGATGGTGGCGTCGCTCTCGACGATGAACTTGGGGGTGTCGATGCCCAGCTTGCCCCAGGTGATCTTTTCGTTGGGCACGGCACCGGAGTAGGAGCCGTAGCTGGTGGTGCTGTCGCTGATCTGGCAGAAGTAGCCCCAGAGCGGCACGTGGGTCAGCTCCAGGTCCTGGTGCAGCATGGGCACCACGCAGATGGGGAAGTCCCCGGCGATGCCGCCGCCGATCTGGAACATGCCCAGGGTCGCGGTCTTGGTGACGTCCTGGTAGTGCTGGGCCAGCCAGGTCATGTACTCGATGCCGGTGCGCACGGTGTGGACGTTCTTCACCTCGCCGCGGATCACGGCGGCCGCATACATGTTGCCCAGGGTGCTGTCCTCCCAACCCGGGACCACGATGGGCACGTTCTTCTCGAGGGCCGCCAGCATCCAGGAGTGCTTGGGGTCGATCTGGAAGGAGGGCTCCAGCACGCGGGACTTCAGCACCTGCTGGAAGAACTCGTGGGGAAAGTAGCGCTCCCCGGCCTGGTCGGCCCGAGTCCACACGTCCAGCATGGCCTTCTCCATGCGGCGCATGGCCTCCATCTCGGGGATGCAGGTGTCGGTCACGCGGTTCATGTGCCGGGCCAGCAGGTCCGCCTCATCCTGGGGGGTGAGGTCGCGGTAGTGGGGCACCCGCTCGTAGAAGTCGTGGGCCACCAGGTTGAAGATGTCCTCCTCCAGGTTGGCGCCGGTGCAGACGATGAGGTGCACCTTGTCCTGGCGGATCATCTCGGCGAAGGAGAGACCCAGCTCGGCAGTGCTCATGGCCCCGGCCAGGGTGACCATCATCCGGCCGCCCTGCTCGAGGTAGACCCGGTAGCCCTCGGCGGCGTCCACCAGGGCTGCGGCGTTGAAGTGCCGGAAGTGGTGCTTCACATAGCTGCCGACGGGGCCGAGAGCGGGACTGGCTGGGGTCATAAATCCTCCGAATGCTTTCATTGTGGCAGGCGTGGCGCCGCATTTCGTGTCCAGAATTCAGCCCTGGCCCCGCCTGACCGATGAAATCGGCAGGAGCTGCAGCATGTTTTTTCTGATCGGGTTGGGGGTGGTATTCGTCGCAGTCATCGGGGGCTACCTGATGGAAGGCGGCAGCATCGCCACCCTGCTGCACCCCCTGCCCGCGGAAGGGCTGATCATCTTCGGCGCCGGCGCCGGCGCCTTCCTGGCCTCCAACCCCCTGAACCTCATCAAGCGGGTGGCCGGGGATATGGCCAAGCCCCTGAAGGGCAGCCCCTACACCAAGCCTGTTTACATGGAAGCCCTGATGATGCAGTACGAGATCTACGTGAACATCAAGAAGGGCGGCCTCCTGGCCCTGGAGCAGGACGTCAACGACCCGCACAACTCATCCATCTTCAAGAAGTACCCGACCTTCACCGGCAACCACCACGCCATGGACTTCTTCTGCGATTCCATGAAGCTGCTGATCAACGGCAGCGCCAAGATGGACGAGATCGACATGGTCATGGACGCAGACCTGGACGTCCACCACGCGGAGAACGCGGCTCCCGGCGCCGCCATGGGCGCCCTCGCCGACGCCTTTCCCGCCTTCGGCATCGTGGCCTGCGTCATGGGCGTGGTCATTACCATGGGCTTCCTGGACCAGCCGCCAAACATCATCGGCGCCAAGGTCGGCGCGGCCCTGGTGGGCACCTTCCTGGGCATCCTGCTGGCCTACGGCGTGTTCCAGCCCTGGGCCAAGAACATCGACGCCATCAACGGCCTCGAGGCCTACTACTTCAACTGCATCCGCGCTGGCCTCACGAGCTTCGGCAACGGCGCGGCGCCCATCACCGCCGTGGAGTTCGCCCGCCGCAACATCCCTTCCACCGAGCGACCCGGGTCGGGTGAGTTAGAGGAAGTGGTACGGCAGATTAAGCCGAGGTAGCGGCGATGTCTGAGCAGCAAGCTCCCACCGAAGTCAAAATCCGCTACGTCAAGAAGAAGGGGGGCCACGCCGCGGCCCACGGAGGCGCCTGGAAGGTGGCCTACGCGGATCTGGTGACGGCCATGATGGCCTTCTTCCTGCTGATGTGGCTGCTCAGCAGTGCGAATGCGAACACCAAGGCGGGCATCGCCGGGATGTTCCAGGACGCCAACTTCTTTAACACGGACCGGGGCAAGGAGATCCTGTCGGACCACGGCAAGGGCATCCTGCCCGGTGGCCGGGGCATGGCGCCCGGCCCTGATGGCGACGGGGGCACGGACGCCAATGCGGATACACCCGGGGCCGCCGCTGAGGAGCGGAAGACCATGGAGGCCACGGCGGAGTCCATCGAGAAGGCCTTCCAGCAGGACGAGCTGCTCCAGGCCTTCCAGGACCAGATCAGCATGGACTTCACGGACGAGGGCCTGCGGATCCAGATCCAGGACAAGGCGGCCCAGGTGCTCTTCGATTCCGGCAGCGCCACCCTCAAGAGCTATACCCTCTCGATCCTCAAGGAGATCGCCAAGGAGCTCGGCAAGTTGCCCAACCGGGTGGTCATCGGGGGGCACACGGACTCCAGCCAGTACGCCAACCGGGCCTACACCAACTGGGAGCTCAGCTCCGACCGGGCCAACGCGGCCCGCCGGGTCATGGAGAGCGCTGCCGGTGGCCTCCGCCCAGGCCAGGTGCGCCGGGTCACGGGCTACGGCGACACCATCCCCCTGGAGGGCAAGGACGCCAAGGATCCCCAGAACCGCCGCATCTCCATCGTGGTCGTCTCCGCCGCCACCGAAGCCGCCGAGACCAAGCACCAGAAGGCCCAGCCCCGGGGGAAAGACCCCGAGAAGCCCAAGGCCAAGGCGGCCGCAGGGCACTGAGGTGGTTCGTCAAAAAAAGAAGCGCCCGGAGGTTCGGGCGCTTCGAGAGGGTAGGTTTGGCGGGGTTACGAGTGGTGGGGAGTTTAGCGGGAGTCCCGCGAGGGGACTGGATTCATTGGGAGGGATGATTGGTGGCGGGAAGCCCTTGCGGGCACCTCACCGATGAGTCTAGCACCAACTGCCAGCGGGCCCGCCTCAGGGCTCACGGAACAGCTCTGGGCTCACGCTCCCCTTGGCCCAGGCGCCGAAGGCCAGGGTCACCTTCAGGCCGCTCGGCTCGGTGAGCTCCAAGCCGGATAGGACCGGCTGGCCCAGGGCCGTGGTGAGGGGGCCGAAGGCCGCGCTCCGGGCCAGCTTGCCCGAGGCGAGGTAGAACTCGGCCCGGAGCGGTGCCACGGGCTCCTTGGCCACCCAGAGGCGGACCGTTCGTGCGCTCAGGGCGGGGCTCCGGGCGCTCAGGTCCAGGCGCCAGCAGGGTCGCTCGCCGAGCGTCTCCTCCGTCACTTCCTGGACGGTGTAGTCCTTGCGGAACCGCGTCCGGGCTATGTCGCCGCCCGCGGCGGGGCCTAGCAGCCGCTGCTGGGGTGTCACTTTCAGGGGCCGCTTGGAGCCGGGCAGCAGCAGCCACATCTGGTCGCCCAGCATGAGCACCGCACGACCGAGCTCCTTCTCGCTGAGGCCGTCCAGGCGGGCATCGCCGTTCTCCCGGGCCGAGACCTTCCAGCGCTGGGCGGTCTTTGCGTCCTTCAGCTCCAGCTCCACCGTGAAGGCGGGCCAGGGATGGCGCAGGCGGTCCACCCGGGTCAGCAGCTCCTCGCCACTCTGGGCCAGGGCCGGGAGGGCGGCGAGCAGCAGGACCCAGGGCCGCATCAGCTGCGCCCGTAGTCGTCCTGGAGCCGCTCGATGTCGGCCTCGTCGAAGGTGCCGAGGCTCACCTCGAGCACCCGCACGGGCTGGGCCGTGGTGGCGTCGCAGCGCAGCCGGTGGGTGCTGCCCAGAGGCAGCCAGATCTCCTCGCCCACCGCCGGTCGCAGCTCCTCGCCATCCCGGTCCACCACCACGCCCGGGTCCAGAGCCACCCACAGCTCCCCGCGGTGGCTGTGCCGCTGCAGGCTCAGCTTCTGCCCCGGTGCACAGGTGAGGATCTTCACCGTGCAGGCCGTGTTCAAGGCGTACTGATCAAACGAGCCCCAGGGTTTGTCCACGTGCAGCGTCTCAGGTCTTTTCATACGGAACCTCGGTTGTTCTTGTCTTTTCCAATAGCGGAAAGCGTACGCTTTCCGCTCGGTGAAGGGCTTCTAGAGGAGTTCGGTGCGCCCATCCGCCCGCAACCGTTCAACCACATCCTTCACCGACTGGGCGCGGTCGCGGCGGCAGATCAGCAGGGCGTCATCGCTGTCCACCACGATGAGGTCGTCCACGCCGCTGGCGGCGATGAAGCGCTTGCCGCCGAAGACGGCGCAGTTGCGAGAGTCCAGCAGCAGGGTGTCTCCCAGACTGACGTTGCCATCGGCATCGGGCGTCTGGAACTCGATGGCGGCGGGCCAGGAGCCCACATCGGACCAGCGGAAGCGCGTGGGCACCACGGCCACGGAGCTCGCCCGCTCCATGAGCGCCACGTCGATGGCGACCTTGGGCAGCTGACGGTAGGCGTCGGCCAGGGTCTCGGGCCGGGCGCCCGCGGCTACCCAGGCGTCGAGGGGCGCGAGCACGTCCGGCGCGTGCTGTTCCAGGCCCTGGCGGAAGTCCGCCAGGGTCCACACGAACATGCCCGCATTCCAGTAGTGGCGTCCGGACTCGAGATACTGGAGGGCGACGGCTGCGGGCGGCTTCTCGCGGAAGGCCGTCACCTTGAGCACGGGGCCCTGGCCTTCGGACTCGATGTAGCCGTAGCCAGTCTCGGGATAGGTGGGCTTGATACCGAACGTGACGAGCTCGCGCTTCTCCGCGGCATGGGCCACGGCGGTGTCCAGGTCCGCGAGAAAGATCTCCCGGTCCCCGATCCAGTGGTCTGCCGAGAGCACCGCCATGACGCCGTGGGGGATCTTCTTCTCGATCTCCACCAGGGCCAGGGCGAGGCAGGGCGCGGTGTTGCGGCCCTCGGGCTCGACGATGACATTCTCCGGTGGCAGCTCCGGCAGCATGCGCCGGGTCTCTGCGGCCAGGTCCTCCGTGGTCACCACGAAGATGCGCTCCGGGGGCACGTGTCCGTCCAGGCGGCGCACCGTCTGGTGGAGCAGGGTCTCGGTGCCGACGATGGCCAGGAACTGCTTGGGCCGGGCGTTCCGGCTGCGGGGCCAGAAGCGCGTCCCGCGACCACCGGCCATAACGACGGCGACAGTTGGATTAACGTTGGTCGTGTCCGACATCATGCCCCCCACTCTGCGGCCCCAGCGCGTGAGGTCTCGCGTATCGCCGCAGGCGATACCGAGAAAACGACGGCGACAGTTGGATTAACGTTGGTCGTGTCCGACATCATGCCCCCCACTCTGCGGCCCCAGCGCGTGAGGTCTCGCGTATCGCCGCAGGCGATACCGAGAAGACGACAGCGACCAGGGGGTTCTTCGCCATGTCCGACATCAGGGACCTCCCGCCACCAGGGCGTGCTTCCAGAAAAACACGGTCGCCGCGGGCATCACAAGCTTTGACTCCCGCCCTGAGCTAACGGGAAAGCACGGAGACCAGGATGCCCAGGTCGCCCGGTGGCAGGGGCTGGGGGTCCAGGACCCGGGACAGGGGCTGGGCCACGGCAGCGCCGGCCACCTCGGCCATGTAGAAGCCCCGCTCGCCGCGGTCCAGACGGCGCACGGCCTCGGCGCCCCAGCGGCTGCCCCAGATGCGGTCCAGGGCCGTGGGGCTGCCGCCCCGCTGGATGTGGCCCAGCACCACCACGCGGAGATCGAGGGCATGCTCCTGCCGGAGCTGCTCGCCCACGGCCATGGCCCGGCCCACGGTGTCGCCCTCGGCCACCACCACGATGGAGCTGCGCTTGCCGGCGTCCCAGTGGGCCTTCAGGCGGGCCACCAGGCTCTCGAGGCTGTCCTCGGGGGACTCGGGGTAGAGCACGGCCTCGGCACCGCAGGCCAGGGCCGTGTGCACCGCCAGCATGCCGGAGCTGCGGCCCATGACCTCCACCAGGAACAGCCGGCCGTGGCTGGAGGCGGTGTCCCGGATGCGGTCGATGGCTTCCACGGCGGTGTTCAGGGCCGTGTCGAAGCCCAGGGTCCGGTCCGTGCCCGGCAGGTCGTTGTCGATGGTGCCCGGGATGCCCGCGCAGGCTACGCCGTGCTCACGCATGAGGGCCTGCGCCGCGCGGAAGCTGCCATCCCCGCCGATGACCACCAGGGCCTCGATGCCGGCTTCCTTGAGGATTCGTGCGGCTTCCGTTCGGGTCTCAGGCTGATGGAAGGCCAGGCAGCGGGCCGTCTGCAGGATGGTGCCGCCGCGCTGGAGGATGTTGGCGCAGGCGCGGCTGGGCAGGGGCTCCAGGTCCCCTTCCAACAGGCCCTGGTAGCCGCGGAAGATGCCCCAGGTCTCATGCCCCAGGGCGTCTGCCTGGCGCACCACGGCGCGGATGGCGGCATTCATGCCGGGCGCGTCGCCACCGGAAGTCAGGACTCCAATCTTCACTTGGCCTTCCCCTTGGCGGGAGCTTTCTTGGTGTTCTTGCCCTTGGCGGTGCTGGCCTTGCCCTTCTTGCTCTTGACCTTGGCCTTCTTGCCTTTGGCCGTGTCCCGCAGGTGGGCTTCCGGCGGCGGCAGGGGCGGCGGCTCCACGATGCCGCGGGGCACCGGGGGCAGGTCGCCATCCGCGATGCCCTGGGCCGAGGCGCGCTGAGCGCGGGCCCGCAGAACCGGGTCCTCCTGGGGCTGGGCCGAGGCGACCAGACACAGGGCCAGACTGCCGGGGATAAGGATGCGACGGGGCATGGTCCCTCCAGGGGCCATTATCGCATCTCTGGAGTTCTATTCCCCAGCCTTCTTCGCGGCCTTCTCCTTGAGGGCCTTGGCGAAGAACTCGGCCACCACGCTGTCCGCATCGGGTTTCATCACATCGGCCATCTGAGGCTCGCGGCTCAGGATGTCCCGCCCGGAGGGAGCCATCTTGGGCAGGTGCTCGCTGGTGGGTTGCAGGCTCGCCAGCACGTAGTGGGAGACCTCGATGAGGCTGCGGCCCACGCGCTCGAGCTTCTGGCGCACGATGTCCTGGTACTGGTAGAGGTCGAAGGCGCCCTGGATGTTGTAGGCGCCGTTGTCCGCGTGGAAGCCGATCTGCTCCAGCTTCCCCGTAAGGGCTTCCAGGTCCCCCGAGGGTGGCATGAGCACTCGCAGGATGTCCTGGCACTCCTTGGCCAGGGTCTGGATCTCCTCGAAGCTGTGCTGGGCGACCTCGATCTGGTCCAGCACCCGCCCTGCACCTCCTTCCTGCTCTGCAGCGATCTGCATCAACTGGTCAGGGATGGCTTGGTTGTCCTGGGGATATTCGGGCATGGCAGGGCTCCGTGTCCGATCTATCGGCGGGTCAGGGGCAATCTTTGAATTCGTCCAGCCTGCCGGGCGCGATAAACTTGCTGATTGCGGGGTCTATCCCGGCCCGAATTTTCTCAAGTCCGGAGTTTTCATGACCATGCAGTCCGATCCCGCCCAGACTCCCGTCGCCGGGACCGCTCTGGCCGCTTGCCTCAAGCCCTTCCCCGCCTCCCGCAAGATCCATGTGGCCGGCAAGCTGCCCGGCGTGCAGGTGCCCTTCCGCGAGATCAGCCTCAGCCCCACCCGCGACTTCCAGGGCCAGCTCACCCCCAACGAGCCCGTGGTGCTCTACGACACCTCCGGCCCCTACACGGACCCCGCCGTCACCATTGACGTGGCCAAGGGCCTGCAGCCTCTGCGCCAGGACTGGATCCTGGGCCGCGGTGATGTGGAGGAGCTGCCGGGCGCCACCAGCCTCTACCGCAAGCTGCGGGAGCGGGATCAGGACCTGGACGCCATCCGCTTCCACGCCGACCGCAAGCCCCTGCGGGCCAAGGCGGGCTGCAATGTGTCCCAGATGCACTACGCCCGGCAGGGCGTCGTCACGCCCGAGATGGAGTTCATCGCCATCCGCGAGAACCTGGGCCGCGAGGCCGCGGGCCTGAAGAGCCGCATCACCCCCGAGTTCGTGCGGGACGAGGTGGCCCGGGGCCGCGCCGTCATCCCCGCCAACATCAACCACCCGGAAGCCGAGCCCATGATCATCGGCCGGAACTTCCTGGTGAAGATCAACGCCAACATCGGCAACTCCGCCGTGGCCTCCAGCATCGAGGAAGAGGTCGAGAAGATGGCCTGGTCCATCCGCTGGGGCGCCGACACGGTCATGGACCTCAGCACCGGGAAGAACATCCACGAGACCCGGGAGTGGATCCTGCGCAACAGCCCCGTGCCCATCGGTACCGTGCCCATCTACCAGGCCCTGGAGAAGGTCAACGGCAAGGCCGAGGACCTCACCTGGGAGATCTTCCGCGACACCCTCATCGAGCAGGCGGAGCAGGGCGTGGACTACTTCACCATCCACGCCGGCGTGCGCCTGCGCTACGTGCCCATGACCGCCAAGCGCGTCACGGGCATCGTCAGCCGGGGCGGCAGCATCCTGGCCAAGTGGTGCCTGGCCCACCACCAGGAGAACTTCCTCTACACCCACTTCGAGGACATCTGCCAGATCATGAAGGCCTACGACGTGGCCTTCTCCCTGGGCGACGGCCTGCGTCCCGGCAGCACCGCCGACGCCAACGACGAGGCCCAGTTCGGCGAGCTGGAGACCCTGGG
>Ga0194052_1000473_pt1 | contig 26093 bp, 21 predicted proteins | sample SepL226m_MetaG_FD_160117 | JGI IMG/M metagenome (GOLD analysis project Ga0194052, IMG submission 160117) | Anoxic zone freshwater microbial communities from boreal shield lake in IISD Experimental Lakes Area, Ontario, Canada - Sep2016-L227-6m | ecosystem: Environmental > Aquatic > Freshwater >...
TGGAGAAATTGGAAGCAAAGAAAACTGCAGATACAAAATTAACTGAAGATGAACAGAAACAAGTTGACGCCCTTTCACCATTAAAAGAAGCAGGAAATGCCGCTTATGAAGCAGCCATGCAGAAAACCGATGGTGAAGTAGCTGAAAAGCGCGAACTGTTAGTATCTGCCATTGAAGATGCACAGAACGCTGCTATTGCACAAGTGTATAAAACAAAAAAATTATCTGCTATCCTGGCCAAAGAAATACAGGTTGGCGAAAACTCTGTTAAGACATTACTCTATGGTGGAACCGACATCACCGCTGATGTCGTTGCCGCTATGAATGCTGCCTATAAAGACAATATATTTGATGAAAAGAAACCGGTTGTTAAAAACAACTAATATAAAAGAATACAATATATTTGCCGCAGGGCTGTGGGGATTATTCTCCATAGCCTTTGCGCTATTATTTACCGGATGTGCCAAATCAGCAAAGGTTACTTCCGCTAAAATTGCGCAAGTAAATTTGCCGGTACTGGCACGTCAGCACCCATCAATGCGGCAAATAAATGATATAGACCGGCAATTGGTAGAACTCAGTAATCAAATCCATCGCTCAAGCGGGGTAATAATGCCGGACTTGCCGGAAATAAAGGTGCTTATTATTCCACTGCCCGCGTTGGAAATGCCACTGGATGTTAAGGTTTCTTCAAAGAATATTGATAAAGTAACTGAAATTGAAATGGCGGCAGCGCGTGAACAACTGCTGCGAAAATATAACCGGCGAATGAAATCATTCAGTGAGACTGCGGTTGACGAGATGGACGCAAAAATTGAAACAGAACGAAAAAAAATAATGCAGGAATTATATAATCGTGAAATTGAAATAGCAAAATCCAATAGGATACCAGTACGAAGCACCCAATTGAATAAAGACAATGCCGAACGAATACGTGTAATGCCCAATAAAAATGATATTGTAAATATGACAAAAGCCGAAAAAGAAAAAGCCTGGAATAATTATCAGGAAGAACTGGCGAACGCAAAAAAAGAAACCACGAGAAGAATTGACGATATTATAGATAAATTTACTTCGGAAATGGAAATAAAAGTCCGTAAGTTTAAACAGCAGTCTGATGAAGAATTAGCACTGGAATTAGAGGATCTGCGTAAGAAGAAAATTGAAGAGATGAAAGATAACCGTCTTATCTCTGCCCCCGACTCCCCGCGAAGCGCACCTACCCAACCGGAAGTGAAGATGGATGACAGTGGTGACGCAAAAAATGCCGCTGATATTCAACGCAAAAATGATAAGAGCAGAAACAGCAAAGTTATTGCACAATCGCAGGCAAATATGATTAATTTGTTGAAAAGAAGAAAAAAAATTGAAGAATTAATTAAGAAAGATACAGAACAGGCAGTAAAGACCCTTGGCGAAATGCACGGTTTTGATATACGATACAACGGCACTAACGGCGCAGAAGATATTACAGTTGCGGCTGCCGGGTGGCTGAGCAAATATTGGGGTAAATAAATGATTAAAATGACGTTGGCGGAATTAGCGGTAATTATTGACGCGGAAATAGAAGGCGGAAATGCCGATGCAGAGATCACCGGTGTAACTGGTTACGAAATAGCCAGTGAGTCAGACGTAACCTTCGTTATGGACGAACGCAGACTTAAATTAGCAGAAAAATCGGCTGCGATTGCAATAATTGCCCCGCGCAACCTGACATCAGATGTAAAGACATTGTTATACGTAGATGACCCGCGTTCTGCCTTTGCCAGTGCCATGCAAGTATACGATTGGCGCCGGCTGCCGATGCCAGGTGTAGAAAGAGATTCCCACGTTTCACAATCCGCAATGATTCATGCTCGCGCATATATTGGTGCTGGCGCGGTAATTGGCGAACGCGCAGTGATAAGCGACGGCGCGGTAATCGGTGCAAATTCATATATCGGCGACAGCGTAGAGATAGGTCAAAATTCAATTATTTATCCCAACGTATCCATTTACGCTCATTGTATAGTTGGAAGCAATGTAATAATTCACAGCGGCGCGGTAATCGGTGCAGATGGATTTGGATACAATCCCAGCGAAAACGGCTGGCAAAAAATACCACATTTGGGATATGTGATTATTGAAGACGACGTGGAAATTGGCGCGAACACCTGTGTGGACCGGGGTACATCCGGTACAACAGTTATCGGTAAAGGAACGAAGGTTGATAACCTGGTACAGATTGCTCATAATGTTAAAATTGGCAGCAACAGCTTGATTATTGCCCTGGTAGGATTAGCCGGTAGTGTAGAAATTGGAAATAACGTTATTGTCGCAGGACAAACAGGCATATTAGACCACGTTAAAATAGAAGACAACTGTAAATTCGCTGTTAGAAGCGGCGTAACCAGAGATTGCAAAGGCGACGAATCATACTCAGGATATCCGGCGCAGCCGCACATGAACGAATTGAAACAACAGGCAGCAATGAGAAAATTGCCGGATTTATTAACACGAATGAAAGAATTAGAGAAAAAAGTGAAAGAATTGGAAGAGAAGTGAAGAGTGAAGAGTGAAGAGTGAAGAGTGAAATTCCTTTCCACAAATGATTATTACTTCATAACTGTGGGTATATAAAAATTACCTGTTTCAAAGGAGAGAATAGCTATGTCTAAGATATTGAATGTTGAAGCATCAGAATTTCTGAAGGCTCACCGCAACTCTGTATTATCTACGGTAGATGGCGATGAACCATCAAGCCGTGTTATGTATATAGCCCAAATTGATGATGACGACACCATCTGGTACGCTTCCGGCAAAAGCAGCGCAAAAATGAATCACATTGCGTCAAACCCCAAAGTCTGTATCGCGGTATCCAATGGCACTAAATCCCTGCGGTTATTTGGCAATGCCGAAATAATTGATGACCCGGTGGTAAAAAGCAACCTGTGGCAGCCATCATGGACCACCTATTTCAAAGACGCAAGCGACCCGGAGTTTGCTGTAATCAAGGTAATCCCATATCGGGTCGAGTTTTAGAGCAGATAATTACGATGAAGCGCACTGCAAGCACAGTGCGCTTAGTAATTTTACCAGACAAGATTATTTAAGCTCCTACCGCTTTCAGCCATGCTTCTGCTATTAACGCGTGACCAGCAGTCGTTGGGTGGCATCCGTCGCCTGTCCATACAATTTCTGGACGTTCGGCGCGTGCTCTCATCAACAAACTGCGGACATCGGCGAATATCAGCCCGCGTTCAACCGCCAGTTGCTGTGCGAAATCGGCGTAGGTGGTGAGTATCTGGTTTAACTCGCCATTATTGTCCTGTTCAATAGTAGTTGGACTTACCAGCACGACGCGTTTGATGCCAGATGCCAGTGCCTGGTCTACCAGTGAAGTCAGATTTACTTTGTATTCTGCCAATGGCACATATTGCTGTTCATTCCATTGACCGGTTTTGCGCCAGACATCATTCACACCGATTTTAATGGAAAGCAGGTCTGGTTTCAGACTGATGCAATCTTCCTGCCAGCGATTTAACAATTCTACAGAACGGTCGCCACCCATGCCGCGATTGATGATTTTTACTTTCAAATCCGGGTATCGCGCCGCGAGAATCCCCGCTATCATCGCCACATAACCGCCACCCATGTTGTCCTGCGCTTCGCGCTGTCCGCAATCTGTGATTGAATCACCCTGAAAAAGAATGGTGTCGCCATTCTGGATATAACAGTTGCCCATAATTATAATTACCCTTCAAAAAGAATATCTTAATACTTTTTTCTGCCTGTATAAATACAAACCTGCTGAATTAGTTGTTAGTTGATAGTTTATAGTTTACAGTTTTTTGTAAAACACAACATTTTCGCTTAACCCATCTCTTATCAGTAACGAACTGGGGTAGAGTTTGCAAGGAAGATTTAAATTAATTTAAAAAAACTCTATTTTTAAAAAGGTAAACCTATATCAAACAAGAAAGGCAATGTGTGAAGTATTTAAATACAAAAATATAGCATTGGAACAATATTAATTATGACTAAAAAAGTTAGAATTGCCGTCGTTGGGCTGCGTCACGGCTGCGAACATTTAGACCATTATCGCGGACGCCAGGATGTTGAAATAGTTGGGCTTTGTGATACATCTGAAGAATTAATTGCCGATACCGCAAATAGATACGGTGCACCGCTTTCTGCCTGTTATACCGATTATAGCACCATGCTGAATATTGCCAAACCTGACGCTGTGTTTGTTATGACACCGGTACCACTGCATGCCCCAATGACAATTCAAGCGCTGGAAGCCGGCTGTCACGTATTGGTCGCAAAATCTTTATGTCAAAACCTGGCTGATGGCGACGCGATGATAAAGGCAAGGGACAAAGCAGGAAAGCATGTTGAAGTCGGGTTTCAGATGCATCACGCGGCAATTTACCGATACCTGTATGAGCATATAAATGACCCGGAGTTTGGCGAATTGCGCGGCGCATGGATTCAGTTTTTTTATCCGGCTTACTGGCGTGAAGCGGGAAACTGGCAAAACCACATGGATACCCTGGGCGGTTCACTGCTGGATTGCTGCATTCATTCGATGGATGCGTTGCTTTACATACTTAAACGTCCATGGACCCGCATTTTCGCATCAGGCAGACAATTTATGGGTGGACCGGCGGATCGCGATACCATGGATGCCACCACGGTATTAATTGACTTGGAAGGTGGACCGCGATTAACCATCGACCAGGTTGATTGCAGCGCATACTGCTTTGTCCGCACCGGCGTGGTGGGATCATTGGGGAAATTTGAAATGGAACATTGGGAACCAAACGGTTCAGGCCATGTACGTTTTCACGCCAATGTAAATACTTCAAATCCGGTAAAAATCTGGGTGCCGCCCTTGGAAGCAAGCACTGGCCACATAGGAATAGTAGAACAATCAAATTATTTCCTGGAAATATGCAAAGGCAACGCCCAACCGCTAAGCACCCTGGAATCAGCAATTGAAAGTCTGTCCGCGCAAAAAGCAATAGTAAAATCGCTGCGGCAGGAAAGATGGATTTCACGAGTTGATAGTTGACAGTTGATAATGGACAGTTAATCATTATCGTAATTCGTAATTCGTAATTCGTAATTCGTAATTCGTAAAGGAGCACTATTATGTCTAAAACAATTAAATGGGGCATTCTCGGGCTTGGCGGTATTGCCAATGCATTTGCCGAGGGTGTGTCGGCATTGACCGATGCTGAAGTTATAGCCTGTGGTTCACGGACTGCGGAAAAGGCTGAGGAGTTTGGTGCGAAGTGGAATATTCCGCATCGCCACGCCAGTTATGAAGCACTGGTTGCCGACCCGGATGTGGATGCCATTTACGTCGCCACCCCGCATCCAATTCACAAAGAGAATTGTCTGTTGGCTATCGCCAACGGCAAACCGGTGCTGTGCGAGAAACCTTTCACGGTAAATGCCGGTGAAACTGAAGTTATCATTGCCGCCGCGAAAGCAGCTAATCTGCTGGTGATGGACGGTATGTGGTCACGATTTTTACCCCACGTGGTAAAAGCGCATGAGTTGGCGAACTCCGGCATCATTGGCGATGTGCGGATGCTTCAGGCAGACTTCGCGTTTCGCGGCGGCTGGAAACCGGAAGAGCGCTGGCTTAACCCGGTATTGGGCGGCGGCGGATTGTTGGACGTCGGCGTATATGTCATCAGCCTCGCGCAACTGTTTATGGGTAAGCCAAACTATATTTCCGGCACTGCGCATATCGGTGAGACCGGCGTTGATGAACAGGCTGCCATGGTGCTGGGTTTCCCCGAAGGAAAAATCGCGTCGTTAATTTGTGGTGTGCGTACCAATACCCCTCACGAAGCAACAATATTTGGCACCGAAGGTTCTATTAAGATGCACAAATTATGGTGGCGGCCATCAAAACTAACGCTTAGCGTTAATGGAAAAGATGAAGAAATTGCCCCGGAAATTGTTGGCAACGGTTTCAATTATGAAGCAGCAGAATTTGGTCGCTGCCTGCGCGAAGGAATAAAAGAAAGTCCGATGCGTCCACACTCGGAAACAATATCCGTTATGAATACCATGGATACACTGCGCAAACAGTGGGGACTTGTTTATCCTTCTGAAAAATGAAATGTGGTGTCACCGTACCGGTGATAATTAAAATGTAGAGACGCACGGCCGTGCGTCTCTACGAATACAAAAGAGAGAAAATATGAAATACGGCAAGATTAATAATATTGACAAACCCGTTTCCCGCATTGTGTTGGGAACGATGATAATCAGCACTGACAATTTTGAACGCAGTGTAGATATTCTTGATGCTGCACTGCGCAACGGGATAACTACCCTGGACAGCGCAAATGTCTATTATGGCGGACAAAGCGAACGCGCGATAGGCCGCTGGATGGAAATGCGCGGGAATCGTGAAGAAGTGGTAATTGCCACCAAGGGTGCGATACCCAACGCCGACCGCAAACGCGTCACTCCATTCGATATTACCGCTGATATTTACGACTCGCTGGCACGGTTGCGCACCAGCTATATCGACATTTATATGCTCCATCGCGATGACCCGGATTACCCGATTGGACCGATTGTAGAAATTTTAAACGAGCATAAAAATGCCGGACGAATCTGCGCATTTGGCGGTTCCAACTGGACCCATCAACGCCTGCAGGAAGCCAATGATTACGCTGCTGCCAATAATCTGACGCCATTCACCGTAAGCAGTCCAAATTTCGGCCTTGCCGAACAGGTTGAAGATCCCTGGGGACCGGGATGTGTAACCGTTAGCGGACCGCAAAATACCGAGGCGCGAGCGTGGTATAAACAGCATGACATGCCGATATTCGCTTATTCCAGCCTGGGACGCGGCTTTTTCAGCGGACGAATCACCCGCCAGAACTTTGAAGAAATCAAAGGCACAATAGACGGTGCTTGCCGAACGGCTTATTGTCACGAGGTAAATTTCAAACGGCTTGATCGGGTAGAAGAAATGGCGAAACAAAAAGGCATGACCGTTGCGGAAATTGCAACTGCATATATATTCAGCCAGCCGCTTAATGTATTTGCGCTTATCGGCACAGAAAACGAAGCTGAAATGAAATCCGCCATAGCTGCCAGTGAAACAACGCTGACTGCTGATGAAATGGCATGGCTGAACCTTGAAAAATAGGTTAAGCAAACATCTCGAATAATGACAGCGTTTCTGCTATAATCATTCCGGTTATAGCAGAATAAATTTACCATAACGCTATACAAGGGAGACACTCATGATTACAGCTGAAAAACAAAAATATGTGGTTGAAGAATCACTGAAACTGCTGGATAAAGCCGGCATTGTATTAACCCCTGCCGAAGTTAACGAAATGGAAGTTGCCGACATGGGATTGGGTGAAATAGAGTCTACTGGTTTACAGTTGATTGTGTATGTTAATACAAAACGCTGCTGCGCAAAAGAAATTGTCTTGCTGCCGTACCAAACCTGTCCGGAACACCGCCACCCGGAAATTGATGGCATACCCGGCAAGGAAGAAACCTTCCGCTGTCGTTATGGCAAGGTATTCCTGTACGTATCCGGCACTCCCGTTGCCAACCCGCAAGCCAATCCACCGGCACACCGCAAACAGCATTACACCGTATGGCACGAAATAGTGCTGAATCCCGGCGAACAATACACACTTTCTCCCGACACCCTGCACTGGTTCCAGGGGGGAGCAGAAGGCGCCGTAGTATCCGAATTTTCCACCAGCAGTCGTGATGAATTCGATATTTTCACCGACCCGGGAATTAAACGGTTAGGGTAGAAGAAGAGAGAAGGGTGAGGTGAGAATAGTGAAGATATTAGTCAGTTAGCAATCAAATCCGAACAAAAAAAGTCACGATTTTAAATTGAAAATTTCATATCGTCGAAGACCACCCCCTCGCCCCTCCTTGGCAAGGCTGTGCTTTATACACATTTTTGTAATTGTATTTTATATTTTCAAAAAAAAACTCACATATTAACTACAATCCAACCCCAGAGGGGTGAAATGTTAATAGTAATTGATGATCTTTATGAATAATAAGCCCCTTTAGGGGCGACATGTGAAATGGTAATATATTTTATTACCGGTTATTAATCTTCGCCCGTTTTTAACATGTCACCCCACTAAAGGGGTTCTGGTTCTATTTTGTTGATTGATTGCTATTAACATGCCACCCCTCTGGGGTTGGATTGTTAATAATTAATAAAAATATAGTCAAATCATGCTGATTATCATGCTGATTTGCTAATTTTTATTGTATTCATCATCAAATTTTCCATTCAATCATAAATGTGTATAAAGCACAACTTGCCAAGGAGGGGAGTTTACTTTTATCGCCTATTTTTGGTCACTGAAAACCGAAAACTTAACACCTTGTCCAATTTATTTGGGTTACTTATTATGTCGCCACACCATGGCTATTGAAAATATCAATTTTGGATACATTTTTCTTCAAATGGTTAATAGTTACATGATTTTATATGCATCTCCCGACAAATAATTGTCAATCGTCAATTATCAATTGTCAATTTCTCTTTACTCATTTCACTTTAATTTCTATACTTTAGTCGATGTTGTTATATGATTTGGTTATTGTTGGCGGGGGTCATGCGGGGTGCGAGGCGGCGCTGGCGGGGGTTCGCCGCGGGGCAAGCGTTGCGTTGATTGCTTTGCGGGTGAATACTATTGCTCAATTGCCGTGCAATTGCAGCATTGGCGGGCCGGCGAAGGCGCATCTGGTGCGCGAGGTGGCTGCCCTTGGCGGAGCAATGCCGCGGGTGGCGGATATCACCGTGACGCATTCGCGGATGCTGAATACCAGCAAGGGACCAGCGGTACAGGCGATTCGCGCGCAGGTGGATAAGGATCTATACCCGCTGGTGATGCAGCAGATGCTGCGCGACAACAATGTAGAGATTATCGAAGCAGAAGTCAGCGACATCATGGTGACGGATTCCACTGTGACCGGGGTACGGCTTTCCGATGGCAGAGAAATAACTGCGGAAGCAGTGGTGCTGGCAACCGGGACATTTTTGAAGGGGCGCACCTTCACCGGGTCGGTGACTGCGGAAGCGGGAAGATATGGAGAACCGCCGGCATCATTTTTATCAGCATCGTTAATTAATGCCGGGGTAAAACTGGGCAGATTCAAGACCGGTACTACGCCGCGAATTGACGTGAATACCATCAATTTCGAAAACTGCGAATTACAGAAATCTTCAAAAACTCCACTGCCATACGAATTTCACTGGCAAAATCCCGCCTGGCCGGATCGAGAACTGCTGCCGTGCCACATCACCTACACCACCGAAAAAACTCACGAAATACTGCGCGCCAACCTGGAACGCAGCGCGCTGTTTGGCGGGTTAATCAGCGGCCGCGGGCCGCGGTATTGCCCATCTATTGAGGATAAGGTAGTGCGTTTTCCCGAGCGCGAACGGCATCAGGTATTTCTGGAACGCGAAGGCTGGGAGTCGAATCTGGTTTACCCGATGGGAATATCTACCAGTATGCCGGCAGATGTGCAGGTTGATTTTGTCCGCAGCATTCCCGGGTTGGAAAACGCGGAGATTGTCCGTCCCGGCTATGCGGTGGAATATGACTACATACCGCCGGATGGGTTATGGCCAAACCTGGAATCGCGTATTGTTAAAGGCCTGTTTTGCGCCGGTCAGGTAAACGGCACCAGCGGTTACGAAGAAGCGGCGGCGCAAGGGCTGATAGCAGGGATAAACGCGGTGCAATACCTTCGCGGCGAGGTGCCGGTGATGCTGCAGCGCGACGAAGCCTACATTGGCGTACTTATCGACGACCTGGTAACGCGCTGTCCGGCAGAGCCATACCGCATGCTGACGTCGCGAGCAGAGCATCGCCTGTTATTGCGCCAGGATAATGCCGATATGCGCCTGACCGATTACGGCCACGAATTAGGGTTGATTGACGATGAAGCCTACCAGCGTTTCTGTGTTCATCGCGACGCAATCACCAATGAGATTAACCGGCTTAACGACAGTTCACCCAGTGAATGCGGCATCAATGTGGCAAGCATATCTACCGCCGCCGACTGGCTGCGCCGACCGGAAGTGACATATGATGACCTGCGGACATGCGACCCCAAAACAGCCGAAATTTCTGAAAGAACCGCCGAACAAGTGCAAACCTTCATCAAATACGAAGGCTACATAAAACGCCAGGGACGCATGGTGGAAAAACAAAAGCGGCTGGAAGCGTGGAAAATGCCGGCAGAGATAAATTACCGCGAAATACGCGGATTGCTGCGCGAGTCAGCCGACCATCTGGAACGGGTACGTCCGACAACCCTGGGACAGGCAGCGCGAATACCGGGAGTAACCCCCGCAGATATCAGCCTGCTGATGGTATGGATAACTGCGAGAAGAAGAGAGAAAATTAACATCGATGGGCAGGATGGGTAGGATAGTTGGCTTCGCCAATATGAACTAAATCTTGTAAATCATGTTAATCATGTCAAAATTAAACTGCGAATAGCCTACATTTCATATTAAAGGAGACTATCATGCCACTTAAAAAAGGCTGTATACAGGTATATACCGGCGAGGGGAAGGGTAAGACTACCGCTTCTGTCGGGTTGGCGGTACGGGCGCGTGGGTGCGACTTGCGGGTGATATTCGTCCAATTCGTCAAAGGCGGCAACATGAGCGGAGAACTGGCGATGCTGCGCAAATTAGGCGTGGATGTGGTGCGAACCGCGGAGAAAAACAGCGGTTTGATGACCAATGGCGGACTGACCGAAGATGATTATGCCGCTGCCGCCGAAGCCTGGAAAATTGCGGAAAATGCTATAAATAGCGGGAATTACGACCTGGTAATATGCGACGAAATAAATGTGGCGATGCATTACAGCATGATAAAAACCAACGATGTAATTCACACCTTAAAAAACCGTCCTGAAAATGTTGAAGTTGTTTGCACCGGCAGGAATGTCCCCGAATTAATCTGCGACATGGCCGACCTGATAACCGAGATGAAACCGCATAAACACCCGTATCAGCAAGGAATTTCGGCACGGCGCGGGATTGAGTTTTAAATGTTAGTTATACAGGTTTTTGCAAAACCTATTTTCTTAATTATAGATTTTCGCCTTAAAAGCCCATCCCCTCAATCCCCTTCCCGGTTGGAGAGGGGAAGAACGACTTTCAGGGACTGACACCGAGTGGCGAAGCCAGGAAGGTGTCTGTACCATCGGGTTTTGCAAAAGCCTCTATAATTTATGGGAGATTTGGAAAAAATTTCATGCGGTTAAATATCAGATATTTTATTATTGAATTACTGTATATTTCATTGGCAGTTGGAATATTCGCCGCTGACTGGCCGCAGTTTCGCGGGCCAAATGCTGACGGTATTGCACCGGGAACGGGATACAATTTTGATTGGAAGAAAAGCCCGCCGAAGGTGCGTTGGAAAGTGGCACTCACTGATGAAGGTTTTGCCGGACCAGCGGTTGCGGGTGGTACTGTATTTATAATTGACCATAAAAGCGGCAAAGATATTGTGCGTGCGCTGGATGAAAAGAGCGGGAATGAATGCTGGCGGTATGCATACCCGGAAACCGGTTCGGAGCTTTATGGTTTTGCCCGTTCCACCCCGACGATAAATGATGGACGAGTTTATACCGTTAGCCGCAGTGGATTAGTGTATTGCCTGGATGCTAAAAGTGGTAAGAAAATATGGTGCCGCGATATGGTGAAAGAGTTTGCCGGCAGACGTCCGCAATGGTATTACTCCATGTCGCCACTGGTAGATGGCGATGCCATCATTATATGCCCGGGTGGGATAAACTCATCGGTAGCCGCTTTAAATAGGCTGACTGGCAAAACAATCTGGCGCGGCGGCGGCAGCGATGAGCCGGGGTACGCCACCCCGGTGGCAGCCGTCATTAACGGCGTGAAGCAATATGTAATTTTCACCGCGACCGCGCTTATTGGGGTGGATGCCGCCGCCGGAAAACTTCTCTGGCGTTTCCCCTGGACTACTCCGCTGGAACCCGCAGTAGACACAGAAGCTGCCCGCGACCATTTTAACGCCAACGCCGCTGTCCCAATTGTCATCGGCAACAGCATTTTTATCACCACCGGTTACGGTCACGGCAGTGCATTGATTGAGATTAACGGCAATAAAGCAACCGCAAAATGGCAAAGCAAAGCCATGCAATCCCAGTACAGTTCGCCAGTTTATAAAGATGGCTATATTTATTGCACCAGCGACCCGCGTTCGCTGGTTTGCCTTGATATAAAAACCGGCGCGGCAGTGTGGCGTAAAGACGGCATTAACCGGGGCGGCGGTCTGGCGGCTGTCGATGGCATGCTGATGGTGATGGACGGGGTACGTGGCGAGATGATACTGGTATCTATGACCCCAAAAAGTTACCAGGAAATAGGCAGATTTACCCCGTTAGGTGGAGAAAGCCGCACTGCACCAGTTATCGCCGATGGCTATCTATTCGTCCGCAACCGCAAGTCGCTGGCTTGTATCAATCTCCGGTAATCGTTATAATTAAAGGTATAGTTTACAAAAATTATCGTTATAAAAATTTATATTGCATCTTAATATCGATTAGTAAATAGAAATAATTCGAAAAAAATTAATAAAAAGTGCAATTATATCTTCCAATTTCCTCTATAATGGTATAATATTACTTTTAACATTCTATTTACTCGTAATTTTTAATTAAAAGAGGGAACCATCTTATGCAACGAAACAAAGGTTTTACACTCATCGAGTTGCTGGTTGTAATTGCCATTATTGCCATCCTCGCCGCTATCTTGTTTCCGGTTTTTGCCAAGGCGCGTGAAAAAGCGCGGCAGACATCATGTACCAGCAATCAACGGCAAATCGCAGCATCAGCAATGATTTTCGCTCAGGACCACGAGGAAGTGCTGCCAAGTACTGTCACAGTATGGAAAGACTTGAATATTGACCCAGGCGCACTGGTATGCACCACTGCCGCAGACCAGACAAACGGTTATGGATATTACGTTGATAATGACGCTAAATCGATAGGTGCTGTGCCAGATCCTGCATCACAACCGTTGACGGCTGATAGCACTGGTGCAAATAATGGAATAATGCTTTCCTGGTGCGATGCTGACCCGCGCCATACCAATAAAGTCGTTTGCAGTTTTTTAGATGGCCATGTAGCTATCGGTAAAAGAGAAGATATGATTCCAGGACCGAGTATAAAAATCGCCGTACCTTCTTCTGTTTCCACAGCGGCTTCATTCAGCGGAAATCTTACGCTGGTAAATCTCACCGGTACCTGGGCAGCTTATAATACCGCGACACCGACACAATCTGTACCTAATTTCTTCAGCACGATACGATCAAGTGAATCTACAGTCATGCTGGCCAGCAGCGACGCCGGCAACCTCGGGGCAACTGTTGGGTGGTCTTTGCAGTCTGCCAGTCCAGCATTAACAGCAACAACCGATTCCGTCGCTACAAAAGATTTCAATGACCAATACCTTGAGTTTGATGTTATTCCGCAAGACACTACGCCGCATGTTCTTTCTATCTATTGTTCGTGGGGATGGTGGTATAGCACTAAGCCAGTTGTAAAATTAACAGGAACGATGGTCAGTCCTGATGGCACCGTAATCAGCAATAGCCAGTTATATACCAACACAGTATCGGGCAAAAACCGGGCAATATGGAAATTAACATATACCGGACGCACCAAAGCACCGGGAACCAGGCTTACAGTTCGTCTGAATATTGTAGACCCAGGTGGCGCGTCTAATTTCGGTCTACTATTAACTGGGGTTGCATTAGATGCGCCATAGTCAATTTTTTTATAATACTTTTACTCTCTATTGGAGGTTATAATATGAAACGCGGATTTACTTTAATCGAACTATTAGTCGTGATTGCCATTATTGCCATTTTGGCCGCTATCCTCTTCCCGGTATTTGCCCGGGCACGGGAAAAAGCGCGGCAAACCACTTGCAGCAGCAATCAACGGCAAATAGCAACAAGTTGTTTAATGTTTGCACAGGATCATAATGAATTGCTGCCGAAAACCACCACCGTATGGACAGACATCAAGGTTGATCCGGGCATTCTTAAATGTACTTCTGCTGGTAGTTTGTCCAACGGTTACGGTTATTTTGAAGGAAATGACGGCAAGGCCATCGGTCGCATCAGTATACCTACGCTGCAGCCAATATCTGCCGATTGCACAAATTCCGCCAGTGGCGTGCAATGCTGGACAGATGCAGATCCGCGCCATTCCAGCAATGTGGTCGTTAGTTACGTTGACGGGCATGTTAGTGTGGGTAAACGCGAAGTTTTGATACCTGGTCCCAGCGTTTCTGTGGGGCAATCTTCCTGGTCAAACTTTAATGGCGGCGGCACCGGTGTCGTATATGTCGATGGTTCGGTATGGGCACATTACAATAAAAACAACGCCACCCCTACCCAATCTGTCGCCGGATTATTCAGCAATATGAGAACTGCAGGTTCAGTTGCGTCCGACCAAACCGGTTCAATGGGTTGGAAAATAATTTCGCTGACATCAAGCTATACCAGTACAGAATCTTACGGTGTGAAGGATGCTGCAGTCCAATGGCAGGAATTTGACGTTAAAGCGGAAGATGTAACTCAACATACTGTTACAATGTATTGTTCTGCTACCGCATGGGGTGGCGCATCACCAAGATTGCATTGTTTAAAATTGACCGGAACAATTACGACTCCTGAGGGAGTAACCGCAACCAGCAGTAAACAAGTTGTGATAAACCACACCGCTACCTCATATGGCGGATATCGTTCGCCATGGACTATCACTTACACCGGAAAACTGCGTCCTGCCGGCACCAAACTGACCGTTCGTCTGGAAAATGTTGATGCCTTTGGTGTACCAGGCAACGCAGCAATATCCCAGTTCATCGGGCCGGTTGTTAGAGATATGCTGAACCCATAATTTCAACGGGGATATTAATATCATGTGGATTTGCAGCAATTGCGGGTTTAGAACCGAAGATGACAGTAATGATTTCTGCGGCAAATGCGGTAATAAGCATTTCGGCGGAGAAGGTGCTGCGTTCGATGTAATTCTGGTAGGTTTTGACCCCGCTAAAAAGATTAATGTCATCAAGAATATTCGCGAAATGACTTCCTGCGGGTTGAAGGATGCGAAAGATTTTGTCGAGAACACCCCGCAAATTATCGGTTCAGCATTAACATCCCAAAATGCCGACCTCCTGATATCAAAACTGAATATCGAAGGCGCAATCTGTGAAAAATGCGTCCAAAATACCCGCCAGATTTATCGTCCAATGCCAGTTCAACCCGTTCAAAACAACACAATCCAATCAGGATTTCCCGCTAACAAATCCTCGGTTGCATCATCAGGATGCACAACAGGAATAATATCATTTCTCGCAATCATCGGCTTGATAGTTTTGTTGTTGAATATGATAAATTTATAGTTATCGCAGAATAATTTTTTTGACAGGATTAACATGATTGACAGGATTAAATTTAACCTACTTGAAGGAAAGTATACATTTTTTAGAGAATTAAAAAAATCATTGAAGTTATAATCGATTTTTAACAAAACTTTCATTGATGTAATGATCTTCCCCCGTTAGTTTAGGCGAGATTCTTTAATAGAGCTTTTTCTATAAACATCTGACCCCTAACGGGGTCAACGGGGCAACATCATTTAATGTAATCATTAATCATGGCTTTCACTTTTAAAGAGTAATCTACTTAAAAAGTAATGACCCCGTTAGGGGTCAGATGTCTATAGCAATATCCCCGCCTAATCTTTTCGACCCCTGCGTGGGTCGGATGTCATTTACGCGAATCTGACATCCGGGGTCATTGTTGGTTTTAATGTAATCGATTTTTTTAAATTTGCAATCTTAATTGAGGGTTATTTTTATGCGCGTTGACTTTACTGGTGATTCCGGGTTGGCGGAGGGGAATCCGCAGCCTTATGCTACCCAGGGGCAATGGCCGTATTACTGGGTGTCGATGGATAATATAACCGCGCCGCAGATGATGGAGTTTCGGCGCGTTTTCAGTGTGAATAAAGATTGTGTGGTGCGGGTTTTCGTATCAGCGGACGAACGGTACAAGCTGTGCCTGGATGGCAATATGCTGGGGTGCGGGCCGGAACGCGGCAATGAAAGCGAGTGGTATTTTGAAACTTATGACCTGCAATTAACCGCCGGGACACATGAATTATGCGCGGTTGTTTGGGTGCTGGGCAGGTTTGCCCCCTGGGCGCAGGTTTCTATACGAAATGGTTTTTTGTGCGCGCCGGCGGATATAAAATATGCCGATTTGCTGGGAACCGGGATAGCCGGTTGGCAAGTAAGGGCAGTCAGCGGATTTGGCGCACATTCCAACAGAACCGGCGGCGGTGGCGACACTACGCTTGATTACAACTGCGAATCGACAGAATTGCAAACGGCAAAATCGATATACAAGGCAATTGAAAAGAAGTTCGCCTGCATGTTTGGCGACCGCCGTCATTTGCTGGCCGCCGGCAAATTGCCCGCCATGATGATGCAGGAACAGCATACAGGCATGGTGCGAGCGGTACAGGATAAAAAGCACAACAATACTGTGGATATCTATCGGTCAAAAACTGACGAAGCCGCCAGTTGGCAAAAGATGATTGGCGGGGAAGGCGAAGTGATAATTCCTCCGCATACAACACGCTGGGTGGTGATTGACCTGGACGAATATTACAGTGCTTATCCGTCAATATCCACCATCGGGGGAGCCGGTACGAAAGTTATTGTTACCTGGGCAGAAGCGTTGTATGACAAAGATTACAAAAAGGGCATCCGCGGGGAAATTGACGGAAAAAGAATGGATGGCACCTGTGATAAATGGGTGTTGAATGGCGAAAAAATGACTCATGTGCCGGTGTGGTGGCGGGCAGGACGATACATTTCTATCGAGGTAATTACCACCGATGAACCGGCAGTCATTACAGATTTTCACATTATCGAAACCCGCTACCCGCTGGAGATGGAAGGCATTGCGGAGTCGTCAAACCCGGCGCAGCAGCAGCTAAACAAGATAAATTTTCGCACATTGCAGATGTGTGCCCACGAACATTACATGGATTGCCCGCATTTTGAACAATTAATGTATATCGGCGACACCCGGGTGGAAGTGCTGACGACCTACGTCACCAGCAGCGACGACCGTCTGCCAAGGAAAGCGGTGAAAGCGTTTGCCGACAGCCGGCTTGCCAGCGGGTGGACCCAGGAAAATTACCCGGTCAGTGGTATCAGGCTGATTCCGCCGTTTTCGCTGTGGTGGGTAGGCATGGTGTATGATTATTCCTTGTGGCAGGATGATAAACAATTTATAATAGATATGATGCCGGCGGTACGGTCGGTAATGGAAACGGCGATTGCATGTATCAACAGAGATGGCCTGTTCGTGTCGCCATTGGGTTGGAACTACACCGATGCTATTCCCGGCAAATGGGTCGATGGGGTGGCACCGGGTGGACAGAATGGTGAAATCAGCGGGGTATTAAACCTGCACCTGGTACTGGCATTAAAATATTTGCGAAAACTGGAAGAATTTGCTGGCGAGACGGAACTGGCAAATCGTGCGGAAAGAATTTCCGTTCAACTTACTGAAAAGATAAATCAACATTTCTGGGATAATTCCCGTGGAATATATGCGGATAACCTTGAAGGCGATATCTTTTCTGAACATGCGCAAATTTATGCGGTACTGGCTGATATATTGCCAACAGAAAAGCTGAAAATTGTCGCCTGGTCATTGCGAAATGATGCTGATCTGCACCGCGCCAGCCTTTATTTCTCACATTATCTATTTGAAGTTTACCGATTATTGGGGATGACCGACTTGTACGAAGCAAGACTGGAGAAAGATTGGGGGAAAATAATCGCCATGGATATGCGCACCGCCCCCGAACACGACCCCGATACCACTCGGTCGGAATGTCACGCCTGGTCCGCCAATCCCGTTTACCATTTTTATGCCACCACCCTTGGCATCCGTCCAATGGCTAATGGTTTCAACAAGGTATTGATACAGCCAAACCTGGGTTCATTGACATGGGCAAAAGGAACCATGCAGCACAAACATGGTGAAATTATGGTAGATTTAAAACAAACAGACAATCACATTACCGGGATAATAATATTGCCAGCAGGCCTGGAAGGTGAATATCGGCAAAATGGCACGGTGCAAGTTTTGGCTGTGGGGGAGAATGTGGTAGAGTAGTTATTATGCCGCGTCCTGAATCAAAAATCCTGTCCATATTATATTTTGTTTTTTGCGTTCTTTGTGGTTAAATAAATAGGGTTTTTAAATTATACATTAAATGGGTATATTTTTATTGACAGATTAGCCTGCAAGAAATAAAATATAGGTTAACCGGAAAGCCTTGTAATCCGGTATATTCAAGGGAGGTATTATATGTTATCAACTGAAACTAAAAAGGGGTTCACCCTTATTGAATTGTTGGTCGTAATTGCTATTATCGCAATCCTCGCCGCAATTCTATTCCCGGTATTCGCCCGTGCCCGCGAAAAAGCACGGCAAACAACCTGCACCAGCAACCAGAGGCAAATAGCCGCGACTATACAGATGTATGTGCAAGATCATGAAGAGATCTTACCAAGTTCAGCGACAATCTGGAGTGATATCAAAGTTGATCCAGGTGTACTGGTTTGTCCTACACTTGGTAAAAGTACTCCTAATGGCTACGGTTATAGCTGGTGGGTAAGCGGTAAGGCAATCGGAACTTATAATGAACCCACATCAGAAACGCTAACTGTTGATTTATCAGCTTCTGCCGGCACTCCGACAGTTGCACATTTCCTGTCCGATTTGGACAAACGTCATTCCGGTAAATATATCGCCAGTTTTCTTGACGGACATGTTGAAGCTACAACTCAGCCAAACTCACCACTGTGGGCAAATCTTAATTATTGGTTTGATCCGGCAAATTATGACTCTGCCAATGGTAAATGGACTAACACCGCAATTGATGGTATTCCGACAGTATCATTTACCCGTGGTCCATTAGTAGGCGGTAGCCCATATTTCAGTACTACAACCTTATGTTCACCACCCGCGGTTGGCACTTTTCAAGGTAAACCAGCAATAAACTTTACTACTGCAAATAACTGGCTGCAATTAGACACTCAGACTGCCGGAATGGGAACTGATTTTCAAACCAGTTCCTGGATTATCGCGCATACTGATACCTACTGCTTGTTATCAACAGGTGGTACAACATTCAACCCTGCGACTGGTTCACCTGCATGGAGAATAGAAGGTAATGGCATGTGGAACGCACCATGGCATGTACCACCGACTGGTGCTGACAGTCCTAATGACGTTGTTTTTGCAGCTAATAATCGTGGCGTTATGCCGGTTATACGTACTATGGTAAGCGATACCAGCGGGTTGCGATTGTGGTTTAACACCAGACAGGTAACCTTTTATAGTGGTGGAAACACAGTTTATTATAATGGTGGTGGTCGAATGCCGGCAACTCGCTATATATGGCTCGGGTGTGATGGTGGTCTGGCAGGAGAAACAAGTTCAGTTATTGGCGGATTTGACATGTTAGGCGACCTTAGACTTGCTGATATGTTTATATTCACCCGTGCTATAAATGACACGGACAGATCATTTGTTGAAAACTACTTACAAAAGAAATATTCTATATCAGCGTTTTAATTAACTGACAACTATCATGAATTTTATGGTGGATATCTTAAAAGTATCCACCATTTTATTTGGTATTTATCCTCTCGTTAAAAAGTTCGGCATCACTATGGGTGCGCTATACTAAAATAAAACCCAAATATCCCTGTTATTTTGCCTGCCGGTTAACTCAGTAGGCATTTGTTTTAATGACATTTATTAGTTGTCTTCCTATTGACATATACAACATCACAGGAATACTATTTAATATCTGGTTTAGATATCAGGGAGTGAAGGATGCGGGTCTTTTTTGACTGTAAAACAATATGGATCAAATCTGCCCTTTTGCTTGCGCTTGTCGGCGTACTGTTTTTGCTTATCTTCTCCACTGCTTTCGCGTCTGAGATCATTGACGCATTTCATCGTGATACCCGGAACCAGGGTGAACTGGCGTTGGCGTTGGCGCGAAAAGCGCTTAATCTGGCGGTGCTTCAACATGACCAGCTTCCACTGCCAAAAGAACTGCCGGACTTGCTGCAGATGCGCGGCGCGGTGTTTGTCAGTGCGATGAACGCGCAAGGCGCACCGGTATGCTGTATGGGCACTCTCGAACCACAACAGCGCACTCTCGGCGAAGAGATTATCGCCAACGCCTTACTCGCCGGTGCAAATGATAAAAGATTTCCCCCACTGAAACCGGAACAATTACCAAAAATTCGCGTCATTATATCTATAATAGGCGATGTCACGCCAATTGCCGACCCGCTGACCTTGGACCCGGTAACTGACGGCCTGGCAGCGCGAGGGGCAAACGAAACCGGCGTGGTGCTGCCTGGTGAAACGAAAGACCCGAAAAAGATGGTCGAGTGGGCGCGCATTCGTGCGAAGGCAAAGAAAAACGACAAAGTAGAATACCTGCGTATAGAAGCGATGCGCTTTATTGAGCCTGTGAAGGTGAAATGATTTTTTTTGACATGATTATAAGGGGTTTACAGGATATTATAAAATCTTGTGATAATATGATGGTACAGACACCTTCATGGCTTCGCCACTCGGTGTCAGTCCCTGATAAAATCATGAAAATCATGTTAATCATGTCAAAAAACTGAAAACTGAAAACTGAAAACTAAACACTGGAATAAGGAGAGTCTTATGACAATACTGCGGAATTTGTTGATTACTGCACTGCTGGGCTTAGCTGCCTTTGCAATGGGTGCGAAGCCGAACGCGTTCACCCCGAACGTGTCGGTGCATATTTACCAGCGCATCTACCAGGTGAATAAACCGATAATTTTGCCGGTTTCTTTTTACAACCTGCATAGCGTGCAACTGTCGCTGTACCGGGTGAAGGTAGAAGATATCATCCCCAACGCGAAAGTGCTGGAAAACTCCTACAACGAAAAAGACCCGTTAAGCGCGGCGAATCGTCTGCAAAAGATGAAACTGAGCCGTCCTTACCGCACCCAGCAGGTTGCGACCAAAGATAAATATTACAATAATTACTGGTTTTACAAAAATGTGAAGCTGGAAAAGCTGCCGGAAGGCGTATATGTGGTAGAGGTGAAGGGGTATGGGATTACCAAACGCTCATGGGTGGCGGTATCGTCGCAGGCGCTGCTGGTAAAACGATCTCCCGATGTGGTGAAGGCATGGCTGGTCAATACCAAAGATGGCAAGCCGGTGAATGGCGCGCAATTGAAACTGTTTAACGAAACCGGTTATGTGGAAACCGTCATCACCGGCAGCGACGGATTAGCTACTTTTAAAACCGCACCCAAGCCGAAAGAACTGCTGTGGATAGCCTCGCAGGGAAAATCCCCGGCATTCTCCCGCGCGTCGCAGCCAAACATCGAAAAACCATTCCGAACATATTTTTACACCGACCGTCCCATTTATCGTCCCGGTCAACTGGTGCAATACCGCGGCACTCTGCGCGCGGTAAAACGCGGGGCATTATCGCTGCCAAATATTGAGTCTGTCCATGTGCAGATAAAGGTTCGCGGCGACAGCATCGTCGCCGACAAGCATATCCCGCTGAATAAATGGGGGTCATTCTCCGGCGAATACCAGCTTGCCCCGGAACCGCCGCTGGGCAATTACAGCGTGGAAGTATCCGTCGGCGATTACCGCGAATATTATTCATTCAATGTCCAGGCATACCGCAAACCGGAGTTTTCCGCTTCGGCGACTATCCCGGACAAGCATTATTTCGGCGGTGACGTGATACCCATTACTATCTCTGCCAATTATTATGCGGGTTCCCCGGTAACTGGCGCAAAGGTAAATTATCAGATAACATTTTATCAAAATGGTGGTCAGGTTCCCACTAACATAATGAATGCCGTCGGACTTGGCAGCCAGGCCAGCATTGGCATAGAAGAACCTATCAACGGAACCACTATATTGGATAAAGATGGCAAATTTGTATTGAAAGTATCGACAAAAGTTGTGCCAATGTCACGTACTATTAATGTTAATGCCACTGTCACCGATTCTGCCAACCGCGAGCAATCTGCCAGTGTCGGAACAACAATCAATTACGCTGATTATAACCTGTCTATTTCAGTTGATAAGCCGCAATACCTTCCCAAAAAGCCGGTAGATATCAATGTGTATGCCAGCAACCTTGAAGGCAAGCCGGTGATGACAAAAGCAACGGTGAAAGTAATAGAATACCTTACCGACCGGGAAGGCCGCCAGTATGAAAAAGAGGTTAAGCTGAATGCGGCAACCAATAAAGATGGCAAAGGCACAGTGACATATACCCCGATGCATCCGGGATGGTATAAATTGGAAGTGTGGGGTGTAGACAGCAAGGGAAATGCCATTTATTCGGAAGGCGGGATTAATGTTGTAGAAAAACTCGAGGTGCCAACAACACCAACTCTGGATACATATTTCCTGAAAGATAACTATAAACCAGGTGACATAGCCAAGTTACACGTGACCAGTTCGCTGGTCGGCACCCCGTACCTGCTGACTATTGAAGGCGAAGAACTGTATAAAATGGAAGTCGGCAAAATACCCGCCAAAGAATTTAACATAGATATCCCGGTGAAGGCAGAATACCTGCGCGGGGTATATGTGATGATGTATGCAGTTAAAGATGGCGAGTGTAATCGCTTCAACACGAGTTTATCTGTTCCCGCCAGTAAGAAGTTGCTTAATATCAAATTAACCCCTGACAAGACGGTATATAAACCCGGTGAAACTGCCAGTTACGATGTTGTCGTCACTAATTCAGACAATAAAGGAGTCGAGTCGGAAGTCGGTCTTAACGTAGTGGATGCTTCCATATACGCCATCCAAGGTGATAACACCGCGAATCCATACAATATTTTCTGGAATCGGCAAGAGATGCGTGTATCCGATGACTATTCGCTCTCCGGCACTTATCCGGGTGGGGCATATCAGGTAGTTTCTCAACATGGATATAATGATGTAATATTGACAGCTCTTGGTGGAAATTTTAGTAATATTATGATGCGTAATGGACAAATGCCTTTACAAATACATGACAGATCACCAGTAGGAGTCTCCATCCGCCGCAACTTTGCTGACACCGCTTACTGGGCACCATCGCTAATTACCGACGCGGATGGACATGGCAAGTTTACTTTCACTGTTCCCGACACCCTTACCTCGTGGCGCACCAATGCCTGCGCGTTAACTGCCGACAGCAGTGGCGGCAAGACGAGTGACGACGTGAAGGTGAACCTGCCGTTGATGGTACGACTGGCGCTGCCGCGATTTTATGTGCAGCATGACGAAGCGACGGCGGCGGCGATAGTGCAGAACTATTCGGAAGTCGAGAAGACCGCCAAGGTCACCCTGACCGCGGACGGTGTATCGGTGTCAGGCGCGCAGGAACAGACGGTGACGCTGCCGCCAAATGGCATAAAACGACTTACCTGGAAGGTGAATGTGACCGGCGAGGACGCGGCTGTTTTCCTATGCAGTGCGGATGCCGGACCGGGAGCGCAGGACGCGACAGAAAGCACCTTGCCAATATTGCCGGATGGCGCCAAACGCGTCGACGCGCAGGCCGGCATGACTGATACCAGCACCAAGTTGAAGATGAAATTGCCGGATGGCGCGATAATGAAAAACTCGAAACTGGAAATCTCGGTATCGCCATCCGTAGCTGGTCCGATATTTGACGCCTTGCAATACCTGGTGGAATATCCTTATGGCTGCGCCGAACAGACGATGAGCCAGTTCCTGCCCAACGTCATTGTTGCCAAGGCGATGCGCGACCTGAATACAGGCAGACCAGTTCCCAAAATGCTGGATAGGTATGTCAATTTCGGCACTCAGAAACTGATGCGTTTCCAGCATGGTGACGGCGGATGGAACTGGTGGGAGTTTGACACCAGTGACCCGGGCATCACCGCCTACATCGTGTATGGCTTGTCGATGGCGCGGGATGCCGGATACCCGATGGCGGAGGCGTCTATACCGCGCGGCGTGAATTACCTGACCAGCCACATGAATACCAATAGTCCGGCAGAGGCGGCATATATGCTGCGGGCATTGATGGTATCCAAGGTGTGGAACGACAATATTGCCAAAATGACTGTGAAAATGGCAGATGAACTGATAAAGAAAGAAAAAACACTGGATATCTTCAGCCGCGCCAGCCTGGTGCTGGCACTGGAAGATTTAAGCAAGCAAAAAGGGATGGCCAAATATCATGATAATGCTGTGGCGATTGCTGACGGATTGGATGGCAAGACAATAGCAACTGGAACCATCGCGCATTGGAGCGCAAATCTTACCGGTGGCACAATGCCATACTGGGGTTCCTGGCGCGATAACGATGTCGAAGTGACTTCGCAGGTAATGCAGGCACTATTGGCAGTGAAACCGAAAAGTGAAAATATCACCCCTGCCGTTCGCTGGCTGATGGCTGCCCGCGAAGACCGCGGATGGTCGTCCAGCAAAGACACCGCGTCGGCAGTGATGGCGTTGACGGAATACCTGAAACAGACACAAGAGTTGGAGCCGAATTACTCATTGACGGTAAAGGTGAACGGAAAAGATGTTAAGACATTGAACTTCACAAAGAAAGACGCTTTCCTTGACCCGGTAACTATCACTGTGCCGGCAGCGGATTTAAAAGCTGGCAACAACGAGATTGAATTGGTGAAGAACGGCACCGGAAACCTGTACTGGAATTCGCGGATTCATTACGTTTTGCCGGCAGAGCAGGCGACACCGTCCACCGGCGACATTCGCATTACCCGCAAGTACCAGGTAGTGTCGGAAGACCCTATTGACGCGGGGAACCAGCCGCCCGGCGCGATGATACAGGTGACTACTACATTGACCGCCAACCAGAACTTCCGCTACATGCTGCTGGAAGAACCGATACCGGCGGGCTGTGAAATCACTTCGTCGTATGATGATGGTTACGAATACTATTATCGGCAGCCATACAACCGAAGAGAAGTATGGGATGACCGTATCCTGTATTATTTTGACAATGTGGGAAAAGGCGAACAGACGATAACCTATTACCTGCGTACCGAGGCGCCGGGCAAATACCGCATTCGACCCACCAGTGCGTGGCTAATGTACCAACCCGAAGTGCGCGGTGAAGGCAAATTCGTTCGGCTTAACGTGACTGAGGAATAAACCTTGCGACCAGTAATCATTATGATAGTGCTGTTTATATTGACCCTGAACATCTGCGGGGAGGAGAAAAAAACACCGCCTCCCCGCGTCGGATCGTCAATGGCAGATGCCGCTTTTTTTGACCTGGACGCCAACCGCCGCCAGATGGCAGATGTAAAGACTGAATATGTGGTGGTGATATTCTGGGCATTCTGGTGCGACACCTGGGAAAAAGCACTGCCGTATATAAAAGAGCTGTCCGCCAAACAAAAAGAGTTGAACTTCACCCTGTGGACAGTAAGCATCGACGGCCAGCGTACCGAAGAAATACGACCATTGGTGAAAAAGAAAGAAATCCCCTTTCCGGTACTGCTGGATGACACCACCTGGAGCCAGAAACTGGGGATAAGAAGAGTACCAACTGTCATTATCCTAAACAAAGAAAGAAAATCATTCTACATCCGCGAAGGATACCCCGGCAACTTTTCGATAGAGAAAGCGGTGAAGGGGAATTAAAAAATTGAGAATTGAGAATTACTGAGGCTATTGCAAAACCATACTAAATATATAATCAACCCAACCACCCCCTACCCCCTCCTTGTCAAGGAGGGGAGTTATTATAGTTACTTGATAAAATAATGGCTGCTTTAATAATCAAAACCTTTGATTAATCCCTAACCCCGCAACATTAAGTGATATACACAAATAATATCCATTTCTTCCCGCCTTGATAAAAGTTTTAGACAGGCGGGATATTTATTTTTC
>Ga0194052_1000475_pt1 | contig 26003 bp, 24 predicted proteins | sample SepL226m_MetaG_FD_160117 | JGI IMG/M metagenome (GOLD analysis project Ga0194052, IMG submission 160117) | Anoxic zone freshwater microbial communities from boreal shield lake in IISD Experimental Lakes Area, Ontario, Canada - Sep2016-L227-6m | ecosystem: Environmental > Aquatic > Freshwater >...
CCCCCCACCCTCCCTTCTAGGAGAAAAAAAACATGAAGATCTCTCGCCTCGCTGGTGTCGCCGCGCTGCTCGCAGCCGGGGTTGCTCAGGCTCAGGACATCAAGGTCAACGCCCTGATTGAACTCTGGTACACCCAGATGGCCGACAACAACCTGCGCCTCAACACGGCTGTCAAGCCCGGTGGTGCCTCTACCTACTACGAGGGTATGAGCTCGGGTCGCTTCGCTGAGAACGGCTTCACGGTCAAGCGCTCTGAGGTCTACCTCAGCCAGACGATCTCGGATTCCATCAGCTGGAACATGATGTTCGACCCGAACAACAGCACGTCCTCGGTTGGCAACAACGTCCTGCATGACGCGGTCATCACCTGGAACCTTGGCAAGGGCTTCGTCCTGAAGGCCGGCCAGTTCAAGATGCCCACCACCTATGAAGCCACCATCGTGGCCGCCAAGGACATCTACTTCTTCGACCGCAACCAGACCAACCGCGTCTTCGGCGACAAGCGGGACCGTGGTGCCTGGCTCAGCTATGCCTACGGCGATGCCAAGGGCTGGAATGGCAAGGTGAGCGTGGCCGTATCGAACGGCACCACCGATGACGGCAGCGGCGGCAAGACGGCGGTGGACGCCAACGCCCAGAAGGACTACACCTTCCGCTATGAGGGTGCTTTCGGCAGCGCGCACAAGTTCGGTGGCTACTACCGCGAGGGTGTGACGAACCTGAAGGATTCTGCTGCCACGCAGAACGCGCCTGGGACCATCACGAGCACTTGGGTCACTTCTGCCGCGACCACCGTGACCACCTTCAATACCACTTGGGCTCTGGGCACCACTGCTCAGGCTGTCAAGGACAACAAGGACAAGACCACCCTCCAGGGTCTCTTCTACGTCTATGACACGGCGAAGGTGCACTTCGACTTCGAGTACGCCACGGGCCTCCTGGGTCGCCGCTACCCCTCACTCTTCGCTGCCTTTGCTCCTGCCGCTGCGACTGCAACCACCACTAGCACCACCGCCACTCAGGCTCCTTCCCGCGAGCACCTCGACCAGAAGTTCGTGGGCTACACCGGGACCTTGATCTACAAGATGGGTCAGCACCAGCTGGCGCTGCGCTATGACACTCTGAACTACAACTCCGGCAACAAGTACTACGCCGCCGCCAACCCCTACAAGCTCACCACGGGGGACTACTCGCCCAAGTACACGGAGACCACGGTTGGTTACAACTACCTCTTCGTCCCTGGCAAGTACAGCGTCGCGAAGCTGAAGCTGGACTACATCATCCGCAGCAAGAACTTCCTGACCCCCCGCACTGGGCAGACTGGCGAGCAGGGCGGCAACAGCCTCGTCGCCTCCCTCGGCATCGGCTTCTAAGGCCACGCCAGAGATCAGTTCTTTCTACTGCATGACCACGGGACTGCTGGGTAACCCTCAGCAGTCCCGTGGTTTTTTCACCCGGATGTCGGTTAGTATTGGTTAAGCAACCCCACCATCTTTTTTAAATCGGAGCAGACATGCGCAAGCACCTCCTCGCCCTGGGCGCCACCTTGGTCCTCACCCCCTGTCTCCTGGCGCAGAAGATCGGCGTCATCAACTCCATGAGCGGTCCTGAGGCGCCCATCGGGGAGAACATCACCAACGGCATCAAGCTCGCCGAGGAGGACCTCAAGAAGAAGGGGATCAACCTGCAGCTGGTGTGGGAGGACGACACGGGCAAGCCCCAGATCTCCATGAGCGCCATGGAGAAGCTGGCGACCCGGGAGAACGTGGTGGGCGTGGTAGGTCCCTACACTTCGGCCTGCTCCAATGCTGTGGCCAAGCTGGCTGAGAAGTACCATGTGCCGCTGCTGATTCCCGCCGCGGCCAAGGAGGAGATCACGCGCCAGGGCCTCGCCCATGTCTTCCGCATGAACGCTCCTGCCGACAAGTACGCCTCCAGCCTGATCGATGCCGCGGCGTCCCTGGGTAAGCCCAAGACCATCGCCTTCATCTACGAGAACACGGACTTCGGCACCTCCACCTCGAAGACGGCCAAGGACTATGTGGCTACCAAGGGCATCCAGGTGGTGGCGGATGTCTCCTACCCCAAGGGCTCCGCTGACTACCGGTCGACGCTCGCCCAGATCAAGTCGAAGAACCCAGATCTGGTGTTCATGGTCTCCTACGTGGCCGATGCCATCCTGCTCATGCGGCAGTCCCGCGAGGTGGGACTCCAGCCCCAGGCTTTCCTCGGCGCCGGGGCCGGCTTCACCACCGTCGAGTTCGCCAAGGAACGGGCGATCTCCGACAACGTCATCTCCTGCACCCAGTGGACCGATGACGTGAACTGGCCTGGCGCGAAGGACTTCGGCGCCCGCTACAAGGCGAAGTTCGGCAAGGAACCCACCTACCACGCCGCCTGTGCCTACGCCTCGATGATCATCATGGCCGAGACCGCCAAGGCCTCCGGCGGTGATCGCGCCAAGACCCGCACCGCACTGAAGGCCGGCAAGTGGAACGGCATCATGGGCGAGGTGAAGTTCGCCGACTACGACGGCTTTACCAACCAGAACAACCACCAGATGCTCGTCCAGCAGATCATCGCCGGGAAGTACGAGACGGTGCTGCCCGCTCAGTTTGCAACCAAGAAGGCGGTCTATCCCTTCCCCAAGTGGAAGTGATCGAGTCCTGTCCGGGGGCGCCCACGGGCGCCCCCGTCTGAATCTCTGGAGGGTCAAGCGCCCATGGCTGTCTTTCTGCAATCTCTGATCAGCGGCATCCTCATCGGCGGGGTGTACGCGCTCATCGGCATCGGCCTCACGCTGATCTTCGGCGTGATGCGGGTCATCAACTTCGCCCACGGCGACATCCTGATGGTGGGGATGTATCTCACCTACATGATCTTCACGATGCTGGGAATCGACCCCTTCGTGTCCGTGCTGATCACATTCCCCTTGATGTTCCTCTTCGGGGGGGCCCTCCAGAAGGTGTTCATCAACCGGGTGCTGGACGCGCTGGCGCAGAACCAGATCCTGCTGACCATCGGCCTGGGCCTCATCATGAGCAACACGGTGATGCTCATCTTCACCTCCGACTACAAGATCCTGAGCACCAGCTACTCCTCAGCCACCATCAAGGTCGGCGGCGGGGTCTCGGTCTCCACGCCCCTCCTGATCTCGTTCCTGATCACGGCGGCGATCACGGCGGCCCTCTACTGGTTCCTGCTCAAGACGGACACCGGCCAGGCCATCCGCGCCACGGCCCAGGACCGTGATGCGGCCCAGCTCATGGGCATCAACGTCAAGCGGATGTCCATCATCGCCTTCGGTCTCGGTTCGGCCCTGGCGGGCACCGCCGGCGCGCTGATCTCCCCGACCTACTACATCTTCCCCCAGGTGGGCAGCGTCTTCACGCTGAAGGCCTTCGTCATCACGGTGTTGGGCGGCATGGGCAGCGTGGTGGGCGCCACGCTCGGCGGGGTGCTCATCGGCATCACCGAGTCCATGAGCGCCGTCTACATCTCCTCTGGCTGGAAAGACGTGGTGGTCTTCGTGCTCTTCCTGCTGGTGTTGCTCTTCAAGCCCTCGGGCCTGATGGGCAAGTCGCGGACCTGAGGAGAACATCATGAACAAGACCATCCTCAAGAGCGCCTTCATCGTCCTCCTACTGGCCGGCCTGCTGCTCATACCCCGCTACGTGGAGAGCCCCTACGCCCTCCACATGATGATCCTGCTCTTCATGAGCGTGGCCCAGGGCCAGAGCTGGAACATCCTTGGCGGCTATGCGGGGCAGCACTCCGTGGGCCACGCCGCCTACTTCGGGGTGGGCGCCTACACCACCATGATGCTCATGCACAGCAAGGGGGTCGTCCCCTGGGTTGGCGTCTGGGCGGGCATGGCCGCGGTGGTCGTGGTGGCGCTCATCATCGGCAGCATCTGCTTCCGCCTCCGGGGCCCCTACTTCGTCCTCGCCTCCATCGCAGTGGCCGAGATCATGCGCCTGTCAGCCATCAACCTCACCCCCTTGACCAACGGAGCCGAGGGCATCCTGGCCACGGAAATCCCTGCCTTCAAGATCGGGGCCACGGTGGTGACGGACTTCGTGACCAAGGTCCCCTTCTACTACATTGGACTCTTCCTGGTCCTGCTCACCCTCGCGGTCACCTACTGGGTGCAGCACTCCAAGCTTGGCTACTTCTTCCAGGCCATTCGTGAGGACCAGGACGCAGCCCACTCCCTGGGCATCAACATCGCGCTCTACAAGAACATCGGGCTGGTGATCTCGGCGGTCCTGACGTCCCTGGCCGGCAGCTTCTACGGCATCTACGTGGGCTTCGTGGATCCCCCCACCGTGCTGGGCCTGGATGTCTCCGTTCAGATCATGCTCATCTGCATCATCGGTGGCATGGGCACCATCTGGGGTCCCGTGCTGGGTTCCCTGATCCTGGTGCCGCTTTCGGAGGCCCTGCGCAGCAACATGGTCACGGACCTGCTGGTGAAGATCGGCATGGTCAACGCGGACTCGAAAATCGGGATCTTCCTGAAGGAGAACCTCTCCCACGCCCACGTTCTGCTCTACGGCATCCTCGTGGTATTGGTGATCCTCTTCATGCCGGACGGACTCATGGGGTTCGTCAAGAAGCTGGCCGCGCGCCGGAATCGGGAGGCGGTCTGATGGCCATCCTGGAAATCAAGAACGTCAGCAAGTTCTTCGGCGGCCTCGCGGCCAACTCGGATGTCAGCTTCGACGTCCACGAGGGCATGATCATGGGCCTCATCGGCCCCAATGGCGCCGGGAAGACCACCCTCTTCAACTGCATCACGGGCTACTACCCGCCCTCCAAGGGCGACGTCATCTTTAACGGTCGCAAGTTGAATGGGCTCGATCCCGACAAGGTCTGCATGCTCGGCATGGTGCGGACCTGGCAGAAGGTGCGGCCCCTGGCCAAGCTCTCCGTGGTGGACAACGTGATGGTGGGCGCCTTGGCGCGGACCGGCTCGCTGAAGGTCGCCCGCGAGATGGCCATGGAGCAGATCAAGGTGGTCCGCATGGAGCACCGGACCAACTTCCTGGCTGGCGGCCTGCCCATCGGCGAGCGCAAAAAGCTGGAAGTGGCGCGGGCCCTGGCGACGCAGCCCAAGATCCTGCTCCTGGACGAGGTGATGGGCGGCCTCAACCCCGCCGAGAGCGAAGAGATCATCCAGCTCATCCTGGACATCAAGCAGCGTGGCCTCACGCAGATGGTCATCGAGCACGACATGAAGGCGATCATGCGGATCTCCGACCGCATCGTAGTCCTGACCTCGGGCGAGAAGCTCACCGAGGGCTCGCCCCAGGAAGTCGTCAGCAACCCCGATGTGATCAGCGCCTACCTCGGTGAACCCCATGCTTAAAATCGACAAGCTCAACTTCGCCTACGGTGACCTCAAGGTGCTCTGGGACGTCGACCTGGAAGTCCACCAGGGTGAGATCGTGACCGTGGTGGGCGCCAACGGCGCCGGCAAGTCCACAACCCTCAAGAACATCTCCCGGCTGGTCAAGCCCGCCTCGGGCACCATCACGTTTGACGGTCAGGACCTCAGCAAGATGCAGTCCCACCACGTGGTGGAAGCGGGGCTCATCCAGGTTCCGGAAGGCCGACGGATCTTTCCCGAGATGACCGTGATGGAAAACCTCCGCATGGGCTCCTACGTCAAGACCACCCGGGGCGACCGGCAGAAGAACATCGACTGGGTCTTTGAGCTGTTCCCCCGGCTCAAGGAACGCGAGAAGCAGCTGGGCGGCACCATGTCCGGCGGCGAGCAGCAGATGCTGGCCATCGCCCGGGGTCTTATGGCCAACCCCAAGGTGCTGCTGCTGGATGAACCCTCTCTCGGCCTTTCGCCCCTGCTGGTGAAGAACATCTTCGACATCATCACCGGCATCAACAAGGAAGGCGTTACCATCCTGCTGGTGGAGCAGAATGTCTACCAGTCCCTCCGCATTTCCCACCGGGCCTACGTGATGGAAACCGGGCGGGTCGTGCTCACGGGCAAGGGCGAAGAACTGCTGAACGACGAGCACATCAAGAAAGCCTTCCTGGGCATGTGAGGAGAAGCCAATGACCACCGTTGAAACGTGGATGACCAAGAACCCCTACACCATCGATCAGGACGCCTCGATCATCGAGGCCATCCACCTGTTGAAGGAGAAGGGTGTGCGGCGGCTGCCTGTCACGGCCGGAGGCCGCTTCGTGGGCCTCATCACGGATCGCATGATCAAGGACTACAGCCCCGGCAAGGCCACCAGCCTGGACACCTGGGAAGTCCACTACCTGCTCTCCAAGACCCCGGTGAAGGACCTGATGAACGCGGCGCCCATGACGGTGGCCCCGGAGACGGACCTCAGCACCGCCGCCCAGGCGATCCTGGACCACAAGCTCTACGGCCTGTGCGTGGTGGATGCCAAGGGCGATCTGGTCGGCATCATGTCCGTGGGCGACATGCTCAAGGCCGTGGTGGAGTTCACCAAACCCCCGAAGTAGCCGCCGTCCCGCCAGCCTCCAGGGATCCGGTTGACCATTCCTCCAGATCCCCGGGATGATGCAAGGGCCTTCGAGTGCCTAGCCAAACCCCACGGAGCCGCGCGAGGGGTGCCTGGCTTCCTCGCGGCACCGCGTGGTTTTGTTAGGCATTCTTAGCCCACAGGAGCACCCTTGCCCATGACTGACCGCCTTCAGGCGCTGCGTACTGGCTTCGCCCGAACCTTCTGGGTGGCCAACACCCTGGAGCTCTTCGAGCGCCTGGCCTTCTACGGGTCCAAGGCCGTGCTGGCCGTCTACCTGGTGGAGAAGGTTGGCCTGGGCCGGACCGGGAGCACCCTGGTCGGCCTCTACGGCTTCGCGGTGTTCTTTCTGCCGACCCTGGCCGGGCCGCTGGTGGACCGCTACGGCTTCCGGCGCAGCCTCATCGCCTGCTTCAGCATCTTCAGCCTGGGCTACTTCGCCATCGGCCTCGCGGGGCTCTCCCTGGGCAAGGGCCTCGTGGCGGCTGTGGGCACGACACCCTACGTGATCGGCGCCCTGCTGCTGACCGCCATCGGCGGCTCCCTCATCAAGCCCTGCGTGGTCGGCACCGTGGCCCGCACGACGACTCCCGAGACCAAGTCCCTGGGCTACTCGATCTACTACACCCTCGTGAACCTGGGCGGCGCCATGGGACCCCTGCTGGGTCTCCAGGTGCGGGAAGGGCTCGGCATCGAGTACGTGCTGGTGATGTCGGCCGCCACCTCCGCCTTCAACCTGGTCGGCACCCTGGTGTTCTTCAAGGAACCCGAGGGCGGCGTGCCGGCGGGCGAGCTCCGCAGCCTGGGGCGGACGCTGAGGGACATGGGCCGGGTCTTCACCGACCTGCGCTTCATGAGCTTCCTCGTGATCTTCTCGGGCTTCTGGATCATGTTCTGGCAGATCTTCTACGGCCTGCCGTTCTACGTGCGGGACGCGCTCCACTTCTCGCGCTTCGAGCTCATCGAGACCGTGGACTCCTGGGCCATCATCCTGCTCACGGTGCCGGTGACGGCCCTCATGCGGAAGGTGCGGCCCATCCTGGCCATGTCCTCAGGCTTCGCCATCGCCAGCCTGGGCTGGGTCATCATCGGCGCCGTCCCCACCCTGAGCGCCACCATCGCCGGCATCGTGGTCTTCGCCGTGGGCGAGGCCATGCAGGCCCCCCGGTTCTACGAATATGTCGCGGACCTGGCGCCCCCGGATCAGGTGGCCACCTACATGGGCTTCGCCTTCCTGCCCGTGGCCATCGGGGCCCTGGTGGCGGGCTACCTGAGCGGCTTCCTGGTGGACAACTTCCTGAAGCAGTCCTACCGCCCCGGCATGATGTGGTTTGTGCTGGCGGGTGTGGGCGGTGTCTCGACGGTCCTCATGCTGCTCTACGACCGTTTCGTGGCGCCCCACAAGCAGTCGGCTGAAGCCTAGAGGTACCGCGACAGGAACTCCCACATGGCCTGGTAGCGCGCCCAGCGGTGCTGGGGGGCTCTCGGGCTGTGATCGGAGCCCGGCAGCAGCACCAGCTGGACGGAGTGTCCGGCCTTCTGCAGCGCGTCGATGAGCATGACGCTGTTCTGCGGGTGCACGTTGTCGTCCAGGGTGCCGTGCAGCAGCAGCAGCTTGCCGGACAGGTTTGCCGCGGCCTTCAGCACCGAGCTGGACTCGTAGCCGGCCTTGTTGTCCGCGGGCAGGCCCATGTAGCGCTCGGTGTAGATGCTGTCGTAGAGCTTCCAGTCCACCACCGGCGCCCCGGCGATGCCCAGCTTCCAGGCCTTGCTGTGGGTGAGGGCGAAGGTGACCATGAAGCCGCCGTAGCTCCACCCGTCCAGGCAGAGCCGGTCCAGGTCCGCCCAGCCCTGGGCCTTCAGCCAGGCGTGGCCGTCCAGCTGGTCCTGCAGCTCCTGGGCGCCCAGGTCCCGGTGGATGCCGTGGGCGCTGGCGAGGCCCTTGCCCGAGGCGCTGCGGTTGTCGCAGATCCAGGTGGCGATGCCGTGCTGGGCCAGGAACTGGAACCAGCTCATGGAGCGGTTCCAGGTGTTCCCAACGGTGGGAGCCGCGGGGCCCCCGTAGATGTACTGGTAGACCGGATACTTCTTGGCGGGATCAAAGTCCACGGGCCGCACCAGCATGGTCTCCATGAGGAAGCCGTCCCGGGTCTTGACCTGCTGGAAGCTCACCTGGCCGAGCTTCAGGGCCTTCCAGTCGGCGCCGGGGTTGGCGTCGATGAGGCGCCGTAGCTTGCCGGAGCCCTCATGGAGCGCCTGCTGGGGCGGCGTATGGACATCGCTCCAGGTGTCCAGGAAAGCCGTGAAGGTGGCGTTGAACTTCACGCGGTGGGTGCCGGGGCGCTCGGTGAGGCGGGTGAAGCCCTTGCCGTCGAGGCCGATGCGGCAGGCATCGAGGGTGATGGGGCTGCGCTCGGTCGCGTCGAAGTAGACCTGCCGGGCCTCGGCATCCACACCGTGGACCTTTCGCACGTCCCAGGCGCCGGTGGTGACGGCACCGACCAGGCTGCCCTCTTTGTCATAGCGGTAGAGGTGCTGGCGGCCCGTGCGGCTGGACTCCCAGAGGAAGCCACCGTCCGGCAGGAACCAGGGCAGGGGCAGGCGCTCCTGCCAGGCCTTGCTGCTCTCGCGGAGCAGCGCGCGCGAGGCGGTGCCCTGGTGGCGGCGCAGGTCCAGCCAGGACTGGATGCGGTCCTGGTAGGCCGCCAGCAGGCGCCCTTCAGGATCCCAGCCCACCTGCACGATCAGGGTCTCCTGGCCCGGGTAGGGGTTCTCCATCCACGTGATCTGACCCTGCAGGTCTACGATGCCCAGGCGGGCGACCGGGTTGGGATCCCCGGCCTTGGGGTAGCGGGCGGTCAGGGGCTTCTGGGGTTGGGTGCGGTCGTCCAGCAGGGTGAAGGCCGGGACCTTGGTCTCGTCCAGGCTCAGGTAGGCCACGCGCCGGGAGTCTGGGGACCACCAGAAGGCACCGAAGCCGCCCCGGCCGTAGAGCTCCTCCTGATAAACCCAGTCCAGGCGGCCATTGAAGACCGTGGCGCTGCCGCCCGTGGTGAGGCGGGTCTCCTGGCCCGAGGCGACCTCGGTCCGGTAGAGGTCATTGCCGCGCAGGTAGGCCACCTGGAGGCCGTCGGGGCTGAAGGTGGGCTCGTCGGCCTTGCCGCCGATCAACCGCCGCACCGAGGCCCCTTTTAGCTCCACCAGGAAGGTCTCCCCGGCGACGGCCAGCAGGAAGGCGCTGCGGTCCGGGTTCCAGATCAGAGTGCCCCGATCCAGGGCGGCCTTGGCTGCGGCCTCCGCGACGCCGGCCCCGGCCAGGGCCTTCTCGATGGGGCTGGCGTCCAGCAGGGGCTTGGCTTCCCAGGTGGCGGGGTCCACCCGCAGCAGGGCGACCCGGTTGCCGTCCCGGTTGGTCCGCAGGAGTCCGCCGTCCGGGAGCCAGTCCAGGCGGGTGGCGGCGGGGCCTTCATAAGCCTTCCGGAGGGTCGGATGGCCGACGGCCTCGAGGGTCAGGGCGCCGGTGCTCTGAGCGAGCAGGCTGGAGGCGAGGAGCAGGCAGGCCAGGGCGGTGCGCAGCGACATGGGAACTCCGGGGGGACGACGGATGGGCATCCCGGGGGCAGGGCAGGGTCAGGGTGGCGTGGGGCCTCAGGCGGGCAGGTGCGGCCGGGTCAGGTTGCGGTGCCCGTCGGCTGTGACCAGCAGGTTGTCCTCAATCCGGATGCCGCCACAGGGGGTGAGCTCATCGATGAGCTTCCAGTCGAAGCAGTTCCGGTATTCGTTGTCCCGGAAGGGCCGCAGCAGCATGGGGATGAAGTAGAGGCCCGGCTCCACCGTGAATACCTGGCCTTCGTCGATGGTGCGGGTGGTGCGGAGGAAGGGGTGCTGGGGCGGCGGCGGCGCGGGGGTGCCATCGGGCGCGCCCTGACGGCCGGCCACGTCGTGCACCTGGATGCCCAGGTGATGGCCCAGGCCGTGGGGGAAGAAGGGGCGGGTGAGGCCATCGGTGACGGCTTCATCGGGGCTGACCTTCAGGATGCCCTGCTCCTGCAGCAGACCGGCGATGAGCAGGTGCCCCTGCTGGTGGAGGTCGCCGTAGGGCAGCTGGGGCTTCACCATGGCGCAGAGGTCCAGCTCGATCTGGACCATGCCGTCGATGAGCGCCGCGAACCGGGGGTCGCAGTGGGGCGCCGCCAGGGTCCGGGTGATGTCGGCGGCGTAGCCGCGGACCTGGGCGCCGGCGTCGATGAGCATGACCGCACCGTGCTTCAGCCCGCGCTTGCCCTCGTAGTGGAGGGTGGCGCCCTTCTCGTTGAGGGCCACGATGCTGCCGTAGGGCATCTCGTGATCCACGATGCCCGCAGCCTGCACGTAGGCGTAGTGGATTTCGAGCTCGCTGGCCCCGGCCAGGAAGGCCGCCCGGGCGGCCCGGTGGCCCCGGGCCGCGATGACCGTGGCCTCGTCGATGCACTGGACCTCGTAGGCGCTCTTGGTGGTGCGGTGCCAGTCCAGGTGGGCCGTCAGCAGGGCGGGGTTCACCTCCAGGCCCGCGACCTCGGCTCGGTCAGACTCATTGCCGATGTAGGCCGCCCGGCCCAGGGTGCCGAGCCGCTTCCAGACATCCTCCACGGTGCCGCCGACCTCCTCGAGGTCGAAGGCGTCTGCCCAGAAGGGCTCGCCCAGGGGGGCCTGCTCGTACCAGAAGTCCTCGGGAGCGTAGCGGATGAGGCGCGGCCGCTGGCCGGGGCGGATCACCAGCACGTGGTGGGGCCCGGTCATGGGGCACCAGTGGGCGAAGTGGGGGGTCGGGTGGAACGGCGCTTCCTGGTCGTCGGCGAAGTGGGTGTAGATCTTGCCGCTGGAGATCACCAGGGCGTCGTGGCCGGTCTCGGCGAGGGCCGCAGCGGTGGTGCGCTGGCGCTCGGCGAGGTGGCTTTGGAAGAGGGTGGCGAGATCGGTCATGGGGTCATCCAGGTGAGCCTTCAGGTTGTCAGAGGAACGGAGGTTCGGAAAGTCAGAGGAAGCGGAGCGGCTTCTCCTCGGGGGCGAACCCGTGGCGGACCGCCTTCTCGAAGAACAGGGCCAGGCTCTCCCGCTCCGCCTCGCCCAGGGTGTAGCTGATGTTCTCGGTGAGGTATTCGTGGAGCTCGATCTTGGTCCAGCCGATGGTCCGCCGGGCCTCCTCCACGATGTCTGGTAGCTGGGCCAGGCCGATCTCCAGGCTCTTGTGGAAGAAGGGCCCCACGCCTCCGGGCACCTTCAGGACCGGCGCATCCTTCCGCACCAGCCACAGGGCGAAGACGAAGGGGAGGCCGGTCCAGGTATGCCATTCCTCGGCCAAGTCCAGCACGAAGAGGCCTTGGCGGGGTGCGCGCATGGCCGCGTCACCGATCATCAGGGCCGCGTCGTTGCCCTCGAGCATCGCGGGCAGGTCCGGCCCCATGTCCACCACTTCCGGGCTCACGCCGTAGCGCTCGCGGAGCAGCAGCTGGGCCAGGACCACACTGGTGCGGCTGGAGGTGTCCAGGGCCAGGCTCCGGATCTGCTCGGGCGGGACCTTCGACAGGATCACCACGCTGCGCACCCGCTTGGGCGAGGCGATGCAGAGCCCCGGTACGATGAGCAGGTCCGGGATCCGCAGGTACTCGATGGAGCTGACGATGCCCGCGTCCACCTCGCCCGCCCGCAGGCGGTCGGCACAGACCGACGGGTAGTGGAACTTCAGGTGGAAGTGCTCCCAGCCCAGCCCGTGCTTGAACCCCTGGTTCAGGGGGGCGGCGTTGAGGTAGTCGATGATGGAGAGGCGGAAGGGGGACTCAGGCATGGCTTGAGTCTAGGAGCCAAGGCGGCGCGCGTGAAAGCCTTCTGCGATTCCCTTGCAGGTCGCGGCTGCCCTGGCATGATGACTCCATGCTCCTCTGGCACTACGAGCTGACCACTCCCATGGGACCGATGCGCGCCGCCTTCGACGGCCGTGGCAGGCTCCAGGAGCTGGTGCTGGAGGGTCATGATCCCCGCAAGACCAGCCCGCTGCCCCCCCGGGAACAGCGGGAGGCGAAGCGCTTCCTGGACCGTCAGATCGAGGCCTATCTGGCGGGCACCCTGCGCACCTTCACCGTGCCCCTGGACCCCCAGGGGACCGCCACGGAGCTGCGCGTCCTGGAGACCATCCGGACCATTCCCTACGGCCAGACCCGGCAGCCGGCGGACCTGGCCGCCTGGCTGGGCATCGATGAGGACGTGGTGGTCATGGCCTGCGCGGGCAACCCCATCGTCCTGCTGATCCCCGCCCACCGGGTGATCCTGCCAGGCGATGGCCCTCTCCCGAAAGCCTTGCGGCACCTTGAGACAGGGATGAGATGGCAGAAGCCCTGATAACAAAAAACCGTGATTCTGCCATGCTGGAGCCCATGCCAGAGACCCTTCACATGCTCAGCACACCCTTTGGGGAGTTGGGCGCAGCCTTCGATGGCGATGGGCGTCTGACGCAGCTGGTCCGGGTCTACAAGGCGCCCCCGGCACCGCCCGAGGGGCCGCTGCCCCGGAGCCTGCCCTACCTGCGGCGCCAGCTGGAGGCCTATTTCTCGGGCAACCTGCGCGACTTCAACATCCCCATGTTCGTGGAAGGCACCGACTTCCAGCGGCGGGTCTGGAAGGAACTGCAGAAGATCCCCTACGGCCAGGCGGTCAGCTACCTGGAGCTGGCGCGCCGCCTGGGCGACGAGAAGTGCATCCGGGCCGCGGCCCGCGCCAACGCGGCGAACCCCATCGCCATCCTGATCCCCTGCCACCGGGTGATCGGCTCCGACGGCTCCCTCGTGGGTTACGCCGGTGGGCTGGACATGAAGGAGTTCCTGCTGCGCCTGGAGGGGGTCCTCCCCAAGGCGCCACCCCAGCCGAGGCTGCCGCTGAGCTGGGACTGATCAGGAGGGGAGAACCCGCAGGGGGCCGCGCTCCAGCTCGAGCCGGGTCTCGCCGGTGGCGCCGAAGGCCGCCTTCAGATGGGCGATGCCCCGCTCCATGTCCACGGCCCCGCAGCTGAAGAAGTCCACGGCGGCGAAGCCGTGCTCGGGCCAGGTGTGGATGGCGAGGTGGCTCTCGGCGATGATCACGGCGCCGCTGACCCCATGGGGGCTGAAGTGGTGGAAGCTGTGGGTGACGATGGTGGCGCCGGAGGCGGTGGCGGCCTCGAGCATGGCCTGGGTGATCCCCTCGAGGTCGGCCAGTGGGGCGGCCTCGCAGCCCGTGAACTCGGTGAGCAGGTGGCGGCCCAGGGCGCTCATGGGACTCGGGTCAAGAGCGCCACGCACTCCACGTGGCTGGTGAGGGGGAAGAGGTCCAGCACGGCCAGCTGGTCCAGCCGCCAGACCCCCGCCAGCCGCTTCACGTCCCGGCAGAAGGCGGCGCCGTCGCAGCCCACCAGCACCAGGGTGCCCGCGCCCGCGGTGGTCAGCCGGTCACAGAGGGCGGGTTCCAGGCCCGCCCGGGGCGGATCGAGCAGGATCACATCCTCGGGCTGGCCGAGGCCTTCGGGCACCCACTCCGCCACGTCAGCCACCAGGCACTCGGCGGGCAGGCCCGCGGCCTCGAGGTTGCGCCGGGCCCAGGCCACGGCCGCGGTGCCGGATTCGACCAGCACCCGGTTCTGGAAGCGGTCGCCCAGCAGCGCGGAAAAGAGGCCGACGCCGCCATAGAGGTCGAACAGGGTCTGGCCCTGGACCTTCCAGTCCCGCAGCAGGCCTCCGAAGGCCTCGGCGGCCCAGGGTGGGCTCACCTGGAAGAAGGCGCCGGGCTCGTGGCAGAGCACGGCCTCGCCCAGCTGGTGGCGGATGGGTTCGGTGGCGCGGTGCCAGCCATCGGGCTCGAGGGACCAGGTCCGGCTCCGCTCATCGGTGGCCCACACCTGGCCCGCGGGACTGCCCGTGGAGAGCTCCCAGCGTCCGGGGCGGGTCGTGAGCGCCTGGCCCAGGATGCCCTGCAGCAGCCGGGGGATGGCCTCCGAGAGGGGGTCGGCCGCGGCGGGGCAGGTGGAGACCGGCACCAGGGCGTGGCTGTGCCGTCGGAAGTAGCCGAGGGAGGCGCCGTCCCAGTGCAGCTGGATCCGGTGGCGGCGGGCCGTGTCCGGGGCGGGATGCCAGGTCCAGGGCTGGTCTTCGCCCAGCTGGCGCCGCAGCAGGTCCGCGACCATCAGGCGCTTGAGTTCGGGGCCGTGACGGCCCGCTTCCCAGAGCTCACAGCCGCCGCAGAGGTCGGCCACGGCACAGGCGGCGGGGGCCCTCCGTGGGTCCCGGGTGACCCAGCGGGTGACCCGGCCTTCGCCGTGGCGGGCCTTCCAGATGACCTCGGCCTCGACGACTTCGCCTGGAAAGAGGGCGAGCGGCGCCTCCAGCAGGAGCAGGCGGCCATCCTCGGCCCGGCCCACGCCCTTGCCCCCCCAGGCGAGACGCTCGATGGATCCCCGCCATCCTTCGGTACGTGCAGGGGAATTCCGATATGCTGGCGGAACCCCTCTCTTTTTGGAGCCTGATTCCGCCTTGCGATTCACCGTAGCCGTACCCCCAAAGCACCGTAACACCCTCCTGGATTGCGTTGCAGGGGAGATGCGCGGAGCCCTGGTCTTCCAGGAGTGCGCGCCAGCCGACGTGGTGATCGGTGTGCCCGGGGAGGGAGCCTTCGTCTCCTGCCACGCCTGGCCCGGTCCGGATGCGGCGGTGGCCCTGCTGAAGGCCGGCTGGGAGCGCGCCAAGGACCGGCGGTCCATGGAGCGGCTCCATGAGGTGGGCCGGGCGCTCGCCTCCGAGCAGAACCTGGACCGGCTGCTGGACCTGATCCTCACCAAGGCCCGGGAGCTGGTGAAAGCCGAGGCCGGCTCCATCTACCTGCTGTCCGGGGAGGCGGACCGGCGGGAGCTCCTCTTCGCGCACACGCAGAACGCCCGGGTGAGCCTGCCCTTCCACCGCATCGTGATGCCCGCCACCCGCCAGACCCTGGCGGGGTTCGTGGCGCTCAGCGGGGAGACCCTCAACATCCGGGACGTCTACCGCATTCCGGAGGAGGCCCCCTATCGCTTCAACGATGCCTTTGACCGCCAGGCGGGCTACCGCACGACCTCGATCCTGGTGGTGCCCATGCAGGACACCGAAGGCCAGGTCCTGGGTGTGCTGCAGCTGCTGAATCGATTGGAAGAGGACTCCGGGGACGGGGGCAGCTTCACGGCGGAGGATCAGGCCCTGGCCCAGAGCCTCGCGGGGCAGGCGGCGGTGGCCGTGAAGAACGCCCAGCTGCGCCAGGAGATCGAGTTGCTCTTCGAAGGCTTCGTCGCGGCCTCGGTGCAGGCCATCGAGTCCCGGGATCCGGTCACCAGCGGACACTCCGGGCGGGTCGCGGACCTGACCGTGGCCCTGGCCGAGGCGGTGAACGCCACTCCCAATGGCACCTATGGCGACCTGCGCTTCACGGACCGTCAATTGCGGGAGCTCCGCTACGCCAGCCTCCTCCACGACTTCGGCAAGGTGGGCGTCCGGGAGCAGGTGCTGGTCAAAGCCAAGAAACTCGAGCCCAGTCAGCTGGAGGTCATCCTGCAGCGCCTCCGCCAGCGGGAGATGGAGGAGAGCCTGGAGCTGCTGGCCCTTGCCTGGAAAGGTGGCCAGGCCTTCGAGCCTGCGCGCTGGGAGCAGGCGCTGCGGGACCGCCAGGCCGAGACGGAGCGGCTCATGCACCTGGTCAGCCAGAGCAACGAGCCCACGGTCCTGGCCCAGGAAGTGGTCGAGGGACTGGGGCTGCTCGAGAACCTCTCCTACACGCACTGGAGCGGCGAGCGCCGGGGCCTGGTCGAGCCTGCCAACCTCGCCAGCCTGAGGATCCGCCGCGGAAGCCTCTCCGAGGCCGAGCGCCTCGAGATCGAGAGCCACGTGACCCATACCTTCCGGTTTCTGGAGCGCATCCCGTGGACGCGGGACTTGGCCGGGGTGCCCGAGATCGCCTACGCCCATCACGAGCGGCTCAGCGGCCGGGGCTATCCCCGGCAGCTTGGGGCCGGGGAGATTCCGGTCCAGGCCCGGGCCATGGCCATCGCCGACATCTTCGACGCCCTGACGGCCCGGGACCGGCCTTACAAGAGCGCGGTGCCTCTGGAGCGCAGCCTGGCCATCCTCGACGAGGAGGCCCGGAGTGGGGCCATTGACCGTCCCCTGCTGGACCTCTTCATCGAGGCCCGGGTGTTCGAGCGCACCACGCCCCAGAGCTGAGGCTGGAGGCGGAGCGCAGATGCCGGTAAGCTAAACGATTGGAGTTGTCATGTCCGAACGCGAACCGCGCACCATCGATCTGCAGGGGATCATGGATCTGCTGCCCCACCGCTACCCGCTGCTGCTGGTGGACCGGATCCTGGATTTCGAGCCGAAGGACTGGATCCGCGGCCTGAAGAATGTCAGCTACAACGAAGAGATTTTCCAGGGGCACTTCCCCAGCCGGCCCGTGTTCCCGGGCGTCTACATCGTGGAGGCCATGGCCCAGACCGGGGGCTGCCTCCTCCTGCGGGAGTTCGAGGACCGCGCCAAGAAAGTCATCTACTTCATGGGCATCGACAAGGTGAAGTTCCGCAAGCCCGTGCAGCCCGGGGATCAGCTGGTCATGGAAGTGAAGGTGCTCCAGTTCAAGGGCCGCATCTGCAAGATGCGCGGAGAGGCCTTCGTGGGTGGCCAGAAGGTCGCCGAGGCCGAGTTCATGTCCATGCTGATGGATCTGACGGAGGGAGAGTCGAAATGAGCGCACAAGTCCACCCGAGCAGCGTGGTAAGTCCCGAAGCCCGTCTCTGCGAAGGCGTGGTGGTGGGGCCCTTCTGCGTCATCGAGGGCAACGCGGTCATCGGGGCCCGCACCCTGCTCCGCAGCCACATCGTCATCGGCCCCCACACGGAGCTGGGCGAGGACAACGACATCTACCCCCACGCCACGCTTGGCATGGGTCCCCAGGACCTCAAGTTCAAGGGGGCACCCACCCGCCTGCAGCTCGGCCACCGCAACGTCCTCCGCGAGGGCTGCACCCTGCACCGGGGCACCGAAGGGGGCGGCGGGCTCACCACCGTGGCCGACGACAACTTCCTGATGACCGGCTCCCACATCGCGCACGACTGCCACGTGGGCAGCAAGAACATCTTCGCCAACTCCGCCACCCTTGCGGGGCACGTGGAGGTGGGGGACGGCTGCAACATCGGCGCCTTCTCCGCCGTCCACCAGTTCTGCCGGGTGGGCCACCACGCCTTCATGGGCGGCTTCACCGTGGCCACCCAGGACGTGCTGCCCTTCATGAAGACCGCCGGCGCCCGGGACACCAAGAGCTACGGCGTCAACACCATCGGCCTCCAGCGCAAGGGCTTCCCGGCCGAGACGGTTGAGGGGCTGAAGCGGGCCTACCGGCTGCTCTTCCACGCGGGGCTGCTGCGCGACGAGGCCTTGGCCCAGGCCGAGCAGGAAGTGGGGCACATCGCCGAGGTCGCCTACCTGCTGCAGTTCATCCGCGAAGCCAAGCGGGGCGTGCATCGTGGCTGATCGCCACCACGCCACCCTCGCCATCATCGGTCTGCCCAACGCCGGCAAGTCCACCCTGCTGAACGCCCTGCTGGGGCAGAAGCTGGCGGCCACCAGTCAGATCCCCCAGACCACCCGGACCCGGGTGCTGGGCGTCATCGACCGGGGCGACACCCAGCTGGCCTTCCTGGACACCCCGGGCATCCACCTACCCAAGCACGCCCTCAACGAGCGCATGATGGCCCACGTGGAGCAGGCGCTGGAGGAAGCCGACATCGTCCTCTGGGTGGTGGACGCCGATGCCTACCTGGGCACCGGGGAGCACGCCCTGGCTAAGCGCTTGCGCCGGCTGGAGCGGCCCACCTACCTGCTGCTGAACAAGGTTGACCTGCTCTCCAAGGGCCGCCTCCTGGAGAAGATCGCCACCTACAAGGACCTGCTCCCCTTCAAGGAGATCGTGCCCATCGGCGCCAAGACCGGCCTGAACTTTGAGCCCCTTTGGGCGCTGCTGGAGCGGGATGCCACCCAGCCGGGCTGGCCCTACGCAGAGGAGGTCTTCACCGACCAGACCGAGCGGTCCCTGGCGGCCGAGTTCATCCGCGAGAAGGTGCTGCGCAAGACCCGCGAGGAAGTGCCCCACGGGGTGGCGGTGCTCATCGAGCAGTGGCTGGAGCCCGGCGAGGCCGACTACCCGGAGGACATGGGTCCCGACGGTGTGTTCATCGCCGCGCGGATCGTGGTGGACCGCGACGGGCACCGGAAGATCCTGCTGGGCAGCGGCGGCGCCATGATCAAGGACATCCGCCAGAGCGCCCAGCGTGAGCTGAAGAAGCTGCTCCAGCGGCCCGTCCGGCTGGAGCTCTTCGTCAAGGCCGATGAGGGCTGGCGCGATCGGCCCGACCGCCTGGACCGTCTGCAGCTCTGAGGGCGCCCTAGATGGTGAGGTCCGTGCCCCGGTGGTCGGAATCGAGGGGGTCGAGGCCCTGGGTGCCGGTGATTGGGCCGTACTGCCCCCGGGCGGGATCGAAGGCGAAGACCTCGCCGGTCTCGATCTTGTAGACCCAGGCGTGCAGGTGGAGCATGCCGCTGGCCACGGCCTTGGCCACGCTGGGGTGCTTGCGCAGGTTGTCCACCTGGACCAGCACGTTTTCCTCCACGGTGGCGTGGAGCAGGTCGCTCCCCTTCAGGTGGCCGTAGCTCTCCCACATGATGCGTTCCGTGGTGCGGCAGTGGGCCAGCCAGGCCCGGGTGGCCGGCAGCTCGCCCAGCTCGTCGGGGTTCAGCAGCGCCCGCATGGCGCCACAGTTGGAGTGGCCGCAGATGATGATGTGCTTCACCTTCAGGGAGGCGACGGCGAACTCGATGCCGGCGGCCATGCCGCCCATGCTCTCGTAGGGCGGGATGAGGTTGCCCACATTGCGCAGAATGAACAGCTCGCCGGGCTGCGTCTGCGTGATCAGGTTCGGGCTGATGCGGGAATCCGAGCAGGTGACAAACAGCGTCTCGGGTGTCTGCTCATTCTGGTCCAGGCGCTCGAACAGCTCCCGGTGGGTGCTGAAGATCTGGGTCTGGAACTGGTGGATGCCTTGGACGAGCTTCTGCATCCGACCATGTTACCCCGGGTAGGCGCCCTTGTCAGAGGCTCAGGCGCGCCATGTGCTCTTCGGGGGTGATGGGTACGTTGGGCTCGTCGTGGATGATCTTGCCGTCCCGGAGCTTCACGATGCGGTGGGCATGGCGGGCAATGTCCTCCTCGTGGGTCACGAGGATGATGGTGTTGCCCTTCTGGTAGAGGTCCTCGAAGAGGGCCATGATCTCGATGCTGGTCTTGGAATCCAGGGCTCCCGTGGGCTCGTCCGCCAGCAGGATGGAGGGCTCGTTCACCAGGGCCCGGGCGATGGCCACGCGCTGCCGCTGGCCGCCGGAGAGCTGGTTGGGCATGTGGTCGCTGCGGGTGCCGAGGCCGACGTTTTCCAGGGCGCGCTGTGCCATCTCATGGCGCTGATGGGGTGTCTTGCCCGCATAGATCAGGGGCAGCTCCACGTTCTGCAGCGAGGTGGTGCGGGCCAGCAGGTTGAAGGTCTGGAAGACGAAGCCGATCTCCTCGTTCCGGATCTGGGCAAGGTTGTCGTCGCTCATGGCCGAGGCCAGCTTGCCGTTCAGCTCGTAGCTGCCGGCCGTGGGCGTGTCGAGGCAGCCGATGATGTTCATCATGGTGGACTTGCCGGAGCCGGAAGGACCCATGATCGCCACATACTCGCCCCGCTGGATGCCCATGGAGACACCATCCAGGGCCCGCACCTCCATGTCTCCCATCTGGTAGATCTTGGTGATGTCGGTGAGTTGGATCAGGGGCGAATCGGCCATTGGAACCTCGAAGGACCCCGCTGGGTCCTGCATCATCTTCGCAGAACTCCCGGGACAGGTTTAGGAGCGGACTGTGTTTCCCGTTACAATTCCCGCTCACCCGTCATCAGCCTGTAGGTAACACTCCCCAATGATTGCCTCCCTGTTTCTCGCCCTGGGTCGTCCTCTGCTGCGCCTGCGGTACCGGATGCGCGCCGAGGGTCTCGAGCAACAGTCCCCCCGGCCAGGGGCGGGCACGCTGTTCGTGGCAAACCACCCGACCCTGGTGGATCCGTTCCTGCTGCTCACGACGCTCGCACCACGCTTCGCGCCGATCCTGGTGGCAGGGCGGGACCACGCTGCTTCGCTGCCGCTGCGCTGGCTCGCCCGGCTGCTGGGCGCCCGGGCGCTGCCGGATCCTTCGGACCTCGGCGACCGCTGCCGACCCGCGCTGGACGCCGAGCTGGCCACGCTCGCCGCTCAGCTGGCCGCGGGCCGCAACCTGCTGCTGTTCCCCGGCGGGCGCCTCGCCCGCCAGCGGACCGAGGACTACGCCGACAACAGCGTGGTGGAGGCCATCCTCCGCCAGGCCCCCGGCGCCCGGGTCGTCACGGTGCGGCTGCAGGGCCTGTGGGGCAGCCGCTTCAGTGCCGCGGCAGGAACGCGGCCGAGGCTGGGTGTCCAGCTGCTGAAGAGCGTGTTCTACCTGGGGGTGAATGGCCTCTTCTTCATGCCGCGCCGGGAGGTCCGCCTGGTCATGGAGGAAGCCTCCGAGCTGCCGCTGGACCAGGGCCGGGCCGCCCTCAACCGGGCCCTGGAAGGGGCGCTCAACCGGGAGGCCACGGCTCGTACCTTCGTCCCCTACCGGTTCTGGCGGAACCATGCGCCGCGCACGCTACCGGAGCCCCCTCGGCCCCGGGTCGAGGGGAACACCCGCTCGGTGCCTACCCAGGTGCGAGACGCGGTTCGCCACCACCTGCAGGCGATGACGGGTCACCCGGACCTCCAGGATGCCCTGACGCTGGTGGGCGACCTTGGCCTGGATGCCCTGGGCCATCGCGAGCTCGAGCTCTGGATCCAGCGGGCCTATGGCTATACCTGCGGCGATCCCGCCTCACTGCAGACGGTGGGGGACGTGCTGCTGGCCGCCACGGGCGCCGCGGTCTCCCTGCGCCAGGGTGAACTCAAGGCGGTACCCCACGCCTGGTTCCACACCCGCACCGACCTGCCCATCGAGATGCCCGAAGGCGACACCATTCCCGAGGTCTTCCTCAAGCAGGCCCAGCGGGACCCCCGCCGGGTCGTGATGGCCGACCAGGCAGGCGGCGTGAAGACCTACCGGGATGTGATCACCGCGATCATGGTGCTGAAGCCCCTCTTCGAGCGCCTGGAGGGCACCCACGTGGGACTCATGCTGCCGGCCTCGGGCGGGGCCAGCATCATCTACTTGGCGCTGCTCTTTGCGGGCAAGACCCCGGTACTGGTGAACTGGACCGCCGGAGCCCGGAGCATGGGCTTTGGGCTTGATCTGGTGGGGGTGCGGCACGTCATCACCGTGTCCACGCTCGTCAATCGGCTCGATGCCCAGGGTGTGGACCTGGCAGCCGTGAAGGACCGCCTGCTGCTGCTGGACGAGGCCGGCAAGAAGATCTCCCTGCCGACCAAGCTGGCGGCGGCTTTCCGGGCCCGGTTCAACTGGGCCTCCCTGGTGGCGGAGAAGGCGCCCGCCACTGCGGCGGTGCTGTTCACCAGCGGCAGCGAGAGCAACCCCAAGGCGGTGCCGCTGAGCCACGGCAACATCCTGGCGAACATCCGGGATGCGGCCCTGGCCCTCCACTTCCGGGAAGACGAGCGGGTCATGGGTTGCCTGCCGCCTTTCCACGCCTTCGGCCTGACCACCACCACGATCCTGCCGCTGCTGCTGGGCCTGCGAGTGGTCTACCACCCCAATCCCACCGAAGGCCGCATGCTGGCCCGGATCATCGAGGCCTACCATGCCACGATGCTCGTGGGCACCCCCACCTTCCTCGGGGGCATTCTCCGCATGGCGGAGGACCGGCACTTGGAGTCCCTCCGCGTCGTCGTGTCGGGTGCGGAGAAGTGTCCCGACTCGATCTATGCGACCCTCGCCCGCCGCTGGCCCGGCTGCACGGTCCTTGAAGGCTACGGCATCACGGAGTGCTCGCCAGTGGTCTCCGTCAACCGCGAGGAGGATCCCCGCACCGGCACCATCGGGAAGCCGCTGCTGTCCGTGACGTGGTGCATCGTGGACCTGGACACGGGCTGCCGGGTGGAGCCCGGCCAGCCCGGGATGCTGCTGGTCAAGGGCCCCAGCATCTTTGGGGGCTACCTGAACCCCGATGTGGACTCGCCCTTCGAGACCTTCGAGGGCAGCTCCTGGTACCGCACCGGCGACCTGGTGCGGCAGGACTGCGGCGTGCTCGTGTTTGCCGGTCGCCTCAAGCGCTTCGTGAAGCTGGGGGGCGAGATGGTCTCCCTCCCCGCCATCGAGGAGGCCCTGTCCCGCCGCTTCCAAGGCGAGGACGAGACTGAGCCCGTCCTGGCCGTGGAGGCCTCGCCCGAGGAGCTCAACCCGGATCTGATCCTGTTCTCGGTGGCCGGGATCGGCCGCGATGATGCCAATGCCGTCATCCGCGCTGCGGGGCTGTCATCCCTCCACAACATCCGTGTGGTCCGGCACATCGACCAGATCCCCACCCTGGGCACTGGCAAGACCAACTACCGGGCGCTCAAGGAGCTGCTGGGCGAGGCACCGGCCTAAGGCAGGGTCTCGATCAGCAACGCAAGGCCCAGGCCTCCGCCGATGCCGAGGGTGGCCACGCCCAGGCCGCCGCCCCGCCGCCGCAGCTGGTGGATGAGGGTGCAGATGATCCGGGCGCCCGTGGCACCGATGGGGTGCCCCAGCGCCACCCCGCCCCCGGCCACGTTCAGGCGGTCCGGCGGAAGTCCCAGCTGTCGCTGACAGACGAGCAGCTGGGTGGCAAAGGCCTCGTTCAGCTCCCAGAGGTCGATGTCGGCCACGGTCATCCCATGGGCAGCCAGCAGGCGCTGCACCGCTGGCACGGGGGCTTCCCCCATATCCAGGGGATCCACACCGGCTTCGCTCCAGCCCAGGATCCGCGCCAGGGGGAGCGCATCGTCGGCGTGGTCCCGGCGGCCCAGAAGCAGGGCTGCCGCTCCATCCGAGAGGGCCGAGGCATTGCCGGCGGTGATCTGGCCCTCGGGGTCGAAGACGGGGGCCAGGCGGGCCAGACGCTCCGGCGTGACGTCGGGACGGACGCACTCGTCGTGGTCCAGGGCCGGATGCGCGGCCAGCTCGGCCGTGAAATCGGCCTGGGCGGCGCGCCGGTGGCTCTCGGCAGCCCAGGCATCGGCCTCCAGGCGGGTGATCCCGCGCTTCCGGGCCAGCTGTTCGATGGTCTCGCCCATGAGCAGTCCGGTCACCGGGCAGCGCAGGCCATCCTGGTGCATGACGTCCGGCAGCTGGCGGTGCCCCATGCGGAAGCCCCAGCGCAGCCCCGGCACCAGGTGGGGCGTGTCCGACATGGCTTCGCTGCCGCCCGCCAGCACGGGGCCCGAGCCGGGCTCCGCCAGCTGCTGGGCGGCGAGGATGACCGTCTGGAGGCTCGAGCCGCAGGCCATGTTGACCGTAAAGGCGGCCGTGTCCTGGGCCAGCCCGGCCCTGAGCGCCAGGGTGCGGGCGGGGTTCATGCCCTGGGTGTGGCTCCGGGCCATGCCCCAGAGCAGGCGCGCCGGGGGGGGCAGGGCCGGGTCTGCGGTGAGGACCTCCACCACGGTCTGACCGAGCGGGACGGCACCCCGTCCTGCCAGGCTGCCGCCATAGCTACCCTGGGGCAGACGCCGGGCTGCCAGGATGAGCACTTCACAGGTGGGTCTCATGGTTCGGGGTCCCAGTCGTCGGGGGTGGGTTCCCGGGGGCCGAGACGGGCATCGGGTGGGAACCAGGCGTTCCAGAGGGCCAGGTGCCGGGCGACGTATTCGCGCCCCCAGAACCGCACCCGGCTCTCCCAGGGACGATCGTCGGTCCGGGCCGGGACGCCCCAGGCCTGGAGTCCGATCTGGTCCGCCAGGTAGAGTGCCCGGGGAAGGTGGAAGTCTGAGGTGACGATCACCGCCTGGCGCTGGCCGAAAACGACCTGGGCGCGGCGGAGGCTGTCCCAGGTGCGCAGTCCGGCGTAGTCGCTGACGATGCGGGTGGGCGGCACGCCTTGCCGGACCAGCCAGCGGCGCATGGCCTGGGGCTCGTTGTAGGTGGGGTGGCGGTTGTCCCCGGACACCAGGAACCAGCGCACCTTGCCGGCCCGGTAGAGCTCGTGGGCGGTGCGCAGCCGACCTTCCAGGATCGAGGTGGGCTCCCCGTCCCCATAGACGCCAGCGCCCAGCACCAGCACCGGCCCGCCCACCACGGGCAGCTGGTCGGCGGGATAGATCTGCAAATGGTGCATCGCGGGGAACCTAACCAGAGTCCAGAGCAGATCTCCGAGGAGGAGCATCGCTGGGACCAGGATCAGGGGCCACCGGTGTTGCCAGCAGCGATGAAGGAAGGCGGAGATGGACATCGTGAGTTAGCATAGACCTTTCGTCCGCCAAGACCCACGGACCTCCGTTCCCGTTCGAGACTTCCATCGAGACCCGTTGATGATCATGCGCCTCCGTCCCGCCGTCGCCCTCTCCCGGACTCCTCTTGCCGGCACCCTTCAAGTATTGGTGCCGCTTGCGCTGATCCTTGCCGCCGGCAGCATGGGCTGCTTCCGGGCCACAGGGATCTCCCGCCCCGACGTGGTGGTGGAAGAGATCGCGGCGACCGGTGGTGACCGGGTCTCGGGCCTGAAGGCGACGGCCGGTCCCGGCGACTACTACCTGGGCAACGACAGCGTCCACCTCGCCGTGGATGGCGCGGTCTACGGGGACCGTGAGGGCCAACTGGGTGCACCCTCGGGCGGCGCGATCCTGGATGTGGGCTCCATCGCCCTGGACCAGAGCTTCCACCGCGTCTCCATGCCCACGGACCTGCTGGAGCGGCTGGGGCTGGTGGCCAACCAGGATCCAGACCTGCCCGTGGTCGTCGACCGGTTCACGCCCTCCTCCAATGGTGGCTCGGTCTCCCTCGAGATGCAGGGCGGTCTGCTGGACACCAAGGGCAAGCTGGGCGCGGCCAAGGATGCTCAGGGTCGGGTCACTGGCGTCTCAGTGGTGCACCGGATCACCCTGGGCAAGGCTGATGCCTTCTTTCTGTTGGAGACCACGGTGACCAACGGGAGCGGGGCGACCCTCCCCCTGCGGAACGTTGGGGACTACCTCTCCCAGCGGGGAGGTGGCCTCCGCTTCGTGGTGCCCGCTGTGTCCACCTTCACGGGCGCGCCCCTCAACACGTGGGGAGTTGAAATCCCGGGTTCGGACTTCGCAGCCCCGCTGACCAGCAGTGTGGTCGCGCCCATGGTCGGTCTCATGGGTGCTGAATCGGCCGCCAACACCAGCGACTATCATGCTTCCCTGGGCATCCTTCCGCTGGACGTCGACGGCGCTCTTGTGGCCTCGGACCCGCAGCAGGCCCTCACGGAAAACC
>Ga0194052_1000476_pt1 | contig 25987 bp, 22 predicted proteins | sample SepL226m_MetaG_FD_160117 | JGI IMG/M metagenome (GOLD analysis project Ga0194052, IMG submission 160117) | Anoxic zone freshwater microbial communities from boreal shield lake in IISD Experimental Lakes Area, Ontario, Canada - Sep2016-L227-6m | ecosystem: Environmental > Aquatic > Freshwater >...
ATCCCAGCCGAGTAGATATCGCCACTGACGACGTCGGCGACCGCACCGGCCACGGACCGCCCGTCGAGTTGGGCGGCGATCGATACCGAGTAGGCGGGAATGCCGTAGACGAAGTTCACCGTGCCGTCGATGGGATCCACCACCCACCTCACCGTGCCGCTGTCTGCCACCTGGCCGCCGCCTTCCTCACCGAGAATCGGCTCGCCCGGGCGCAGCTCAGCGAGCCGACGCCGGATCAGCTGCTCGGTTTCGGTATCGACAATGGTGACCGGGTCGGTGGGGCTGCTTTTCGTACGCACCTGTGCGGTGGCAGAGCCGGCCGGGACGCCAAAGGTCTCCGTTCGTCTGCGGCGCACAAACGAGGCGGCCTCGGCCGCCAACTGTTCGGCCACGGCGCGCAAGTCCTCCGGCAAGGTATCGGTCACGCTGTTATCGCAACACAATCCGGCTGCGGAGGGCCGCGCAACCGCTAGTGTTTGTGGCGGTCGATCCGCCCGCCGCGAGAAGGAGCAGCAATGAGCCCGACCGAACCGAGCGCAGCACGCCATGCCCTCGGCGTGGACGTCGGCGGAAGCGGGGTCAAGGGCGCCATCGTCGATCTGGACACCGGCCTGCTCGTTGGCGAGCGCTTCCGGCTGGATACCCCCCAGCCGGCCACGCCGAAAGCCGTGACCAAGGCGGTCGCCGAGGTGGTGGACCACTTCGGCTGGACCGGTCCGGTGGGTGTGACCTACCCCGGCGTGGTCGTCGAGGGTGTCGTGATGACGGCCGCGAACGTCGACAAATCCTGGATCGGCACCAATGTCGCCGAGCAGATGGGCTCGGCACTGGGCGGCCGACAGGTGACGGTCCTCAACGATGCCGATGCCGCCGGACTGGCCGAGGCGCGCTACGGCGCCGGGCGTGGCGTGAAGGGTCTTATCGTGCTGCTGACCTTTGGCACCGGAATCGGTTCTGCGGTGCTCTACAACGGAGTTCTATTGCCTAACACCGAATTTGGCCACATCGAGGTGGGCGGTAAGGAAGCCGAACACCGGGCAGCGTCGTCGGTCAAGGAACGCAAGGAATGGAATTACCAACGCTGGACTGAAGAGGTGACCAAGGTTCTGGTCGCCGTCGAGAACGCCATCTGGCCGGACCTCTTCATCGCCGGAGGTGGTATCAGCAAGAAAGCCGACCGGTGGATCCCGATGCTGCGGAACCGGACCAAGGTGGTGGGGGCTGAACTGCAGAATGAGGCCGGTATCGTGGGCGCCGCGATGGCCAGCCAAACCGACCTGATCACCTAGTCTGCCCCGCGCCTGTACAGCGCACCCACAGCTAGTAGTTACAATGGACATCGGCGGTCGCCTACCGGACAGCGGCGAGGATCCACGACGAGATCACGCCGATACTCCATATAGCCGACGCTTTCGGTGCGGTGCATCCGTGCCCGCCGAAGGCCAGCAAGACTGAAAGGGTGCGAGTGGCAGCGACAAAAGCAGGCCCGGCAACCAAGAAGCCGGTGAAGCGCACCGCCACCAAAACTCCCGCCAAGAAGGCCGTGGCAAGCTCCAGAGCAGCGAAGAAAGTCACCAAGCAGGCACCGGCTAAGACCTCGAGGGCCGCCAAAACTGCACCCGCAAAAGCCACCAAAGCAGCGCCGGCCAAGGCTGCCAAAGCCGCACCCAGGAGAGCCATCAAAGCCGCACCCGCAAAAGCCACCAAGGCAGCACCGGCCAAGAGAGCTACCAAAGCGGCACCGGTGAGGAAAGCCATCAAGGCCACGCCCGCAAAGAAAGCCACGAGAGCGGCGCCCGCCAAAGCCTCCAAAGCCACCAAAGCCACCAAGGCCACCAGGGCCACCAGGGCCACCACGGCCACCAAAGCCGCACCTGCGAGAGCGGTCAAGGCCGTCAAGACCACACCGGCTAAGGCCAAGGCTGTCAAAGCCCTACCGGGCAAGACCAAGGCCGCGCCTGTCAAAGCCGCAAAAGCCTCTCCTGCTAAGGCCGCCGGCGCTAAAACCGCCGCGAAAGCATCTCCGGCCAAAGCGGCAGCGAAAGCGGAACCAACGAAGCCGACTCGCGGCGGTACCAAGAAGGCGACCGCATCGGCCGCGAGCACCCCTGAACTACTTGTCGACGACCTCGACCTGACCGCCGAGCCCGATCTCGACGTCGCCGAGGAAATCGAACTCGCAGAACTCGAAGCGGTCACCGTCGAGGAGGATGGGGTCGACGGGGTCATTGTCGCCGTAGTGACGCCCGCCCCCGCGACTGATGGCGACGATGAGGACATCTCCGAACCGTCCGATAAGGACAAGGCTTCCGGTGACTTCGTCTGGGACGAAGAAGAATCCGAGGCCCTGCGCCAGGCCCGCAAGGATGCCGAACTCACCGCGTCGGCGGACTCGGTACGTGCCTACCTCAAGCAGATCGGCAAGGTCGCTCTGCTCAATGCCGAGGAAGAGGTGGAACTGGCCAAGCGCATCGAAGCGGGCCTGTACGCCACCCAGAAGATGACCGAGGTCGCTGAGCGCGGCAAGAAGCTGCCGGTGCAGCAGCGTCGCGATATGACGTGGATCTGCCGCGATGGCGATCGCGCGAAAAACCATCTGCTGGAAGCGAATCTGCGCCTGGTGGTCTCGTTGGCCAAGCGCTACACCGGTCGCGGAATGGCGTTCCTGGACTTGATTCAGGAGGGCAACCTGGGCCTGATCCGCGCGGTGGAAAAGTTCGACTACACCAAGGGCTACAAGTTCTCGACCTACGCCACATGGTGGATCCGGCAGGCCATCACCCGCGCGATGGCCGACCAGGCCCGCACCATCCGCATCCCGGTGCACATGGTTGAGGTGATCAACAAGCTCGGTCGTATCCAGCGCGAGCTACTCCAGGATCTGGGCCGCGAGGCCACTCCGGAGGAGCTGGCCAAGGAGATGGACATCACCCCGGAGAAGGTGCTGGAGATCCAGCAATACGCCCGCGAACCGATCTCACTGGACCAGACCATCGGCGACGAAGGCGACAGCCAACTCGGCGACTTCATCGAGGACTCCGAAGCGGTCGTGGCCGTCGACGCCGTCTCGTTCACCCTGCTGCAGGATCAGCTGCAGTCGGTGCTGGAGACGCTGTCTGAGCGCGAGGCCGGCGTAGTGCGACTGCGGTTCGGCCTGACCGACGGCCAGCCGCGCACCCTTGATGAGATCGGCCAGGTGTACGGGGTTACCCGCGAACGGATCCGGCAAATCGAATCCAAGACCATGTCGAAGCTGCGCCATCCGAGCCGCTCGCAGGTCTTGCGCGACTACCTGGACTGAGCGAAACTCCCGAAAACGGTCTTGAACGCATGTTCTAGGGCAGGCCCGTGGATAACTTCACTTCGCCTGGCGGGTGTCGTCCCCTCGTCTACCTGGCCCGGTGACCCATAGCGCAACGGGTAGCGCAACGTATCCCGGTTTTCCGCGATGTTGCTCGGCCTGCCCGCGCTACCGGGGGTGACCTGACAACCGGTTCGAAGCGCGGTCAGCTATGCCGTGCAGCCCTTGCTCGTTACAGTGCCATTCGGGCAGGTGGTGAGGTACCAGTGCACCCCGGTCAGGTCTGCGCCGATCAGGTTCGCGCCGTTCAAGTTCGTGGCGATCAGGAGGGCGTCGATCAAGGTCGCGTAGCCCAGGTCCGCGAAACTCAGGTCCGCGTAGGTCAGGTCCGCCTCGGTCAGGTTCGCGTGGTCCAGGTTCGCGTCGGTCAGGTTCGTGCCATACACTTCGGCGTAGCCAAGGTACGCGGAGCCTAGGTCCGCGCCGACCAGGAACGCGTCGGTCAGGTCCGCGTTGCCCAAATCCGCGTTGGCGAGATTCGCGTCTTTAACGTTCGCGTAGCCCAGGCCCGCGAAACTCAGGTCCGCGTAGCTCAGATCCGCGCCTTCCAGGTCCGCGTAGATCAGGTTCGTGCTGTCCAGGAATGCTTTGGTCAGGGTCGCCTTTGTCAGGTCCGCGCCACCCAGGTTCGCGCATACCCGGTAGTCCGTGCAGCCCAGGTTCGCGCCGGTCAGGTTCGCGCCGGCCAGGTCCGCGTTGGCCAAGTTCACGCCTTTCAGGTTCGCGCTGCTGAGGTCCGCGTTGCCCAGGTCCGCGTACTTCACGATCGCTTCCTCGAATATTGCGCCGGTAAAGTCCACATCTGGTGCGTAAAGGCCGGTCAGGTCTTCGTACGAAAAGTCTTGACCCGAGCAGTCACCGGTGGATACACACGACGGTGTTGTACCCGCTTGGACGCCAACCGTAGTCAGCGCGACATTGCGCGTGAACACTAAACCGTCTTGCAGGAAGCTTCGTACCGGGCCGACCGGCAGACTGCGAATCCAGGTCTGGACAACGCCAACGACATCGTTAATCACGAAAACCGGATCAGCTGGACGTAGACGCGCCGGCGCGGGGCGGGCTTGCACACGCTCAGAGCGACGAATCCCGGCCAGGGCAGGGCTCCTCAGATCTCCGCCGATGAGTGCGGCAGCCGACGGGACCGCTTCGACTGTTGAACTCGCGGTCGGTACAGCTACCGCTGGCAGGCTTGAACCCGCATGTTGCGGTCGCACCGCCCCAGACGTTCGGGCACCTACCACCGCACGCGCCGGTGAGACCACCGAGCGCACAGTGCTACCGCCGGACATGCTGGCCGGGCGCGTAGCGCGATTCACCGCACCGCGATCCTGCACATGACCGCTGACCGATGCCGACGCCGCGTCTGCTGCCGTTGCGTCGGCGTGGGCCACCCCGGCCCCGCCAGCCAACACCGCCCACACACCCACAGCACCCGCCCCCAACCAGCCATACGGGGTGCGGGAACGACGACGAGCCATCTGCGATTTAGGCATTAGACGTTTTTACACTATGCGGGCGCTGAATCCGCAGTTTAAATCAATCGGACAGATTTATTAATCACTCGCATCTTTATCAATAACTCGCACCGATTTCAGGGGGAGAGCTGCCCGGCTGCCGGTTACACCTCATTGCGAGACCCCCCGACTGAGACCCCAGCCGCGCACGTCTTGGTGTGAACGGTGCCGCCGCGACGCCTATATGGGGATCAGCCAGCCGTTGCTGCCGGCGGTGCCGGCGGTGCCGGCGGAGGTACCGCCTGTGCCGCCGTGGCCGACCGCCCCTGAGTTACCGCCGTTACCGCCGTTACCGACGGGTTCGACGGTGGTTTTGGAGATACTGACGCCAGAATCGGTGGCCGCGTACACGGTGTCCCCGATGGCGTATACCCCTAGCACGCTTTGACTGCCCAGCCCGTTGGCGGTGGTGTAATTGGTGAACGTCGTCCCACCGTTGGTGGAGATACCTAGACCGCCTTTGGTGGCCGCGTACACGATGTCCCCGATGGCGTAAACGCCCTTTGCGCTGTTGCTACCGAGTCCGCTGGCCGTGGTGTAGTTGGTGAAGTTCGTTCCGCCGTTGGTGGAGATGCTCAGGCCGCCGCTATATGTGGCCGCGTAGATGGTGTTCGCGACGGCGTACACCCCGCGGATCTCGGTGTGCAGCCCGTTAGGGAAGTCGTCGTTGGTCCAGTTCTTGCCGCCGTTGGTGGAGATGGATAGGCCGCTGGTGGTGGCGGCGTAGATGGTGTCGCCGACGGCGTACACCCCGTACACGCGGTCGTTCAGGTAGTTGGTGAAGCTCTGCCCGCCGTTGGTAGAGATGCTCAGACGGCCTTCTGTCGCCGCGTATACATTTCGCCCGCTGGCGTACACCCCGTTTAAATATTCGCTGCCCAGCTGGGAGTTGTCGACGGTTCGGTTGTCGAAGGTCTGCCCGCCGTCGGTGGAGATACCCAGTCCGCCGCCGTAGGTGGCGGCGTAGATGGTTGTACTAGAAGACCCGCCGTCCCCGATGGCGTACACCCCGGGCACGAAGTCGCTGCCCAGGCCGTTTGCGGTGGTGTAGTTGGTGAAGGCGGTGCCACCGTTGGTGGAAATGCTTAGTCCGTTGTCGGTGGCGGCGTAGATGGTGTTCCCGATGGCGTACACCCCGTACACGTTGTTGCTGCCCAGCCCGTCTGCCTTGGTGTAGTTGGTGAACGATATGACCGGGGTGATCACTGGGTCGGGCACTGTGTCGATCACCGACACGGTGCCGTCGCCGGTGTTGGTGACGTAGACGTGGGTGCCGTCCGGGCTGACCACAACTGCTTTCGGGTCGGCGCCGACGACGATGGGGTCGCCAATCACTTGGTTGAAGTAGCTACTCGTGGGGTCAGTGTCGATCACAGATAGAGTGCCGTCACCCCGGTTGGCGACGTAGACGAGTGTGCCGTTCATGTTGATGGCCACCCCCTCCGGCCTCGTGCCGACGGTGATGGGGTTTCCGATCACCTGGTTAAAGGTGCTACTGGCGGGGTTGGTATCGATCACCGACACCGAATTGTCGCTTTGATTCGCGATGTAGGCGCGGGTGCCATCCGGGGTGATAACCACCCCGCCGCCGTTGTTGTTGCCACCCCGAACGACGATGGGGTCGCCGATCACCTGGTTGAAGGTGCCACTGGCGGGGTTGGTGTCGATCACCGACACGGTGCCCTCACCCCGATTGGTGACATAGGCGCGGGTGCCGTCGGGGGTAAGAGCCACCCCGTACGGGCCGACGCCGATGCCGACAGTGATGGGCGTCGCGGTGTTGTAAAAGGTGTCGATCGCCGATACCGAACCGCCGCCGTTGTTGGTGACGTAGACGTAGCTGCCGTTTTGGGTGACCGCTAGACCTGTCGGGGCGGGGCCGACCGTGATGGTTCCGAGCGATTTGGAAGTCCTGCTGTCAATCACCGTCACCTGGCCAGAGTTGGTGCCGACGTTGGCCACGTAGATGTAGGGGAGGTTCGGGTTTACCGCCACTCCGGACGGCAAGCTCAGGCCGACGTTCGCGATCGTGTTGATCACCTGATTGAAGGTGATACTGGCGGGATTGGTGTCGATCACCGACACCGTGTTATCGCCGCGATTGGTGACGTAGCCGCGAAGGCCATCCGGGGACAGAGCAATCCCGTCCGGTTTGCTGGAGAGGGTGTTAGTCGCCGACACCGTGTTGGCGCCGCGATTGGTGACGGAGGCGCGGAGGCCGTCCAGGGACTGAGCCACCCCGTCTGGCTTGAGGCCCACGGGGAGGGTCGCTATGACGGTGCCGTCGCCGAACGTACCGGCACCCCCGGCGCCGCCGTTGCCCAAAAGTGAATCAGCCCCGGCATTGCCGCCGTCGCCGCCCCGTCCTGCTGCGCCGGGCAGAGCAGCACCGCCGATGCCCCCGTCGCCGAGGAACAATCCGCCTATACCGCCGTTACCGCCATTGACCACGGTGACTGCGGCCCCGCCGGCACCTCCGTTGCCGAACCAGCCCGCGTTACCGCCGGCACCGCCGTTGTATCCGTCCCCGCCGTTGCCAAGGATGCCGCCATTACCGCCGTTGCAGGAACCCGTCGGACAGGTCGCGGCGGTGTAGGAAAATCCGTTGCCCACCAGGATGCCGGCGTTGGGGTTAGCGGCGGTGCCGTTACTGATGAAGGCCCGCAGAACACTGCCCGGCTGCCAGGTCGCCGAGGCGGTCGGAGAACCCGCCGCAACCACTCGAGCACCATCGAACACCGTGACCGCCGCCACGCCGCGAGCCTGACCCATTGCCCGCGCTGCCGCTGTCTGGTGAGTACCCGACACACCCGCCGGGGACGTCGGAGACTTGCCGGCAGTTCGGCTCGCCGCCGAGGCGCGTTGCGCCACACCACCGACGGAGGCCGCCGCAACACCCCGGCTCGCATGACCCGCAGCCGTCGAATCCGATGCTGAGCTGTCGGCGTGGGCCACCCCGGCCCCGCCAGCCAACACCGCCCACACACCCACAGCACCCGCCCCCAACCATCCATACGGAGTGCGAGAACGACGACGAACCAGCCTGGCATCAGACATTAGGGCTTTATACATGATGCGGCTCGATGAGAGCGCGTAAAGCAACAGTGACAAGCTGTCGGGCCGCGCTATTCAATCAAAGATATTGGTGCCTAGACGCTCATGTCCGAGCAGAGTTAATGCTGTTCTAGCACAGCCCATAGCCGATTGCAGTGCGGCACTATCTGAACTGAGCGACTCGCCGTATCCGGCGCGGTCGGCGTCCAGATGCTGGCGACACCGCCATAACTCGGCAGTTGCTCGATCCGGCGCGGAGCCCTCTGCAATAATCTTCGAAACGCTAGAGGCAAAGTCCTCTGTGCCGGACGGGAGCGCTCCTGATGGGCCGATCACGAGCTAGCGATAACACAGCAGAACCTCCGCCGAGGACCCGTAGCACCCGCAGATCCGGTGCAGTGCGACTGCCGTATGCCTGGCTTGGCGCCGGTGCGCTGACCCTGGGGGCCGGGGCGGTACTGGCCGGGGCGGGAGTCGCCTCCGCCGACACCACGACCGCCGACAGCTCCGCACGTGCATCGTCGTCGGTGTCCTCGCAGAAACCCGAACGCCCGGCCACCCGCCGCGCGGCCACCGCGGCCAGCAACCGAGTCGCGGCGACGGTCTCCCCGAAGTCCCGAGTGCCAGCTGCAGTGTCGCGCAACACGACCTCCCCCACCGCTTCAGCGATATGGGCCCCGGGCGCCATACTGTCGATCTTCGTCTCTAACGGCACCGCCGCCCACCCCAACGCCGGCATCCTCGCGGGCAACGGATTTTCCTACGACGCCACCACCTGCCCGACCGATTCCTGCAACGGCGGCAACGCCGGCATCCTCGGCAACGGCGGAGACGGCTACAACGGCGGCAACGGCGGAGCGGCCCGCTGGATCGGCAACGGCGGCGCCGGCGGGGACGGCGCGCCCTCCCCCTATGGTGGTGCCGACGCCGGCGGCACCGGCGGAACCGGCGGAGCAGGCGGGTTGATCTTCGGTGACGGTGGCACCGGGGGCGTCGGCGGAAACGGAATCACCACGGCCGGCGGCAGCGGTGGCGTCGGCGGGGCCGGTGGTCTCATCTTCGGCGAGGGCGGGCGCGGTGGTGCCGGCGGAAGCGGTACGGCCGGCGGCACCGGCGGCGCAGGCGGGGTGAGCCGGTTGCTGTTCTACATTGACAGCGCGGGTGCACCGGGCGCACCGGGCTCCACCAACGCGGTGATTTCTGACAACTTCGGCACCACCACAATCGAGGGTAAGTACGTGGTGATGAACAACAACTACAACGGCGGTACCCAGACCATCACCGTCACCTCGACCGGGTTCGCCATCACCGGAAGGACCGGCTCGGCCTCGACCACCGGGGCGCCGCTGTCCTACCCGGCGGTGTACCTGGGTTGCCACTACACCAACTGCTCGCCGTCATCACAGTTACCCGTGAAAATCAGCACCATCACCACAGCGACCAGCAGCGTCGATATGACTTACCCCAACGACCCCAGCTTCCTCTATGACGCCTCCTACGACATCTGGATGGATCCCACACCGAAAACAACCGGCGTGAACCAGCAGGAACTGATGATCTGGCTCAACAAACAGGGCAGCGCGATCCAGCCCATCTCGTATGTCTACGACGCGCAAGGCGCCGTGCCTATCACCACCACCACCATCGACGGGGTGAGTTGGAACGTCTATCGCGGAAGCAACGGCGCAAATAATGTGGTCTCCTACGTCGCGGTGACACCGATCAACTCATTGACCAACTTCGATGTGCTCAACTTCATCGAAGACGTCTACACCCGCACCTCAGATTTCGCGCAGCCAGTGACCGACCAGTGGTACCTGACCAGTATCCAAGCTGGCTTCGAACCCTGGCTTGGCGGCGTCGGCCTGACCGTCAACTCGTTCGACGCCACCGTCAACTGACGACTCGGCAGGGGCAGGCTGTCAACCTCTGCCGGTCGTGGCCGCCGCAGCGGCCACAGCCTGCGGCAAGGCCAGGCATGATCGAATCGGTGGCCCATGGACCGGGGACCAATCCGTGATCAACATTCCCCCGTGCCACACGCCAACAAAAGGTGACCCTCAACGCTTGACGCGCCGCCATGGTGCAATCATCGCGGGCGGGCCGAACTCCGGAAGGGTGCCGAGATGGCGGGTTTCACAGCGTCGCTGACTCCGATCGATTCCCTCACCATCGACGTGCTCAGCGACAATGTCAGTGACACCTACGTCAGCAAGACACCGTTCGCCCGATCCGAACTGACCAACATTGTCAGTGCCGGTGCATCGGTGGTTTCAGGTGAGACGTTGCTGGTGGCCAACCTCGGGTACGGGCTTCGGTTGCGTTCAACGACCGTCTCGGCCGAACACGTTCTGCTGTTCGATACGGGCACCGAGGGTGCGGCGTTTATCCGCAACTGCAAGAACCTGGGAGTTGATTTCGGCGAGGTCGAAGAGATCGCCATCACTCACGGGCACTGGGATCACATGGGTGCACTGACCGATGCAGTCGATGCCATTGTCGCGCGCCGTGGCAGCGTCACGGTGCATGTCAACCCGCTCATGTTCCGTCAGCGCGGCCTGGCACTGACCGCAGAGCAGGTGATCCCGACCGAAAACGTGCCCACACCCGAGGAGTTGAGGGCCCAGGGGGCCGTGGTGATCAACGACCCTGACGAGCGACTGCTGTTGGACAACCACTTCTACTACAGCGGGCCGATCCCGCGGGTGACCCCTTTCGAGACCGGTCGAGCCGATCACCTGTGCCGTGATCACGACGGCGACGCATGGGAACCCGACCCGCTGCTACTGGACGAGCGGATGCTGGTCGTCCACGTACGTGGACTGGGGCTGATCGTCTTCAGTGCCTGCTCGCACGCCGGGATCGTCAACGTGTGCACCGAGGTCACCCGTCTGTTCCCGGACATTCCCATTCATGCGGTGATGGGTGGCCTGCATCTGGGCGGCGTCATGGAGCGCATCATCGACCAGACAGTGGCGGGGCTTGCGCCCTTCGGCATCTGCTACCTGATCGCCGGGCACTGCACCGGATGGCGGGCCGTGCATGCGCTCGCCGATGCCTACGGCGAGGTGGTGAGTCAATCCGCGGTGGGGACGACGTACACATTCCGGGCACCCTCGTAGTTGTCTAGAAGCCGACCGCCTGACCGTCCCTGCGTGGATCGCTGACCGCCAGGTAACCATCTTCGAGCTTCCAGATCGACTGGCAGGCACCGAAAGCGGAGTAATCGCCGACACTGACGACATCATGGCCCCGTCTGCGTAACTCATCGGCGGTGGCAGACGGGAAGCCGTCCTCGAGGCCGACCTGCAGGCCCTGCACCCAGCGGAAGCGCGGACCGTCGCAGGCCGCCTGCGGATTCTGACCGTGATCGGCGATCCTCGCCAACACCTGCACATGGCCCTGCGGTTGCATGGTCGTGCCCATCACGCCGAAGCTCATCACCGGCCGGCCACCCTTGGTGACAAAAGCCGGAAGGATGCTGTGGCGCGGGCGTTTTCGCGGACCTACCTGGTTGGGGTGTCCGGGCGTCGCGACGAAACCGGCGCCTCGGTTCTGTAATGCGATTCCGGTTCCGGCTGCTACCACACCCGAACCGAAACTCTCATAGTTCGACTGGATCATCGACACCCACATCCCCGAGGCGTCAGCGGCGGTGAGGTAGACCGTGCCACCGGTGGGCGGTCTGCCGGCGCCGAACGTCTGAGCGCGCTTGCGGTCAATCAAGGCAGCGCGCTGGGCTAGGTAGGACTTGTCCAGCAGTCGGTCCGGGGTGAATGGCAGCGCGTCGATGTCTGCGACGTAGTCGAGTGCGTCGGCGAAGGCAAGCTTGCACGCCTCAATCTGTAGGTGCACGCTGTCGGCGGAATCGACCGCGAACGAACCCATCTCGAAATTCTCGAGGATGCCCAGGGCGATCAACGCGATGATTCCCTGTCCGTTGGGCGGTATCTCATGGACCGCGTAGCCCCGGTAGTCATGGCTGATCACACCGACCCAGTCAGCGTGGTGTCCGCCGAGATCGGCGATCGTCATTGCGCCGCCGTGCACCACCGCATCCGCCACCATGCGCTCGGCGAGTTCCCCGCGGTAGAAAGACTCGCCATGGGAGTCCGCGATCAATTCGAGAGTCTCGGCATGCGCGGGGAAGCGAAACAGTTCCCCGGGCATCGGAGCCCGGCCGCCAGGAAGGAACGCATCGGCGAATCCGGGTTGGGATTTGAGTTCCGCCACCTGCGCCGTCCATTGCCGGGCAACAGTCGGGGAAACCAGGAAGCCGTCGCGGCCGTAGCGGATGGCGCGCTCGAAAAGCCGAGGAAACGGAAGCCGGCCGAATCTGGTGTGCAGTGCGGCCCACGCCGACACGGCACCGGGCACCGTCACCGAATTCCAGCCGCGAAGCGGGACATCGCCGCCATGGAAGTACTCTGGCGTCCACGCCTCAGGCGAGCGTCCGGAGCCGTTAAGGCCGTGCAACTCGGTGCCATCCCAGACAATGGCGAAGGCATCGGATCCGATTCCATTGGAGACCGGTTCGACCAATGAGATCGTGATCGCGGTCGCCACAATCGCATCGACGGCGTTACCCCCGGCGGCCAGCATCTCCAAACCCGCCTGCGCGGCAAGAGGTTGGGAGGTGCAGACGACATTACGTGCCAATATCGGTTTTCTCGGCCACGCGTAGGGCAGGTCCCATGCGAATGGATCGGTCACAAGCCGAATCCTAGGGGCCATACTCATTACGTGGCTGCCGTCTCGCCGGTCTCGGACCGACGCACCGTCATCGCTCTGCTGTTGCTGACGTTTGCCACCGGACTGGTGGATGCGGTCAGCGTGTTGTTCCTCGGACACGTCTTCGTCGCCAATATGACCGGCAACGTGATCTTCCTCGGGTTCTGGTTCGTACCGCACTCCGGAGTCGACATGGCCGCCGCTGTGGTCGCCTTCACGAGTTTCTTCGCCGGAACCATCATCGGTGGCCGGTTCGCCCGCCACCTCGACCGCGACGTACGGCAATGGCTCACTGCGGCGATGGGCACTGAAGCCGCGCTGTTGGCGGCGCTGTCGCTACTGGCCGGCACCGGCGTGCTGCAGTACCACGACAATGGGAGGTTGGTCCTCATCGCAGGCTTGGCGCTGACCTTCGGCGCCCAGGCAGCCACTGCCCGTCAATTCGGCATCAAAGAGCTCAGCACCACGGTGCTGACGTCAACAATCGTCGGTCTGGGCATTGACAGCCGCCTGGCTGGCGGTCGTGGTGAGCGTGAAAAGTTGCGCTACGGCGCGCTTTTCACAATGCTGGCCGGTGCAGTCGTGGGAGCGACGCTGACGAGGTTCTTCGTGGCGCCGGTGATCGCGCTGGCCTCCTGCGTTGTAGCTGCGAGCCTAGCCGTCTTCCGACTACCTGCACGGAGCGCGACGCCGTGATCTCTTCTGGCTGCTAGCATCCCGCAATGGCCGAGCCCCGCCAGAACGGCTCCGCCGCCGATGGTGGACGCCTAGGCACCTTCATTCGAGAATCCGGTTATTTACGCAAGTGGTTGATCCTCGGGGTGGCGATCGGCATCATCGCCGGACTGGGCGCGGTGGTCTTTTTTCTCGCCTTGAAGTACGCGGGTGCGTATCTGCTCGGCTATCTCGGGGACTATCAGCAGCCGCAGGCCATCGGCGACGGTGGCGGGTCCGGGTCGCCGGGCTTCAGCAGACCCTGGGCGATTCCAGTGATCGCATTCGGCGGTGCCCTGGCGTCAGCATTCATCGTCGCCAAGTTCGCACCTGAAGCCACGGGCCACGGCACCGACAACGCCATCCAAGCGGTGCACACCGACCCGCGTTCGATCCGCGGTCGGGCGGTGGTGGTCAAGCTAGTGGCCAGTGCCCTGACAATTGGCTCTGGAGGATCCGGCGGCCGAGAAGGCCCGACCGCGCAGATCTCGGCCGGATTCGGTTCACTGCTCACCCGCCGGTTGAATCTGTCCGACGCCGACGGCCGACTGGCGGTGTCGGTGGGCATCGGCTCCGGAATCGGCGCAATCTTCAGCGCACCCCTCGGCGGGGCCGTGCTGGCCGCCTCGATCATTTATCGGGAGGATTTCAATTACAAAGCCCTCGTTCCGGGCTTCATCACCTCAGCCACCGCGTACACCGTCTACAGCTCGATACTTGGGTTTGCACCCACCTTCGGTTTCGTCGAACCCGATTACCGGTTCGATCCCGCCCAGACACCGTGGTTCGTGGTCATCGGCATTGCCGCGGCAGCCATCGGCTATCTGTACGCGCGAACGTTCTATGCGACCGTGGCGCTGACCCGGCGACTGCCGGGCGGGGCGGTGATCACACCGGCGATCGGCGGCCTGCTGGTCGGCTTATTGGCCCTGGTGATTCCGCAGGTGCTCGCCAGCGGGTACGGCTGGGCGCAGATTGCTATGACCAGAGATGGACTGCTGACGATTCCATTGTGGATCGTGGTGGTACTACCGGTCGCCAAAATCGTGGCGACCTCACTGTCGATCGGCACCGGCGGCTCCGGCGGCATTTTCGGGCCCGGCATCGTGATTGGTGCATTCGTGGGTGCGGCGATCTGGCGACTGGCTGATCTCATTGGCGCACCGGCACTTCCAGACGGCCCGGGTGTGTTTGTGATCGTGGCGATGATGGCCTGCTTCGGCAGCGTGGCGCACGCTCCTCTTGCGGTGATGATCATGGTCGCCGAAATGACGGGATCGTTCTCGGTGGTTCCCGCAGCGATGATCACCGTCGGCATCGCGTACCTCATCATGTCTCGAACGTCGGTATCGATCTATCAAGCCCAATGGCTGAACCGCGACAGCGGCCCGCCGAGCGAGCCAGTACGCCGACGGTAACTTCCGTCAGTGATCCGTCGGGGTGGCCGGGCGCTGCGTAACAGTCACGGAAGTGGGGGGCCATCCGCCGGTACGCAGCGCCCGGTCACTGAGGGGAAGTTAACAACTAACGCGCGCAGGCGCTTACCTCGTCGGCGTTCACTCGGACGTTCTGTGGATAAGTGGCTCAAACCGGCCGTCCTGCCCCGGAACATACGGGCGAACGGCAACCACCGCTGTGGCCGGCAGTGGGCCGTACAGATGCGGGAATAGCATCGATTCGGGATCGCTGGGGACTCCGGGCTCCCAGCGGACCGGCGCGCTGAGCCGGTCCTGGTCGACGTAGAGCAACACCAGATCGACGCGTCCGACAAAGAGCCGATTGGCGGGCAGGTGGACCTGGCGTTGCGCCGAGAGATGAACGAACCCCACCTCGGCAAGCGAGTCCGGACGCAGCTCGCCCGCCGAACGTGCCTGGTCCCACTCGTCGGTCGAACACAGGTGGACCAGCAACTCCGGGGCCTGGGGCATGGGGCAACCCTGCACCATCAGACAACTGCTGCAACACTGGGTCGTGAGACACGACACATCGGTCGGGCGTGGGAACAAGCCCGACCGCCGATGCGTCTGAGACAGTAGACGAATCACCCAACGGCGCCCCATGCCGTCACGGGTGCCGAGTGCCTAGGGAGGAGCCCAATGAACGCAACGCTGACCAGCCCCGAATTGACGAGGGCTGACCGCTGCGACCGCTGCGGTGCTGCCGCCCAGGTTCGGGCCAAACTGCCTTCCGGCGCCGAACTGTTGTTCTGCCAGCATCACGCCAAGGAGCACGAGTCCAAACTGATCGAATTGGCGGCCGTGCTGGAAATCAGGTCAGACGACGACTGAGCCGTCGCGTCGCCCGGGTTTCCGGGCGTGTGCGTGGTCGTGAGGAATGCTGGAAGGTCATGACGGACCAGCCGCCGCCCAACCCGAGGCGTCATCACGTATGGCGCATCGCTAAACGGACATTGTCGAAAAGCTGGGATGACTCGATCTTCTCGGAGTCGGCTCAGGTCGGCTTCTGGTCGGCGCTCTCGCTACCGCCCCTTCTCCTCGGGATGCTGGGCAGCCTGGCCTACGTGGCCCCACTGTTCGGCCCGGACACCCTGGCGACCATCCAGCGCCAGCTGATTAACACCTCGGACACCTTCTTCTCCAAGAACATCGTCGCCGAACTGATCGAGCCGACGGTCCGCGACATCGTCCAGGGCGCCCGCGGCGAAGTGGTGTCATTGGGTTTCGTGATCAGCCTGTGGGCCGGCTCATCGGCGATCTCAGCGCTGGTGGATTCTGTGGTCGAGGCACATGATCAGACCGCCCTGCGTCATCCGGTACGGCAGCGGTTCTTCGCCCTCGGTCTCTATGTGGTGATGCTGGTATTCGTCACGGTGGCGGCCCCCCTGCTCGCGCTGGGTCCACGCAAGATCGGCGAGTACGTTCCGGTTAGCTGGCAGAACGTCCTGCAGTTCGGTTACTACCCCATGCTGGTCCTGGGTTTGGTGGTGGCCGTGACGATCCTCTACCGGGTGTCACTGCCGAAAGCGCTGCCGACCCATCGACTGATCGGCGGGGCGATCCTGGCCACAACGGTGTTCGTAGTGGCGACCGGCGGACTGCGAATCTATCTCGAGTACATCACCCGCACCGGTTACACCTACGGAGCGTTGGCCACCCCGATCGCGTTTCTTCTGTTCGCGTTCTTCCTCGGTTTCGCGATTATGATGGGGGCCGAGCTCAACGCCGCCATCGAAGACGAATGGCCCGCCCCGACACCCCATTGGCAACGGTTTCGAACGTGGATGCAGAGCAGAAAGCAACCCACGAATGGAGCCGGTGTACCCGCCGACGTTGCGACAGAGCCGGATAAGGCCGCTGTCGCTTCGACGGAAGCGGAAAACGTCTCCGTCAGCCCCCTTTAAGGGTCTCGTAAATCCGCTTGCAATCCGGGCACACCGGAGATCCCGGCTTGGCCGACTTGGTTACCGGAAACACCTCGCCACAGAGTGCGACGACGTGGGATCCCATCACCGCACTCTCGACGATCTTGTCCTTCTTGACGTAGTGGAAGACCTTGGGAGTGTCGCTGTCGGTTCCGTCGTCAACGCGTTCTTCGCTGTCGGTGCGCTCGATGGTGTCAGTCCGCATGCCCTCCATTGTGCCTCCTGGGCCGCGATCCCGGTCAGACAGCCGTAAGAAAGACCCCCTCGTTTGAACCGGCCCCGGTGTGGAACAGTGATCCCATGGAGCATGAGCTGGGTTTCGACGACGAAGGCCAGCCCGTGCTGATCACCCGCGCGGCACTGTCCTACGAGGAACAACACCGCCAGCGGGTACGCAAATACCTGAAGATCATGTTCTGGCGCATCCCCGCCTTCCTCGCGGCCGCCGCCGCTTACGGAATCTGGCACAACGGCCTGATCTCCCTGGCAATCCTGGCCGCTTCGATCCCACTGCCGTGGATGGCCGTGTTGATCGCCAACGATCGGCCCCCTCGGCGGGCTGAGGAACCGCGTCGCTTCCCGGACGCACCCCAGCGCACGGCGTTGTTTCCCCGAGCCGAACAGCCGGCTTTGGAGTCCGGGTTCATGCCGACTCCGCAACCACAGGCCGATCTGTCGCACGAGGACGGTTCGCGGTAGGTCCGCAACGGGGCCATTCTTAGTAAACCCTCATAACAAACTTCTGTTTGGCCAGTTCAGAGCCCTGACGATCGGCGGTGCGCGGGAACTCTCCCCCTCGGCCGGTCGTTGTACGTCCTGACAGTTGGATCCGATCAGGAGGCCACTATGGCAAACACCAGCACTACCCGGTTTGACAGCGATCTGGACGCTCAGGGCCCAGCCGCTGACCTTGTGCGCGTGTATCTGAACGGCATCGGCAAGACCGCACTGCTCAGCGCTGAGGACGAGGTGGACCTCGCCAGGCGCATCGAGGCCGGTCTATACGCCCAGCACCTCCTAGAGACGCGTAAGCGGATGAGCGACACCCGCAAACGCGATCTGGCGACGATTGCGCGTGACGGACAGGCGGCGCGCAGCCACCTCCTGGAGGCCAACCTGCGTCTCGTGGTGTCACTGGCCAAGCGATACACCGGCCGCGGAATGCCGCTGCTTGACCTGATCCAGGAGGGCAACCTGGGCCTGATCAGGGCGATGGAGAAATTCGACTACACCAAGGGATTCAAGTTTTCGACGTACGCGACGTGGTGGATCCGTCAGGCCATCACTCGCGGCATGGCCGACCAGAGCCGCACCATCCGGCTGCCAGTGCACCTCGTTGAGCAGGTCAACAAGCTCTCTCGGATCAAGCGGGAGATGCACCAGACCCTCGGCCGCGAGGCCACCGACGAGGAACTCGCCGAGGAATCGGGCATCCCGGCCGAGAAGATCAACGACCTGCTGAAGCACAGCCGCGATCCGGTGAGCCTGGATATGCCCGTCGGGACCGATGAAGAGGCTTCGCTGGGTGACTTCATCGAGGACTCCGAGGCGATGTCGGCGGAGAACACGGTGATCGCGGAACTGCTGCACACCGATATCCGCCACGTGCTCGCCACGCTCGATGACCGCGAACGCCAGGTGATCCAGTTGCGCTTCGGCCTCGACGACGGCCAGCCGCGCACCCTCGACCAGATCGGCAAGTCGTTCAACCTGTCCCGGGAGCGGGTCCGTCAGATTGAGCGCGAGGTCATGATCAAGCTGCGCAACGGTTCCAGTGCCGAACGGCTGCGGTCCTACGCCAGCTAGCTGTCCCTTCCCGAGTGTGCCCGCCGGTCGTCCCGGCGGGCACACTGCTTTAGGGACCGGCCCGTCGTCGCAGGTGGGCGGTTAGACTCGTCATGGGACGAAGGGTGGCCTAATGAACGATCTGGTCGATACCACCGAGATGTATCTGCGCACGATTTATGACCTCGAGGAAGAGGGCGTGGTGCCGTTGCGCGCCCGGATCGCTGAACGTCTTGAGCAGAGCGGACCGACCGTCAGCCAGACCGTCGCACGGATGGAACGCGACGGTCTGCTGCGGGTAGCCGGCGATCGGCATCTCGAACTCACCGAGAAGGGCCGGGAACTCGCGACATCGGTGATGCGCAAACACCGACTGGCCGAGCGTCTGTTGGTCGACATCATCGGGCTGCCCTGGGAGGAGGTCCACGCCGAAGCCTGCCGTTGGGAGCACGTGATGAGCGAGGACGTCGAACGCCGCCTCGTGCAGGTATTGGACAACCCCACCGTCTCACCGTTCGGCAACCCGATCCCCGGCCTGACCGCACTGGGTATTGAGCAGGATCGTGCCGATCACGAGCGAGCCCACCGCGGTCGTGAGAACCTGGTGCGCCTCACCGAACTCCCAGCCGGAGACTCGGTGGCGGTGGTGGTCCGCCAACTCAGCGAGCATGTGCAGGGAGATGTCGCGCTGATCGGTCGACTCAAGGAGGCCGGTGTCGTTCCCGACGCCAGGGTGCTGGTGCAGACCAGTGCGGACGGCGATGTGACCATCGTGGTCAGTGGACATGAGAATGTCGAACTCCCCCATGAGATGGCTCATGCCGTGAAGGTGGAGAAGGTCTGAGCCTCTAAGTGTGGCCGGCCGGCTACACCGCACGACGTCCGAAGTCGCGCCGCGGGGGCAACTGAACACCCAAGCGCTTAGCGAGCCGGTACCCGGTGCCCGCAAGTTCCCGTATCTGCTCAGGTCGCATGCCCGACTGCAGCGCAGTGTCGAGCATGCCTGCCATCCGGTGTTCCGGGTCGCTACGCAGCGCCGCTTCCAGCGATAGCCCGGCCAACGGTCCGTCACCGCGGGCATAAGCCGAAAAGGCAAGCAGCACTAGCACTTCCACTCTCCACGGGTCCGGCAGGATACGCGCAAGTACCGCCCACAGCGCCTCGACGATACCGGCATCAGCACCGACGGCCAGGGCATAGAGCGTGTCCCGCACCGCGACGTCGGTGAGGCCGCACGCCAGTACCGCAAGATCGTCATCCCCTGGTTCAGTGCCTTCGCCCACGCGGGCCGCTACCCTCATCACGGTCTCGACGTCGCGCCGGCCGCACACGTCGGCATCGGCCTGCCAGTCGGCGTGACGTAGGGCGGCCCTGGCCTGAATGGGCTCCACGAGACCGGCGGAGCGAACCGGATCGGTGATTGCGATGACAGCCTGCAGGTCTGCTCGGCACCGGTAAAGCCGACGACCGTCGAGCACCGCGGCGGCGGCAAGCGGTGAAGCGGATGGATCCTCGACCGCCCCCTGCGCACCGCAGCCGTCGACACACCGCCACCTGCCGCCGGTTTCCACCCGATCAACCGCATGGGCGGCGTACAACCCAACGCCGTGGTCGGCCAGTGCGTCGGTCAGCGCGTCACACAACTGACGGTGATCGGTGTTGCACATCGGACACAGGGCTCCCTCGGCATCTACGATCACCGCAACCACGGTGTCGGCGCCGGAGGTCGCGGCGATCTCGGCAAGGCGGCCGATGTTGTCCATGAGATCGGCGGCTAGGTCGGCGCGCATGACCGCCCCCATCCGGCCTGCTTCGAGGGATACCAGGACAAGGGACTTCTCCGGCACGAAGCCGAGAACGGCGGGCAGTGCGGCGATCAAGGCGCCAGGACGGTCGAAACGGAACTCGCGGTGTGCTCTGGTCATGCCCCGACGCTGTCAAGAGCCACCGTCAGCCCCGTGACCTCGACCACACCAAAAGCGGCCCGCTGTGGACTAAAGCGCCACTGTGGATGGAATGTTCACGCAGTTTTGACCCCTACCGCGTGCGAGAACGGACAAACCAGCGTATGTCTTTTCCTCATGAGTTTGGAATACGACCTCGTCGTCATCGGTTCAGGTCCCGGCGGTCAGAAGGCTGCGATCGCTGCGGCCAAGCTGGGTAAAACGGTTGCCATCATCGAACGGGGCCGCATGCTCGGCGGGGTGTGCGTGAACACCGGCACCATCCCGTCCAAGACATTGCGCGAGGCCGTCCTCTACCTCACCGGCCTGAACCAGCGTGAGCTGTACGGCGCGAGCTACCGGGTCAAGGACCGGATCACCCCGGCCGATCTGCTGGCCCGCACCCAGCACGTGATCGGCAAGGAGGTCGAGGTGGTGCGCAGCCAACTGATGCGCAACGGGGTCGAGCTCTATACCGGCCACGCCCGCTTCGTCGACGAGCACACCATCCGCGTGGAAGATCCCAGCCGAGCCGAGCGGATCACCGTCAGCGGCCGCTACGTGATCATCGCCACCGGAACCACGCCCGCCCGACCCAGCGGGGTGGATTTCGACAATGACCGCGTCCTGGACTCCGATCAGATCCTCGAGCTCAAGTCCCTGCCCTCCTCGATGGTTGTCGTGGGGGCCGGTGTGATCGGCATCGAATACGCCTCGATGTTCGCCGCGCTCGGCACCAAGGTGACCGTCGTCGAACGACGCGATTCGATGCTGGAGTTCTGCGACCAGGAAATCGTCGACTCCTTGCGGTTCCACCTGCGCGACCTGGCGGTCACGTTCCGGTTCGGCGAGGCGGTCACCGCCGTCGACGTCGGCGCCTCCGGAACCATCACGACCCTCGCCAGCGGCAAGCAGATCCCGGCCGAGACCGTGATGTACTCGGCTGGCCGGCAGGGCCAGACCGAGGGCCTCGAACTGGAGAACGCCGGACTGGAGGCCGACGACAGGGGGCGGATCTTCGTCGACGACAAGAGCTATCAGACCAAGGTGGAACACATTTACGCCGTCGGCGACGTCATCGGCTTCCCGGCGCTGGCGGCCACCTCCATGGAACAGGGCCGGTTGGCCGCCTACCACGCGTTCGGTGAGCCCACGGCGGGCATCCGGGCACTGCAGCCGTTCGGCATCTACGCCATCCCGGAGATCTCCTTCGTCGGCGCCACCGAAGTCGAGCTCACCAAGGACTCCATCCCCTACGAGGTGGGGGTGTCGCGCTACCGCGAACTAGCTCGGGGTCAGATCGTCGGCGACTCCTACGGCATGCTCAAGCTGCTAGTGTCCACCGAGGACCTCACGCTGCTCGGGGTTCACATCTTCGGTACCGCCGCCACCGAGCTAGTGCACATCGGGCAGGCCGTGATGGGCTGCGGCGGCACGGTGGAGTACCTGGTCGACGCGGTGTTCAATTACCCCACGTTCTCCGAGGCCTACAAGGTGGCCGCACTCGACGTGATGAATAAAATGCGGGCGCTGGCCCACTTCCGGGATTAGCCCCCGGTGGGACCCGTTCGTGCGCGAGGAACGCGCGGAGCCTCCGGCGCGTTAGACAGCGTAGGTGTGGCGGAGAAGCTATACACCAAGAGGTGTTGGCGGAGAAAGGGAGGAGCGACCCATGGCTGACGAACACGGCAACGATTACCGTCCCGAACGGATATACGAACTGGAATTCCCGGCCCCCCAGCTGTCGTCCTCCGATGGCCAGGGACCGGTGCTCATTCATGCCCTCGAGGGATTTTCCGATGCCGGCCACGCCATCCGGCTAGCCGCCGCTCACTTACGGGACGCGCTGGACACCGAACTCGTCGCCTCGTTCGCCATCGACGATCTGCTGGACTACCGGTCCCGCCGGCCGATGATGACCTTCAAGACCGACCACTTCACCGCCTACGAGGAGCCGCAGCTCAACCTCTATGCGCTACGTGACAGCCTGGGCACACCATTCCTGCTGCTGGCCGGTCTGGAGCCGGATTTGCAGTGGGAGCGGTTCGTGGCCGCAGTGCGACTGCTCGCCGAACGACTCGGAGTCCGCCAGACCATCGGCCTGGGCACCATCCCGATGGCGGTACCGCACACCCGGCCGGTGACGATGACCGCGCACTCCACCAATCGTGAACTGATCGCGGATTTCCAGCCCTGGATCGGTGAGGTTCAGGTGCCCAGCAGCGTGTCCAACCTGCTCGAGTACCGGATGGCCCAGCATGGGCATGACGCGGTGGGGTTCACCGTCCACGTCCCGCACTACCTGGCCCAGACCGACTATCCGGCCGCAGCCGAGGCGTTGCTCGAACAGGTCTCCAAATCCGCGGCCCTGGAATTCCCACTTGACGCCCTGACCGAGGCAGGCACAGCCGTCCGCACCAAGATCGACGACCAGGTCGCGGCCTCCCCCGAAGTCGCCCAGGTGGTCGACGCCCTCGAGCATCAGTACGACGCCTTCGTCGCGGCGCAGGAGAACCGGTCGCTATTGGCCCGCGATGAGGATCTGCCCAGCGGAGATGAACTGGGCGCGGAGTTCGAGCGTTTCCTCGCTCAGCGCGATGAGGACCTCAAGGACGGTTTGAGCGACGACGGCAACTGAGGCGCCGCCGGTCTGGCGGCCTTGGCCTAGTGGGCGTTGTCGACCTCACGGTGGGCGCGGAGTGCCTCGATTTCCCGCTCAAAGTCATCTGCTGAGGTGAACGAGCGGTACACCGAGGCGAACCTCAGATAGGCCACCTCATCGAGCTCGCGCAGTGGACCCAGGATGGCCAATCCGACCTCATTGCTGGGAACCTCGGGAGACCCGGCGGCGCGAACAGCGTCCTCGACCTGCTGGGCCAGGAGGTTGAGAGCGTCATCGTCGACGTCTCGGCCCTGGCAGGCCCGCCGGACGCCGCTGATCACCTTCTCGCGACTGAACGGTTCGGTTACCCCGCTGCGCTTGACCACGGCCAGCACAGCGGTTTCAACGGTGGTGAACCTTCGACCGCATTCCGGGCACGAACGGCGGCGGCGGATCGCCTGCCCTTCGTCGGCCTCTCGGGAGTCCACCACCCGGGAATCGGGATGGCGACAGAACGGACAGTGCATGACCGCTCCTCTTCTTCCGCCACACGCCGACACACGAGTCGAGCATGAGCGTACTCCCGTTGCGGTCACCCAATCGGAGCGATGAGCGTCTGACCGGCGTCAACCGCAGCCGAATCAAGCTTGTTCAGATCCCGGATGCGTTCGGCGATCTGCACGGCCGATGCCCCCGGTGCCACCCGCGCGGCCAGTTGCTGCAGAGTTTCGCCAGCTTGAACCTGAACCACGGCCAACTGGTCCGGAGTGGGTGCCGATGCCGCTGAACGGTCACCACTGAGGTGAGCCAGGGAACCCAGCCAGAGGGTGATCAATGCGGCAAGGCCAGCCAGGGAGATGGTGACGGCGGTGCTGACCGGCCGGCGGGTATGGGATGCGTTCGACACTGCGACACCGGTACCTCGATAGCGCAGCGGGGCCACCGCAGGCCGGGCCGGCGTGGGCCGGTAGGAGCGGGGACGCACCGGCGCGCTGGCCGTTCGCCGCACGCTCGGGCTGGGCCGCGGGCAATCCGCGAACCACTCCACCAACTGCCGATCATCGATGACTGTCATGCTGACCCTTTCCGCAATTATTCGCTCTGATGTTCGAACTATACTCGATCATGTGTTCGATTTCCGAACATTTGAGCGAGCGTGTCGAACGATAGAACAGGGCACCGACAAGTTCGGATCCCGGCGTCGGGCACCTCGACCGCGGTTTGATCCGTTCGAACAGAAGATTCGAACGTCCCGCGCGACACGCTCGAACACATGTTTGATAACCGGCGGGATTCGGGCTAGATTGGCGCCCATGAAAGACACCACTGAAACACCGGGCGCCGCCCCCGTGCGACGCGGCGCGACAGGTCTGACTGAACGTCAGCGGACGATTCTCGACGTCATCAGGACGTCGGTCACCAGCCGGGGCTACCCGCCCAGCATCCGGGAGATCGGCGACGCCGTCGGGCTCACGTCCACCTCATCGGTCGCCCACCAGCTGCGCACCCTAGAGCGCAAGGGCTACCTGCGACGGGACCCCAACCGTCCGCGCGCCGTCGATGTCCGGGGCGGCGAAGACTCCGCTCCCCAGGTGACCACCGATATGGCCGGTTCCGACGTGCTGCCGGAACCTACCTACGTGCCGGTGCTCGGCCGTATCGCGGCCGGCGGGCCGATCCTGGCCGAGGAAGCCGTCGAGGACGTCTTCCCGTTGCCCCGTGAACTCGTCGGAGAAGGCTCGCTGTTCCTGCTCAAGGTGGTCGGCGAGTCAATGATCGACGCCGCGATCTGTGACGGCGACTGGGTTGTGATCCGTCAGCAGAACGTCGCCGATAACGGCGATATCGTCGCTGCGATGATCGACGGCGAAGCCACCGTCAAAACCTTCAAGCGAACTGCCGGCCAGGTGTGGCTGATGCCGCACAACCCGGCATTCGACCCGATCCCCGGCAACGAAGCCGCCATCCTGGGCAAGGTCGTCACCGTCATCCGAAAGGTCTAGCGGAGACGGCCGCTCTGCCGGCGGGATCTACTCGGGAGCGTTGACTACTCGGGAGCTTTGACGAATCCATTCGCCTGAGCCATGTCCTCGCTGGCAAACCAGACCTCCGGCACCGTGTCGTCGTACAGCTCCGAATCCGGGGTGTAGTACAGGCCCGAGTGCGTGTTGCCCTTGATCCAGTAGCCCTCAGGAGCCTGGTAGGGATCGGACAGGGGAAGATGAATGGCGGGCCGCCAGGGTTCGCCCGCCGGTTCCTCGATCGGCTCGACCTCGACGACTACCTCGTCCTCGAACGCGTAGCCGGTCCAGGATTGCTCGTCCAAACCACCGGCCGCAGCGTCCGTCGGCGACTCCGCAGCGGCGCGCCGGTGTCTCGGCCACCCGGTCTCGTCCAGGTCGAGGGTCCACGCCGACTCAGCACCGCCGAACACGGAGTGCCGACCGGAGTCAGCGGGTACGTCGTCCTCCCACGCTTCGGTTTCCACCGCGTCGAACCTGTCCGCCCGGTCGAATTCGGCGAGTTCAGCCTCGGTCGGAATGCGGGTTGGCGCAGTGTCGATCGTGTCCTCATCGGCGTCGAACCTGTCGGCCTCATCGACCCCGGGCGCCGACCACGGGTAACCGGAGTCCCGCCCCGAGTCAAGCGGGCTCCCCGGCCAGTGGTCGTCGGAGTCCACATCGGCCGGACCCGACTTGCGCAACGCCCACACAGCGAGTGATCCGAGCAGCAGCACCAGGGGGATCAACAGCAGCCACCACGAGCGCCATCCACTCTTGCCGGAGGCGTCACCGGATGCCGTTGTGGCGGGCGTCTGGGCCACCGCATCCGGCAACTCCAGACCCGACAGGGACGACGCGAGGTCCGCCGGGGAGGTGCTGAATTCCTTGGTGGCCT
>Ga0194052_1000477_pt1 | contig 25984 bp, 23 predicted proteins | sample SepL226m_MetaG_FD_160117 | JGI IMG/M metagenome (GOLD analysis project Ga0194052, IMG submission 160117) | Anoxic zone freshwater microbial communities from boreal shield lake in IISD Experimental Lakes Area, Ontario, Canada - Sep2016-L227-6m | ecosystem: Environmental > Aquatic > Freshwater >...
GCGTCATATGCGCACCGGAGGCCAGACCGGAGTTCAGGGCGATCCAGCCGGCATGGCGGCCCATCACCTCGACCAGCATCACCCGCTGATGGGACTCCGCCGTGCTGTGCAGGCGGTCGATGGCCTCGGTGGCGATCTGCAGCGCGGTGTCGTGGCCGAATGTCACGTCAGTGCAGTCGATGTCATTGTCGATGGTCTTGGGCACCCCGACGACGGGGACGCCTTCCTCGTTGAGCCAGTGCGCGGCGGTCAGCGTGCCCTCGCCACCGATCGGGATCAGGACGTCGATCCCGTTATCCTCCAGCGTCTGTTTGATATCGGACAGACCGGCTCGCAGTTTCTCGGGGTTGGTTCGGGCGGTGCCGAGCATGGTGCCGCCCTTGGCCAGCAGTCGCTCATTGCGGTCGTCGTTGTAGAGCTGGACACGCCGGTTCTCCAGCAGGCCGCGCCAGCCGTCGAGGAACCCGACCACCGTCGAGTCGTAGCGGGCATCACAGGTCCGCACCACGGCGCGGATGACGGCATTGAGGCCGGGGCAGTCGCCGCCGCCGGTGAGAACTCCGATACGCATGGGATCCATCTAACCGCCTCAGCCCCCGCCGTGGAGCGATAACCTCGCGAGCATGGTTTTAGTCCCGCGTCGCAACTTCGTCCGGATGGTCGCCCTCGGGTTGCCTGCGAGCCTTGCCGCCGCCTGTGGGACATCCGGGCCGGAAAAGACCTCGGCTTTCACGTCAACCTCAGCCTCGACCTCGGCGGCTGCGCCTGCGTCGACCGAGCGGAATGCTGACGTGCTGGTCATCGGCGCCGGCATCGCCGGTTTGCGGGCCGCCGAGGTGCTCGTTGCGAACGGACGCCGCGTCATCGTGCTTGAGGGACGTGATCGCCTCGGCGGTCGCATCTACACGGATCGATCCTGGGGCGTTCCCGTGGAGCTCGGTGCGTCCTGGATCCACGGGGTCCAGAACAACCCGATCGCTGCCCTGGCCGCGGCCGAGGGGATCAAAACACAAGCCGTCAACTACGAATCCTTCGTCTACGGCGCCGACGGTCAGCGACGTGCGGCCGGCACGCTCGATGGGATCGAGGCGCAGGTGGCCGAACTGGTTAAGGCCGGCCAGGAAGACTCCCCCGACTCCGACGAACCACTTCGTGCTGCGCTCGACCGCGCCATCGCCGCCGACGATCTCGACGCGACCGAACGGCTCGACATCGAGATGGGGATCACCGAGTCGATCGAACACGAGTACGCCACCGACGCAGCGAACCTGTCAGCGACGAATTTCGACGACGGTGCCGACGAGGAAGGTGGCGACGCCCTCCTGCCCGAGGGCTACGACAAGGTCGTGGCGGCGGTGGCGAGAACGGTCGACGTTCGTTTCAGTCACGTCGTCGCCAGCATCGACACGTCCGGCGATGGTGCGGTCGTCGCCACCTCGCAGGGCAAATTCTTCGCCAACGCGGTGATCGTCACGGTTCCACTCGGCGTCCTCAAGGCAGGCTCGATCCAGTTCCTGCCGCCACTTCCGGAGTCGAAGTCGACGGCGATTGCCCGGCTCGGGATGGGCGCGCTCTCAAAGACCTGTCTCCGCTTCGAATCCGCATTCTGGCCGGCCGATGCCGAACTGATCGACATCGTCCCCACCGAGTCGCGGCGCGGGCAGTGGGTGGAGTCGTTGAATCTTCTGGGCCTCGTGGACGTTCCCGCGCTGATGATGTTCAACGCCGGGAAGTTCGCCCGCACTGTCGAAACCATGACCGACGCCGAGGTGACCGCGAGCGCCACCGCCGCATTGAGACCCGCATTCCCGGCGGTTTCCACGCCCACCGGGCTGCTCCGCTCAGCATGGTCGGTCGATCCTTTTTCGCTCGGAAGCTACTCGTTCATCGGCGTCGGTGCTTCGCTGGCGGACCGCGATGCACTCGCAGCCCCCGAGGGGCGTCGCTTCTTCGCCGGCGAGGCCTGTTCGCACGACCATGCCGGCACCGTCCACGGCGCCTATACCAGTGGCGAGGGGGCGGCGAAGGCCTTGCTGCGCTGAGGTTCTACCGCGCCAACGTCTCTGTCAGCACCGGCACGATCTGCAATTTGCGTGACACCACGCCGGCCAGGAGTGCGCGATTGTTCTCGAGCGTCACGTCATAGGCCGTTTCAACGGCGTCGGCCCGTGGGCCCAGTGCCACGGCGACCGAATCGTTGTTCAGGATGTCGGTGATGACGAACAGAAACAGATCCAGCGCCTTCGCAGCGACGATATCGCGCAACGCCACCTCCAACTCGTCCTGGCGAGACAGCACATCGTCGACGTCAACTGCGGTGACTTGGGCGATTTCCACCTTTGCCCCGCCCATAGAGAACTCCTTCGAGTCCGTCGAAACCAGCTGTGCGATGGATCGGGCGCGCAGGTTCGCGCCTGCCTTCAGCAACTCCATGCCGTAGGTCTGGAGATCGACGCCGGCGATGGCGGCAAGTTCATGCGCAGCCGCACTGTCCTCGGGCGTGCAGGTGGGGGACTTGAGCAGCAGGGTGTCGGAAATGATGGCTGAGAGCATCAGGCCGCCGATCTGCGGGCTGACGTCGACGCCAGATTCCCTGAACATCTTCAGCACAATCGTCGAGGTGCATCCGAGGGGCTCGGCGCGGTAATAGAGCGGGCCCGCTGTCTCGAAGTTGGCGATGCGGTGATGGTCGATGACTTCGGCAATCGTGACCTTGTCGATGTCAGTCGCGCTCTGCTGGCGCTCATTGTGATCGACAAGAATCACGTGGGATGCCTCGGCGGCCACCGATTCAACCAAACGCGGTGCCGGCGTCGAGAAAGTATCAAGCGCGAATTGTGTTTCACCGCTGACGGACCCGAGGCGCACCGCCTCGACATCGGCACCGATTCTCGTTTTCAGATCCGCATAGGCCAGCGCCGAACAAATGGAATCGGTGTCGGGATTCTTGTGTCCGAAAATCAGCGTCTTGGTCATATCTAATCGTCGCCGATCAAACCGCAGTCGGCAATGGCCCGCGGCCGGCCTCGTAGGCCGCACCCACCCGGTAGAGCCGGTCATCAGCCATCGCCGGAGCCATGATCTGCAGACCCACCGGCAGGTTGTCGTCCGGGGACAACCCGGAAGGCACCGACATGCCGCAGTGCCCGGCGAGGTTCAGTGGCAGCGTGCACAGGTCGAACAGATACATCGCCAGTGGGTCGTCGACCTTCTCCCCCAGCCGGAACGCGGTGGTCGGTGTCGCCGGGGACACCAGCACATCAACGCTTCTGTACGCCTCGTCAAGATCGCGGGCGATCAGCGTGCGGACCTTCTGCGCCTGGTTGTAATAGGCGTCGTAGTAGCCGGCTGATAGCGCGTAGGTGCCAATCATGATGCGGCGCTTGACTTCCGGGCCGAAGCCGGCCGCCCGCGTCAGTGCCATCACCTCCTCGGCACTCCTGCTGCCGTCATCACCGACGCGGAGTCCGTAGCGCATGGCATCGAAGCGGGCCAGGTTGCTCGATACCTCCGAGGGCAGGATCAGGTAGTACGCCGATAGCGAGTAGTCCAGGTGCGGGCAGTCGACCTCAGTGACGTCCGCACCAAGGGCGGTGAGTTGATCGACGGCGGCGTTGAAGGATGCCAGTACACCCGGCTGATAGCCCTCGCCACTGCGCAACTGCTTGACCACACCGACGCGCACACCCTTGAGATCGCCATCCGCACCGGTTCTGGCCGCGCCCACCACATCGGGGATTGCGACGTCCAATGATGTGGAATCACGCGGATCGTGACCGGCGATGACTGCGTGCAGCAGTGCGGTGTCTCTCACCGTTCGCGCACACGGGCCACCCTGGTCCAGCGAGGACGCGCAGGCCACCAGTCCGTACCGGGAGACCGTGCCGTAGGTGGGTTTGACCCCGACGGTCGCGGTCAGCGCGGCAGGCTGGCGGATCGAGCCGCCGGTATCGGAGCCGATGGCCAGCGGGGCCTGGAACGACGCCAGTGCGGCCGCACTGCCGCCGCCGGAACCGCCGGGCACCCGGTCGGTGTCCCACGGGTTGCGGGTCGGGCCGTAGGCGGAGTTCTCGGTGGAAGAGCCCATCGCGAACTCGTCCATATTGGTTTTGCCGAGGATCGGGATTCCCGCGTTGCGGATGCGCGCGGTGACCGTCGCGTCGTACGGCGAGACCCAGCCCTCGAGGATTTTCGATCCGCAGGTGGTCGGCATGCCCAGGGTCGTGAAGACATCTTTGAGCGCCAACGGAACCCCGGCCAGCGGGGAGGCCGGCTTCTCGCCGGCGGTAATCGAGGCGTCGACCTCGGCGGCGGTGGCCAGCGCCTGCTCGGCGGCCACGTGCAGAAAAGCGTGGTAGGTCTCGTCGGTGGCGGCGATCTGGTCCAGGCAGGCCTGGGTGACCTCGACTGACGAAAGTTCCTTGGCGGCGATCTTGGCGCCGAGGGTGGACGCGTCGAGGCGGACGATGTCGCTCACGCCTCCTCCCCCAGAATCTGCGGCACCGCGAACCGCTCGTCGACCACCGACGGCGCCTCCGCCAGCGCCTCATCCTGGGTCAGGCTCGGCGCCACCACATCCGGGCGGGTGATATTGGCATGCCCCTCGCCCTTGACCGGGTTCTCGGTGGCGGCGACGCCGGTGACATCGACGGCCTGGATCTGGCCGACATAGCCGAGAATCGCGTCGATCTGGCCGGCGAAGCTCATCAGTTCGGAGTCGGTCAGGGCTAGGCGGGCCAGTTTGGCCAGCCGGGCCACTTCATCGGGGGAGATCGTGGACACGGTGGGTCAGCCTAGCTGCGCATTGGCTGCCGAAATGCCGACCCCCGCCACCTGTGCAAGGGTTGAGTACGTGCCGTCCTATCTCCTGCGGGTCCAACTCGAAGACCGCCCCGGCAGCCTGGGGTCGCTCGCCTTGGCCCTCGGCTCAGTCGGTGCAGACATCCTCTCGCTGGACGTCGTCGAGCGCGGGTCGGGCTACGCAGTCGACGACCTGGTGATCGATCTGCCGACCGGGGCCATGCCGGACATGCTGATCACCGCCGCCGAGGCCCTCACCGGTGTGCGGGTTGAAGCCATCCGGCCGCACACCGGTCTGCTGGAAGCCCACCGCGAACTCGAACTCATCGACCGCGTCGCCGCCGCAGGCGAGCGGCCCGAGAGACTTCAGGTTCTTGTCGATGAGGCCCCGCGAGTGCTGCGGGTCGGCTGGTGCACCGTGGTCGGCTTCGCCGACGGCAGTTCCCGCCGAATCGTCGGCAGCCACGGAGCTCCGGAGACCCAGGCCGCCACCACGCCGTGGATGCCGCTGAGCTACGCCACAGCACTCGATGCCACCGAGGCGTGGGTGCCGCAACTGTGGCGCGATATGGACACCACGTTGGCCGCCGCACCGCTGGGCGAGCCGACCACCGCGCTGGTGCTGGGACGCCCGGGCGGGCCGCACTTCCGGCCCTCGGAGGTGGCCAGGCTCGGCTATCTGGCGGGGATCGTCGCCGGAATCCTGCGTTAAGCGGGCGGCTCCGGTAGCGGGCCGTCGGCGAGCATTGCGCGGAACCCATCCTCGTCAAGAATCGGGACACCTAATTCGACGGCCCTATCGTATTTGGATCCGGGCGCATCACCGGCCACCACGAATGACGTCTTCTTCGACACCGACCCGGCCGCCTTACCGCCCCGAACGATGATGGCCTCCTTGGCTTCATCGCGGGAGAACCCGATCAGCGACCCGGTCACCACGATGGTCAGCCCGGCCAGCGTCGGGGTGATATCGGCATCGCGCTCGTCGGCCATCCGCACACCGGCCGCGCGCCACTTGTCGACGATCGCGCAGTGCCAGTCCACGTCGAACCACTCCCGCAGTGCTGCGGCGATTGTGGACCCGACACCCTCAACATCCGCCAGCTGCTCCTCGTCGGCGGCCATGATCGTCTCCAGGCTGCCGAACGCGGTCGCCAGCGCGCGTGCCGCGGTCGGCCCGACATGCCGGATGGACAGTGCCACCAGGATCCGCCACAGCGGGCGATCCTTGGCCTGCTGCAGATTGGTGAGCAGACGTGCGCCATTGGCCGAGAGAACGCCTTTGTTGGTCTTAAAGAACTCACAGCGCAGCAGATCGTCCTCGGTGAGGGTGAACAGATCGCCTTCGTCTTCAATGATCTGCGCACCCAGCAGTGCTGTCGCCGCTTCGTAGCCCAAGCCCTCGATGTCCAGTCCGCCGCGGCCGGCGAGGTGAAACACCCTCTCCCGCAACTGCGCCGGGCACGATCGGGAGTTCGGGCAACGAATGTCGACATCGCCCTCCTTGGCCGGGGCGAGCAGCGTCCCGCACTCCGGACAGTGGGTGGGCATGACGAATTCGCGCTCGGTGCCGTCACGCAGATCGACGACCGGGCCGAGTACCTCGGGAATGACGTCACCGGCCTTGCGGATCATCACCGTGTCGCCGATGAGTACACCCTTGCGTTTGACCTCCGAACCGTTGTGCAGCGTCGCCAGACTCACCGTGGACCCGGCGATGCGCACCGGGGTCATGAACGCGAACGGCGTCACCCGTCCGGTTCGGCCCACGTTGACCTTGATATCGACCAGCGTGGTTTGGGCCTCTTCAGGTGGGTACTTGTAGGCCACTGCCCACCGGGGCGTCCGTGAAGTCGCACCCAGGCGACGCTGTTGGGCGAAATCGTCGACCTTGACCACCACGCCGTCGATCTCGTGCTCGATCTGATGGCGGCGCTGACCCCAGTACTCGATACGCTCCCGCACCGCCTCCAACCCCGCCACCCGGGTGGTGTGATCGGAGACCGGCAACCCCCAGGCCTTCATTGCCAGATATGCGTCGTGCAGTGTCCCGGGACTGAAACCTTCGGTATAGCCCAGCCCGTGGCAGATCATCCGAAGCGGACGCCGCGCGGTGACGGCCGGGTTCTTCTGTCGCAGCGATCCGGCCGCACTGTTGCGGGGATTGGCGAACGGCGGCTTGCCCTCCTCGACCAGGCTGGCGTTGAGACTCGCAAAATCGGCGACCATGAAGAAGACCTCGCCACGAACCTCCAGCACGGTCGGGATCGGGAATTTCTTTGCCCCGGTGAGTGTCTCGGGAATATCACCGATGGTGCGGGCATTGAGGGTGACGTCCTCACCCACCCGGCCGTCACCACGGGTCGCGGCCCGCTCCAGACGACCGTCCCGGTAGACCAACGCAATGGCCACCCCGTCGACCTTCAGCTCGCACAGGTAGTGCGGGTCGGGCCCCAACTCGTTCTCCACCCGGACCGACCATGCCGCCAGTTCCTCGGTATCGAAGACGTCGTCAAGGCTGAGCATGCGTTCGAGGTGCTCCGCCGCGGTGAACTCGGTGGCGAAGCCGGCCCCGCCGACGAGTTGCGTGGGCGAGTCCGCCACCCGCAGTTCCGGGTAGCGCTCCTCGAGCGCGACGAGTTCATGAAACAGCGCGTCGAATTCCGCGTCGGAGACGATCGGTGCGTCTTTGATGTAGTACCGGAACTGGTGCTCGCGCACCTCGTCGGATAACTCCTGCCAGCGACGACGCACGGTCGCGTCGATCGGATCGGTTTCCGGGTCGTCGGGCGTCACTCTGGCAGGTTACCCAGAAGACCGAGTGACTGCCTCCATCTCCGGCCCGGGGCAGTAAGGTGACCCGCGCTTGGGTCATTACCTGCGAGAGGGCAAACGTATGGGCAAGGGGCGCCTTGAGGCCTTCAGTGACGGAGTTCTCGCAGTCGCGATCACACTGTTGGCCTTCAACCTTCACGCCGGAGTCCGCTCGAAGGTCCCACTGGCAACGCAGATCCGCGAACAGTGGCCGTCGTTCGCGGCCTATGTGCTCAGCTTCTTCATCATTGGAGTGATCTGGCTCAACCACCACTACCTGCTTTCGCTCACCAACACCGTTGACCGGCGACTCATGCTCTACAACCTGCTTCTGCTTTTATTCGTCGCCGCCATCCCGTACGCGACCGCCACCTACGCCGACTACGTATTGCGCAGTGATGCCGATGCGCATACCGCGGTGCTCGTCTATACGTTCATCATGGAGGGCATGGCAATAAGCCGATTTCTGCTCTGCTACCACATTTTTTCCTCCGGCCTGAATCGCACGCCGGTTCCGGAGCAGGAAGTACGAAGGCTTTTTCTGCGCTACGGCCTCGCAACGGTCACATTCCCGATTATCGCTACCGTTGCCATCGCGATCGACGTACGTCTCGTACTGGTGCTGAACGCACTGCTTCTCATGTATTACCTCGGTCCCGGCCTGCGGCCGATCGAGACCGACCAGAAGACGTGACGACGACCCGGCAGGCGCTAATCGGTAGCTCGGTCGAGCCACCACACCACCACCATGTGCGGCAACGTCAGGGCCAGCAACAGGCGCAGGATCTCCCCCACGACCACGGTGGGGTCGGCCGCCGTCACGGTAATCCACCCAAGCGCCAGCGCCGTGATAAGGGCGGCAACAGAAGGCAATGCGGCAAGTCGGATCAGCCGCAGGACCGCCGAGCGATCTCGACCCGAGCGCACCAACGCCGCACACTCCGGCTCGACGGTCAGCATGCGCGCGCAGTGCCGGATCGCGTGCCAGCCACCGAACCACACGGCGAATGCGACCAACGGCGGCGCAATCAAGCCCAACGCGCCGACGAGCGCGATGTCGAGTGCGACCAACCGGTGAGCGGCCCGAATCGACGCGATAATCGCGACCGCTGCCGCAACCAACCAAATCCCGGCCAGAGACATCTCAAAGGGTCGCCCGCTGATCAACGGCGCGAGTCCGGGGGACATGGCCGCTGCCACCTCTTCGAGTTGATCGCCGGAACGAGCTAGCGGTAGAACCAGCGCCCCACAGCCGGCGATTGCAACCGCAACCGCAACCAGAAGCCCCGGCCGCCACCCAGTCAACTGGTGGCAGACCTCAAGTTCACCGAGTCCGAAGTGCACGACACTGAGTGCTACCACCACGACCAGTGCAATCGGCCCAGCCCACTCCATCAATGCCCACGCCGCAACGGCAATGCCGGCGTAAACCACACCGATCGCCAGCATGGATCTACCGCCTGACAAGCGCGCGGCCATTACATGGTCAGCGGCACCGTGTGGCACACCAGCCAAGAATCCCAGCCCGGCGACAACCAGTGCGATCGGCCCCGCGATTGCGGGCAGTCCGACAAAGTGCCCACCCGCCACCACCACTGCGCCCAGAATCAGCCAGCGCGACCAGTGCGCGGCGGCCGCAAGCGGTCCGCCGGCAGCACCGCGCTGGGGCCATGTCGCAATCGGTCCTATAGCCGGGATCGGGGCGGTTGGCCAGCCGGAACCGTAATCTGCGCTTCCCGGCATGGCCGCATCGTAACGCCACACCGGCTAACCAAAGCCCGACTCAGTCCAGAAATCGACTAAATCTAAATCGACTCCGGCTCACTGGCCATCACCTCGGCAACGCGCTGTGCGAACCCGATCGCTGAACGTGCCCACTCTCCGGTGGCCCCGGCGAGCCCGCACGCCGGGCTGATCCCGATCCGGTCAAGCAGCACCGCGCGGGGAAAGCCGAGTCGATCGGTGACGGCAACCGCCGCCGCGGCCAGTTCCTCGACGGAAGGTACTCGGGCCGGCGCGACGGCGGGAACCAGACCAAGCACGACCGTGCGCCCGGAGTCGACGAACTCGCCAAGCCCGTCCAGATCGGCGGGGCTCAGGGTGTTGATGTCCAGTGATACCGCACTGATCGTGGTGCGCCGCAACGCTTTCCATGGCAATTCCGCCGCGCAGCTGTGCAACATCGCCTCGCCGCCGACAGCGGCCACACACTCGTCGAGCAGGCTGATAAAGCGGGTCTCGTCGACCGGATGCACCGTGCTCAACGCCGTCACACCGGTGAGTCGGCCGGCTAGCGCGACCGTCAGCAGTGGTTCGTCGAACTGCACCACCACCGTCGTCGACAGCCGCCGGGCCACCTCGGCGCGGTGACGGGACACGCCCTCGGCAAGTGATGCCGTCAGATCACGCACCGCCCCGGCATCGGTGATTGCCCGGTGACCATTCGCCAGTTCCAACTGCGCGGCCAGCGTGATCGGGCCTGGCACCTGCACCTTGACCACTCGATCAGTGCCGCCCGCCTTCTCCCATGCCTCTTCGAGAGCGTCGACGTCCTCGTCGAGCAGGCTGCGCGCCCGCCGCATCACCGCACCGGGGCGCGCCGCGATCCGGTATCCGCGGGTGACCGTATCGATCGCGATGTCCACCAGAAGCGCCCCGGCCCGACCGATCAGGTCGGCGCCGACGCCCCGTTCGGGAAGCTCCACCAGGTGCGGCAGTTGGTGTAGTTCGCCGATGACGATCTCGGCGGCCTCCCGCGGCGTCGAACCGGGCCACGAGCCCACTCCGGTGGCTGCGGCGAAAACACTCACCGTGGGTTCGTTACGAGGGTGGCGCTTCCGATGACTTCGTCACCTGAGGGGTCCGGTCGATACAGCACCATGGTCTGGCCGGGCGCCACGCCGCGCAACGGTTCGCGTAACGCCACCTGCAAGCGGCCGTCGGCGAGTCCGGCCATCGCGGCAACCACGCCACCGTGAGCGCGCACCTGGACCTCGCAATCGACCAATCCGATGGGTTCGACACCCGAGGTGAACACCGGCCGCACACCGGTCAGTGACCACACGTCGAGATCGCTGGCCCCACCGACGCGGACGGTGCCCGATTCGGCATCGATGGCGGTGACGTAGCGCGGCAGACCATCGGGCCCGGGCCCTGCGATTCCTAGACCCTTGCGCTGACCCACGGTGAAGCCGTGCACCCCGTCGTGGTGTGCCAGCACGGTGCCTTCGGCATCGACGACGGCACCGGCCCGCACGCCGATGCGCGCACCGAGGAAGGCCTGGGTGTCCCCGGAGGGGATGAAGCAGATGTCGTGGCTGTCGGGCTTATCAGCAACCGCAAGTCCCCGCCGGGCAGCCTCCGCCCGAATCTGCGGCTTGGGGGTGTCGCCGATCGGAAATGCCGCGTGGCGCAACTGTTCTGCGGTCAGCACGGCCAGCACATAGGACTGGTCCTTGTCGGCGTCGACGGCGCGGCGCAATCGGCCTTCGGTGAGTCGGGCGTAATGGCCGGTGGCCACCGCGTCGAAGCCTAACGCCAGTGCCTTGGCCGACAGGGCGGAGAACTTGATCCGTTCATTGCAGCGCACGCACGGGTTCGGGGTCGCGCCGCGGGCATAGGAGTCGACGAAGTCCTCGATCACGTCGTGTTCGAAGCGGTCAGCGAAATCCCAGATATAGAAGGGAATTCCGAGGATATCGGCGACGCGGCGCGCATCAGCGGCGTCTTCTTTGGAACAGCAGCCGCGCGATCCGGTCCGCAACGTTCCGGGTGTCTGGGACAGCGCCAGATGTACCCCGACCACCTCGTGGCCGGCATCGACCATGCGGGCGGCAGCCACCGAGGAGTCGACGCCGCCACTCATCGCGGCCAGGACCCTCATCGTGACGAGCCGACTGAGGCACTGGCCAGCGCTGCCTGGCGCGCCCGCGCCACCGCAGCGGGCAATACTCGCAGCACCGCATCGACGTCGGCATCGGTGCTGGTGTGGCCCAATGACAGGCGCAGCGATCCACGCGCCCGTGCCGCATCGGCGCCCATCGCGAGCAGAACATGCGACGGCTGAGCCACACCGGCAGTGCAGGCCGAACCGGTCGAGCATTCGATTCCGTTGGCATCCAACAGCATCAGTAGCGAATCGCCCTCACAGCCCTCGAAGGTGAAGTGCGCATTCCCAGGCAGCCTGTGCTCACCAACCGTTCCGTTGAGGTGGGCGTCGTCGACAGAACTCAGAACTCCGTCGATGAGCCGATCCCGAAGCACGCGCAGCCGGTCTGCGCCGGCATTCAGGGAGCCGACGGCGATATCTGCGGCTGCGGCCATCGCGACAGCACCGGCCACATCGACGGTGCCGGAGCGGACATCGCGCTCCTGGCCACCGCCGTGCAGCAGGGGCACGCACTCCACATCGCGACGCAGCAGCAGCGCGCCGACTCCGGTAGGCCCGCCGAACTTATGGGCGGTGATACTCATCGCCGACAACCCGGTGGCGGTGAAGCTGACCGGTAGCTGGCCGATGGCCTGGATGGCGTCACTGTGCATGGGCACATCGAATTCGGCCGCGACCGCGGCCAGTTCAGTGATCGGCATGACGGTGCCGACCTCATTGTTGGCCCACATGATCGAGACCAGTGCAACCTGCGGGCCGTACTGGCCCAGCGCGTCACGCAATGCCCCCGGTGTTACCGAGCCATCTGCGCCGGTGGGCAGGTAGGTCACCTCGGCGCCTTCATGTTCGGCCAGCCACTCAACTGCGTCGAGCACCGCGTGGTGTTCGACGGCGGTGGTGATGATGCGCCGACGCGCCGGGTCGGCGTCGCGGCGGGCCCAGTAAATCCCCTTGACGGCCAGGTTGTCGCTATCGGTGCCGCCGGCGGTGAAGATCACCTCCGACGGGCGCGCACCCAGGCGGGCGGCCAGCGTCTCGCGCGACTCCTCCACTCGGCGGCGTGCGGCCCGACCCGCGGTGTGCAACGAGGATGCGTTGCCGACCGTCGCCAACGCCGCCGCCATCGCCTCGATGGCTCTCGCATGCATCGGGGTGCTGGCGGCGTGGTCGAGATAGACCGACCGGGTATCGCTCATGGCCCGTTCAGGATACCGGGCAGGCCGGGGCACTCCTGCTGAACAGCGCAAGCGCCCGCTAGGCGCCGATGGCCAGCTCAGGGAGGTGATCATCGCGACGGCGGCCGCTCACCTCCACCTCGCAGCGCGTCGCGAGTTCACGACGGCCGGAGCCGGGCAGCTGCAGGGAACGCACCTCGACGTCCACCACCGTTCGGCGGGCACGGGCAATCCGCTTCAGCGACAGCCACAGCGAGTCCTCGCCGAGGAACGCGGTCGCGGTCGAAGGGCTGCCGTCGCGATGGCGATAGCTCAGCCGCAGCGGCTGAACCGGTCGGCCAGTATCGACAGCGGCCTGGAACATCGCCGGCCGGAACGGCCCGAAATCCGGACCGCACCACGTGGTGCCTTCGGGGAAGGCCACGACGGTGCGACCAGCACTCAACCGCTGCGCCACCACACCCACCACGGTGGGTAGCCGTCGCAGGCTGGCACGCTCGATCGGGATCACGTTCATCAGCCGCACGGCAAGTCCCAATCCGGGCCAGTCGACCAGATCGGCCCGGGCGACAAATGCACCGGGTAGTACCGCTCCGATCGCGAATACATCTACCCACGACACGTGGTTGCTCACCACGAGAACGCCCGGCAGGTTGCGAATGGGACCACCCGAGAGCGTGATTCGCACACCGAGGCAGCGCAGCATCATCCGGCAATACACACGTTGGAAGCGAACGCGGCCGGGTAGCGGTATGGCCAGTAGAGCCAGTGTCGGGAACACCAGCAGCGCCAACATCAGTCGCCGCACTATCCGAATGCCCTCTGCCACAGGGTGTCCCGGCTCCCCCAGCCCGGCATTCACGCAGGACTCACTGCACAGGGTCTTCGGCAGCCAGGCGTGCTCGATGGTGGCCATCAGGCGTTGACCTCCGCAGCGGCAGCCGATGCCGATCGGAGCCGGTTCAGGTAGCGCACATCAGCCTGGCCCTTGGACAGCAGTGCCGGAAAGTCGCCGACCCCGAACTCCGGATCATGGGCAGGCTCTCCGCAGATCTGCGCACCCAGTCGCAGATATCCGCGCAATAGGGGCGGCAGCGTCGGCCGCCCGGGCGGTTCCATGTCGTCGAGGCCGAGACCGTCGAGCACAACCGGCCGGTAGGGCACCACCGTGTGCTCGACCGGGGCGCAGTGGCGGCTGCGGACGACGTCACGCACCCCGCGCAATTCACTGCCGGGCTTGCCCGCTCCGTGCGTCGGCACCGAGACACATCCGATGACGTGGTCATAGCCGCACCGATCCAGGTAGGCGAGGATGCCCGACCACATCATCAGCACGACCGCGCCATTGCGGTGGTCACTGCGCACTACCGCGCGGCCCATCTCCACCATCGACGGCCGCAGCGCATCGAGAGCACTGACCTCGAACTCGGTGGCGGTGTAGAGCCCGCCGGCCGCGATCGCACCTGGCGGCGGCAGCATCCGGTAGCAGCCGACGATCGCGTCGGCATCGTCGTCGCGCACCAGGATGTGGTCGCAGAACTCGTCGAACCGGTCGGCGTCCATCCCGGTGTCGTTGGTGAGCGCGAAACCGGGTTCGGTGGAGAAGACCTCGTAGCGCAGTCGTTGGGCGGATTCGATGAGAGCGGAGTCGTTGCTCAGAAGCAACGTGTAACGCGGGCCGGCGGTGCGGCGGATCTCAGCGTGGTCGGGGGCTATGAGTACAGATGCAGTGCTCATAAGCGAAACGGTCGCGATGCCGTCTGACCTAATGCCTACGACCGGGTGTTGTGTCGGTGTACAAAACGTGACGTTTCGACGCAAAGGCCCCCGAAACGCTGCGCGTTCAGGGGGCCTTTGGGTCGAAATGAAGCCGGGATTAACCCTTGCGGGCCTTGACTGCCTCGGCCAATTGCGGTGCGACATTGAACAGGTCGCCGACGATGCCGAAATCAGAGATCTCGAAAATCGGCGCCTCCTCGTCCTTGTTCACCGCGACGATGGTCTTGGAGGTCTGCATGCCGGCGCGGTGCTGGATCGCACCGGAAATGCCGAGGGCGACATACAACTGCGGTGACACGGTCTTGCCGGTCTGGCCCACCTGGAACTGGCCCGGGTAGTAGCCGGAGTCGACGGCCGCACGGGATGCACCGACTGCGCCACCCATCGAGTCCGCCAGTTCCTCGATGACGCTGAACTTTTCAGCGCTACCGACACCACGACCACCGGCGACCACAATGGAAGCCTCGGTCAGTTCGGGGCGGTCACCGGCAACCGCCGGCTGCCGGGAGATGATCCGGGTGGCGTTAGCCGCCGGTGCCGGCACGGCCACGGTGACCTGCTCGCCGGCTGCGGCAACCGGAGCGGGCTCGATCGCGCCGGGGCGAACGGTGATAACCGGGACCTCAGCGTTGACTTTCGCCGCGACGGTGAACGCACCGCCGAAGATCGAGTGGATTGCGGTGCCGTCGCTGTTGATCTCGACGACATCGGAGAGCACCCCGGAGCCGATCCGCGCGGCCAATCGGCCGGCGACCTCTTTGCCGTCAGCGGTGGCGGGAATCAAAACCGCCGCGGGACTGGCCGAACCGATCAGCGATTCCAGCACGTCGACGTACGGGGTGATGAGGTAGTTGATCGCGTCGTCAGACTCGGCGACGTAGATCTTGGCGGCTCCGGCGGCTTTGAGGTCCTCCACCAGCGGTGCCGCGGTACCGGGGCCGCCGATGATCACAGCGGACGGCTCACCCAGTGCACGGGCGGCGGTGATGAGTTCTGCGGTGACTTTCTTCACCGCACCTTCGGAGTGCTCGACGAGCACGAGTACTTCAGCCATAGCGGTTCTCTATCTCCTGTCAGGGTCTTTAGATGAGCGGTCTTAGATGATTTTCTGTTTTAGATGATCTTCTGTTTTAGATGATCTTCTGTGCGACGAGGTACTCGGCGATCTTCGTGCCGCCGTCGCCTTCATCGCTGACCTTCTCGCCGGCGGTCTTCGGCGGCTTGGGCGTCGAGGACAGCACGGTCGATCCGGCGTTGTCGCGGCCTACCTCGTCGGCCTCCACGCCGATGTCGGCGAGGGTGATCGTGGTGACTTCCTTCTTCTTGGCGGCCATGATGCCTTTGAAGGACGGGAAGCGCGGTTCGTTGATCTTCTCGGTGACGCTGACGATCGCGGGCAGTGTTGCCTCGACGGTGAACAGACCCTCGTCGGTCTCGCGCTCACCGCTGATCTTGCCGCCTTCGACCACAAGCTTGCGCATGTGGGTCAGCTGCGGCAGACCAAGGTATTCGGCGATGATCGCCGGGACCGCGCCGCCGGTGCCGTCGGTGGCTTCATTACCGGCGATCACCAGATCGGTGCCTTCGATGGAGCCGAGCGCGCGAGCCAGTGCCCAGCCGGTCTGCACCATGTCCGAACCGTGCAGCAGCGGGTCGAGCAGGTGCACGCCCTTGTCGGCGCCCATCGACAATGCCTTGCGGATCGCCTCGGTGGCTCGCTCCGGGCCGGCGGTCAGTACCGTCACGATGCTCTCGCCGCCCTCCTTCTCCTTGATCAGCAGCGCCTCTTCGACGGCGCGCTCATTGATCTCGTCCAGCACGGCGTCGGCGGCCTCACGGTCGAGGGTGAAGTCACCGGTGGTGAGCTTGCGCTCGGACCACGTGTCCGGGACCTGTTTGATCAGAACCACGATGTTGGTCATGGCTGTGTAGTCCTCCTGGCAGGCGTTGAACGGCCGGTGGGCCGCACGTTGTGGGGTCACATCTGCTGACCAGACCATGTTACCGGTCAGTAACTTAGGGTAGGTCGCATTAACACCATAGCTGTTCAAAGTTGGTGTTCCCGCAGGCCCGTCATGACCGCAAGGTTCGCGATCCGGGCCCGTCGGGTTAGCCTGCCATGCGATGAATGCGCACCTGAGGGATGCGGCCGACAGTGGATTGCCGCTGACCGGCGAGCGGACCGTGCCCGGTTTGGCGGTGGAGAACTACTGGTTCCGCCGCCATGAGGTCGTCTACCTCCATTGTGCGGACATCTGCGCAGGTCGCGACGTACTTGAGGCCGGCTGCGGGGAGGGCTACGGAGCGGACCTGATCGCGACCGTGGCCCGGCGCGTGATGGCGGTCGACTACGACGCCGCCACCGTCGCGCACGTGCGCGCCCGATACCCCCGGGTGCAGGTCGTCACGGCCAATCTGACTTCGCTGCCGGTGCCTGATGCCACGATCGACATTGTGGTGAACTTCCAGGTCATTGAGCATCTGTGGGATCAACCACACTTCATTACCGAATGCTTACGGGTGCTTCGCCCGGGCGGGTTGCTGCTGATGTCGACGCCCAACCGGATCACCTTCACCCCGGGCAGCGACACTCCGCTCAACCCATTCCACACCCGCGAACTCAACGCCGCCGAACTGCGCGAGCTGCTGACCGGCGGTGGCTTCCGGGTCGACGGGCTGTACGGCGTTTTCCACGGCCCGCGACTGGCCGAGATGGACCACCGCCACGGCGGTTCCATCATCGAGGCCCAGATCGCTCGCGCGGTCGCCGATGCGCCGTGGTCCGATGACCTGCTCGCTGATGTGGCCGCGGTCGCATCCCAGGACTTCGACATCATCGAGGATTCGCAACGCGATATCGACGAGAGCCTGGATCTACTGGCGATCGCGGTGCGCCCGTGACACCGTCGCATTCCCGGGAACCGGTACCTGGGCAGTTCAGTCTTGTGCTGCACACCCACCTGCCCTGGCTGGCTCACCACGGCCGCTGGCCGGTCGGCGAGGAGTGGCTCTACCAGTCCTGGGCGGCGTCCTACCTCCCACTGCTGCGCGTCCTCAGAACGCTGGCTGCCGAAAACCGTCGCGGCCTGATCACCCTGGGGATGACACCGGTGGTGGCAGCACAACTCGACGATCCCTACTGCCTCGATGGTATGCACCGCTGGCTGTCCAACTGGCAACTGCGCGCACTCGAGGCCGCCAATGTGCATACCCCGACGGGCGCGGCAGCAGGCACCGCAAGCACACCGGAGGCCCTGCGGCGCTTCGGGATTCGCGAATACGGCGAAGCCACCCGGGCGTGCGAGGATTTCACCTCGCTGTGGCGCCACGGCGCGAGTCCGCTACTGCGGGAACTGGTCGATGCCGGCGCCGTCGAGTTACTCGGCGGTCCGTTGGCGCATCCCTTCCAGCCGCTGCTGAATCCGCGCCTTCGCGAGTTCGCACTGCGCGAGGGGTTGGCCGACGCCGGCCAACGATTGGGTCACACCCCGAAAGGTATCTGGGCGCCGGAGTGTGCCTACGCCCCCGGTATGGAGCGCGACTACGCCGCCGCCGGAGTCGGGCACTTCATGGTCGACGGGCCCTCGCTGCACGGCGAGACCGCGCTGGGTCGCCCGGTCGGCGACACCGACGTGGTGGCGTTCGGCCGTGATCTCCAGGTCTCCTACCGCGTGTGGTCACCGAAGTCCGGCTATCCCGGCAATGCCGCCTACCGCGACTTCCACACCTTCGACCACCTGACTGGACTCAAACCGGCGCGCGTCACCGGCCGCAGTGTGGATTCGGAAGCCAAAGCGCCCTATGACCCCCAACGGGCCGAACGCGTCGTCGACGCCCACGTCGCCGATTTCGTTGAGTTGGTGCGCGACCGACTCATCAGTGAGTCACAGCGCATCGGCCGACCCGCGCACGTGGTGGCGGCCTTCGACACCGAACTGTTCGGGCACTGGTGGTACGAGGGCCCGATCTGGCTGGAGCGACTGCTGCGCGCACTGCCCGAAGCCGGTGTGCACGTTGGCACACTGAGCGACGCCCTGGCCGACGGCTTCGTCGGCGCACCCGTCGATCTGCCGCCGAGTTCGTGGGGGTCTGGCAAGGACTGGCAGGTGTGGGCCGGACCGAAGGTGGCCGACCTGGTGGCACTCAACGCCGAGGTCGTCGACACCGCACTCATGGTCGTTGACAAGGCGCTGTCCCAGACCGAGACAGCGCCGACACGGGACCTGGTGGCCGATCAGATCCTGCGCGAGACACTGCTGACGGTGTCCAGTGACTGGCCGTTCATGGTCAGTAAGGACTCCGCCGCCGATTACGCCCGCTATCGCGCGCACCTGCATGCCCATGCCACCCGGGAGATCGCCGATGCACTGGCCGGCGGCCACCGCGAGGCCGCCGTGCGATTGGCCGCGAACTGGAACCGCGCCGACGGGCTGTTCGGCGCACTGGATGCCAGGCGGCTACCGCGGTGAGCGCATGAGAATCCTGATGGTGTCGTGGGAGTACCCGCCGGTGGTCGTCGGCGGACTCGGCAGGCATGTGCATCATCTGGCCACCGCTCTGGCCGCCGACGGTCACGACGTGGTGGTGCTGTCACGTCAGCCGTTCGGCACCGACCCCGCAAGCCACCCGACCAGTGACGGACTCCATGAGGGCGTTCGGGTGATCGCCGCGGCCCAGGACCCGCACGAGTTCGACTTCGGCACCGACATGATGGCCTGGACGCTGGCCATGGGCCACGCGATGATCCGGGCCGGGCTACGCCTGAACGCCGAAGGCTGGCTGCCTGATGTGGTGCACGCTCATGACTGGCTGGTGGCTCACCCCACCATTGCACTGGCCGAATTCTTCGATGTGCCAATGGTTTCCACCATCCACGCCACCGAGGCGGGCCGACACTCCGGATGGGTATCGGGTGTGATCAGCCGCCAGGTGCACGCGAGCGAATCCTGGCTGGCGTGCGAGTCGGACTCACTGATCGCGTGTTCGGCATCGATGGCCGACGAGATCACCGCACTGTTCGGCCCCGGACTGGCCGAGATCACCGTCATCCCGAACGGAATCGACTCCACACAGTGGCCGTTCGCACTGCGCAAGCCGCATAGCGGTCCGCCGGAACTGCTGTACTTCGGCCGCCTGGAATATGAGAAGGGCGTCCACGAGGTGATCGCCGCCCTGCCCCGGATCCGCCGCACCCATCCTGGAACCACATTGACCATCGCCGGCGACGGCACCCAGGAGGCCTGGCTGATCGAGCTGGCCCGAAAGCACAGGGTGCTCAAGGCGATCCGGTTCGCCGGCCGTGCCGAGCACGACGAACTGCTGACGTTGTTGCATCGCGTCGACGTCGCCGTACTGCCCAGCCACTACGAACCGTTCGGCATCGTGGCACTGGAGGCCGCGGCCGCCGGCACTCCCCTGGTGACCTCCGATGTCGGCGGTCTCGGCGAGGCCGTGATCGACGGCCAGACCGGCCTCTCCTTCCCGCCGCGCGACGTCCCCGCACTTGCCGAGGCGGTGCGCGCTGTCCTCGACGATCCCGCCGGCGCCCAACGGCGGGCCGTCGCCGCCCACGAGCGCCTCACCTCGGACTTCGACTGGCACACAGTAGCCATCCGGACAGCACAGGTTTATCTGGCCGCCAAGCGGCGCGAACGCGAACCGCACCCTCGTCGGCCGATCATCGAACACCCGCTACCGGACCGCTAGGCCGTCCCCGCGGCCCCCGTCCCCGCGAGATCGACACCAAGGCTGCGATTCAGCGCGATCAGCGACCGTGGCGTCGATCTCGGCGCAGGTTTACCCGGCGGCTTTTTTCTTGCGCTCGATATCGGCCAGGTGGGCGGCCAGTTCGGCACGCTGCGCCGCCGAAGTCTCCCAGGCCAGCTTTCGGTTCTTGACCACCTTCGCCGGCGAGCCGACGGCGATCGAGAAGTCCGGGATATCGCCCTTGACCACTGCGTGCGCCCCGAGCACGCAGCCGCGGCCGATGGTGGTGCCACGCAGGATGGTCACCTTGGTCGCGATCCAGGTGTCGGGCCCGATACGGACCGGGGTCTTGGCGATGCCCTGATCCTTGATCGGCATCTCGATGTTGTCCATCTTGTGGTCGAAGTCGCATACGTAGCACCAGTCGGCCATCAAAGCCGAGTCACCGAACTCGATGTCGATATAGCAGTTGATGACGTTGTCGCGACCGAAGACGACCTTGTCCCCGAGGCGCAGCGATCCCTCGTGGGCGCGGATGGTGTTCTTGTCACCGATGTGAACCCACCGGCCGATCTCCAACTGTGCCAGTTCAGGCGTGGCGTGGATCTCGACATTCTTGCCGAGGAACACCATGCCGCGGGTGATGATGTGCGGGTTGGCCAGCTTGAACTTCAGCAACCGGAAATAGCGCACCAGGTACCACGGTGTGTAGGCGCGGTTGGCGATCACCCACTTCAGCGACGCTGTCGTGAGGAACCGGGCCTGACGGGGATCGCGCAGGCGGGAGCCCCGCCAGCGCTTGTGGATCGGCGCACCCCACATGCTCGTCATGGGCAGAGAGCCTATCCGAGCAGTGCCACTCGCTCCGATAGTCTCGCCTGTACGACCTGCCTGACGACGGAGAGGACACCGGTGCGGCGACGACTGCTGGCCTTGGCGTCGACGGTACTGGTCGCGACTGGATTGACCGCCTGCGGGAACACCGATTCCTGGGTCGAGTCCACCGCGGCTCCGGGTTGGTCGGCCCAGTACGCCGACGCAACCAACAGTAGCTACACCGCCACCGAAGGTGCGGCCACGCTGACCCCGCAGTGGATCCGTTTGGTCAAGGGTGAACTGGGGGCCGCAGCCGCCCTCGGAGGCGGTGGCTATCTGGCCATCAACGCCCAGACCGCCAGCGGTTGCTCGCTGATGGTGTGGGAGAACAGCAATGCGGGCCGACAACGCTGGTGCACTCGGATGGTGCTCGGCGGCGGCTTCACCGGCGCGCTGTTCGACGGATTCGACAACCTCTACATCGGTCAGCCGGGGCTGATGATCTCCTATCCGCCCACCCAGTGGGTCCGCTGGCGCACCAATGTCATCGGAATGCCGACCACCGCAAGGTTCCTCGGCGGCGGCCAGCTACTGGTGGTGACACACCTCGGTCAGATACTGGTCTTCGACTCCCATCGCGGTGACGTGGTGGGCACACCGATCGACCTCGTCGCCGGCGTCGACCCGACCGATGCCACCCGCGGGCTGAGCGATTGCCCGCAGTCACTTCCCGGCTGCCCGGTACCCTCCGCGCCCGCCTTCTCGGCCGCCAGTGGAATGGTCGTACTGGGAGTGTGGCAGCCCGGTACGGAAGCCTCGGTCTTGACCGGACTGCGCTATCAACCCGGACGAACGCCACTGCTTACTCGGGAGTGGACCAGCGAAGCGGTCGCGGCGGGCGTGTTGTCCGCGCCGGTGCTCTCCGAAGACGGCGAGACGGTGTACGTCAACGGCCGCGACCGCACCCTATGGGCACTGCACGCCAAGGACGGCACCGCGAAATGGTCTGCTGCACTGGACTTTCAACCCCAGACACCGCCCACCGTGGCGCCGGGCGGGCTCATCATCGTCGGCGGCGGACCGGAGACCAGGCTGGTGGCGCTCAGGGATAGCGGTGAGCGCGCCGAACCAGCCTGGCGGCGCGATGACGTCACTCCGCTGACCACCTCCAGCCAGGCCGGGCAGGTGGCCTACGTTGTCGTGGCGGATCCTGCCGGCCAAGCACTGGTGGTGTTCGATACGGCCGATGGGCACACCTTGAACAGTTATCCGCTTCCCGACGCCGGCGGTTTCCCCGTCGGGGTCTCAGTCGGAGCCGACCGCCGAGTGGTGGCGGCCACCAGTGCCGGTCAGGTCTACAGCTTCAGCCCGTCCTGACCGACGCCCGGCACATGAACACCACCGCGCGGGCACTCGTCCCGGTGCCGATCCGGGTGATCACCAGCGACAGAGCCTCGTTGCCGGTAGGCCGCAACCGCTGACGCAGCGCATCGGGATCGACATCCACACCGCGGACCAGGATCTCCAGCGAACCGCAGTCCCGGGCCGAAAGCACTTGGCGCAGAGTTTTTTCCCGCAGCGGTAGCTGCTCCAGTACCTCGAATCCGCGTACACCCACCGGTATCTGATCGCCACTGAGGTAGGCGATATCCGGATCGAGCTGCCACAGACCGTGCCGAGTGGCGTACTGACGCACCAATCCGGCCCGCACAACAGCCCCGTCGGGATCGACGATCCACCGGCCCGGCGCACCGACACTGCAGTCATCAGGGTCAGCATCGGTGATCACCTCCGCGCGGTCGAGGACGGTGGCCCGGCGATGCACGCCCGGCTCAGCCACGGCAGCTGACCACACGCAGGCCTCCCGGACCGACCCGCCCGATGAGGTCACCTCGATCTCGCCGTCGAAGCCCAACTGACGTACCGCATCGAAGTCGATGCCCGGTGCGCACTTCACCACCGTCGGCCGGCCCCGGTAGACCCCTGCGAGTTCATCCAGCGCGGGCACGTAGGCACGCGGGTCGAATCGTCGTCGCCCGCCGGACCGGCGGGCCGGGTCCAGCAGGATGACCGTGTCACGGCTTACCGGATGCAGCGCATCGGCGCGGAACAACCGCACCTGCGCGCCGAGGTTGTGGCGAGCCATCGCCAAGCGCACCTCGTCGATATCACTGCCGATGACGTACTCCGCGGTATCGCGTAACGCCGCCAGTTCAGTGCCGATCGAACAGGTAGCGTCGTGCACCACCACGCCGGTGAGCCGCTGCGCCCGGTGCCGGGCCACCGCGGCGGTGGTGGCCTGCTGCAGGGACTCATCGGTGAACAACCAGTCCGACACATCGGCCAAGCCGTCGAACTTGATGGCTGCCTTGCGGCGCAGTCGAGTCGTTTCGACGAGCGCGGTGGTGCGCTCCCCGAACCGTTTCCGGATCGCCGCAACATCGGCCAGCAGGCTGGAATCGGTGAGCCCGAAGGCGGCCACTTCGGCCAGCGCGGCCGCACCCGCCCCACTGGTCAGGTAGTCGACATCAGCGTGGGTGAAGCTCAGGACGGTTTAACCCCGGTGATCATGACGTTATAGAACCAACCCTTGGGCACCACGCGCCGCCAGACGTTGGCGTCGACCCAGGACAGCGTTGTCCAACTCTTGAACGCGAAACGCGCCCAACCCCAGCCGAGCTTTCCGGGCGGCACGGTCGATTCGAAGGTTCGAACCGGCCAACCCAGCATCGCGGCGGTGAACTCCTCACTGGCGGTGCGAACATCAACCGCGCCGGCGGCTTTGGCCATCCGCTCCAAGTCGGCGGGATCGAAGGTATGCAGATCCACGATCCACTCCAGAGCCGCGGCCCGCGAATTCTCGTCGAGTTCCTCCTGCGGACGTCGCCAACTCTCCAGACCGGGCAGCTTCATCGCCCGCACAGTGGTCTTCCAGGTCAGGTCCGCCAACCGGCGCGCATAGGCGTTGCCCACCGTGGTCGGCTCACCGGCGAACACGAACCTGCCACCCGGCTTGAGCACCCGCACCACTTCGCTCAGTGACTTCTCGACATCGGGAATGTGGTGCAGCACCGCGTGGCCCACCACCAAATCGAAGCTGTCGTCGTCATATGGGATGCCCTCGGCATCGGCAACGCGACCGTCGACCTCCAGACCGAGCGACTGTCCGTTGCGGGTAGCGACCTTGACCATCCCCGGGGACAGATCGGTCACCGATCCGCGCCGCGCCACTCCGGCCTGGATGAGATTGAGTAGAAAGAATCCGGTGCCGCAACCCAGTTCGAGCGCGCGGTCATACGGCAGGTCCCGGATCGCCTCGTCAGGCACGATCGCGTCGAACCGGCCGCGGGCATAGTCGATACAACGCTGGTCATAGGAGATCGACCACTTGTCGTCATAGCTCTCCGCTTCCCAGTCGTGATACAGCACCTGGGCCAGCTTGGTGTCCTTGCGCGCGGCCGCGACCTGCTCTGCGGTGGCGTGCGGATTCGGCGCCGGGTCAAGATCGGTCATGCGGGGCAGCCTAACTGTCCGGGTCCGGCGGCAAACACCTCGCCGTAGCGTCGGGTCTGCTCCGTGACGTCGGGGACGGCACCGGGGACGGCACCGGGGACGGCGTTAATGAGTTCCTTGGCGGCGGCTATCGCGACCAAAGGTGCGCCGACGAAGCGGTTCGCCCAGACCAGCGCCGCATCGTAGACACCGTCGGGAGCCACCAGTTCGTCGACGAGGCCGAGCTCCAGGGCTTCCTCGGCCCCGACGAACCGGCCGCTGAACACCAACTCCTTGGCCCGCGCACTGCCCACCGCCCGGGCAAGTCGTGCAGATCCGCCGCCGCCGGGTATCAGCGCCGCGAGGATCTCGGTGGCGCCGAGTTTGGCATTGTCACCGCACACCCGCCAGTCGGCGGCCAGTGCCAGGCTCAGTCCCGCCCCCAGTGCGTACCCGGTGACTGCCGCAACGGTCGGCTTGGGTATCGCGGCAACGGCGTCGATTGCTTCGCGCCGCACCCGGTCGGCCGCCTCGGCCTCGGCGCGGTTAAGCGTGTGCAGTTCACCCAGATCGTCACCGGCAGAGAAAACGTCATGGCCGCCGTAGAGGATCACCGACGTGATGTCGGGTCGCTGAGAAACCTCGACGGCCGCCGCGGCCAGCTCACGATAAGCCTGGCGCGTCAGTGCATTGGTGGGCTCGCGGGTCAGCACCACGGTGCCGATACCCGGATGGTGCTCGCTGAGGTGGACGCTGATGAACTCGCGCATCCTCAGCCCTCCCACTCCAGCTTGTTGGTCCGGCGGCGGGCTTCGTTATATCGGTCGCTGTCGAAGAACTCGATCTCCCAATTATCTTGTACGACAGTCAGTTTCGGTTGCACCCTGGCGATCTGGCGTTCCAGTGCAAGCACCTCGGCGACCGTGCGTCCGGTCAGCGAGTCGAGCTGACTCCAGGTCGGCGGTAGCAGCAACGCACGACCCTCGGCAAAGTCCTCGATCGCCGCCTCCGGTCTGGCCCAGGCAGCGTGGTCGGACTCGGTGTTCTCACCGTCGGCACGCTGGCCTTCCGGGAGCGCGCCGACGAAGAAGTAGGTGTCGTAGCGGCGAGTGCGTTCCTCCTTGGGCGTGACCCAATTCGACCACGGCCGCAACAGATCCGCGCGCAGCACCAGTTTCTCGCCACGGAGGAAGTCGGCGAAGGACAGGCTGCGGTCTTCCAGTGCGGCGCGGGACTGGTGGTACACCGAGGCGTCGCTCACAATCTGATCCGGATCGTCGGCCGGCCCGGCGAACAACACGCCGGATTCCTCGAAGGTCTCCCGGGCGGCCGCGCACACCAGTGCCTCGGCCAGGTCGGTCGCGATGCCGAATCGCTCTGCCCACCATGCGGGCTCGGGTCCGTACCAGGCGCGGTTACCGGCCAGGCCCGCCTCCCGATCGCGTTCGTCGACGCCGCCGCCGGGGAACACCGTCATACCGGCTGCGAACTCCATCGCCCCGTGGCGGCGCAT
>Ga0194052_1000480_pt1 | contig 25944 bp, 18 predicted proteins | sample SepL226m_MetaG_FD_160117 | JGI IMG/M metagenome (GOLD analysis project Ga0194052, IMG submission 160117) | Anoxic zone freshwater microbial communities from boreal shield lake in IISD Experimental Lakes Area, Ontario, Canada - Sep2016-L227-6m | ecosystem: Environmental > Aquatic > Freshwater >...
GTGGAGAGCGGTACAGCAAGTCTTTGACGAGGGAACTGGGGAATTGCCTGTGTTCAACTCCCTCCGAGTTGAAAACGGCCAGAGATGCAGTTGGTGAGAACCGCGCCAGTCCGCTGTGCAAAGGCCCGCTGTTCCTCGATTTTCACCGAAAAGCTGGCCAAATGCACCTGCCATGAGGCCGGAAGGATCCCGACCGCCTCGCCGGAGGGCGCTTGGGGCGGGCCGTACGCCCGCTGGCCTTGTGTGCAAACCGTTACCATTTGGGACCTTGCGTAAAACGGACCACAACTGCTGGAAAGCCGGTGCTGACGCTTAAAAGCTTAAGATAGAAACCCTGTAGGTCAATAAAAAAATGTAGATATGTGAAAATTTTTACTCAACGGGCTGGAGTAGCGGCGGCAGCACCGACTCCGCGTGCAGCAGGGTGGCCAGGGTGAGGCAGGGGGAGAGGTCCACCACGGTCCCCTCGGGCAGCACCGCCGCAGCCTTCCAGTCCACCAGGGCCCAGTTCCCGGTCCGGAACCGCGCGCTGACCTGCTCGCTGCGGTACCAGGCCAACTCCCCGGCCAGCTCCAGGTGGTAGGTCTTCCCGGCCAGGCGGGCCTCGATGACCCGACCGGCGGGCTTGCGGGTCATGCGGAAGGCATCGCCCCTGGCCTCGCGGTAGCCCTCCTCGTCGATCCAGAAGCGGGGCTTGTCCTTATAGGGGGCGCCGGCGGCGGGACAGAAGGTGTCGCAGTTGCCGCACTCATTGCAGAAGTCCGCGACGTTGAGGGTCTGGACCCGCTGGGCCACGGCGAAGGGTCGGGTGCCCTCCATCACCAGGCTGCCCTGCCGCTGGACGAGGAGGGGCAGCTGCAGGCTGAAGGGCTCCAGGCTGTAGGCCAGGTTGGCGCGGTTGGGACAGACCGTGACACAGAGGCTGCAGAGGTCGTCGCAGTCCAGGCAGCGGCTGGCTTCCTTGGCGGCGGACTCCGCGGTGAAGGGCTTGAGCACTTCGTCAAAGCCGTGCCGGTCCACCAGGGGCAGCACGGGCACCTGCTGCGCCCCCACGAGGCGACCCTTCTTCTCCATGAGCGCCGCATCTGCCGCGCCCTTCTCGAGCAGGGGCTCGGCCTTGAGCTCCACCCCGTGGCTCAGGGCGATGGCTTCCGCCACGGCCCGGCCATCGGCGATGGCCATGATCACGGAGGAGGCACCATGCACCACGTCGCCCCCAGCGAAGAGGCCGGGCACCGAGGTCGCGCCGGTGGCGGGGTCCACCACGAGGTAGCCGCTGCCATTCCGTTTGAGCTCCAGGCCCTCCAGGAAGTCCAGCACGGCCTCCTGGCTGATGGCCGAGATGATGGTGTCCGCAGGGACCAGCTCGACGCTGCCCTCCACCGGCACCGGCCGGGGCCGGCCGGAGGCGTCCCGCTCGCCCAGGCGCATGCGCGTGCAAGCCAGGGCCTTGACCCGGCCATTCTCCGCAACCACCGAGGCCGGGGCCAGCAGGTCCCGGATCTGGATGCCCTCTTCCACGCAGTCGTGGACTTCGGCGGGATCCGCAGGCATCTGGGCCCGGGTGCGGCGGTAGACGATGGTGACCTCGCTGCCCGGCGCCAGCCGGATGGCAGAGCGCACGGCGTCCATGGCGGAGTTGCCCGCGCCGATGACCAGGATGCGCTGGCCCAGGTCCATGGGCGTGCCCGCCCGCACCTTCGCGAGGAAGTCCAGAGCATCCATGACGCCCGGCGTGTCTTCGCCAGGGATCCCCAGGCGCTTGCCCTTCTGGGCGCCGACGCCGAGGAACACCGAACCGTAGTCCCGGCGCAGCTCGGCCAGGGTGAAGTCGCGGCCCAGCACCTTGCCCAGCTGGATCTGGACGCCCAGCTCGCGCAGGCGCACCAGGTCGCCCTCCAGCGTGGCGTTCGGCAGCCGGTAGGCCGGGATCAGGCCGCCCACCATGCCGCCCAGCTCCTGCTTGGCCTCGAACACGACGGGCTCGAAGCCCATCTTCGCCAGGTAGTAGGCGGCGGACAGGCCCGAGGGGCCCGCGCCGACGATGGCCACCTTGATGCCCAGGGGCTTGCCAGCCACCTCGGCGGGCAGGGGTCCGGCATTCTCGAAGGCAAACCGCTTGATCTCGCGGATGGCCAGGGGCGCATCGTAGAAGTTGCGGACGCAGCGCTCGGTGCAGGGGTGGTCGCAGACGCTGCCGGTGATGCCCGGCTGGGGGTTGGTGCGGAGGATGACCTCCATGGCCTCAGTGGGCTTGCCGTGGGCCACCAGCCACAGGTAGTCCGGGATGTTCTGGTGCGTCGGACAGGCATCCACACAGGGCGCGGCGATGCAGTCGAAGTGGCCCAGGGGCCGGTCGCCCTTGAAGTCCAGGGGGCGGGTGCGGCGGGCGTAGACATCATCGCCCACGGCCTTCACGCCATAGCTGGCCAGGTTGAAGCGGGCGCCGTGGCCGCCGGAGCGGGCCTGGATGAAGGCGTCGAGGCTGGCCGCCCCCACCTCGTCCATGGCCGCTTCCAGGTTGACCAGGTACTGCTGAAGGCGGGCGTAGCCGCCGGGCTTGAGCAGGTCGGTGCAGACGGTGACGGGGCCGAGGCCCGCCGCCACCAGGTCTGCGAAGTTGCGGGCGTCGGCGCCGCCGCAGAAGCTGACGGGCACCTGGCCGTCGAGCTCCTCGGTGACGAGGGTGGCCAAGGTGAGTGTCAGCGGATGCAGCGCCCGGCCGGACAGGTACATCATCTTCTCGTTGGTGGGGAACACGGGCCGGTGGTTCACCACCTCGAGGGTGTTGGAGAGCTTGAGGCCGAAGCCGTTCGGGCGGCCGTCGGCCACCTGGGCCAGGGCCTTCACCATGGCCATGGCGTCCGGCCACTTGGGGTCGTGGCCAAAGGCCTCGTCGGGCACGGTGATGTCGAAGCCGAGGGTGTCGTTGAGCAGACCCCGCAGCCGCTCGGGGCCGAGCAGGGTGGGGTTCAGCTTCACCCAGGTGTGCATGCCCATCTCCGTGAGCAGGAACCGGGCGATGCGCTCGATCTCCGCCGGGGGGCAGCCATGCATGGTGGAGAGGGTGATCTGGTTGGACAGCTCCGTGGGGATGGCAATGTCGCGCACGCCGGGATAGACCTTGGCCACCGCCGCGATGGCGGCTTCCAGGGCCGGACCGGCGTCCCGCATGTCCGCGATGAACTTCTGCACCCGGGGGTGCTGGATGCCTTCCAGGTTGTAGCCCACGCTCATGCTGAAGTGGGTGCCGGGGTCCTTGAGCCCCAGCTTGTGGGCCAGGGCGTGGATGAGCACCCAGGCGTTGAGGTACTCGGTGAAGGACTCCTCGAGCTTCAGCTCCTGGGACCACTCGCAGTTGTAGGTCTCATCCGCCGCGTCGATGCAGGGGCGGCTCACCTCGATCTCATCAAGGATCTGGACGGTCTTCAGCTCGATGAAGCGGGCGCCGCAGAGCCAGCTGGCGACGATGTTCTGGGCCAGCTGGGTGTGGGGGCCCGCGGCCACGCCCAGAGGCGCGGCCACGGTGTGCCCGAACATCTCCCGGGCCAGCTTGGGATGGGGCACCTGGAAGTTCGCCTTGGGGATACCCATGACGGCGTCCCGGCTGTCGAGCTCGCTGAAGATCCAGCTCGCCAGCAGGTCGATGGACGCGGAGCGAAATGCTTTTTCCATGGTGCCTTGCTCCCGGGAAATCGGAGGAGACGGTCTCGCCTTGGTACGGTCGAACTACTTGGTGCCCGCGAAGACGGTGGGGTAGCGGGCCAGGAAGGCCGCGCTGTGCTGGAGCTCCCGCTCGTCCAGGCACTCGCCGATCTTGTGGGTGTTCTGCTCGATGCCCGTGCCGAACCCGATCATGGCGGGGTGCTTGTAGACCCCGTTGTTCACCCACTGCTTCGTGGCCGCGCCGGGGACGCTGGCGTCCTTGGGGATGGGGTAGCCCACGCCGTCGGTGCTGAAGACCCAGCGGTCCACGCGGGGCTCCTTGGTGAGGACCCCGCCGGTGCCGACCTTGCCGTCCACGTTGGGGGAGATGACCTTCCTGTAGGCGCTCACGGCCGCCTGCACGGCCGGGTGCTCCTCGGGGGTGAGCCAGCCCAGGTAGACCTGGGGGTTGTTGAGGACGTAGCCCTTCCAGGAGGCGTCCGTGTAGGTGGGGATGGAGACCTCCACCGTGAGGCCGGCCTTGCGGGCCACGGCCACGGCGTCGAGGGCTTCGACATCCGCACAGGACTGCTCCGGGGTCTCGCCGATGGTGAGACGACGGTCGAAGCGGAAGGTGAACTTCTCGGGCACGGCGCAGTCGCTGGGGGTGTCCAGCTTGGACCAGGAGGCGGTGCGGGTGCCGTGGCCCAGGAACTTGTCGTCCTTGAAGCCGATGCGCTGGTCGTACTTGTCGGCGGCCTCTTTCAGGATGGCGCCGCCGAACTCCAGGGGGTTCTTGCCTTCCCAGGGCATGGAGCCGTGGCAGGACTTGCCCTTGACCGTGACCTCGATCTGCATGCGGCCGCGCTGGCCACGGTAGATGCCCAGGGCGCCGTTCTTGGAGCAGCCGGAGCTGTCCGTGAGGATGACCACATCGGGCACCACGGCGGGAGCGGCGGTGGGGAAGACGTCGCGGTTGAGGTACATGGGGCCGGCGCCGTCGTTGTCCTCTTCGCAGACCGTGGCGTAGGAGTACACGATCACGCCCTTGAGGGCACCCTCGGCCTCCAGCTCCAGCATGATCTTGGTGGCGATGGCGGCAGAGATCACACCGCCGAGCTGATCCGCGGCGCCGCGGCCGAAGATGAGGTGGTTCCACTCACTCTCGGGGGGCAGGTAGCCCAGCTCCTTGTTGAGGAACTCCTTGTTCACCTTGGTAGCGTTGATGACGCCGTCGAAGCAGTCGATGCCGCCGGTGTTCTGGAGCCACTGGGCCCGCAGGGGCTTCACGGTGTCCGTGTGGCCGTCGATGTAGATCACCTTCTTCTGGTCCGCGGGGATGCCGTCGTTGGGGTCTTCGACCCGCCAGACCAGATTGCCAAAGTCGTCGAAGTAGGCGTCCTCTTCCTTCCGCACGCCCTTGATCGCCACGATCTTCTTGCGGAGGTAGTCGATGCGGGGGAACTCGTGGTTGGAGGTGCCACAGAAGGGATCACCACCCTGGTCCACGGGCTTTTCGACGTAGTCGGCGGGGATCCGGATGGCCTCCTTCAGCATCTCTGCCGCCAGGGGCAGGTATTTGGCAGCCAGTTCGGCGATGCGGGTATCGAGGTTGGACATGGGGGGAACTCCGGTGGGGTGAAGGGACGTAGAATCCGGCGCAGGATGGCCGGGATGGGGTTGGTTGGGTTCAGGCCTTGTTCTTCTTGCCGAGCAGCTTCATTTCCTTGAGGGGCAGGGTCGTGCGGCGGATGCCGTCGAACTGGCAGAGGGCGTTGGCCACGGCACCGGCCGTGGGGACCAGGCCGATCTCGCCCACGCCCTTGGCGCCGTAGGGTCCGACCGCGTCCGGGACCTCGATGCCGATGATCTCCATGGGCGGCATGTCCTTGGCCTTGATGAGGCCCAGATCGGACATCTTGAGGGACACGGGCCGACCGTCCTTGTAGGGGAACTCCTCCGACACGGCGTAGCCCAGGCCCATGTGCAGCGAGCCCTCGATCTGGCCTTCATAGAGGGTGGGGTTCATGATCCTGCCCGCGTCATGGGCGGCGGTGATGCGGGTGATCTTGCCGGTATCGTCCAGCTCAACGAGCTGGGCCGCGTAGCCGAAGGAGTAGTGGGTGATCACGTCGTAGCCGGGTTTGGGGGGCTTGCCGGGGGGCACGGTCCAGTCGCAGACCCAGCTGCCCCGGTATTCCTTCCCGACCAGGTCCTTCAGGCCCTTGCCCGAGGCCAGGTCCGCCTTCAGGTCCTTGCAGGCGGCGATCACCGAGTTGGCCAGCAGGGAGGTACCGCGCGATCCCGTGGTCATGCCGGCTTCCGCTTCCTCGTTGGTCTCCACGATGACCTCGATGAAGGCCGGGTCGATGCCTGTCTCTTCCACCAGGGACTGGACGCCCATGGTGAAGTTGCCCTGGCCCATCTCGCACCAGCCGTGGTGGAGCTCCACCCGGTTTTCGGCGCGGATGATGATCTTGGCGTGACCGAAGTCCGCCAGGCCGCAGCCGATGCCGGTGTTCTTCATGCCAGCCGCGAGACCCGCGTACTTCGCCGCGCGGAAGCGATCCTTGAGGGCCTCGAGGCACTTGCGCACGCCCACGCCCGCCGTGAGGGTCTGGCCGGTGGCGATGGTTCGGCCCTCAGTGAGGGCGTTGTCCCAGCGGAACTGCCAGCGATCGAAGCCGCCCTGCTTGCAGAGCTCGTCCAGGCAGGACTCGAAGGCGAAGTTGGACTGGTTCACGCCGAAACCCCGGAAGGCTCCGCAGGGCGCGTTGTTGGTGACCACGGCCGTGCCGTGCACCTTCACGTTGGGCACATAGTAGGCAGCCGCAGAGTGGGACACGGCCCGCTCGATCACCGCCAACCCGACACTAGAATAGGCACCGCTATCCGAGTGCATGGTGACCACCATGCCCGTCAGGTTGCCCTCCTTGTCGCAGCCCACGGCGTAGTCCATGACGATGGGGTGCCGCTTGGTGTGCATGCGCAGGGAGTCCTGGCGGGTGAGGCGCAGCATGGCCGGACGGCCCGTGGACCAGGCCAGCATCGCCACGTGGCTCTGGGTGGTGATGTCCTCCTTGCCGCCGAAGCCGCCGCCGTTCTGCACCTGCACCACGTTCACCAGCTCCTTGGGCAGGCCCAGGAGCAGCGCGACCTGGTGGCGATCTTCATAGACGCCCTGGCTGCAGCTGTAGAGCTTCACGCCGGGCCGGCCGTCCTTCTGCCAGGGCAGGGCCAGGGTGGCCTCGGGCTCCAGGAAGGCATGCTCGACGCGCTGGGTGGTGAAGCGGTTGCGGGTCACAAAGGCTGAGCCGGCCAGGGCCGTCTCCGCATCGCCCACGGTCACCGAGGCCCGGTGCAGCACGTTGCCCGGGAACATCGGATGGACCTGGTCGGCGCCGGGCTGCAGAGCCTCGAACACGTCCGTGACGGGCGCCAGCACTTCGTATTCCACGCGCACCTTGGCGGCGGCGGCCCGGGCAATGGCCTCGGTCTCGGCGGCCACCGTGGCGAGCACATCGCCCACGAAGCAGGTGGTCTCCCCCTCGGCCACCAGCACCGGCCAGTCCATGGTGATGGAGCCCATCTGACGCTTGGCGGGGACGTCCTGGGCGGTGAGCACCTTCACGACGCCGGGCGTCGCGAGGGCCTCGGAGATATCGATCTTCAGGACCTTGGCCCGTGGGTGGTCCGAGAAGCGCAGGGCTGCCCAGAGCATGTCCGGTTCCTTCATGTCCCCCACGAAGACCCGCTGGCCCAGCACGGCCTCGCGGCCGGTGTACTTGGGATGCCGGGTGCCGACCTTGCCGGTGCCGCCCGGGTATTCCACGGCCTTGCCCTCGCGCAGGGCCTCGGCGGCGCAGGCGATGGAGTCCACGACCTTCTTGTAGCCGGTGCAGCGGCAGATGTTCCCCGAGAGGCCCTCGGTGATCTCCTGGCGGCTGGGGTCGGGATTCTTCCGCACGATGGCCGCGGCCTTCATGACGATTCCCGGGGTGCAGAAGCCGCACTGGACGCCGCCCTTGACCACGAAGGCATCGGCGAAGGCGTCCTGCTCGGCCTGGCTGAGACCCTCCACCGTCGTGAGGCTCTTGCCCTCGAGCTCCTTCATCTTCATGCGGCAGCTGAGGCGCGGCTTGCCCTCCACGAGGATGGTGCAGCAGCCGCAGACGCCCTCGCCCGAGCAGCCGTCCTTGGGACTGAGGATGCCGGCCACTTCTCGCAGGTAGGTGAGCACCTCCAGGTCCGGATCGAGGCTGTAGCTCACGGGATGAGTGTTGAGCGTGAAGTCCATGGCTCCCTCCCCTCTCTTGACCTGTTTTGGTGTTCGCTTCGGGTCCCCAGGGATCGATGGTGCTGCGCGCCAAGCTCTGGGGAGTTGCGCGTCAAGTTGCAGTTCAAGTTTAGGAATCTCGACAGACAGGTCAATAATTTTTTTCATTCGAAAAAAATTTTTTTATCTATCCTTCAAAACCCCTATTCATCCCATGAAGCCAACTGCATGAAAATCAATGACAAAGCCAATGAGGGGTGGTTTCCCCTCGGGGATGGGATGCCGGGGCCGGTGGTTCCGTTCAGCCGGCCACGATGCGGGTGCCGACCGTGGCCGGGTCCTCGGTGGCGAGGGCCTCGGCGGTGGTGATGAGCACCTCGTGGCCGCCGCCCTCCAGGAAGGCCAGGGCGCTCTCGATCTTGGGGCCCATGCTGCCCACCGGGAACTGGCCCTCGGCCAGGTGCTGCCGAGCCTCGGCGGCCGTGAGGCGGTCCACCCAGCGCTGGGTGGGCTTGCCGAAGTCCAGGGCCACCTTGGCGACGCCCGTGAGGATGATGAACAGGTCGGCGCCCAGCTCGGCCGCCAGCAGGGCGCTGAGCCGATCCTTATCGATGACGGCTTCGACGCCCACCAGGAACCCGCTGGAGTCCCGGATGACCGGAATGCCCCCGCCGCCCCCGGCGATGACGGAATGTCCGGCCTGGAGCAGCAGCTTGATGGCCTCTAGCTGGACGATCTCCAGGGGCCGGGGCGAAGGCACCACCTTCCGCCAGCCGCGGCCAGCGTCCTCCTTCATCTTCCACTTCTTGGTCCGCATCAGCTCCCGGGCCCGGGTCTGCTCGTAGAAGGGGCCCACGGGCTTGGCCGGGTTCTGGAAGCCCGGGTCCTCCTTGTCCACCACCACCTCGGTGAGCACCGAGGTCACGGGCGCCGCCAGGCCCATGAAGCGCAGGCGGTTGATGAGCATGCGCTCCAGCATGTAGCCCATGGAGCCCTGGGTCATGGCCCCGCAGATGTCCAGGGTGTAGGGGGGGATCTGACCAGAGGCGGACTCCTGTTGGATCAGCAGGTTGCCTACCTGGGGGCCGTTGCCGTGGACCACGCAGAGCGCGTAGCCCTCCGCCACCACCCGGGCCAGCATCTCTGCCGTCTCCCGCGCGTTGGCCAGCTGATCCTCCTGGTGGCCCCACTCCCCTTCCCGGAGCAGGGCATTGCCGCCCACCGCCAGCAGTGCGATTTTCCGCTTCATGCGTTCGCCAATTCCCTGAGCATCTGGCCCAGCAGGTTGCGGGTGACGACGCTGCGGTAGTGGGCCGAGGCGCGGATGTCGTCGATGGGGCTCATGTCCGCCAGCAGGGCCTCCCGCGCGGCCGCCACGGGCAGGCTGGCGAGGGGTTGTCCGAGCAGCGCGGCTTCCGCATGCCGGGCCCGCACGGGCGCCGGGGCCACGGAGCCGAGGCCGATGCGCACCTCGGCCACGCAGCCATCCTCGATGCAGGCATAGGCGGCGAGGCAGGTCTTGGAGATGGCCTGGGCCTGCCGGGTGCCCACCTTGCGGAAGTAGTGGAAGCCCCGGCCCGCAGGCTTGGGCACGAGGATCCGCGCGAGCAGCTCATCGGCGGCCAGGTCCAGGCTTTTGTAGCCGCGGTGGAACTGGTCATAGGCCACGCGCCGGAGCCCGCGGGGTGAGACCAGCTCCAGCTCCGCACCGTAGGCCAGCAGGCTGGGCGGGGTGTCCGCCGCGGGGCTGGCGTTGGCGATGTTACCCGCCAGCGTGCCGCGGTTCTGGATGGCCAGGGCCCCCGTGGCCCGGGCGCTCTTCACCAGGTTGGGGAAGTGCTGGTGGACCGCCCGGCACTCGCGCAGCTCCGTGAAGGTCGTCAGGGCGCCGAAGCAGAGGCTGGTGGCGTCCTCCTCGATGCCGCGCAGCTCGGCCAGGCGGGAGAGGTCCAGGAAGCAGGTGGGCTTCAGGCGGCCCGCGTTGTAGACCACCATGAGGTCCGTGCCACCGGCCAGGGGCGTGAAGGTCCCGGGCCTCTGGGCCATCAGGTCCAGGGCCTCCCCGAGGCTGGCGGGCACACGGACGTCGAAGTCGGGCAGGTAGCCTCTCATCGGGGGGCCCCCGTGTCGGCGGCCGCGGTGTGGACCGCGTCCAGGATCTTGGCGTAGCCGGTGCACCGGCAGAGGTTCCCGGCGAGCCCGTCGCGGATCTGGTCATCGCTGGGGTTGGGACAGCGGTTGATGAGGTCGGTGGCCGAGAGCAGCATGCCCGGCGTGCAGAAGCCGCACTGGGCGCCATTGTGGGCAAGGAAGGCAGCCTGGAGGCTCGACAGGCGCTCGCCGTCGGCGAGGCCCTCCACGGTGACCACCACGGCCCCCTGGGCCTGCACCGCGGGCACCAGGCAGCTGTTCACCACCTGCCCGTTGAGCAACACCGTGCAGGCGCCACACTCGCCCTCGCCGCAGCCCTCCTTGGTGCCCGTGAGGCGCAGGTCCTCGCGCAGCACATCCAGCAGCCGCGTGAAGGGGTGCACACTCACGCGGTGGTCCGCGCCGTTGACCGTCAAATTCAGGTCGATGCGATCAGCCATGGGTCACCTCCTCACAGCGCTCCAGCAGCCGGTCCGGAGTCATGGGCACCTCGTCCAGGCGCAGGGCCCCAAGGGCGTTCTCCAGGGCGTTCACGACGGCGGGCGCCGGCCCGTCCATGGGCAGCTCACCGATGCCCTTGGCCCCGCCGGGGCCGCCCGCGTGGGCGTTCTCCAGGAAGATCACCTGGATGCGCGGCAGGTCCATGGCGGTTGGGATGATGTAGTTGGTCATCTGGTTGTTGACCATCCGGCCGCGCTGCATGGTGACCTCTTCCCAGAGGCCCCAGCCGATACCCTGGGCCACACCGCCTTCGATCTGGCCGGCGGCGAGCGTGGGGTTGACTACCCGGCCCACCTCCTGCACGGCGACGAAGTCGGCGACCTTCACCTCGTAGGTGTCCAGGTCCACGGCCACCTCGGCGGCGTAGCAGGCCCAGGAGTAAGTGGGATAGGCGTCGCCCTGGTAGGTCACGTCATTCCACTGGAGGCCGGGAGGACGGTGGTACTGCCCGTAGCACCTCAGGGAGCCCAGGGCGGCCACGGCCTTGGCCACGGCAGCCTGGAAGGTCTCGGGCGTGTACGGCTCCGCCAGGAAGCCCTGCTGGACCAGGGCCTGCTTGAAGCCGATGGCGGCGTCCTCCAGGATCCGGCCCACCATCATGGTGCTGCGGGAGGCCACGGTGGGGCCGCTGTTGGGCACGCGGTCCGTGTCCACCGGGGCGGTGTCCACCAGCTCCACAGGCAGCTGCAGGGCCTCGGCCACGATCTGGGCGAAGACGGTGTTCTTGCCCTGCCCCATCTCGGTGGAAGCCGCCAGCACCGCCACCGTGCCATCCGCCAGGCCTTCGACCCCGGCCACGGAGGCCACGTGGGACTCGCCGTTGCCCGTGAAGCCGCAGCCGTGCATGAAGACCGAGAAGCCGACGCCCCGCTTGATGGGGCCGTCCTCGGGGTTGGTGAGGGCGAAGGCCGCGCGCTTGTCGCGGTAGCCGATGGCCGTGAGGGCGCGGTCCATGAGGCCGGCCAGGTCCAGGTCCTCGCGGATGACCTGGCCCGTGGCCATGGTGTCGCCCATGCGGAGGAAGTTCTTGCGGCGCAGCTCCACGGCGTCCAGGCCCAGCTTCCGGGCGCAGATGTCCATGTGGCGCTCCATGGCGAAGAGGCTCTGGGGCGCGCCGAAGCCGCGGAAGGCCCCGGGGGGCGGCGTGTTGGTGGCCACGGCCCGGGCGTGGATCCGCACATGGGGGCAGCGGTAGACACTGGCCGCGTGCACCGCCCCACGGCTGAGCACCACCGGTGACAGCGTGGCGTAGGCGCCGCCGTCCAGGATGAAGTCCGCCTCCAGGGCCAGCAGGGTCCCGTCCGCAGCGAAGGCCGTGCGGAGCCGCGTGCGGGAGGGGTGCCGCTTGGTGGTGCAGGCCAGGTCCTCCTCTCGGTCGTAGATCAGCCTCACGGGCTTGGCACTCTTCCAGGCCAGCAGCGCCGCGTGGCCGCCGTTCACCGAGGGATAGTCCTCCTTGCCGCCGAAGGCCCCGCCCATCTCCATGGCCACCACCCGCACCTGCTTCTCGGGCAGGCCGAAGAGCTGCTTGAGCGCGCCGTGCACGTAGTAGGGGCACTGCAGGGAGCCCCAGACCGTCACCTGCAGGACCCCGTTCTTGGGCTCCACCACGGACAGCATGGCGTTGGGCTCGATGTACATCTGCTCCTGGGCGCCGGTGCGGTACTCGCCCTCGATCACGTGGGCCGCCTGGGCCCATACCGGGTCGGGGTCGCCCTTGGCGATGCGGATCTCCTTCAGGAGGTTGTCCGCGCCGTAGATCAGCGGCTGCAGGTCGAGGGAGCTCTGGATGTCCAACACCGCGGGCAGTTCTTCAATTTCCAGCCGCACGGCCCGGCGGGCCTTCTCGGCCAGGTGGCGGTCCGCATGGGCCAGCAGGAGGACCGCCTGCTGGGAGTGGGTGATCTCCTCGCCGATCCCGATCAGGAAGGGCTGGTCGTCCACCACCGAGGCCACGAGGTTCGTGCCGGGGATGTCCGCCGCGGTGACGAGGGTGAACTCCTCCCAGGGGATGCCCTCGCCGAAGTGGATCGCCCGCAGGATGCCGCGCGGCACCTCGGAGCGCACCGTGAGCCCATGGAGGGCGCCGGGCATGAACTTGTCGTCGGTGTAGATGGCAGTGCCGAGGACTTTGGCACGGCCTTCCTTCCGGGGGGAAGAAGCGCCGATCACGGGGACTCCTAGCGGGGTGGTTCCTGGGTTAGACCGGGTGCTCGTCGGCGGCGATCTCCGCCTCGCGCAGCGCCCGTTCCGCGGCGTCCACGATCTTCTGGTAGCCGGTACAGCGACAGAGGTGGCCGGACAGCTCCCGGCGCACTTCGTCGTGGGTGAAGCACTTCCCGCTGTCCACCATGGCGGTGGTGGAGAGCACCACGCCCGGGGTGCAGAAGCCGCACTGGATGGCGCCCTCGTCCACGAAGGCTTCCTGGACCGGGGTGAGCTTCCCGTCCTGGGCCAGGCCCTCGATGGTGACCACCGTCTTCCCGTGAGCCCAGGCCGCCAGGTAGATGCAGGAGTTCACGGGGGTGCCGTCGAGAAGCACCGTACAGGCGCCGCACTCGCCGACGGAACAGCCCTGCTTCACGCCGGTGAACTGCAGGCGATCCCGCAGCACGTCCAGGAGGGACTCGCGGATGTCGATCTCGATCTCTACGGCCCGCCCGTTCACGGTCATGCAGAGCCGCTTCCGGGCCTTCACGCCTGCAGCGTTCTTAGTCAGCACAGCAACCTCCCCCCCGCTTCACGGCTTCGGCCACCGCGCGCTGGGCCAGCACTTCAATCAGGTGTTCCCGGTAGTCCTTGGAGGCGCGCCAGGAGGAGCGGGCCTTGGCGGGCTTCAGGGCCAGCCGCGCGATCTCCTGGACACACTCCCAGGTCACCTCACGGCCCTTGGCGTAGGCCTCGGCTTCGAAGCAGCGGACCGGCACGGGCGCGGCCACGCCCAGGCCGATGCGCAGCTCCACGAAGCGGTTCTCCCGGATCTTGCAGACCACGGCGACCCCCAGGGTGGCGATGTCCATGGCCTTCCGGGGCGCGAACTTGATGTAGTGGCCGCCCATGCCCTCGTAGCCTTCGCGGGGGATGAGGATGGCGACCAGCAGCTCGCCCGGCAGCAGGTTGACCTTGCCGGGCCCTGCGTAGAAGTCGCGCATGGGGATGATGCGCTCGCCCTCGGCAGTCTCGAGCTTCAGCAGCGCGTCCAGGGCGAACAGCGTCGAGGCGCTATCCGCAGACACGGCGCCATTGCAGAGGTTGCCGCCGATGGTGGCCACGTTGCGCACCTGGGGGCCGCCCATGGACACCGAGGCCTCGCCCAGCACGGGCACGTGCTTGCGGATGAGCTCGTGCTCGAAGATCCGGGTGAAGGGCGCCATGGCGCCGACCGAGATCGTGCCGTCCGCCAGCAGCTGGATCTCGTCCAGGTGCGGGATGTTCCGCAGGCTGAGGAGGCCCGCGCCGGCTAGGTTCCCGTGCTGCATCCGGATGAGCACGTCCGTGCCCCCGGCGATGACCTTCAGCTCGGGGTTGGCCCGGAAGATCGCCTTGGCCTCCGCGAGGGTCTCGGGTTCGCAGAGTTCGCAGATGTCAAACATGCTGCACGCTCCTTTCAGCCAGGAGCCCGGCTTCCCGGAACTTCTCGAACACCACCTGCGGATAGAGGGGAATCTTGTGGAAGGCCACGCCGGTGGCGTCCAGGACGGCATTGCGCACCGCCGGGGCCGGGGAGATGGTCGGGCACTCACCCAGGGACTTGGAGCCGAAGGTCCCGGCCGCGTCGAAGGTCTCCACAAAGGCCGCGTTGATCTTGGGCGTGTCCAGGACCGTGGGCAGCTTGTAGTCCAGCAGGTTGGGGTTCAGGGGCTTGCCGGTCAGGGGGTCGAAGAGCATCTGCTCCAGCAGCGCGGCCCCCAGGGACATGCTGACGCCGCCGTGGACCTGGCCCTCGGCCAGCTTGGGGTTGATGATGGTGCCCGAGTCGTGGACGTTCCAGAGCTCCGTGACCTCCACCCGACCCGTCTGGATGTCCACCTCCACTTCCACGAAGGTGGCCCCGTAGGACATGGCGTTGATGCGCACGTTGGCGGAGGTGTCGCTGGTGATGGGGGCGGCCAGAAGCCGGTCGTAGTAGGAGTCCATGGCCACGTCTTCCAGGCTGCAGACGGTGCGGGCCAGGCTGGTCTCGACGATCATCCGGTCCCGGATGTCCATCTCGGCGACCGCCAGGCCCGTGCGGCGGGTGGCCACCTCCAGCACCTTCTGCCGCACCTCCAGGGCCGCCTTGCGCACGGCGATGCCCGTGACAAAGGTCTGCCGCGAGGCGTAGGCGCCGGAGTCGAAGGGGGTGATGTCCGTGTCCTGGGTGGTGACCACATGGACCATGTCCACGGGCAGCCCCAGGGTCTCGGCCGTGATCTGCGCGAACACCGTGTCGCTGCCCTGGCCGATCTCCGTGGCGCCCACCTGCAGGGTGACGGAGCCGTCCTGGTTCATGACGATGCGGGCCCCCGCCAGCTCCAGGGCCACAGGATGGGTGCCCGAGGCGTAGGCGAAGAGGGCCATGCCCAGCCCGCGGCGGAGATGGCCCGTCTGGCCCTGGTGCGCTTGCTTCTTCTCTTCCCAGTGGATGAGCTCCTTGCCCTTCTCGATGCACTCGGGAATGCCGAAGGAGCGGACCACGTTTTTGGTGAGGGGGTCCTGGTGGCCCAGCTTGATGAGGTTCTTCCGGCGCAGCTCGATGGGATCCAGCTCCAGCTTCCGGGCGATGTCGTCGAGGTGGCTCTCGAGGGCGAAGAAGATCTGGGGCGTGCCGTAGCCCCGCATGGCGCCCGCCACCGGCAGGTTGGTGTAGACCGTCTTGGGCTCGTATTTGATGGCCCGGAAGTCATACAGCGGCCTGAACTTCCCGCCGGCGGACATGGCGATGGAGTGGCCGTGGGAGGCATAGGCGCCGGTGTTGCTCAGCACCTGGACGTGGATGCCCTGGAGCTTCCCCTCCCGGCTGAGAGCGGTCTTGAGGTGGAGCTTCATACCGTGCCGGGTGCGGGTGTCGATGAAGACCTCCTCGCGGGTCATGCAGTAGCGCACGGGCCGCCCGCCCGCCGCCAGGCTCATGGCGGCCGTCAGGGGCTCCACCACCACGTCCTGTTTGTTGCCGAAGCCGCCGCCGATGTAGGGCTTGATGACCTTCACCCGGCCCCAGGACAGGCCCAGAGCCTGGGCCACGATGCGCCGGACGATGTGGGGGATCTGCGTGGAGGAGTTCACCACCACCCGCCCATCGGAGTCCACGTAGGCGTAGGCGCTCATGGACTCGATGTGGCAGTGCTGGACGATGCTGGTCTCGTAGTCGCCCTCGATGACCAGGTCCGCGCTCTGGAACTCGGCTTCCACGTCCCCGAACTGGACGCCGAAGGAGCTCACGATGTTGCCCGGCCGGTTCTCGTGGAGCAGCGGGGCGCCCTCCTGCATGGCATCCTCGGCGGTGAGCACGTGGGGCAGCACCTCGTACTCGACCTCGATGAGGTGCAGGGCCTTCTCCGCCGTGAGCAGGTCCTCGGCGACGACCGCCGCGATGGCGTCGCCCACAAAGCGGGCCTTGTCGGTGAGGATCAGCCGGTCCTCGACGTCCCGGTGCCCGGGATCCAGGGACCAGGGGTGCCCCGCCGTGGCGAACTTGATCTTCGGCAGGTCCGCCGGGGTCAGGACCGCCACCACGCCGGGCAGGGCCTTGGCCTTGGCGGCGTCGATGCGGATCACCCGGGCGTGGGCATGGGGGCTGCGGAGGACTTTGCCCACCAGCATGTCCCGCTCGAAGAAGTCGTCCGTGTACTTGGCGCTGCCGGTCACCTTGGCGACGGCATCGAGCCTCTGGGTGTTTTTTCCCACGATCTTGTGGTCCATGTGGCACCTCAGTGGGGGAGCGGCGTCCCGGATTCACCCGCCCCGCAAGTATGGAATGGGACGTAGGGAACAGTAAAAATTTTTCAGTATGAGGTCACAATTTTCACTTTTCCCTGGCGCTAGCCCAGGCTCAAGGTGGGTCCTTCCATGAGATGCCCGGCGATCTCATACATGTTCGTGATTCCTCCCACGGCGAGGCGGCTGGTCAGGCCGAAGAACTCGAGGCAGGTACCGCAGGCCAGCACCTCCACCCCCCGGGCTTCGAGCTTCTGGAGGTTGGCCAGGGACTCGGAGCCCTCCACCGCCAGCTTCACGCCGCTGTTCATGAGGAGGAGCCGCCGGGGCACCCGCTCGGCTTCCGTCAGGGTGTAGAGGAAACCGCGCATCAGCAGGCGGGCCAAGTCCGGGTCCCCCTGGCCGATGCCGTCGGCGGACAAGAGAACCACCTCCACCGGTCCCCCGCCAGAGCTCCCCTCGGGCAGCGGGCAGGCCTCGGCCTTTGCCGGAGCCGGCGACGAGCCCTGGGGACTCAGGCGGATCCGCGTCAAACCGCCGCCCTCGTCCACGGCTTCGACCTGGCACTTCGCGTAGGCGCCGAACTTCAGCAGGTTCTCCCGGGAAGCCGCGTCATCGACGGTGATCTCCAGGGTGTCGAAGCCCCCCTCGGCCAGGGCCTTCCGCGCCAGGATCACGGGCTGGGGACAGGGCAGTCCGCAGGCGTCCAGGGTTCTACGGGTAGGGCTCATAGGTCCTCCGCCAATGACCCGCTTCGGGCTCTCTAACTTGCCATAGATTCTCGGCGCCGCTCCCTTGCAATAAGACGCCATCCGGGACCTCGGCCAGCAGCCCGAAGCCGCAGAGGCTCTGGACCTGGCGGGGCACCGGGATGAGCTCGACCGGGACCCCCGCGGCCTTGAGGGCCTTTTCTGCCCGCAGGGCCGCGTGGCTGGAGGCATAGGTGGCGAGGAGCAGCACCACTAGGTGATCCGGACCAGCCCGGCTTCCCCGCCGGTGTCGCCCACGATCCAGGCCGGGACCCCTGCCGCGTGGAGGGCGGCCAGGGCCGCCTCGGCCTCGGCGGCCGGGAGGGCCGCCAGCAGGCCGCCGGAGGTCTGGGGATCGAAGAGCAGGTCCAGGTTCGCGGGGCTGAGGTCGCCGCGCAGGAACTTCAGGCGGCCCTCACGGTTCCGGTAGGTGCCCTCGGGGATCAGGCCCATGGCGGCATAGTCCTGGACCTCCGGCAATAGGGGCACCTGGGCCATGCAGAGGCCCAGGCCACAGCGGTCGCCTAGGGCCATCTCGGCCGCGTGGCCCGCCAGGCCGAAGCCCGTGACGTCCGTGCAGGCCTGGACGCGGAAGCCCGCCAGCACCTCGGCGGCGGCCTTGTTCAGGGTGGCCATGGCGGTCTCGGCGGCGGCCTGGGCCGCGGGCGAGGCACACTCGGCGCGGAGGGCCATGTTCACCAAGCCGGTACCGATGGGCTTAGTGAGGATCAGCTTCCCGCCGGGCTCCAGGGTGTTGTTCCGCCAGGCCCGGTCCGGATCCACCAGGCCCGTGACCGCATAGCCCAGCTTGGGCTCCGGGTCCTCGATGCTGTGCCCGCCCAGCAGGGCGCAGCCGGCCTCGGTCAGCGCCGCGAGTCCGCCCTCCAGCATGGCCTTGAGGGGTTCCATGCCCAGGGCCTTGAGGGGATGGCAGACCAGGGCCAGGGCCGTGATGGGCCGGGCGCCCATGGCGTAGAGGTCCGACAGGGCGTTGGCCGCGGCGATGCGGCCGAAGAGGTGCGGGTCGTCCACGATGGGCGGGAAGAAGTCCACGGTCTGCACCAGGGCCTGGTGGGGGCCCAGTCGGAACAGGCCCGCGTCCTCGCTGCCCGAGAAGTCCGCCAGCAGCTCCGGATAGGCGGGCTGCGCCAGCCCGCAGAGGGCCTGCTCAAGCACACCGGGGCCCAGCTTGGCGCCGCAGCCCGAGAACCGTGTGTAGGCCGTGAGCTTCACGTGAGGATCGCCTCCAGGGCTTCCAGGGTGTCGCGGATCTCCTGGGGCGTGGTGAAGAATCCCGGCGAGAGGCGCAGGGTGCCGCCCCCGGCGAAGGTCCCGAGGCTGCGGTGGGCGGCGGGCGCGCAGTGCAGGCCGACCCGGGTGCAGATCCCGCGCCGGTCCAGCTCCAGGGCGACCTCGCCCAGGTCCCGGTCGGGCAGCGTGAGCGAGAGGACCGGTATGCGGGGCTGGCCGGGGCCCGGCCCATGGACCACCACCCCTGGCAGGGCCTGCAGGCCGCGTTGCAGCTCGTCGCAGAGGGCCGCCTCCTGGGCCTGGATGGCCGAGAGCCCGGCGGCAGCGAGGAACTGCAGCGCGGCCTGGAGGCCCGCCAGTCCCGGCAGGTTGGGAGTGCCCGGCTCGAAACGGTCCGGCAGGATGTCCGGCTGGACCTCGCGCTCGGAGGAACTGCCCGTACCACCAAAGAGGAGAGGCTCCGGCAGGGCCCCGGACCCCAGGAGCAGGCCCCCGGTGCCGGTGGGACCCAGCAGGCCCTTGTGCCCCGAGAAGCAGAGGAACTGGCCCAGGGTCGGCAGGGGGTGGTGCCCCACGGACTGGCTGGCATCGAGACAGAGCGGGATGCCGCGCCGGGCGCACTGCTCCGCAATTTCGGCCACAGGAGTGAGGGCCCCAGTCACATTGCTGGCCGTGGTCAGGACAAACAGATCCGGGTGCTGGTCCAGGGCCTCGCGCAGACCGGCGGGCTCAGGTCGGCCGTAGGCATCGAAGGGGATCACCATGAGGCGCACCCCCTGGGTGGCCTCCAGGTGGCGGAGGGGCCGCATGACCGCGTTGTGCTCCAGGCTGCTCAGAGCCACCAGACCTCTGGGCGGGACGCTGCCCAGGAGGACCAGGTTCAGGGCCGTGGTGGCGTTCGGCGTGAAGATCAGGCGCTCGGCATGGGGTGCGCCTAGGAATCCCGCGCAGGCCTCGCGGGCCTCGAAGAGCAGGCGGCTCGCCGCCAGGGCCAGGGGATGGCTGCCCCGGCCGGGACTGCAGGCGCCCTCGTCGAGGCAGCGCGCCACGGCCGCCGAGACGCCGGGAGCCTTGGGGTGGCTGGTGGCCGCGTTGTCCAGGTAGATCATCGGGCCTCCCCGGCCCCCAGCATCAGGATGGCCTCCAGGACCCCGCCGGCGATGGCCCGGGCCTTGTCCGACACCGTGAAGCAGTGCTCCCGCAGGCCTCGGGGGTCCACGTCGGCCACCTTGAGGCCGGCCTTCGCGACAAAGCCGGGGCGGATGAGGCCCCGCACCACGCCGTTGATGGCAGCGGCAACCGTCACCCCCTGGATGGTGAGCACCGGGTCCCCGGCCTTCACGAAGTCGCCGATGGCGCAGCAGGGCTCCACCGGGCCTGCCACGGGCGCATGGATGACGCGCTCCCCGCCGCGGCCCGCGATGAGGCCGGGCACGCCGGTGTTGGGCTCGGCGCTGCCGGTCAGCAGCACCCGGCCCAGGTCGTGTCCGCGGTTGGTCTCCACCACCGCGTGGGCATCCCGGCCCGCCTCGAAGCCCGGGCCCAGGGCCACCACCACCGGGGCCATGTCCAGGCGGGTGCCCAGGTTACGCTTGGCGAGGATGGCGTCCACCAGGGCCACGGGCCGCAGGTGGTCGAGGGATCGGCCCTCGGGATCCAGCAGGATCGGCACGGGATCACCACTGGCCCAGGTCGCAGGCAGCCTGTCGCAGCGCCGGGCTTCGAGCCCCTCCACGCAGGCGCGGCCTTCGTACATCGCTTCGGAGAGGCTGACCGTGCGACGGATGGCGCTGGGTTCCGCCACCTCCAGGGCCACCACGCGAAACCCGGCCCGGACCAGACGGAGGATGCAGCCCGTGGCCAGGTCCCCGGCGCCCCGCACCACCACCAGCTCGCCCTTGAGCAGGCTCATGAGCGCCTCCCAGCGCAGGAGGCGAGAATGCGAACGTCCGGCGCCAGCGTGGTCAGCAGGACCCGGTCCGCGGGCAGCTCCGCGAGCTGGCTCGCGGTGGGCAGGGTGGCGGCCTGGTCGGCTTGGTTGAGCAGCATGACTCGGGGTCCGGGGGCGTCCTTGAAGAGGCCCTGGGGGTGGCGGGCCAGGGCCACCACATGGTCCCACGTGAGGGGCTCGCCCAGGGCGCAGCCGGTGAGATCGCGAAAGCGCTCGGGCCGGTGGACGGTCCGGCCGTCCAGGGGCCGACCCAGGGCCGCCAGGCCCACGATGCCCACCACCAGGTCCGTGCCGGGGGGCAGGACCGGCTCGTGGTCCGCGGGCGCCTTGAGCGGCAGGCGGCGGGAGCCATCCGCCTCCACCAGGACGAAGTCCCAGGCGGTCCGCAGGGCCGGGATCCAGGCGGGATGGAGGCCCTTCAGCTTGCCGGGCTCCGCCGCCGGGCGGGCCATCAGCACCGTGAGTCCGGGCAGAGCCCGGGGCAGCTCGCAGGCCCCCGGCGGCGCCTCCAGCTCCGGCCGCAACAACAGGCTCAGCGGGGGCCGGGCGGCCTCTCCCTGGGGGTCCATCAGGTGCGTGGTGCTGGTGAGCAGCACGAGCCGCCCCTCAGCCGCCAACGCTTCGGCCAGGTGGAAGAGGGCGCTGGTCTTGCCGCCCGCGCCGACGAAGGCGATGACGCCAGCGCCCCCGGGCAGCAGGGGCAGCAGCGCGGCGGCCAGGGTCATGGGACCTGACGTCGGGCCTGACGGGCCGCGTGGGTGGCTGCGTAGGCGGGGCTCTTGCGGCGCGCGGCGATGAGCTCGGCGGCCAGGGCCACGGCCAGCTCCTCGGGGGTCTCCGCGCCGATCTCCAGGCCGATGGGTGCCCGCAGGGCCGCCACCTTGGCGGGCTCGAAGCCCTCGGTGGCCACCTGGTCCAGCACCAGCCGGGTCTTGCGGAGGCTGCCCATGAAGCCGGCGTAGCGGTAGGGCTTGGGAAGGATCAGCCGGACACACTCCAGGTCACTGAGGTGCCCCCGGGTGACGATCACCACCGAGGTGGACGCATCGAAGGGAAAGGCCGCGACGATGTCGGCATAGGACCCGCCCAGGGTGTAGACCCCGCCAGGGAAGCGCCGGGGCTCCAGGAAGGAGGGTCGGTCGTCCCCCACGGTGACCTCGAAGCCCAGGCTCGGCACCAGGGCGGCCAGGGCCGTGCCCACATGGCCCGCGCCCAGGATTAGGAGCTTCTCTTTCGGCAGCAGCGGATCGTAGAGGAGCTGCTGCGCCTCGTCCAGCACGGGCAGGCCGTGCTCCAGGGCCTGGCTTGCGTGCTGGGCGTCGGTGCCCGACAGGGCGCCCTCCACCCAGGCGCCCGCCGCATCCACCAGGGCCGTCTGCCCCGTGTCCAGCCGCTTCACCAACAGGGCCGCCAAGCCCTGCTCGAGCAGCGTCAGGGCCGCCCGGTAGGGGGTCCGCTCCCCCAGGGGTTCCACGAAGAGGCGGCTCGTGCCGCCGCAGACCATGGCGGGACCTTCCGCGTCCATGCCCTGCATGTCGATCTCCAGAATCGCGGGCTGCGCACCGCCGAGCCTGCTGGCGGCTTCCGCCAGGGCCAGGGCTTCGCCGCGGCCACCGCCCACGGAGCCGAGTAGCCGACCCTCGCGGCCCACGAGCATCTTCGAGCCCGCGTGGCGAGGCGCCGAGCCCCGCACCCGGAGGACCGTGCACAACACGAGGTCCTGGGGGTGGGCGACGATGGCCCGGAGGAGCTCGAGGTTCATGCCTTCTTCCGGCTGTAGGGTGTGCCCTGCAGGGGAAGGCTGGTGCGGAACTGGCCGTCCCGGTAGAAGTAGGCGCCCGCCACGGCCGGCGCCGTGGGGATGCTGACGATCTCACCAATGCCCTTGGCCCCGTAGGCCAGGGGGTCCAAGTTCTTCTCGATGATGAGGGGCTCGATGGGCGGCACCTGGGTGGCCTTGAAGAGGCCGAGGGTGCCGTACTTCGCGAGGGGCTCGCCGTCCTTGAGCGGGAAGTCCTCGGTGAGGGCATAGCCCAGCGCCATCACCACGCCCCCTTCGATCTGGGCCTCCACCTGGTTGGGGTTCACGGCCCGGCCCACGTCGTGGGCGGCCACCACCCGCTCCAGCCGGCCTTCGGCGTTCAGCAGGACCACCTGGGTGGCGTAGGAGTAGGACACGTGGCTCACGGGGTTGGGCTTGTCGGAGCCCATGGGATCCGTCACGCCCGAGTATTCGCGGTAGTACTCGCGGCCTTCCAGCTCTGCCAGGCTCTGGGTCTTGAGGTCCTGCCCCAGGTCCGTGGCGGCCAGGCGGGCGGCCTCGCCATTGAACACGGTCTGGCGGGAGGCGGTGGTGGTACCGCCGTTGGGCGAGGTGGAGGTATCCGGGACCGCCACCTCGATCGCGCCCCAGGCCAGCCCCGAGGCGTCGGCCACGAACTGCATGAGCACCGAGGCCAGGCCCTGGCCGATGCAGGCGGCGCTGGTGTAGATGACGGCCTTGCCGCCCTGGATGCGGATCCGCACGCGGCCCACATCCGAGAGGCCCACGCCGATGCCTGCGTTCTTCATGGCACAGGCGATGCCCGCGTCCGGCCGCGCCTCGCAGAGCTCCTTCACGGCCAGGAGCGTCTCCTTCAGGGCCGTGCCGGCATCAGTGATCTGGCCGTTGGGCAGCACATCGCCGGGCTCCACGGCATTGAGGTAGCGGATCTGCCAGGGGCTGAGACCCACCTCCTTGGCGAGCAGCGTCAGGCAGGACTCCATGGCGAAGCAGGACTGGGTGACGCCGAAGCCGCGGTAGGCGCCGCCCGGCGGGTTGTTGGTGTAGACGGCCTCGCCGACGATGTCCACGTTCGGGATCTTGTAGGGACCGGCGGCGTGGGTGCAGGCGCGCTGCAGCACGGGGCCGCCCAGGGAGGCGTAGGCGCCGGTGTCTTCCAGCAGGTAGGCTTTCATGGCGGTGATGCGACCCGCCGCGTCGGCCGCGACTTCATAGGCCATCTCGAAGGCGTGGCGCTTGGGATGCACCCGCAGACTCTCTTGTCGGCCCAGGGTGACCTTGACGGGCACGCCTGCCGCATTGGCGAGCAGCGCGGCATGGTGCTGGACGATGAGGTCCTCCTTGCCGCCGAAGCCGCCGCCCACGTAGGCGCTCACCACCTTGACCTGCTCGGGCCCCACGCCCAGCACGCCGATGATGCCCTTGTGGTCGTCGTAGATGCTCTGGGTGCCGGTGTAGACCGTCAGGGTGCCGTCCGCCTCGGGCACCGCCAGGGCGCTCTCGGGCTCCATGAAGGCGTGCTCGGTCTCCGGGGTGGTGAAGGTCTGGCGGATGATGTGCGCGGCCTCGGCGAAGGCCCCCTCCACGTCGCCGCGCTTGAGCACGGTCCGGGCCAGCAGGTTGCCCTTGGGATGCAGCCTCGGTGCGCCTTCGTCCTGGGCGCGGCGGGGGTCCACCTGGGGCGGCAACACCTCGTAGTCGAGCTTGATCTTGGCCAGGGCCGCCTTGGCCTCGGCGCGGGTCTCGGCGGCCACCAGGGCGAGGGCGTCGCCCACGTAGCGAGTCTCTTCGCCCACGGCGATCATCGCGGGCCAGTCATGGATGATGTGGCCCTGGTGCCGCTCGCCCGGCACGTCCGCGGCGGTGAGGATGAGCTTCACGCCGGGCATGGCCAGGGCTTCGGCGGTGTCGATGCCCAGCACCTTCACCCGGGGCTTGGGCGCGCGCAGCACGGCGCCGTGCAGCATGCCCGGACGCTTCATGTCGTCCACATAGAGCCCTGTGCCCAGGACCTTCTCCCGGGCATCGGTCCGGCAGATGCGGGCGCCCACGCTGAGTGGGGTGGCGGCTTCCTCGGGCACCGGGAGGTTCTCCCGCAGGATCCGGGCAGACTCCAGCACCGCTTTTTCGATTTTCACGTAGCCCGTGCAGCGGCACATGTTCTGGGCCAGGGCCTTGGTGACTTCCTCGGGGCGGGGATCCGGGTTGGCATCCAGCAGGCCCTTGGCGCTGATCACCATGCCCGGGATGCAGAAGCCGCACTGGACCGCGCCAGCCTGGGCGAAGGACCAAGCATAGACATCCTTCTCCCGCGGCGAGAGGCCTTCCAGCGTGAGGACGCGCTTGCCCTCCAGCTTGGCCGTGTTGAACAAGCAGGCGCGGGAGGCCTTGCCGTCCACCAGCACCATGCAGGCGCCGCAGGCTCCTTCCGAGCAACCGTTCTTCACCGAGGTGAGGTCCAGTTCGTCCCGAAGAAAATCCAGGAGGTTCACTTCCTTCGACGTGACAACTTCGCGGCCGTTGATCTGCAGCGTGGCCATGATTGGTGCCTTTCAAGCTTGCATGGAACCCCTTGGCGAGGCGGGAGGGACCCGGTGGCCCCTCCCGTCTGCCTTGGTCAGTGCACTAGTTCTTGGGGAAGGCCGAGGCCACGCCCTGGACGTAGTAGTTCATGGAGTTCATGTCGCTGTCGGACATGTTGGTACCCTTGGCGACGCGCTCCTTGCCTGCCTGGTCCACCACGGGGCCCGCGAAGGGGTGCAGCTTGCCAGTCTTGATCTCGCCCTCAAGCTTCACGATCTGCTTCTGGAGGTCGGCGGGCACGGACTTGCTCATGGGAGCGAGCTGGATCATGCCTTCCTTCATGCCGCCCCAGACATTGGTGCCCTTCCACTTCTTGTCGAGCACTTCCTTGATGGTCCTGATGTAGAACTCGCCCCAGACGTGGGTGGTGCCGGACAGCTGGGCGGTGGGGCCGTACTTGGCCATGTCGGAGTGGTAGGAGAAGGCCCAGGTGCCCTTTTCCTTGTGCTTCTCTTCGGCGGCCTGCACCACGGCGGTGGAGTCCGTGTGGTGGGTGATCATGTCGGCGCCCTGAGCGATCAGGGTCATGGCGGCTTCACGCTCCTTGCCCGGATCGAACCAGCTGTTCACCCAGATGACGCGCACTTCGGCCTTGGGGTTCACGCTCTTCATGCCGCGGGCGAAGGCGTTGATGCCCATCACCACTTCGGGGATCGGGAAGGCGGCCACGTAGCCGGCCACGTTGGTCTTGCTCATCTTGCCGGCGATGACGCCGTTCAGGTAGCGGCCTTCGTAGAAGCGGGCGTTGTAGATGCCCATGTTCGCGCCGGACTTGTAGCCCGTGGCGTGGAAGAACGTGACGTTCGGGAAGGTCTTGGAGACCTTCTCGGTGGGGTTCATGTAGCCGAACGAGGTGGTGAAGATGATCTGGTTGCCGTCCTGGGCCATCTGGCGGATGATGCGCTCGGCGTCGGCGCCCTCGGGGACGTTCTCGATGAACTTGGTGGTGACGGCGCCCTTCATGGCGGCTTCCATCTGCTTGCGGCCGAGGTCGTGCTGGTAGGTCCAGCCCGCGTCCCCGACGGGGCTCACGTAGATGAAGCCGACCTTGACAGGCTCGGCGGCGGTGAGGGCGGTGCTACACAGCACGGCCCCTGCCAGGGTTGCGAGGGCGAGGTTGCGGGTTTTCATTCGGTGT
>Ga0194052_1000481_pt1 | contig 25900 bp, 20 predicted proteins | sample SepL226m_MetaG_FD_160117 | JGI IMG/M metagenome (GOLD analysis project Ga0194052, IMG submission 160117) | Anoxic zone freshwater microbial communities from boreal shield lake in IISD Experimental Lakes Area, Ontario, Canada - Sep2016-L227-6m | ecosystem: Environmental > Aquatic > Freshwater >...
CGCCAAAAGCGAGCTTAAAGCCAATATCAACACTATTAAAAAATATTTCATTATTACCCTCCATTTAACTAAAAAAGGAATAAATATGTCCCAGAAAAATTTGAGACTTTCCCTTTATATATCTAACAACTTATTAAAACTATTTTCAATATTTATGTCAATAGTTTATAACATAAATATTGATTTATGTCAGTTTTTATACATCCATTTATTAGTGTCTAAAATTATATAAAAAGTTCCCATATATGATACTTTTATATTTTTTTCTCACTCATTCACCATCCGATAATGGCATACTTGGGGTTGGTGTTGTTCCCAATCCCATAGGTGCAGGCTGGATGCCTGGCAATTTCCCCATTGGCGGCAATCCGCGCAGAAATCATTTTTCATCCATTTGCGGTTGCGCATTTGCTGGTAACGGGTTTCCCATGCCTCATGGAAGGTGAGTTCGTCGACGTGGCCCTGTATCCATTGCCGTGATAACGATGGACAGGCGGAATAGGAACCATCGCAAAGCAGGCTGGCGATATTTATGCCGGCACCACAATAATATGGCGACTGGCGCACTTCGCGTTCCCATTCGCATCCGAGGAATCCTTCCTCGCAATATATCAGAGGCCAGGCGGGGTTAGCAGCGCGTTTCTCCTTTATAAATTGCAATGTCCGTTTCAACAACTCGCTTGATGTAACCAAACCGTCTTGCTGAACAGCACGACCCTTGGAGAAAATGGAAAAGATGCGCCACCCCTGTACCCCCATCTCGCGTAAAAGGTTATACATACGCGGCAATTCATTAATATTTCCGGGGTGGACACAGGTTATCACTTCTACCATATCAAACTGGCGAACTGACAGCAGCAAGCGAATGGCGTTAATGGCGCGGGTATAGGCATCCGGGTGATTGCGCAGCCAGTTATTGCTATACTCAAGGCCATCCAGACTCACAGACACCGTACGCATACCAGTTTGCATACAGTTTTCTACCACCTTCTCTGTAACCATCAACCCATTTGTCACCATTCCACAGGGAAATCCCAAAGTAGAAACTTCCGCCAATATTTCAAACAGGTCACCCCGCATTAACGGTTCGCCGCCTGTGACTGCCACCATAATGCGCTTCGCGTCATAATTATTGGCGATATCATGAAATACACTCATCACCTTATCAGCGGACAACTCCGGCATTTGCGAGTCGCGGGTGCAGTCCGACCCGCAATGCCTGCAAGTAAGATTGCATTTAAGGGTTGATTCCCAAAAGAAATAATCCAAATCATGCACGCTTGCCTTCAGACTGATTGCGCGTCTCCATGCCCATTGTTGTATAGCATTGCGTGAATTACGAATAAAACTCATGGCTTCGGATCCAATTTAAAGTCGATATCAAATGATTTGCTTCCGTCATGATTGATAGAAGGAACATCAATAACCTGACTTTTAGTAGCAAAATCCCCGCCATTCAAAGGACCGTCCTCGTCAGTCGCGGAAATAGTAACTTTCTCACCGTCAGGATATGGATATTTATTAAAATCATAATAACCGTTGGTAGCTGAAATAACATCAGACCAAGGAATATCCGAACTTTGGCGCTTTACAGTAATATGAATACCAGAAATAGGTGTGCCATCACTTTTGGTAACTCTCCCGTTAATTGCAAGGCGTTCCGGCGCGCCATACATAGCTGGACCATACATACATCCAGACACACCAGCACCAGATATAATAGCCAATCCCATTAACAGAACACGCTTAATATTTTTCAAAATTAGATGTGACATGGTGTAACCTTATACCTTTACTTTATAAATGAGGTGATTTTTAGATTATTATCAATCAACTTCTATCTTACTTTGATACAAAATCTTAACATCGAAAAATCCAATACTACTTTTAAATATCATTATTTATAGTTGTCTCATACAATATGAATGAGGCAACTATATTATTAATATTTCAAATTTATCGATTTTAATTTAATTTTCTTGTATAAACAATAGTAAGCATTCCACTTAAGGTTGATGGGTTCGCTGATGGATATGATGAAAACTCATTAACATTATTTGCTGGCAATTTAGCATTTATAAAGCGATATTTAGCCTCAATACCTGATTTATCATTTATCTGATATCCCACTAACAAATGGGGAATAAATTTCATCTGATTATTATCAAAAATAAAATGTTGTTTTCCGGTTAAAACACCGTTAACTCGCCATTGATATCCACTACCAGCATCATAATCTGATTCATTTGATACAAACCCTAAAGCGGCACCTACACCTGCATAAAACGGTGAATCCTCATTTGGAACCATTGTTGCTTCATATCCTAATGAAATTACACGGGCACGAGCTGTAACTGTAGCTGGAAGAAAATTTGATGTTGTAAAATCAGTATCTTTAGCTCCAGCAGATACATCAAGAAATACTTTTTGTGTCAACTTGTCACTTTCTGAAACAGTATATTTGGCTCCTAAGTTGAGCCACAAACCACCATACTGATTAGATACATCATCTCCAGATGGCATTCCTACGCCAATATATCCTTCGATAGGTGGCTTTTCCTCCTGTGCATATACAGAAGTAACACACGTGGTAATAGCTGCAATAACAAATACCGTAAGCATCAAATGCTTAATGAAAATTTGTTTCATAGTTTTCCTCCTATGATTCGATGTCTTCCCAGGAATTATAAATTTTTCCTGAGAAGTTCTATATTGAAATTATATAGAACTTCTTTAAATATATCATTTAAAACTAATTTAATCCGTAATATTTTATATGTGTATCAAGTAAATATTCTGCTGCTTTATTATTACCAGTATCATGTAAAATTTTAGCCAAAAGAATACCAGCTTTAGGGTGAAGTGGATTTGAAGTTGTTATCTCTTCTAATAATTTAGTTGCTTCTTTAATATTTCCTTGACGCAAGTCAATAAGTGCCAATAAATATTTTCCTTCTACACAATTTTGATTTACAGTTCGATATCGCACTAAATGCCATTTTGCTAATTCAAGATTATCAACCCCAAGAAATGCTGTGGCAAGTTGAAGATGAATTAATGAATCGCTTCTATTATCCATCAGTGATGTGGTTTTTGTAGCTAAAATAAAATCACATTGTGCTTCATTGCTTGCAAAACCTGAAATAGCATCAACCGATCCGCCTATTGTCTGGGTTGTTGATATACCAGCTGATGGTAAATTGATAAGAGTTGGAGTAGGTTTGGAAATAGATGATACAGAACCTTTTTGATACTGTATACCTTGTAATAATGATTCTTGGCATTCCTTTAATGTTTTCTTGGCTTCATCTATATTTGATGAGTCCATCTGAACGACTGCTTTCTTGTAAAGTAGTTGTCCGTATGTATGCCATGGTAGAAAATCTTTACAATTTTTACCCAAACTCATTTTAGCAGTAGCGATAGAACTATCAAGATCAATATCTGTCATAGAAACATCCTGCTCTTTTACATTAGGCAAAGTTATTTCTGATAATTTATCATTATATTTTTCAATAGCTTTTGAATTATTATCTTTTGCAAAAGTGTCAATTTCTTTTTGGGCATCATTCAGTTCTTCATTATTATCAATAATCTGCATCATGCCTTGCTTCGATCCTTCACCAAATATTACCGGAAGAATATTGTCTGTAATCGTTGCTGTTAGTATTAGGCGTGTTGCTGATTTGACTTTAGGTGCTTTTACAGAAGTTTGAAATATTAAAATTCCGTTTTCACCCATTGTAGGCTTTGTCATATTTCGTATTGAAAACTTAACATTAGGGGTTGAAATGGCAAAAAATTCTATTTCCATGCCCGAAGGACGAGATGAAATCGGACCTTGAACACGAACTGTTATTGTAGTTGACTCAGATGAAAGTACAACAGGTGGATTAGCTGAAACATCCAATACTTTTAAAATTCCCCATCCAGGTGCAAGTGTTGATGCTACCTGTGATTCTGTTGATGATAACAATAATGGTGACAATGATACTACCATTTTATTAGTAGCATCAATTTTTTCAAAAGCTGCTATACCCTGATAAGATGAATATCCTTTACATTCTACTTTAATTGGAAAATTTGTTACATTCACCCATTTTGTTTTTTTAGAGCCTTTACCAAATAATAGCTCTAACGGACTTGAGTTTAAAACTTCACCGAATGTTGCCGCTTCAGAATCAACACGACCGACATGAGCATCAAATGTATATTTCCCTTTGTCATCTGTAGTTTCAGAAAGCCATTTATTCTGGTCAAGTAAAAATATGCATACCCCTTTGAGTGGCAAACTTGTTTGGGCATCATAGACAGCACCTGTAACAATACCAGTAGATGTTGGCAACACTGGCGGAGTTGATGCTAATACAGACATTACTGTAATTAGCATGCAGAAAAAGACCATTAGTTTTCGAACCATTTAATTCTCCTTTATAGAATTAATTACAATTCCCCTTAATGTGCATCTAAAATTGTACATTCATTAATAGTAATCAAATATTATAATTATATTTAAATTATTATTATTTCTTACTGCGTTAAACACGTAAAATTATTATTTACGAGTAGTTGTCATTGTTTTAGCTCTGTTCCAGGGTTTAAGATCATTTGCCCATAATGCAGAATCAGCAATCTTCATAATTCCTTCACGCATTCCTGATACTAATACATCTTGACCGACGGAATAGACCGTATCTACACCTGCTAATTTAGTACATTCCGACCAGCTATTTACATTGGTGTAATTTCTCATTTCTTCAGGTTGGCTTGGGTCTGTTCTATCACCTCTTACAGTAACAGGTATACGGCGTATTACTCGTGAATCACCTTGCTTTTTCAATGCGACTTCTCTACTCCAAATTATATTTTGATTACCAGCCATATCTAACACCCGCAAAAATCCTGTTAAGCTTACTGCTGGCATAGTTTGAACAGAATATTCATAATTTACTGTATATGAATCTCTTTCATTTTCCCATTGAACTTTTTTCGATTTCCATTCCCTCAAATTCTTTTCATATTGTGGCATATCTTCGTATTTCCAGTGAGTATAATCATTCTGAAATTTTTCTGAAGCACGTCTTTCTTCTGAATTATTACCGGGATATGTATGTGGACCGAATAAAGGTTTATTATTGGGATCTGGTTCTGATGGTGCTTTAGGTTCAGCAATAGTAAATGCTGGAAATGGAGCCGTAAGACGAGTACGAGGAAAATCATATCTAACTTCTGGCTGCAATGTTTTAGCCCATAATAATAACACGCCATCAGCATTACTTGCCTGATTAACGTTCTTCTTATCTTCAGGACGACGGAAAGGATCATCATTTTCCGCATCTTTTCCTAATGAAATATCTAATAGATTTCCCCAATTTTGCGTACTAACCATAGACTGAACTTTTATATTTAATATCGGGGCAGCGACTTCTTCCAGTCTTTGCTGAAGAACAATGCGTTTCCTATCAACATCAGGGGTATCTATAATAGTTCCAATTGCAATGGTTTTCATATATGTTAAATCACAGAGATCAATTGTATATGGACCACCAGCATAACTGTTTCTAATAACTTGATTCATCAATGCATCAAAATATTTTTTTGTTGGGGCACAAATAGTCCAGACTTCAACCCCATCTACCTTTTCGCGCTGAGCGATAGCTTGCCGGCAAAAACGCTGCCAACCAGTTATCCCCATTCTATCTGGAGTTAACTGACTACAATTTGTCTTTAATGTTGGAGGTAGCACTTGTCCTGCTTCTGTTGCGCCAAACTCTGTATCACCATTCCAATCAATACATATAAACTTATGTGTTAATCCTTTTTCATCGCGGAATTTATCAAAATCATCCAATGAATATTCTGTAATAGCAGTATATTTATAAAATTTTTCTAAATTCACAGTCACATTAGTTTGATTAGTTAATAATCCTAATCTATTTACTGGCATCATTTTTTTATAGGTATCTTTTGATCTATCTTTCATTAATCCATAAGGCATATTCCATAAATCATTTGCCGCTTCCCTTAACCAGCTTAACTCAGGTATATCAATTATAACTTGATTTTCTTTACCATATTCTCCCGCATTCTGAACCCAAATACTTACGGTTGCTCTATCTTTTGGAATAGTAGGTGTCAGTGGATATAATGAACCAATCAAAAGATTTAACTTCAATTTTTCATCATCTGTTAATTTTGACCTGTCAATTACTAAAATTGTCTCTGTTCGCCTTGTTGCATCATAAGGTAAAAAATCTTTCTGTTTTTTTCCATAAGTGCCTAATGAGTTTAAAGCAATATAATTACAATGGGGATATTTACCATCCACCCTTAATAATGCCTCACGACATATCGGCGGCATCACATCTTCTTTTGAAATGTTGGAAATAACATATACATAGAAATATGTATCACCCCACATGCCTTCATTTTTCCGATTCACGATTTGTTCGTCATAAGAACCAGCAAAAGATGAAAATATGCAGAATACTGCAAGGGCACAAGCGAATAATAATCGCTTTAAAGATAGGTTTTTCATTTTAAATTCTCCTGTTAGTTATTTTAAGTCGCAGGTAATACTGCGGCAATCAATACTTGTAATATTTAATGATATGCCATTTAATTTCTGTAATACTGCAGCAACAGTATTAGCATCGCGTTTCGTACGAATACTGAATGTTGCAGAATGAGTACTTCGAAGATCCATCGTTGGATTGCTTATTACGCTGCCTGGCAATGCTGCTTTTAAATTAGCTTGAATTAAATCAAATTTCTCATATTCGTTGATTTTCCATATACGAATTCGGAATACCGGCGTTCCATAGGCTTTTAACATTTCGCTAACCATGCGAACAATCGTCTTTTCTGCGCAAAGCTGTAATGATTTTTTTGCCATTACATTGCCTGTTGGATCTAATTTCGGTTCATCTGTTTTGGTCAAACTCAATGTAGAATCTATAGAGGCAATTAACCGTGCTGTCGCACCTTCTGTTAATCTATATTCTACACGGGCATCAAAGCCATCATTGTTTACTCGTTGTTCCGCAAAAGAATCTCCTAATGCAAAAATATCAGCTTGGAGTTCTCCAGCAGCTTTTCTAACTAAGTTATCAGCTCTCATATCACCAGTATCTGCTTGTAATAATGATTCGCGTAGTAACGCTACTTGTGCCTGATCTGGGTCAACTAACTGAAACCGATAATTAAGTAATGCTGCTGCAACGACTGTCTGTACCGCAGGATCCGGAACTACTCGACGAATAATAGTCTCTTTTGTCATTACTGCTATACGCGGGGTAACTTTCCCAAAAATTATCCCTACCAATTCACGTACTATCTGCGCAAAGTTAAGTCTTAAATAATATGCATCATTACGAGGAATTATTTCAGTGACAAATTTGTCTGAAGAATTATATATTTTTTGTTCAATTTCTGGTTTCCATATTTCATACACATCTTTGGCATCACCTAATATTTTTTGTTCAACTAACCATTTCACACTATCTGCCATTGCTTGCGGACGTTCCATAGCAGTATTGGTTACAGTTATTTCACTTGATGTCCAGGAAATAAGGCTAGTTGTGGTATCACCTTCAGTCGGTGCTGCTTCCTGAACTGGCGGTATAGGTTTTACAGGTTCAGTTATTGGTTTTATATCTGGAACTTTTACTGGCACTTTAGCTTCATTATCATTTGGATAATCAGCAGTTAATACTACTTCGCTTTTTTCTATATTAATAATTCTACAGTCAACAGATATATCACCTACAACTCCACTAACAGTACCAAGCAGCATACAATCTGCATTTAAAAATTTGCCTAACTCTTGCTGTGTTTTACTGTCAAATAATCCATTTTTACCCATCTTAATAGATTTCAATGCTTCATCCAATTTTTCACGTTCAACAACTTTAAACCATTTTGCTTTACCAAACGCAGTAATAACTTTCTCCTGTAATACAGTAACATCAAGATTTTCATCTTCACATTTGTTTGCAAAACAAGTTATTACCAATCCTTTGCCTTTTAGTTCCTTAGCTGATGTATCAGATACACACTGTTGAGCGAGTGAAGTAGCTACAGTTTTTGCATCATATTGCATACCAGCAGCTTTCGAAAGCATCATAAAAGATGATACCATCATTACATAAATGAACATTGATAAAATGTTCTTGCTAAATAATATTTGTTTCATAATTAACCTCTTAACTGTATGTGTCTAAATCAGGCAAAAAAGTTCCCTATTTTCTGTAAATAATTGGGAAATATTTCAATATTTTAAATATTTTTTGAATAAAGATAAAACTAACAAATAATCATTACTCTGTCTATACGTAAATTACATATTTAATTAATCAAGCAGAAAAGATACCGCAAAAGTGCTTCGGATTTTACATTCTTTATCTACTGTATTTATACGCAAAGCATCTTCAATACTAATGATGGGATGATTGCTGCCTTTCACCTCAATCGCCTTAACTACCAATGGTTTTACACCAACGCGGCGTGAAGCAATTGCGGCATCTACAGTGGTGTAATATGAAACTAAACCATTTGCCATATTATAATCTTTTGGTATCTGATTATTGGGATAAATTAAAGTATCCGCTGTATCCAGTACGCACGGTTCCATTGTGGGGAGTAATTTCTTGCCGCGGCAATCTATTATTATTCCAGTCCATTCTACTACATCTGTTTCAACTGACTTTTCATGACTAATATTTAATACCACAGCTTTAGGATTATACTCTAACACTGTATCGGTTACTTTATTATTAAAGCTGATACATTCGGACAATCCTGCTTTTCCATATATTTTTACAGACATTACCACTTCGTATGAACCGTCACCCAAATCTTTTTCCTGTTTAATCACAGCACCTTTCACCATACCTTCTACCTTTGTCTTAATCGTATCATTAACCAACATCAGATTTTCTACAGTCTGGTTAGAATCAATTTCTACACCATGTATTATTTTTACCAGGTTGCGGGCAGCGACGGTGATAGCAGCCTCCCGCGCTAAAACACGCACTTTAGCTGCATCCTTCTCATTAACTGGGGATAAACCAATACCACGTGCACTAATCTCATTTTGCGACCAGTCTATGCTGCCGTCATTCTTTAATTGTATAACACTTATTTGTGTAGTAGAAACGTCTTTTTCACTGTCAGCCAGTCCTAAAAGGCCAACGATGAAAAATAATGCTGAAAACAAAGATAATCGCATATATAACATCTATTTTCTCCCTTAGATAAAAATCTCAGCATCTAAACAAAATTAAATACTGAGATTTATATTTTAATTAACTACAGGTTTCATCATAATTGTCATTCCCGTGATTGACTTTACCGATAATTTTATTCCATCTGCCGTCTCGAGATGTGTAGCCAGCATTTTGGCATTACCATTGAAATATACAGAAATTACTCCATATCCTTCTTCAAAAGTTGCTTCAGTTTTACTGCGGATAAATCGGCTGTCAGCCAATTTGTTATCTACCTGGTTAAGTTGCGCAAAGGTGCAGCCTGCAATTTTAACGGTGTATTCTTTGCACGGGTCTAATACAGCGCGGAGTATGGTAAGCTTATTATTTTCATAATAATTAACTCCTGTCTTATCCTCTGCAGCCTGCAACGCACCGGTAGCGGTGAAATCAGCACCAACACCCTGACCGCGTTTGGCACCTATAATTTGTGCTGTATCAACACGAATTGCTTTCGCGTCAATTGTAACTCGTTGAGTATATGTTGCCGGGTCTGCGACAATCCTTTCAGCATTGGTTGCGGACACTTTACCTGTAATTATAATGTCTGCCTTATCCTGCAGCAACATGATAGTTTTGCTATCCACATCACCATTCATTATTAATCGAAGCGCATCTTTTTGTTTAACTGAAGTTAATTGATCTTCATCCAATACCTTAAAGCCTTTTTCAACCATGGCATTTGTCAATGAATTCGCAACACCATCAGGATCTGACAATGATTGGGTTCCTGCAATCGAAATTAAAATACGTGGGTTGCCGGCGATTTTTAATTTATCATATAAATTGTCCAGTGCCAATTCTAATTTCTGTAAAGAGACTTGTGCCTTGATGGTAACCCGATAAAACTCATTATTAGCATCATAACCTTCATTTTCAATATTGTATGCGTGCACATATCCAGCAGCTTCTTTATAGATATTGTCAGAAACTAAAGTAAAGTTAGCCACAACTGTTTCTGATTTTATATATAATCCAACACCTTGTTCCACAGCTTTTCGCTGGGCATCCTGAATTGCTTCATCACGAGCTTTAGCTTTATCTGCACCGATGCCGACACCTTGTGCGGTAACTGTTTTCATCTCAGTATCAGCATCTGCTGAAAATACTAAGCAGCAGCTTAAAGTGAAAATTGCCGCGATTATGATAATTTTTGATACTATTTTCGTAAACATAATATTCATCCTTTCATTAAATAATTGCTATTGGTGACATGTCGTCACCAATAGCAATATATGATATTACACTATCTTGCTTTCATAACATATCGGAATCCGATAACATCAACCTTTGCAGATGGTGCCAGGTAGTCGCGACGGCTTGAATGATACGCGCTGGACGTTACATCAACACATGACCCACCCCGAATAATACGGTATGTGCTGACATCGCCTTCTTTTTTAAAATCATCTGAGCACCATTCGGCAACATTGCCAGCCATATCCATTACACCGTATTCACTTGCGCCGGCGGGATAGCTCCCTACTTTTGTTGGTGCGTTTTTCCCTTCCAGGCCGTTATTGCATTTGGCAGGATCCCAGATATTGCCCCATGGGTAAATCAACTTACTGCAGCGAGCTGCCTTTTCCCATTCTTCTTCTGTTGGCAGTTGAGCATTAGCCCATTTTGCATACGCTGTCGCGTCATTCCAGTCAACATTCACAATGGGTGTATTGTCCAGCCACTTTGCAACAGGTTCTTTTGCTATTGGGTGTTGTGATATCTCACAAAACTTTTTATATTGCGCAACTGTAACTTCGAATTTAGATATCCAATAATTCTTAAGATAGACATTGTGATATGGTTTCTCATCAGCAATCTGGTCATTGCCCATCTTGAAATATCCTTTCTTCACAAATATCATTTCCATTCCATCCACTGGATTTGTCCAGATGTCGCCAGCCTGCGGGTTCTTTGGCATTTCTCCCTGCCATACCACAGCATCATCATTGCATCTGGGGGTTGGATTCACCTTTTCCTGTTGAGCGGCGAATGATGCTGCCAGGCTCATTGCGAGAATTGATACCGTTATAACGGCTTTCTTAATCATGTTAATTGTCATTTCATTTACCTTCCTTTAAAATATTTTCCTTCACTTATGATGTGAAGCATCTGTTCTTATTTATCGGTCAGAAAAGCTACATTCAACTTTTCCAGGAACAATGTTTTAGCATTTTCAGTACGAATGAGTTCTGCATTTGCCGGACTGACAACCGCGTCCGTCTTGAAGGTTTTTCCGCCGATGACGCGTAAAGCAGTGATTTTCAGTGGATTTTTTCCAACACGTTCAACGATAGTAGGATCATTTTCTGATAAATAATATCCTACGATACCTTTTTCATTCACCAGGTCTGCGGATACAGTGAGCGATCCCCAGATATTATCATTGTTCTGTTCCAAAATACGCGGGCATTGCGAACGGCTTAGACCCATACCGCGGCAATCGATAATTAATCCGGTAAAACCGGCAACAGGAGCAATAACAGGTGGTTCAACTGGTTTTACTGTTGGATCAGGTTTAACTGTGGGTTCAACAACGGGCGGAATAATCTTAATCTCAGGATTAACTGTTTTAAACTGGTCAGCCAGGTTAATGCTGCTTGCCAACGAATCTTTCTTGCCATACATCTGCACAGCCATTACCACTTCATAAGAATTATCAGTCAGTTGTTTTTCGCTGATTATAACAGCACCTTTTAGTAGGCCATTGACTTTTGTCTTGATGACATCATTCGCCAACACCAGATTCTCTACAGTTGTTTCTGACGAGATTTGTACGCCGCTGATTACTTTCAGCAAATTACGTTCCGCGGCAACTATAGCGGCTTCTCGGGCAAATATTCTAACTTGCGCAGGATTTGCCGCAAAAGCCGGGGCCATTCCAATGCCTAAAGCCCGGATTTCTTCTTTCGACCAGTCAATCTTTCCTTCCGCCTTCACATCGACGACATTTGATACTTCTACGGTGACTTTAGTCGTTGATGCAGCCTGCTGCGCCATAACGCAATTCAAACTGGTCAGTATCAGTGCGGCAGTTAACAGCCACTTCAGGGATAATTTAAGTTTCATATTCTTCCTCCTTTCAGGTAATAAGATACTTACATGCGATATGTATCTTCTACTAATTAAAAAGTTCCCAACTTTTTAAGATATTTTATTTTTATTTATTAAAAGTGCAGTCTTGAAGCTGTCATCAGGAATAAGCACCGGATGATTATTGGTATTAACAATCGAGTTATCTGAGGCATTAATAATATCTACCGAGAACAAATAACCGGATTTTGATTTTTTGACTGAACCAATAACTAAATAATTGTTTCGGGAAGCATCAAAGTCTTTTTTTGCTTCATAAACAATATTATCGATATTATCACTCGCAACATTTATAAGCGTTGTCCTGCTGACAGCTCTGTTGCCAAATTTGTCTCTAAATTTACAAATCATTGCTGCGGTCAATGTATCTGCAACTGCCTGGTCTGCGTCATCGCCAGCAACTACCGGTACCACCGAACAATTAATCGCCTTGTCTCCATCTTTCAACATAAGATATTGTGTCAGTGTATCTATATGCGCGACAAGTATTGACTGGTTTTCACTCTCGCTGCTATTCGCAGGTAAAGGTTGATTTTTCTTTATAGCTTTCGCGTTATGTTTTATATGCTTTTGCTTTTTAACAACTTTTATATCTTTTGGTTTACTATTATTCTTAACTCGCGGCAACTCAATGTTGTTGTTTGATGCCTGCTGTTTATTATCATTCTTATTTGCTGGATTTACTATGGGATTAATATTATTTGTTGCCTGGTTTATAGGAGAAGGTTGATTTTTTATTATAAACATCATCCCTATCATCGCAAATCCAGTCGCTGCCAGCAACCACCAGCCACGCAATTGTTTCGCATTGCGTTCCATGCGTATCCGGGCTTTTTCTGCAACAGCGGACGCGTCAAAAGGAAGGTTAATAGCAGAAAAATTTTGTAATTCGCAAAAGGCGTTACGGAGCAAATGCAACTCTTTTCTGCATTTATCACAAACTTGCAGATGTGCTTCAACCAGGATGCATTGTTCACTATCCAATTCACCTTTCAGGTATTCTATTAATAACTCGGAGATATTTTCACATTTCATATATTGTATGTATACAAGGCTATTCAAAAAGTTCCCGGTTTTGAAGAATTTTTTCTTTTATTTTATTTCTCGCTCGAAATATGCGGGTTTTTATGTTGGCGACTATGGTATTTTCTGACGCGGCTATCTCCTCGTAAGACATCCCGCACACATCACGCATAACCAATGCGGTGGCAAAATCTTGCTTTAAATTGCCAATTTCACGAAATAATACGCTTTGACGTTCCTTGCTGATTAATGCTCTCGCCGGATCATTCCCGCTACATTCCGGCAATAAAGTATCAAGGTAATCTTCATTTCCTTCATATTCCAATTCACTGAACTTCATTTCATTATTCTTTCTCTTAATTGCTCTTAATTGGGTATAGCATACATTTGTCGCCAATTTATATACAAAACCCATGACATTCTTTTCACCTTTAAAACGATGCAGCGATTTATACAACTCATAAGTAATTTCAGCAAAGACATCTTCTATATCATCTTTTCTATGCCCGCAAGCCATTATCACCCGCATCAAACGCGGCCTTGCAAATGACAGAAATGCGTCAAATGCGTATTTTTCACCCTTTATAAATCGCCATGCCAGCAGATCCAGCCGTTCATCAAACTCTTCACTGATTACCATATCGCCGACAGAAGACCGCGCAAAAAGCGAATCTATTTTCTCATCAGTCATTTCATCCGATGTCATTTTTTCTCACTTGTAACTGTGGTAATTTCTTTTTACATGTAAATTAATATAAATAATCTATAAACTGTTTATGTCGCTATTTAAGATTCACCGGGACACACTTACCCGTTGCATCATCCTTTGTATAATAAATTTCCAATTCAACAATCTGTTTATTATTATCTGTTATTTCTAACATTGACCAACCACCACCTAAATTCGTTGTTACCGGGTTTGAATTCGCGACATAACCACCGAGTTCTTTCCCAAGCCTTACCCATCTTTTAATAATTGGCAAATTTTCAGTATTACCATTCACGGTGGCTGCTTGTACTGTTCCCATGTCTCTTTCATTCATTTGAATAACATTGAATCCTTGATTAATTAATGAACTTTCTTTTGATTTAGGTATGGGTTGATAAGAATGTTCTGAACCGGTATTGGCTGTATCTGCAGTTTTTTCTTCGGTCTTTTCTGGTTCTTCTTCGTTTTTTGCTTCAGATATATTATTATTTGCATTAACCATGAAATATTTATTACTTTTTTCATCTTTACAATAATAAAATACTATTTCAATTCTTTTCTTTTCAGATTGTGTTTTTTCAAAACATACATACCTTTTAATAAGGGGCATCTGACAAGAAGTGCCACCTTTCATATTTACAGTGACAGGTCGTGTAATAGTTTCATTGCAACTTACTACACTATATCCTTGCGCAATATATTGTTTTTCAGGCGAACCAGGAATAGGTTCATAAGATGACGCCAAAGCCGAAATTAAAGACAAGGCAGAAATCATCAGTACTAAAAAAAACTTTTTCATAACGGTATCCTTTTATAAATCATTCACTATTTAATAAAATTCTGATTTATTGGTATTGCTTAATCTGAAAAATCAAATCTGAGTTATATAATTTATATAACTTAGATTTTATATCATTTATTTCTTATCACCTTGTGCAGCCGGAGAAGTTGCTGGTGTATTTATAGTCGGCTGAGCAGGTTTCTCTTCAACTTTTAGCGGTTCAAAGACTTTTCTGGTATTTCTATATTCATCAAGTATTTTAATCGCTGATTGCTTAAGATTAAAGTCTAATCGATAATTATCTTTTTCTTCTGTTGATACATCTTTATTTTTAAATATAGCAATTGGTATCATCCAGGAATTGTCCAGTGTCCTGTTGCCGCGCATTAAGATAACTATGTCACAGTTATTAACTTTTTCTTTACTAATTACCCAACATAACTCTTCATCTTTATCTTTTAATGTCTCGGGAAAAGATGATGCTACACTATAATATTTCTTATCTTTATAAATAGTAAAATCAAAATCGGAATTATCTTCATTATTTATTTTTTCTAATATTGTAACGCCAGACTTATAAAGATACATCTCTGCACTGCGTATAGCAGACTCACCTTGCGGATATGCTTCTAAATATAGCTTATTGCTCAATGGTGTTGGTGGAGTTACTGGAGTACGGGGAACTTCTGGTGCTGTAGTTACCACAGGATTAGTTATAGTCGTATTATCGTTACCAGTGTTACCTGGATTATTTTTAATGTCAGGATTATTAATTACTCCCAAAGGATTTTTACCAGTAAACTTTATAGAATTTACAAAATTTATTATTGTCTGTTCATAATTATTATATGAAGTTTCTGGAGCTGTTAAAATCACGCCTATTAAATCAGGTCCATTTGCAGTCATAAAGTATCCCCTTGTCGTCATAACACGTCCATTTTCCGTCCATTTTCCACCTGTACCTACTCTTATACTTTTTGCATAGGCCCATTCTTTCGTATCACTAAGAACTATTTTAAATATGGCAGTCTTATCATCTTTTAAAGTAGTTCTTAATGTATTTAAAACTTGATTAGCTGAATATTCAGAATAACTTGATGGATGATTTTTCGCAGTAATAACTATATTAGCACCATTCCCAAATGTATAAGCATATTTCATTACCTTAGAAGATAAATCTGTAGAAAAATTATTAACATCTTGTGATATAAATTTATTAGGAACTGAAAAAGAAAAGAAAAAATTACTACAATTTTCTGCAGTAGATATGCATACTGCTATATAAAAAATTAATATTATGGGATATATTTTCATGTTTTTACCTCATATAAAATACAAGACGGAGAGATCTGAAATCTCTCCGTCTTTCGATATACTATAAATTATCGTACTCGACGTTCGTGAGCTGTAGGAACAGCAACATCATCAAGATTAACAGGAACATTTTTAGTGTAATTAACAACTTTTTTCTCGACATATGAATCAGGCATTTTAACATAATACATTTCTAATTCAATTACTTGCTTATTATCATTATTCGACATAGTTGCAATATTCCAACCACCATTTAAATCTACTACTTTCGGCTTAGAAATAGTGCTTCCTGCCTTCTCAAGGCGTACCCATCTCTTAACAACTTGCATGTTATCCGAATCACCATCTAAGAAAATAACCAATCTCATTCCATAATCTTTTTCATTAAAGGCTACAACATTAAACCCCTGGTCATTTAATGCTGCCTCTTTTGATCCTGGAATCGGCTTATAATTATCTGCCGAAGCCGACACACACATTACCGTCAAAGCGGCAATCATGATTAACATACCGAGAAGTTTTTTCATTCTCTTGCTCCTTTGTTTTTTTTTATAAACCACACGCCTGCTTACGAAATAGAGGTTAAGATAAAGAATTGCTTTACCGCACATGGTGTTAAAATGTGCAATACTGCTAACCCACCCACTAACACCAGTGGATTCCATAATCTATCCCTTAAAAATGACGTGAAACTTATTGCGATTATTATAAATAACTAATAATGCTGTTGTCAATAGTAAATTAAAAATAAAATTCAATATAGTTATTTTACTGTCTTATATGCAATTATTGCAACAAATATTAATAATATCATTATTTGGTATATAAGCAATCAATACAAACTATAAAATCGCTTTTGAATACAATACTGGTATAATCAGTAATATTATCATTTATTCAACTGAGTATTTCTTCAAAAGCAAAAATATTAAACTATAGAATCGATTGCCATCAGTGTGTTATATGTAAGTGGCGTAAAACAGTAAAAAGGTTCCCTATTTTTTCAATTATTTTGAAAAAAATTAAAAATATTTTCAAAACTGCTTTTGTAGTATTGTAATCGATGCCCAAAAAGCTTCCTGATTATGGCGATTATCTTCCATTGCTCACCTTCTCACCCATTTCATCTGATAATTCTTTGCGTAATGCCGGCAATAGCTTATACAGATTTTCCCCTGGACATGCTGTTGATGCGTAATCTTTGTGGCTTTTTATTGCGTCAGATGAAATGGCATATTTTTTCATCAGCCATAATGCAAGATTTTTTAACGATTTAAGTTGTTCTGTTGTCGGTTTTTCTGTTTCAAAGTTTCCTTCCAATACAATAAGCGCATGCCCAGAAGGATCATATTCGGTATTTGTATCACCGGCATATTCAATACTGCGTCCTTCAGCTATTTTTCCATCAACATTAATGTAATAATGATATGGTACATCAGCCCAGGCAGGTTTCTTTTTCCCTCCTGCTAAAGTAGCGGCACGTTGTGAAAAGTCCTGTAATCCACGCATCTTTCTTTCTATGGTAATTTTTGGCTGCTGTTTCGTAGCAGTATGATGTATGGTTATTCGCAATACTTTCTGAGGCTTCATCGTCCCTGTCGGCTTCTTAGCCTTCCACGCTGCACGCGACAAAATAATAGGGTCAGAAAATGTATTATCTAACTTCTTTTTATCACCAGAATGCGTGGTATCATCCACCTTTGCTTTAGTCATAACAACAGCAGCAGGTATAGCGTTATGATGATTAGTCATCTTTGGCGTATTTGACAACATACCGATAACAACAAAAAATATACCTGAAAATAATAACGCAAATACAGATATTAAAAGGTATTTATTTACCCGATTTGATATAGCAACTGCTGACATACGCTTTCATCTCCGTTTTTTTCGCTTGTGCGATATCTTTGGCATACGGTCCCATAACAACTACCCATAACCCGGGAGTCAATTTAGGATAATTATCGCTGTCAATAATATACGAATCTGCATAACCATTTGATTGTATGTGTTCCAGGCATTTATCGGCTTTAACCCTATCTGAATGTTTTGAACAACCAAGAATTACAAAGTAATCGCCAGATATTTCAACTGGTGGATCAGCAGGAGGTGTTTCAGGTACAGTTGCTGGTATATTCACTTCGAAAGATGTTGAAGAGGCTGTTAAATTGTCGCTGTCTGTTGCTTTAGCATATATAACATAATCTTTCGCCACATCTTTTGATGGATAAGTGTAGCTATATGATTGATCTGATACACAACCATGTTGAGATTCACCCGTTCCCCAATAAATGGTGATATCACTGACAGTTTTATCATCAGTTGCCGATGGTGTTACACTTATTGTAGACTGCTCAAATGAGTTTTTCGTTAATATACATTTTGGTGGAAGTGGGTTTACATCATTTGGAGGAGTTGGTTGTTTAACGACTACCTGTTCTTTTTTTGATGATTTATTAGCATTATATATGAGAACACCACCACCGGTTACCAAACCTGTAAGTAATATCGTCATTACAATTACCAACACCGGTGAATGATGTTTTAGCTTATCTTTAACGACAAATTTTACAGGTATTGAGGACGAAAGGCTGTGAATAAAATCAATGCTACTAACAAAACGCTCTTCAGCTTTCTTCGCTAATGCGCGCAATAATGACGCGCTGATTATATCTGAAATATTATTTGAAAATTGTCTGGGATGCGGTGGCAGTTCTTGAATATGTTTGGTAACTACCGCCCATGGCTGTGAGGAAGATGCACGAAACGGTGTTGTGCCGGTAAACATCTCATACGCAACAATAGCAAGTGAATATTGGTCTGACCGTCCGTCAACGTCATTGCCTTGCGCTTGTTCCGGCGACATATATTCCGGGGTGCCAATCATGCCGCTTGTCATCCGCGTACCTTCCAACGAACGCGCTATGCCAAAATCAGTAACCCTGGCGATACCATACTTATCTATCAAAATATTTTCCGGCTTAATATCGCGATGGATAATTCCGTTGGCATGCGCGAAATCAAGCGCGTTGGCGACCTGTTCGAGATATTTGATGATATCCGCATCAGAAAGTCGGTCAGGTTGGGACAATAACGATTTCAAGTCTTGCCCTTCAATTAATTGCATGACATAATAATACGTATCGCCATCAATGCCGACGTCATATACAGAGACAATATACGGGTGCTGCAATTTGGCTGTATTAAGAACTTCAGTCTTAAACCGCGCCAGAAACTGGGTGTCACGGGTGAACTCGTGCGGCAACACCTTGATTGCCACAACTCTATCAAGCTGCAAATCACGCGCGCGATAGACTGTCCCCATGCCGCCACGGCCGATTTCGGTTTCCAGTACATAGCGGTTATTCAGTGTTTTATTTTCTTCCATTGTTGTTTCCTCTTTTCACACTCAATCAATTTTCTTGAAAAGTGGTATTTATCTTTACACTAAACCTGCCAAGAACTTTCTCTGGTTTAGATACTGGTTTCAACTTCAATGTAAACTCGCCATCTTGTTCAATTGGCAATGTCCACTGATTCGGAGTCTGAAAATCTAATATTTCATCAGGCATTCCTTCCAACACCAAATCAGTACCTTCTTCCAATTCTTTCTCATCTTTATTAGATAATTGATAAATTTTTGAATATGAGTTCCAACCTATAACTTCTTTCATCACCATGCCTGTAACTTCCGCACCTGTCGCGGTAATGGTCAATATTTTATTTGTTTTATCCCAATCAACCTGTAATGTTGCGGATGGCTGGCGGGGAACGACTACTGTTACCGGCGGTTTGGATGGTTGCGGCGGTGGTATTGGCGGCTCTGGTTTTGATTGATAAAATACCAAATAAATGCCGGCACCCAGAACCACTGCTATACCAATAGCCAGTAATATCATAATCCAGATACTCATGTGGTGATGGTGCGGAGATAATCCATTAGACATAGACTCATTGCCGGGTAATGTTTTAGTTCGCGGATTTGTGGCTATATGGTGCGATTTGCGGGGTGCGGGCCAGGCTTCATGTGCATACAGAACCGTACTGATATTATCCTCGCCGCCGGCATTATTCGCCGCTTCGCACAACTGGTCGCCCGCCTGGCCTGGTGACGCAGTCATGTTCAGAATATTCGCGATATGTTCATCACTTATCATTCCGCTCAGCCCGTCGCTGCATAACAGCAATACATCATTCCGGCGTAATTCAAATGAATAAAATGATGGTTCCACGGTGGCGCGGATTCCGATGGCGCGGGTGATCTGGTTTTTATGCACCCAATTAGCCGCTTGTTCCGGCGTCATTTTCCCCTGGCGCATCAACTCACCCGCCCAACTGTGGTCCTCGGTAATCTGTTTTAACCTGCCATCACGCAATATATACAGCCGGCTGTCGCCGACATGCCCTATGGTGCAGATATTTCCGCGAATGACAGCGACGGTAAATGTTGTACCGGGATGGGATGTACCACTATCGGATGCACCGGAAAATACCACCATATTAGCAGTATCAATAGCTTCTTTCAAAACATTATCGATACCTATATTCGCATGCACATTAGATATAGAATCCATAAAAACCCGCAAAGCGGTATTTGATGCCCACTCCCCGCGTTCATGCCCGCCCATACCGTCCGCGACAGCAACGACCGCATTACAACCCAATGGCCCCGGCGCGTCAGTCGCCCATTGCGTCGCCAACACGGCATCCTCATTATGGTCCCGCACTTTCCCCACCACAGAACAGGAATAAACCTGGCTGCCGTTAGCTGCATTATTTTTATTTGTCATATTATTTTCTCCATTAGTTTTAATTTATGACCATTCTATTTCTATTAATAGGTAAAATGTCCAATTTTTCACTCTTCAGTTATTCCGTCTGCGCCTTCCAAGGCCAGTGCGGCGTTGGGAGAAGCGTTAAGGTATAAAGGGTAATTACGGTACTGGAGAAGCGCAACGGAACCCGACATCGCCGAAGTAGTAGATGCTGCCGCCGTTGTAGAACGGGCTGTAGCCATCGCGATAGGCGCCGCGACAATAGTAGTCGTAGCCGCCTTCGAAACCGCCGCTACCCCACGAACCTCCCCGCAGTGAGTGTATATCACCTGTTGCCGGACCGCTATGATTTTTTACCGGTGCATTCTTATAATAATCAGCACCATACCAATCCGCGCACAATTCCTCTACATTACCCGCCATATCCATCACACCATAAGGACTATCACCGGTAGGGAAACTGCCAACCGAATTAGCCCCCTTGCCTTCACCTGAATTCATCCAATTCGCACATTTTGTCTCATCCCACGTATTTCCCCATGGGTATATACGACCATCTCCACCTCGTGCCGCTTTCTCCCATTGCGCCTCGGTTGGCAACGCTACACCAGCCCAGTCAGCGTATGCCGTCGCGTCGTCCCAACTGACATTCACTATCGGATGAGTATCCTGCCACTTCCAATCCGGTTCTGTCGGCATCTTTCGATTTGTAGTTGTACAGAATTTACGGTACTGTGCCACCGTTACCTCGGTTTTATACATATAATAAGCGTCAAGATAAACTTTGTGTTGCGGCATCTCATCGGTGAACCACTCACGTTTATTAGCCTTCAACAACGCTGCGAGTTCTTTCTCACTGGTACCCATAAGAAACTCACCGGCGGGTATAAGTATCATCTCTGCGCCGTCCTTCGGGTTGGTTTTTAATGGGGCGGGAGGAGGAGGTGTAACCACCGTTGGTGATGGAGAAGTATTACTATTCTCAGAAATGGCAGGTTTGCTCTTATTTCCTCCAACAAAAAGAAATATCGCACCGGACAAACAAAGAATACCTACCAACACCAACGGAATAATCAAAAGTTTCTTTGCTGGTAAAGCTGCCTTTACCCTCGCATTGGCTTTGGTCAGTTGCATTGCCTCAACAAATTTAACACAAGTCGAATGGCGTTTGTCGACATTCTTGGCAAGGCCGGTCATGACAGCATCAGCAGCATTACTATCTAAATCAGCTACAATCGTGCGCGGGTCCGCCGGCAACTCGTTAATATGTTTGATACCCATTGCCCATGGCTGTGACGTTGACGATCGGAATGGGGTGGTGCCTGTGAGCATTTCATAAGCGACGATAGCCAAGGAATACTGGTCAGAGCGTCCACATACATCCTCTCCTTTCGCCTGTTCTGGCGACGCGTATTCTGGCGTGCCAATCATTCCCGTGGTCATGCGCGTTCCCTCTAATGAACGCGCGATGCCAAAGTCGGTTAACCACGGTACCCCCTGGCGGTCGATAATGATATTTTCCGGTTTTATATCACGATGCACAATATCCTGTCCATGAGCATAATCCATTGCGGCGGCTATTGGAGATAAAATTTGTGATATTTCCTCTACGGTTAACCTGCCATGCTGCGCCAGGTAAGCCTTTAAATCTTGCCCGTCGATATAATCCATAACATAATAATTCGTATTATCGTCAACGCCAACATCGTATATTGATACGATATTATCATGCTTCAGTTGAGAAGTATTCTTTATCTCACTATTAAAACGCGCCAGAAACTGGGTGTTATGCACAAACTCCGGCGGCAGTATCTTGATGGCTACTGTGCGGTGTAGCTGAGTATCAATGGCGCGATACACCATGCCCATGCCACCCCGGCCAATTTCAGCTTCTAATTTGTATCGATTATTTAGTATTCTGTTTTCCACTAATGATTTTCTCCAACTTGTTATCAATTTATCATTAACGACCTTGAAACGTCTTACTACCTCAACACTTTACAAGTAATTGTTATTAATATTTACAGAAAGTGTTATAGCCTAATAATATTATAATCATCTCGCCACACAACTTCACCTATTGAATTGACAAATTCATTATAATCTTTATCAGAAACTGCAACCTTCGCCTGTGATGTTGGTAAATCAGTAAAAAATGCTGTTGTCATTGCGTTACGAGTTTTATCATTTGCTCTACAATTTAAAATTATTCTATTTCCAGGATAATTATGCTGATTTAATGAGAATAAAATCCATTGAGTAGTAAAAAGTACTTTTCTTTTAGTATTAATATCTGCTTGAAGATCAGTAATATGGTATTCAATCGTGATTCTCTTATTATAATCTGTAACCCTATCAATAATTCCAATATTAGACTGCGTCTTCAGGTCAGCATTCAAAAAAGATTCCCAGTATCTATTATTCTCACTCCTTTCCAATGCCGCCAACATTTCAGGATCATCGCGGACGTATCTGATACTTGTTTTAGCGGTGTTATTATTCTCCGACTGTTTTACTGGGGGTGGAATATCAGTAGATGGAATTGTAACCGGTGGTGGTTGATCGTTTTTAGCTACTGGACTTTCAACCTTAATCCCCGGCATTCCTGGTATATCTCCATTTTCTTTAACATCATATTTAGTCGAAATGTTATTGTTTGGAGATGTCGTCATAGTAGGGGCATAATTATTTTCATTGTTACTGATAGAATCAGTCACTGGAGCAGTAACCACTGTTGTTTTGGAACTATTATCACTGTTTCTTGAAGTAGAAGGCTTGCTTTTATTTCCTTTTGCTACAAAAAGGAATAAAATTGCTATAAAGATTAAAATAATAACCACCAGCAATGTTTTTATCAAGTCATGTCGTGGCGCTGATACTGATGAAGGAATATATTGAGAAGGTTCAATCTTTTCTGGTGAAAACTCGCGTTTTTTTATTAATGTCGCGACATTTCTATAATTATCAACCACTTGCATAGCATTAATTAATTGTGCGCATGAAGGATGACGATGTCCTGGTTTCTTAGCAAGTCCTTTAGTAACAGCTTCCGCACTATTACTCGCGATAGAGGGGGTAATAGTGCGAGGATCTGCTGGCGGCTCGTTAATATGCTTGGTGATTACTGCCCATGGTTGTACCGTAGAAGAATGGAATGGTGTAGTGCCGGTGAGCATCTCATAGGCAACAATTGCCAGCGAATACTGATCAGAATGTCTGCTGACATCTTCTCCCCTGCTCTGTTCGGGTGACATGTATTCCGGGGTGCCAACCATTCCAGTAGTCATGCGGGTTCCTTCAAGTGACCGCGCGATGCCGAAGTCGGTCAGACTTGGTACACCCTGACGGTCGATAAGGATATTTTCCGGCTTGATATCACGATGAACTATACCTTGTTCATGAGCAAAATCCAGTGCTGCCGCAATTTTCTCGAGTATGCGACACGTTTCCGCGACGGAAAGCTTGCCATGCTGCGTCATGTAAGACTTCAAATCTTGCCCGTCAATGTATTGCATAACATAGTAATGCATATTATCTTCAACGCCTACATTATATATTGACACGATATTTTGATGCTGCAATTGTGATGTATTCCTAATTTCACTATTAAAACGCGCCAGAAACTGGGTGTTATGAACAAACTCCGGCGGCAATATCTTGATGGCTACCACACTGTTAGACTGAGTATCAATGGCGCGATACACCACGCCCATACCGCCACGGCCAATCTCGGTTTCCAATTTGTAACGATTATTTAATATTCTGTTTTCCATTTATAATGATATCCTTTTATTTTCACAGTTAACTTATAATTTCCACAACAGCCAGTATGACTATGGTCCAGGTGAGACGCAACGGAACCCGATGATGTTACCGCCGCCGTACGGATAGTAGTTATAACGATAGGCGCCGCGAAAGTCGCTGCCACCGTAGTTTCCCCACGAACCTCCCCGTAGCACACGGGAACCGCCCCACAGCACGAGGCAGCCTCCTGTTACCGGGTCTGGGTTCTTCGTCGGTGCATTCTTATAATAATCAGCACCATACCAATCCGCACACCACTCCCACACATTGCCTGTCATATCCATAACACCATACGGGCTGGCACCAGTTGAAAAACTGCCAACCGGTGCTGTCTTACCAGCATCACCCCATTTCACTTTCGAGCATTGTAACTTGCTATTATCCCACTCATTTCCCCACGGGTAAATACGTCCATCGGTTCCACGTGCCGCTTTCTCCCACTGCGCCTCGGTGGGCAAAGCTACACCTGCCCAGTCCGCGTATGCCTTTGCGTCATTCCAGTTCACATTTACTATCGGGTGATTATTTTGCCAACCCCAATCAGGCGCATTCGGCATTTTCCTGCCTGTTGCCGTACAAAATTTACGATACTGCGCCACTGTCACCTCGGTTTTATATATATAATAAGCATCCAGATTGACTTCACGTTGTGGCATTTCAGCTTTCAAAGCATTTTTATCGGTTTTAGCACTGCCCATCAGGAACTCACCCATGGGAATAAGTATCATCTCTGCACCATCGTTAGGGTTAGTCTTTAATTTTACGGAAGAGATAACAGTCATCTTTACCGTAGCATTATTATGTTTCATTGTCTCAATAAACTTAACACAAGTCGAGTGACGTTCTCCGATAACCTTGGCAAGGCCAATCATGACAACACCAGCAGCATTACCATCTAAATCAGGTACGATAATACGCGGGTCTGCCGGCGGTTCGTTAATATGTTTGTTAATAATTGCCCATGGCTGTCCTGTTGACGAACGAAATGGGGTGGTGCCGGTGAGCATTTCATAAGCGACAATGGCAAGAGAATACTGGTCAGAACGTCCACAAACATCCTCGCCTTTCGCCTGTTCTGGCGACATATATTCCGGCGTGCCAACCATTCCTGTGGTCATGCGGGTGCCTTCAAGAG
>Ga0194052_1000483_pt1 | contig 25770 bp, 25 predicted proteins | sample SepL226m_MetaG_FD_160117 | JGI IMG/M metagenome (GOLD analysis project Ga0194052, IMG submission 160117) | Anoxic zone freshwater microbial communities from boreal shield lake in IISD Experimental Lakes Area, Ontario, Canada - Sep2016-L227-6m | ecosystem: Environmental > Aquatic > Freshwater >...
GACCTGGGCGGGTAGCGGGGGGGGGGACACTTTGATCCATGGAGGTTCCCATAGCCGGCATCGTGGGGCCCATTGGCGATCCGGATGCCATTTGTCCCATGGATGGGCTTGGATTTGCAGCTGCCGGAGCTTCCTGCGTCGGCTTGGAAACCATATAGACATTGATGGATTTCTTGTCTTTGCAGCTTGAAAAAATCAGGCACAGCGGAACCAGAGCGTACGATACAAAGGTCGGGTAAAGTTTCATAGGTGATTTGTCATGTAAACGAGGGAATAGGGGGGAGTCCAGATTCTTCCATCGCTATTCTGGTTGGTTGTTGTGCAAATAAATATGCCCTCGCCGATTTTTATAAAAAAGGAAAAATATTTCTTTTTCTTGTTGATATCTACTTAACACCTTTATTGATAGTTAGATAAGTGGTTCAAGCATGAGTTTTTGTAGCAATATACAAGCAGTAAAAGAAAACCAGCAAGTAGCACCCTCGTTTCGCTTCTGCTATCAACGGCAGCAACCTTCCACTACCAGTTCGGAAAAAACCATTCATCGCATTCCAACCCAACAAGAAAAAACAGACCATCTCATGAACATACGATCGTTTCTCAAACCGAGTCTATTTTTTCGCCGATGCTTCGATGGCAGGCGAGCCAAACTTCTCTGGATCACCGGTGCTTGTGTCGTTGTGGCTGTAGGACTGATTTCCTGCGAAACTCTGCCTCAGGCCATTATGGCCCCTCCAAACGTTCCGGGGGCTACTTTTGTCGGCTCCAAGGCCTGTGCCGATTGCCATGATGTGATCGCCCGTGATTTCAAGACTGCAGACCACGCCCGCTTGCAGGCCCGCGGCAAAAACGCAGAAAATGCCGGATGCGAATCCTGCCATGGTCCCGGCAGCCTGCATGTCAGTTCCGGCGGCAATATCAGACTGATCGTCAATCCACGCAAGGATCCTGAAACCTGCTTCCAGTGTCACCTGGAAATCCGATCCAAGTTCAGCCTTCCCTATCGACATGGGGTGATGGAAGGCAGGATGAGTTGCAGCGATTGCCACAATCCTCACAAGGGATCCATCATGAAAGGGGGCGGGGCCACCAACCTGATGGGCAAGAACGAAGTCTGTTTCCAGTGCCACTCTGCGCAGAAGGGACCATTTGTCTTCCAGCATGAGGCACTACGCGAGGGTTGCACCACCTGTCACGACCCCCACGGTTCCGTCAATCAGAAGCTTTTGGTTGCCCGCAATCAGATGCTCTGCCTCAAGTGCCACTTCCAGCAGCAGCAGAATGTCCCCGGCCAAACCTATGTGCCGGGACAGATGAGAATTGGAACAGACAACCATGCGGGCAATGTGGCGCAGGGCACCTGCTGGTCAGGTGGCTGCCATGAGGCTGTCCACGGCTCCCAAGTGAATTCGCACCTTAGGTACTAAATAAGCAATCCCAACATAATCAATCCGGAATGAAAACCACCTTCAGCACCATCCCAAACAGCTGCCTCCGATTCGTCACTCTAGCACTCTGCACGGGGGGCTTGAGTGCCACCTCCCTGTTTGCCGGTACTACCACAAATCAACCGACGGCGACGCCGGAAGATCCAGCCTTCAACAATTGGATTAATTCCTCTGTCGGCGGACTGATCATCAAGGGCAATCAGGCCCAGTTTCAACAGGCCAAGCCAACCTTTGGACCGGTTTACGGTGGGATTGACGACATGCATTACGAGCAGGCACTTGGCAACAAGACGACCTTAAAGATCGACGGTCATGCCATTTTCGGAGACAATGATTACAAGGTTATATTGGATCTGACCAAGGAGGATCTCGGCTTCATCCGAGCCGGATTCACCCAGTTCAATACCTACTACAACGGCAACGGCGGTTATCTCCCCCCCAGCTTCAATATGCCCAACAGCTGGCCCAACGGCCAGTTCACCGCCGGCCCCGAGTATACTCTGACCCGTGGCAGTCTCTGGGCTGAACTTGGATTACGCACGGCCAAACTACCCGATCTTACCCTGCGGTACGAGCACGCATGGAGGAAAGGTCAGGAGGACTCGACCGAATGGGGCGGGGCGGCGACAGGAGGTGTTTTCACGGGGCAAAACCCCCTGCCGGCTCCCTACGGAAGCACTTCAAACAACTCGGCCACCCGTAAAATTCTCCCCTCCTTCCGGAACATCAACGAAACCCGGGACATTTTCACGCTTACTGGCAAGCAGACCATCGGCAAGCCGGATGCCATCGGCGTTACCGATCTGAACCTGAACCTCTGCTACGAACTCGACAGGATGAACGACTCGCTCAACTGGCAGAATACACCCGGCGCAGCCCCGACTGCGTTGGTGAATAACAAAAACAATGTTCCAATGAGCGCCAATGCGTACAACATGACCCAGACGGACAAGCAAATCCTCAACAATTATAACGGCAACATCTCCAGCGTGACGCGTTTCGGAGAGAAGCTCTGGCTGACCATGGGGTATGCCTACTCAGCTCTCAGCAGTGATATTGACGGGGGAACCCGTGTGGCAGGTCCCATTTACGGCTCCGCCTACTCACCCTACTACAACAATCTCCAGTACGCCAACAAGTCGGGTTCCTATATCAATCTTGGAGGAGGATCTCAGGTTGGGAACAGCGTCGGCTCCATCAACATTATGTGGATGCCGATTGACGGTCTGACGATCACGCCCTCAGGACGGTTCTCGATCACCGACACGGCAAACAACAGCAACTATCTTCCTGAGATCAATCAGGTCACTACGAACACAGTCACGAAGATCGCCGCAGTCACGAAAAAAGTCGGCGGAAAAACCGTCACTGTTACGCCCGCTCAGTCGATCACCAATCCGGTCGCCTTGGTCACTCGCGCCGGAACAGCAGCAGCTCCCACCTCCATCCTGAGCACGGTCTATCTCAACGAATTCACCGAAGATGTCGAAGTTCGCTACACGAAGGTCAAGAACTGGGTCTTCTACGCGGATGCCAACTGGGACGAGCAGTATGAGTCGACGATGGATTCCTCCTCGGGAGGTGCTTCCGCAACCGTCTTGAACTTCAATGCCGTCAACGGAACTCTGGTTCAAAAGTACGCGGTGGGGGCAAACTGGTATCCCCTCTCTAATCTGAACGGATCCATCCAATACTATCGGCAGCTTCAGGGGATCAACCAGAATATCCGATCGGATGATCCCACGCGTGCCAATCAGCGGTTGCTCCAGCAGAACTGGTGCACGGATGACGGGAATGTCCGCCTGACATGGAACCCCTTCTCAACAGTCTCGCTGGTGAGCCGCTATGATGTCCAACGGACGATCATCAATTCTTCGTGGGCCGCCGATCCCAACCAGAATCCGGTGTATCCGTATGGGAACAGCAGTGTGATGAAGAACCAATCGATTACCGAGAGTCTGACATGGTCCCCACTGGATCGACTCTTCCTCCAGGGAAGCCTTGCCTATGTCCTCAACCAGATTGACTCGCCCGCAGTCAGTCAGACCGCAGCACTGCAAAGTGCCAATAACAACTACTGGACCGCGAGTGCCGGAATGGGATACGCCTTTGATAAGAAGACTCAGGTCCGGGCTGATGTCACTTACTATACGGCAAACAACTACCAGAATAATTCCCAGTATGGCGTTCCCTATAATGCCGGAGGAACACAGTACACATTTTCTGCAAGCCTTGTGCGGCAGATCACACGAAATGTCAGCATGAATGTGAAATACTACTTTGACACCTACAGTGACTCGTTGTCGGGAGGTAACAACAATTACACCGCCCAGATGATCTCGACCGGATTGAATATGCAGTTTTGACCAATTGATGAAATTATTTTACTTTTCTCTTAAATAACCTCTAACTTTCAATCGATTAGTCATTAACCAAACCCCACAACCATCATGAAAACTAAAACCGCCTCATTCATCGCTGCCGCCGCTCTGCTCGGCACCGTTCAACTTTCACTGGCCGATGACGCCGCCGCCAACTGGGGCAAATACTGTGCCTCCTGCCATGCCAAGGATGGCAGCGGAAAGACCATGATGGGCCAGAAGAGCGGTGTTGGTGACTACACCACAGCAGCAGCTCAGTCCAAGTTCACCGATGCCGAGGCAATTCAGGCGATCACCGCCGGAAAGGGCAAGATGAAATCCTTCAGCGACAGGCTGACCCCCGAAGAAATCAAGGCTCTCGTAGCCTATGTCCGCGGACTGAAGAAGTAATCAGGATCACCCAATGCAGGACTTCGTTGTCCTGATGGAGTCTCTGACTAGTGAGCGATCATCATAGTGTAGGTTGGATAAGCATCCGTCGGCTGGTTCGTAACTGGATCAGCTTGGCGGGTGCGGTGCTCGTCGTTTCGAGCATCTTCGCCTTCCTGCTCCTTCTGGCGCTCGATGTTCTCTCTCAGCACGGGAATCCCTACATGGGGATCGTGGCCTATGTGGTCACCCCTGGTTTCCTCTTCCTTGGGATCGCCCTCGTCATCCTAGGTGCATGGCTCCAATACAGGCAGGAGAGGAGAGTTTCGCCGGGAGCGCCCCCGATCACCTGGAGCATCGACCTCAAGCGCCCTCGCGACCGGAAAATCCTCGGTTTTTTCTTCTCTGCCAGTGTTATTTTCCTGCTCCTGACGGCGATCGGTAGTTATCAGACATTCCAATACACCGAGTCGGTGCAATTCTGCGGTCAGGTCTGCCATGTCCCGATGCAGCCCGAGCATGTCTCCTATCTGCGCTCGCCCCATGCCCGTGTCGACTGCGTGGAGTGCCATGTGGGCAGCGGGGCCGCCGCCTATGTGAAGACAAAGATCAACGGCATGCGCCAACTCTACCACTTGGCCATGAACGACTTCCCAAGGCCCATTACGATGAATGCGACGACACTCCGTCCAGCCCGGGAGACCTGCGAGCATTGCCATTGGCCGCAAAAATTCAGCGGGGGACTCGACAAGACATTCCATCACTACCTGTCCGATGAGAAGAACACCCCGTTTTCCGTGCGGCTGCTACTCCAAGTGGGAGGGGGCGATCCGCGTCGACCGGAACAGGGGATCCATTGGCACACCGACGAGACGCATAAGGTGGAGTATTCTTACGCAGACGATCAGCAGCAGGTGATCCCGTGGGTACGCGTCACGGATGCCAAGGGAAAGATCACGGAGTTCAAGGATTCCGATTTCAAGGGTGACCTGAAAAAACTTTCTGTCCACACGATGGACTGCATCGATTGTCACAACCGCCCCTCGCACAACCTCCTTCCACCCAACGAGGCCGTCGACAGGGCGATGGCCGAAGGGCTCATCGACTCCTCGATTCCTTCTGTGAAAGCAAATGTGGTGGCGGCACTGACCGGCACCTATACGAATCGGGAGGAAGCGTTAAAAAAAGTCGAGGCGACCCTTCGTGCTAACTATCCGAATGAACCAAAAGTTGCGGCGGTGATTGCCGAAACCAAATCAATCTACAATGCGAATTTCTTCCCCGAGATGAAAGCCGACTGGCGTGCCTACCCGAATAATATCGGTCACAAAATCTGGAACGGCTGCTTCCGATGCCATGACGGCAAGCACAAGTCCAGCGATGGAAAAGCAATGAAGGCCACCGACTGCAATTCGTGTCATCTCATCCTGGCGCAGGGAGGCAACACCGATATGCTCAAACTCAACGCCAAGGGATATGACTTCGTCCACATCGATGCCCCCTACGCTGAGTTCTCGTGCAACGACTGCCATACCGGTGGCGCACAAAAACAGTAGAATCTTAAATCACAGCGGGCGGCAGTGATTCCGATACTCGGTCGGTGACATCCCTACGACGCGCTTGAAGACGCTGTTGAATTGCGCAATGGAGCCGAATCCCGAAGCAAAAACCACATCCGAGACCCGAAGATTCGGATCCAGTAGCAGGGTCTTTGCTTTCGTGAGCCGGAATCGAACGAGGTATTCTGTCAGAGTCACCCCCGTTGCCTCCTTAAAAATCTTGCAGAAATAGAAGCGGCTGACACGGATGTGCCGAAACACCTCATCCGGCGAAACGGATCCATCGGATGAGGACTCGATGAAGTTCTTGGCATCTGTCACCGCTTCGTGCTCAAAAGGTAAAGAGGCCATCGATGATCTGAGTGCATCATCGGGTAAATGTCGGGCAAAATAGTTCAGCAATTGAACCGCCGCCTGCAGTTTCTCTTCGGGGACAACCGGAGTTTCGAAATAGACCTTCCGCGCCCGATCCAACCATTGTACCCCCTTCTCCTTCGAGAAGATCTGGGATACTTTTTCAAAATCGCGTTCTGTAGGTTGGCGCAGGAATACCTGACCACTCACCAGTGTTCCCAGATGCTTTTTTCCGTTCATCACAGGAACCGCAAATGCATTGAGCCCAACAAAGCAATGTTTGTGATGCACTTCCAATGCAGCGTTCGCTTTTTTAAGGAGGGAGCGTTGGGATTTCAGGCATTCCCGACAGCCAATCTGGGAACTTCTCACAATGAAGCAAAGCGGGTTGGCCCCGTTGTCAAAAACAATGCACGATTTCAGTTCCTCTGGTGGAACAAGTTTAAGAAAAGGCAGCCCTGTGGCCTTGCGAAACGCATCCGCATACTCCTGAAGCTCGGGAAGATCCACAAGCTTATCAAACTGAATTGTTGGTGCCCACGATTTCTCCGGTGTATCGACCGCCTTCACCGAAAAAACATTCTTTGCAGGGACTACTTCACGAAATACATCCCGCGATTTTTGTGTAGGGGATTTCATCCAATAAATACTAAATCAGCTTGTCCTCCCAGAGAAGAGGATAACTCTATACATGAAGATTTTTGTCCTGAGAAGATCTAGGTTTTTGAGATTCGTTCCGGGGTGATCAAGCTGAACATCCGGGCATCGCTTACAACTTCAATCACTAGCCGGATCATTTTTGCTGCATCGGCTGATGCAGCCCACGCTTTTGAATTCCTGCGTCATCCTCCGAAAAAAAACAGACCTCTCATTTCATCTCCAGATGCTCGATCGGTTCCGGGGAAATAGTGGTCACGCCCGTGAAAGGAAAATCAAGGTTGATAATGGTAAAGAAGGTCATGCTGATCACACCAGTCAGGAGTATCGTCATGACTGCCTGAGCCTTGAAATTACGGGCTTCAAAAAGGAAAGAGAATCCGACCGTCGCCACGGCTCCCAGCAGCAAGACGCACCAGAGCACAGGAAGCAGTCCCGAACTGGAGTCATCGATCCGCGAGGCACGGAGGCCGGTCATTGCCGAGAGCATGTGGATCGACTCCTGGAGAAACGGCTCCACGGCCGGATCCGTCACCCTGTAATTCATGTAGGCGTAGCCGATCTTCTTGAGCAATTCGGAAGTCTTTGGATTCGACTCTCCTCGTTCCATTGTCTGCCACTCTCCCTTGATCAGGGAATCCCTATACTCGAGGAGGAGATGCTGCAAATTTCCCCTCACCGGCTCAGGAAACGCATTGGTTGTGAAATAGATGTTTCCCAGAAACCTCGCCTCCTGAACAAGGTTGGACTGGGTGGTGGAAAACGCCTGCCAGGTGGTGGAGACGATAAAGGCCAGAAAAATTCCGTAAACCGTCCCCAAAGTGCTGAAAAACGGCCCCGTGACATCGTGATTCTGATTCAGATAATGCGAGGGGATGATCCGCCGCGCGATCCAGAGACCAGTCAATGAGAGCAGTACCGGCAGCACAACGCAAAACAGGAAAAGCTGCCATCCTGAGAGGCTGTAGGAGATAGTCTGTTCGAGGCACATCGGTGCGGCAACAAGGCGAGGCATGGCATGATCCTTTGACAACCTGTTGAAAAAGACAAGTTCCTTGAAAACCGCCATCTTAACTCACAACCTCTTCCTCCAGGAACCGCTGATTAAATCCCATGATGGCCGCTGTAGAGTATTTGGGTGTTTTCCAAGGCGTGAAGCGCAGAGGCAATACCCCTGCGGTCTTGCCTGCGGCCCATTCTTCCCGCAACGGCCTCAATGTGATTTAATCAGCGGTTCCTTTACTCTTTGACGCCTGAAGGATCTTACACTGAAATGGAGGGGTGGCTCACTTTCGTTTACCCTTCCTTGCCATCACTCTGATGATCTCGTGGCTTTCCACGCTGTTTACTGGCTGCACGGGCACCAAGTATGAATCCCCGGATTACAGCGTCATTTCGTCGGAGGGGGCGTTTGAAATCCGGGACTATCCTCAACTGACCCTTGTCACAACTCCGATGCAGCGGCGAGGGGAGGATGGCGCTTTCATGAAACTCTTCCGATTCATTCAGGGCCGCAACGAGAGTTCTGAAAAGATTGCAATGACCACACCTGTGCTCATGACAGGGAGCCGCTCCGGCACGATGAGTTTCATCCTGCCAAAAAAGGTTGCGGAATACGGCGCACCTATCCCTTCCAATCCGGATCTAAAGCTCACTGTCACTCCTCCCTCCCGCTATGCATGTTACCGATTCAGCGGATCGGATAACCCGGAAGCTAGTGAGGCAGCCGCCAAGAAACTGCTTACATGGATCAGTTCCCAGAAGATCCCGACAAACGGTACACCTCTCTTCGCTTACTATAATCCCCCATGGACTCCGGGCTTCATGCGACGCAATGAGGTGCTCGTAAAACTTGCTCCCGATGAGTCCGCTCATCCATAAATCTGATGGAACATGTCCCAAACGATGGATCTCTGGCTGGCCCCACATGATTTTCGGGTGCGATCCATCAATCGGATTTCCCATGGATTTGCTTCCACTCCATTCGGCGAGTGCGTGGCCATCGCGACACCAACCCACCTGCTCGCCTTACACTTCAGTGAGGATCATCGTCAGACGCTCGCCTACCTTCAATCGGTCTGGTCTAGGGCAAGCTTTCATCACTCAGATGCCGTCACCAAAATCATTCAGCTTGCACTGACGCATCCCGGAAAGATTCCCGTTCTCGCCATTGGCACCCCTTTTCAACTGACTGTCTGGGAATTTCTCCGGTCGATTCCATCAGGTTCCACGCTGACTTATGGAGCAGTCGCCAAAGCAATCGGTCGTCCAAGTGCTGCGCGGGCTGTCGGTCAGGCCGTCGGAAAAAACGATCTCTCGCTTGTGATTCCATGTCATCGCGTCGTCTCGGAAGGGAAGTTAACCGGCTTTCGCTGGGGTCTGGAACGCAAGAGGCAACTCCTTGCCAGTGAGCTTATAAACCGGAATCTGCTCGCATGAATTCTCCCATACCGCAGGCCGTGATTACTCTGGTTTTGGAAGCGGAAGCTTCAGTGAGGAGTCTCTGAAATAGGAGGTGGGGGATTTGCGTCCGTAGGGTTCTCCAAGTGCGAGATAGAGATCAATTCGGTTATTCAACCTCAAGAGTTGAGTGCTCACCAAGAGGCTCTCCTGCCCGAGCATGCTGCGCTGTGCCTGAAGGAAGGAAACGATGTCTATCTGCCCGGCCTTGTAACGCACCTCAGCAATACGGTAGGCGGAGCGTAACTCCTCAAGTGCTTTCCTCTGCAACTGCTCACGAGTGAAGAGTGACTGTTCGTTGGAAAGGGCGTTCTCAACTTCACGAAATGCAATGAGTACCTGCTGTGCATAGGCAGCCGCTGCTGCATCACGATCGGCTTTTGTCAGCCGGATGTTCCACGAGATGCGTCCGCCATCGAGGATAGGCTGCGTCAGATTTGCGGCGAGCGTGTAGAGAAAACTTTGGTCGTTGGTGAGATTTTGGAGGAGAATCGATGGAGTCCCCGCGCTTGAGGTTAGTGCCAGACGAGGAAGCCGATCCGCCTTGGCGGAAAAGACCCTGTTCACCGAAGCAAAAAGATTCCAATCCGAGGCTCGCAGATCGGGACGGCGCAGTAAAAGCTCCGAAGGAATACCTGCTGGCACCGAAACCGCCAAATGCGGCATTTGAAAGTTTCCGGTTTCCAATTCCGCCGATGGATACCGCCCCAGAATGGTCTCCAAGGATCGTTTGGCCTGATTGAAATTTTCACGACGCTGCACAAGATTGCCTTCGGCTGCTGTAGCATCAGAACTGCTCAGACTCACATCAAATGCGGAAACCGCTCCGTTGTCATAACGGGTTTTTGCGAGTTCATAGGTTTTGCGCAGACTGGCTAGGGTCTCTTCGGCAATATGGATTTGCTCACCACTTTCCAGCACAGAGAACCATGCCTTGGCTGCCTCTCCTGCAAGGGAAAGACGAGCACCCTCATAGGCAAAGATGGCCGCGGCCTCATTGGCTTTGGCGGATTGGGAAAGCCCCCTCAACCGTCCCCACACGTCGATCTCCCAACTCAGCCGCAGATTAAGCGAGTAGTTCCAATTCCGCGGATCAATCTGATATCCCAAATCTTTTCCGTTATAAAGTGGGGTGTCACTCACGGCTGCCGCTCCTACCCCTCCCATCTGGGGGTAGAGATCGGCGGAAGTAACATGGGATTGTGCAATGGCTGCCTGAAGACGCGCAGAAGCGGCTTTCAGATTAAAATTATCTGAAATGACACTCCCCACGATGGAGTCGAGTTTAGGATCGTGGAAAGATGAGAGCCAACCGGCAGGCGTGATGGGGGATCGCAATGAGGAGGCCTTCCAGTGAGAGGGAAGAGGAACCGGAGCACTCGGCGGGGACTTTTTGGGAGTTGCACACCCTGCTAGTCCAATCATCAAAGCGCAGGCTAGTAAGGGCTTAAATGGGGAATGAACAGCTCTCATTAAAATTACTCTGAACTAAGAGCCACCACCGGATCGAGCTGGGAAGCCTTTCGGGCGGGCCAATAACCGAAAAGCACACCGGTAACAAAAGCCGCCCCGAAGGATAAGATGACGGGTGGCAGGGTCAATACGGCCTTGGTATCACCGACCACAAGCACACTGGAAATCAGGGCACCTAAGATCACACCGATCACTCCACCCATGAGGCATACCAAGATTGCCTCGGTCAGGAACTGAAGCTGTATGTCCCGGCTTCTGGCTCCACAGGCCATGCGGACACCGATTTCACGGGTTCTCTCCACGACATTCACAAGCATTATATTCATAACGCCAATGCCTCCCACAATCAGAGCCACGGAAGCAACCGATCCCAGAAGAAAGCGAAAAGTGTCCTGAGCGTGACGCTGGGCCTCGATCATGGCCGCCTGATTAAAGATGCGAAAATCCTCACGATCCCGAAGCCTGTTCAGACGGGTCCTAATCTCGTCCTGTACAAGATCGACATTTTTAAACTCATCAACCTGCACTCCGATTTGGGAAAGTCTGGGACTACGGAAAATCCGCGCCTCTCCCGTTGCAATGGGAATGTAAGCCACATCATCCTCACGATCCCTTCCGTCCCCATGACCGCCTCGCACCGTCACGACACCCACCACCATGAACGGGGCATTGTTAAGCAGAATATATTTTCCGAGGGGATTTTCCCCTTTCTGAAACAGCTCCAGATAAGACTTCATCCCCAGCACAGTCACCGGTGAGCAGGTATCATTATCCTTCTGATCAAAGAAGCTACCCATCACGATAATCCGATTCTCAGCATCGGCATAATTAGGAGTTACCGCCGCAACGCTGCACGAGTAAGCCTTGTCACGGTAGCGAAGAATCTGCGTTGACCAGACTCGCGGAACAATTTGTCGGACATGATTGATGTTATTGATGGCTGCGACATCAAGAAGGGTGAGCACGCCCCCCTGTAGCGATGTCTTGGCTCCAGGTTCGATACGCAACATATTGGTCCCCATCCTGCTCATGGACTGCATCATGCTCTGTTGCGAGCCCTCGCCGATTGCCAGCATGGCCACCACCGAGGAAACGCCGATGATGACTCCTAGCATTGTGAGAAAAGTGCGGAAAAGATTTGCGCGCAGGGCGTGTGTGGCCATGCGCACTGCCTCCATCACTCCCGCAAAAAGAACAATCCTCTTCCTGAGCGCGGGTTCCGGAAGCCCCAGAGATGGATGAATCCCCATCACCGCTTCCTCCACCCTGTCATCCGGCAGCTGAATGATCGGCTGTACCCGTGGAGGCTGTCTCTCATCGGAAATGATATTTCCGTCTACGATGCGGATCACTCGGTCTGCCTCGGCAGCCACTCCGGGATCGTGCGTGATGAGGATCACGGTATGTCCATTTTGGTGAAGTTCATGGATCTTGACCATCAGTTCCTTGCCCCGGGAGGTATCAAGCGCACCCGTTGGTTCATCGGCAAGAATGATGCTGCCACCATTCATCAACGCCCGGGAGACGGCCACGCGTTGCTGTTCTCCACCGGAAAGCTGGGTGGGACGATTGGCCGTGCGATGCCCAAGGCCGAGACTCTGGAGGAGCATCAGAGCGCGTTCCTTGCGTTTCTCGGCAGGCATGCCGATGTAAAAACCCGGCAATTCCACATTTTCCAAGGCTGTCTGGGTTGTCAGAAGATTGTAACGCTGGAATATGAATCCAAAGACCTTTCCTCGCGCTTCGGCCCGTTGATCTGCTGAGAGGCTTGAAACATTCCGTCCCTGAAGTTCAAAACTCCCGTCTGTCGCCGTGTCCATCAAACCAAGAATATTCATCAGGGTGGTTTTTCCAGAACCGGACGGGCCGATGATCGCCACAAATTCGCCGGCCTCTATTTTCAGCGAGACTCCATGAAGAACTTCGATCTCCGCATCACCCACCGGGTAACGCTTGATGATGTTCTTAAGCAGGACTGCCGGAGGAATGGGTTTATCCATGCGTTCGCAGCATCCAGTGTCCTGAATGTCCGTCATCTTGTTAGCGGATCATGACGCGAGGACGGGAACTTGGCCCCAGATCCGTTGGACCAGTGACGACATCATCCTCATCCGTAAGCCCAGAGATCACCTCCACGGAGACCCGGTTGCTCATTCCAAGCACTACTTCGACTTCTACAGGTCTTTCGTCCCTCAACACAAAGACTTTGTTCAAACGCGGTTTTTTACCCTTCGCGTTTACCGTCTTCCCCAATTCGGGAGGGTGCTGGCGTCTGGCGTAGTCGAGGGCTGCAATAGGCATGATGAGCACATTGGTTTTGGAGATCATTGGGAAAAAAACCTGGGCGGTCATCTCGGGCATGAGCTTGAGATTCTCATTGGTCACATCAAAAAGAGTGTTGTAAAAAATCGGCGGGTTTGTTGTGGCCGGGGTAGGTTCCACACCTCTCACCGTGCTTTCATGCCGGGTATCAGGATCTCCCAACGTCGTGAAATAGACGGACATCCCCGGATGGATGCGCTGGATGTCGGCTTCCGACACCTGCGCCTCGACTGTCATGGTGTGAAGATTGGCTAGTCGGAAAAGTATCGGGGCCGTCTGACTGGCATTCAGCGTCTGGCCTTCCCTCGCCTGAACCTGCACGACCGTGCCGTCCATGGGAGAGTAGATCTTGGTGTATCCCAGATTTGCCCTTGAGGCCTTGATGCTATTTTTGGCTTTGTCGATATCCGCCTTGAGAGCCTCGATGGAGGATTTTGCACGCGAAAACTCCGCCTCGGAACGGTTCAACTCATCAATACTCACAGCATCGCTCTTAAGGAGATTCTGGTTTCGTTTGAGCCGTAGATCGGCAAGTTTGAGCGCCGCGTCAGAGGCTCCCATCTGGGCTTCCAAATTATCGAGGGTTGCTTCGTCTTCTGCAACCCTCGCTTCAAACACCGTCGGATCGATTAGTGCCAACAAATCCCCCTTATGCACATTCTGCCCAAGTTTCACACACAGCTTTTGAAGCACGCCGGATACCTGCGCCCCAATATCGACATACTCGCTTGCTCCCAATGACCCGCTCGCAGTCACGGCATCCTCAAGCGTGCCCCGGGTAACCTCACTCGTGATGTAACTGACCGGTTGGGCAAGAGTCTGCCACTTCCAGAACGCGAAGATTCCCACTAAAATCAAGAACCAAGGAAGCCAACGAAGAATAACTGCACGAGGGGAAGTCATAAAAATATATCTTTAATTCTTTTCACGCCATCATCATTTTGTGAATAATTTATAGCCAGTAGGAAATACCCTCAACGAAAGACTTATACCATGTTCATTTACGGAAAAACTGCTGCCAACGCCATTGCCGTGATGAGCTATCTCGCAACGGATCCCAAACGACGAGCCGGCTCAGGTGAAATTGCGGAATCTCGCGGCATCTCGCGCGCGCTGACTGCCAAGCTGCTCACCCAGCTAGCATCGGCAGGAATGGTCAATGGTCAACCAGGACCCGGAGGCGGCTACACGCTCGCCAAATCTCCCGATGCAATTTGCCTTCTCGATATCGTCTCCCTGTTTGAGCAAACCTCCACCAATACCAATTGCCCTTACGGCGAGGGATGGTGCGGCGTGGGCGAGCCATGTCCCCTGCATGATAAAATCTTCGGGATGATTGCATCGAACAAGCAATTCATCGAAAAGACGACCCTGGCAGTCTTCAGCTCCAATCCTCCAAAAGGATAGAATTAGCCACAGGCGGCCAGCAGTCGCACAAGATCCCCGGGAAGAGCGGATTCCCAGTGGTGATGGATTTCCCCAATTGTAAGCCCTAACACACATGAATGAAGCGCGTGCCGGGGCAGCCAGAGCTGCTGCTCCAACCCAGATGTCCAACCTGTGTTGATGAACTCAAGATAACATTCCTGCGAAGGTCCGTAGATTTTATCACCGACAACCGGAATTCCGGAATGGGCCAGATGAACGCGAATCTGATGGGTGCGGCCCGTCCGGGGCCAGCAACGGACTAGTGCAAGCGGGCCATATCTTGGATGCGTGAATACTTGCTCCAACCTGAAATCGGTCTTGGCTACTGCCCCCATTGGATGAATGCAGCGTTTCAGCCAAATCCTCGAATGCTGCACTTCTCCTAAACGCAAAATGGGCGCATCGACACTCCACTCCTCCCTGTGGGGCCACCCTGCAACGATGGCAAGATATTCCTTCTTTATTTGACTCCGTTCCATTGCCATGGCGCAGATCCTGGCCGCTTCGAGATGTTTGGCAACAAGGACAATCCCGCTTGTCTCTCGATCGAGACGGTTGATGAGGGAAACCTGACCTCCACTTGCAATCTCATAGGCGAGAAGCTCTTTCAGACGATCCCAAAGGGTGATCGGGCCACCGGGTTTACTTGGATGAACCAGAAGGAAGGGGGGCTTCTCGACGGCAAGAACGTCGGGAGTTTCACCCAAAATTTTGAAGGGAGCTTGATCAAGCATTGGTAGCAGTGCATTTGTGAACACTGTGATCCGTCTCGTCAAAGCCTCCCGTTCTTACGGCTCCCCTCCGGTAACCGCTCTGGATAGCATCTCCCTCTCAATAAACGCGGGGGAGTTTGTTGCCATAACCGGCCCCAGCGGATCGGGAAAGAGCACCCTGCTCAACTTGCTTGGTGGTCTTGATCACCCCACTTCCGGTGAAGTAATAGTTGATGGGATTCATCTCGAATCTGCAGGGGATCACGAACTCACTCTCTACCGGCGCCTAAAGCTCGGCATCGTTTTCCAATTTTTCAATCTCCTTCCCTCGATGAGCGTGGTTGAAAATGTGGAAATGCCCCTCCTTCTCCGTGGGGATCCACATCATGGAATACGCGTTTCGGCACTGGAAATACTGGGTCTGGTTGGCATGACTCATCGCTCAGACCATTTTCCCCATCAGCTCAGCGGAGGTGAAATGCAGAGGGCAGCCATCGCCAGAGCCCTGGTTCATAGCCCTTCACTCCTGTTGGCCGACGAGCCAACGGGAAATCTGGACAGTGAAAATGCCTCCCAAGTTCTCGAAGTCATGGCAAAGATTGCTTCCCGCAGGACGACAACGGTCATTATGGTGACTCATAGCGATTCCGTGGCAGCTCTGGCTGACCGGCGCATCCGCATTACGGATGGGCATATCGTCTGAAAATCAAGATCATCGACAAGAGCACAGAATATTTCATGGAAAACCAGCGTACCCTCGCCTCCAGCGTCAGCCTCACCGGTAGCGCACTGCATAATGGCGGCAAAGTCACCCTCACCCTTCATCCGGCACCCATTGGGCATGGGTATAAATTCCGTCGTACCGACCTACCGGACGAACCGATCGTGGAAGCCCAGGTCGACCATGTGAAGACTGTCGAAAGGGCGACCACTCTTGTTCAGGGAAATGCCAAGATTCAGACCATCGAGCATGTCCTCTCTGCGCTGGCCGGACTCAACGTTGACAATGCGCTCATCGAGATGGATGCCAATGAACCACCGATCGGTGATGGAAGTGCGGCGCCTTTTGTCGCACTGATTCAGGAGGCGGGGATTGTCCCCCAGGAAGCCGCCAGATCCTTTTTGGAAATTGACGAACCGATTCACCTCGAAACTCCCACGGGTTCGATCATGTCGATTTTTCCCCATCAGGGGTTCCGGATCTCCTGCACTCAGGCTGGTTCGGATGGTCGTTTTACCCAGTATCTTTCTCTGGAAATCACCCCTGAGGTCTATGCCCGCGATATCGCCCCGGCACGCACCTTCGTCCATTATGAAGATGTCAAGGATCTCATGGACAAGGGGCTTATCAAGGGAGGCAGCCTAGAAAATGCCCTTGTGATCCGTGGTGATTCCGTTCTGAGCAAAGAACCCCTCCGATTCACAGACGAATTCGTCCGGCACAAAATCTTGGACATTATAGGTGATCTGACCCTTGCAGGTCGTCCGCTGCGTGGGCATATCGTGGCTGTCCGTCCGGGACACGGCCCCAATACCGAGCTCGCTCGCGCCATCGCAAAACGCTACCGGGATCTCGTGGCAATGGCTCCACGGCCCTTCACCTCCTCGGCACCTGTCATGAATATCAACGACATCATGAGCGTGCTGCCCCACCGTTATCCCTTCCTGATGGTGGATCGCATGGTGGAATTTGACGGCGACACCAAGGCTGTCGGGGTGAAAAGCGTCACCATCAACGAACCCTACTTTCAGGGACACTTTCCGGGACATCCGGTCATGCCCGGCGTCCTCCAGGTTGAGGCCATGGCACAGGTCGCCTCCATCATCATGATGAGAAAAACCGAAAATTCGGGAAAGATCGGCTATTTCATGAGTGCCGATGAGATTAAATTCCGCAAGCCCGTCTTCCCCGGTGATACCCTTTTTATTCATGTCGAAATGCTTAGTGCCAAGAGGCGCCTCGGCAAGGCCGCCTGTAAATGCCTCGTCAATGGCGAAGTCGTAAGCGAGGGCATTCTGCTCTTTGGAATCGTCGATAAATAATATGACGCCTGCTTCCATTCACCCCACAGCAGTCATTGATCCTAGTGCCGTTATCGGCTCTGGAACAACCATCGGTGCCTACAGCGTCATCGGGCCGGGTGTCACACTTGGTGAGGGATGCGTCGCGCACAACCATGTCTCCATTGCCGGCCATGCAAAGATCGGGAAAGGGAATGAATTCTATCCCTTCTGCTCCATTGGACAGCGATCACAGGATCTGAAATATAAGGAAGAACCAACTTATCTGGAAATCGGGGATCACAATTCATTCAGGGAATTTGTGACTGTAAACCGTGGTACGGCTCCGGGTTCCATAACTAGGATCGGAAACCATGGCACATTTCTTGCATACGCCCATGTTGCCCATGACTGCACGGTCGGAAACCATGTCATCTTCTCCAACAACGGCACCTTGGGAGGGCATGTTCTCGTAGGCGATCATGCCGTCATCGGGGGACTGAGCGGAGTACATCAGTTCTGCCGTATCGGAGAACATGCCATCATCGGGGGATGCACCAAGATCGTTCAGGATGTTCCTCCCTTCATGATCGCCGACGGCAATCCCGCCGAGATACGCGGGGTGAACATGGTGGGTTTGGAACGAAGGGGGTTTTCCAGTGATGCCATCAGGGAACTGCGCGAAGCTTACAAAATCATCTACCGTAGCAATAAGAATACTGCCCAGTCTCTGGAGCAACTCCGCGACCAATTTGCCAAGTCCGAAACCATTGGAACATTGATCAGCTTCATTACATCAAGCGACCGTGGAATCGTGAGGTAGAAGAAGCAATGTCGGATAATAGCCATTAAATACTCTTAGCAACTGGGATGCTATTGTAACGATTTTGTCACATAGACTCACTTGTTTTGAATAAGAGTTATTGATAATTCATTTGCCCATGATCCCCCACAGATTTGTTGCAGTACTCTTGCTGCTCGCCGCCTTTACCTCACTTAAGGGGGTAGAGACTGTCGTGAATGGCAACGCCACCTACAACACGAACAGCAACATTAGCGGATCGGTCTCCGGATGGTCGTCAGGGTGGGGAAGTGGAAATACCAACACAGGGTGGAACTATGTCGGACAAGTCAGCGACGCAAGCGGCGTTTATCTGGGCAACGGATGGGTTCTCACCGCAGCGCATGTGAACAGCCCAACCACTTTCACCCTCAATGGTAATGTTTATAACAATACGGGTATCTATTATTCGAATTTTACCAACAGTCTCACAGGAACAACAAATGCGGATCTGACACTTTTTAAAATATCCACCGTCTCCACCGCTGGAACAAATATTCCTCTCTCTTACAATCTGACGATCACGCCAAGTGACCCAGCGGTTTTCAGCACCGTTGTCATGATTGGACTGGGAGGTACAAATGGAGTAGGTTTAAAATCATGGGGAGCAAACTATGTTGCAGGGATCAACATATACCCCATTAATGTCAATGACCGTGCAAGCGTTGATTTTGTCTCACCCAACTCAGGAACAAACTACGGGGAGATTGTTCTGGGTGATTCGGGTGGCGGTGTTTTTATCAATGTGGGTGACGCGTCTCATCCGCAATGGGAACTTGCGGGAATCAATGAGGCGATCCTGCAAGGAGGAACCAACTATTACTCGGGTTTCGTTCAGCTGAGCTCCTATCAAAGCCAAATATCAGCAATAGTAAATTCCGTCCCAGAACCGGGCACGTGGGCACTTCTGGGTATTGGCCTTCTCTTTGTCGCCCTCCCCCTCTGGAGAGGGCGACAGAAGGTTTAGCCTACTACCAAAACATGGCCCTGATTCTTGCAGCAGCCTCCAGAGCTTTCTTGCGACTGTTGAAGGCGGAGATTCGGAAGTAGCCCTCACCGGCACGGCCAAATCCGCTGCCCGGAGTGACGACAATATTCACCTCGTTGAGCATCCGGTCAAAAATCCCCCAACTCGTCACTCCCGCGGGGCCCTTCACCCAGATGTAGGGGGCATTCACCCCGCCATAAACTTGTAATCCACAAGCAGCGACCGCTTCGCGGAGGATCTCCGCAGTGCGCATATATCCGGCAATCAAGCCTGAGACCTCTGCGCGACCCTGTTCGGTATAGAGGGCGGCGGCCCCCCGTTGGGTGACATAGCTCACACCGTTGAATTTCGTCGTGAAGCGGCGATGCCAGAGCGGATGCAATGGGCGGCTCTCCGCTTCCAGGGCAAGGGCCATCACACTCTTCGGCACCACGGTGAAGGCGCACCTAGTTCCGGTGAAACCACCGTTCTTTGAGAAGCTGCGGAACTCAATGGCGCATTCCCTCGCACCGGGGATTTCATAGATTGAGTGCGGGACAGCAGGATCACTGATGAATGCCTCGTAGGCTGCATCATAGAGCAGGATCGAACCGTGCTTTCTAGCGTACTCCACCCACGCTGTGAGTTGATCGCGGGAAGCTACGGCACCGGTAGGATTATTGGGGAAGCAAAGATAGATAATATCGACTCTCTCAGCAGGAATCTCCGGCACAAATCCATTCTCCGCCGTGCACTCGAGATAAGAAATTCCTTCATACGAGCCATCCTCATTGGCCTCTCCCGTGTGACCGGCCATGACATTCGTATCGACATAGACCGGATAGACCGGATCCATGACGGCGATCCGATTCCCTTTGCCAAAAATATCAAGGATGTTGCCTCCGTCACATTTTGAACCGTCCGAGATGAAGATCTCGTCATCGGCCACCTCCAGTCCACGATCCCGGTAATCATGATTCGCAATCGCCGAGCGGAGGAATTCGTATCCCTGCTCCGGCCCATAGCCGTGAAAGCCTTCTGGCGTACCCATCTCATCGACGGCTTCATGCATAGCCTTCCGCACCGCCAAAGGAAGTGGCTCTGTCACATCGCCGATCCCGCAGCGGATCAGGCGTGCGGCAGCCTCCGGATTGGACTCGGTAAAGACCCTCACACGCCGGGCAATCTCGGGGAAGAGATAGCCGGCTTTGAGTTTGAGATAGTGGGTGTTGAGCGTCGCCATAGAGCCGGAGAGTAGAACAAAAGCGCGCCACCAATGCCAAGTCTGGAGAATGGGAAGGAATCCGGCTTGTCTTTACTGGACAAAGGTCTATCGGTCAAAGGGTGCAGGGCCTCCATCACAAACGCAGCCATTGCCGGAAACGAGTTCTCTGAATTCATTCCTGCATCCAAAGTGATTTCAGCGAAATAACCAAAATTTCAACCAAAACCCCTCTCCGCGTTCGCGATTTTTTAGCCGCCGAATAACTGTTAGGCGTTCCTACAAAAACTTGGAACCAATTCACCTCCATACAACCAAATGAAAACATATATATACTCCATTATAGCAACCTCAGTCTTAGCATATTCTGCTCTTGCTGCGCCGAAACTTCAGGTTGATGCGACTATTGCAACAGGCAACAATCAAATACTTAGCAAGCCCACTCTGATCGTAGAGAATGGAAAAGAAGCGTCAGTAACTATCGGCAGCCAAGACTCAGAGCTAAAATACACTTTTACTGCAACCCTTATTACTGGAAAAAGAGTCGATATTCGGACGGTTATTACTCAATCGAGCGCAACCAAGACAAATACCCTCGGAACTCCTGAAATTATCACTCCCCTTGGTTCTGTTTCTTCTATAAAAACTGCAGATTTAGTGCTTACGACAAAAACCTCTCTCATGAATTGATTGCAACGCCCAAACCAAGTGCTGCAACCAACGCCCTTCGAACGTGGCTGAGCTTTTTTCGTTAACGTTAAAGCCCCTGTTCCGTTTCCAGCACCGGGGCTTTGGAATTTTATCGGAGATCTAGGAATTCTCTCTAAGGCGTGCGAGTGACGCTGTAGTTTTCCTACAGCGAACGAGCGGCAACGAACTCCTGCGCCAAAATTACCGGTCAACCCGCGCTCCGCCGCCTCCGGCAAGCTTCCTGACTTCCGCAAGGGAGGCCATCGAGGTATCGCCGGGAGTTGTCATTGCGAGTGCACCATGGGCTGCACCAAGGTTGACAGCCTCCTGCGGATCACCACTGGTGAGAAAGCCATAGGCAAGACCGGAGGCAAAGCTGTCTCCTCCGCCGACACGATCCATGATCTCCAGCGAGGGATAGTGGGTGGATTCGTAGAACTTGCCCCCAGCCCAGCAGATGGCACCCCAGTCATTGACCGTGGCGGTCTTAACTCCACGCATTGTTGTGGCAACAACCTTGAAGTTAGGGAACGCCTTCACGGCCTCGCCGATCATCGCCTTGAAGCTGTCGAGTTCCAGATTGGTGAGATTGTGATCCGCGCCCTTGACCTCGAGTCCAAGGCAGGCGGTGAAATCCTCCTCATTACCGATCATCACATCGACATTCTGGGCGATTCTCTTATTCACCTCCTGAGCCTTTTCCTTCCCACCGATCCCCTTCCATAGCGAGGGACGATAGTTGAGATCATAGGCCACAATGACACCATGACGGTGTGCTGCTTCGGTAGCCTCGATCACCAGATCAGCCGTGCTCTCGCTCAGCGCGGCAAAGATACCACCTGTATGAAACCAGCGGGCACCGAGCGTGCCGAAAATATAATCCCAATCGAAATCGCCGCGCTTGAGCTGAGAAGCAGCCGTATTGCCCCGATCGGAAATACCAACCGCACCACGGACACCGAATCCGCGTTCTGTAAAATTCAGCCCGTTGCGGACGGAGCGACCGATGCCGTCATAGGGCACCCACTTGAGCATGGAGGAATCAACTCCTCCCTGAAGGATGAGATCCTCGACAAGACGACCCGCATCATTGTCTGCAAAGGCACTCAGAATCGCGGTGCGGAGACCGAAGCAGCGGCGCAGTCCACGCGCCACATTATACTCACCACCACCCTCCCAAGCGCGAAAGGTACGGGTGGTCTTGATGCGCCCCTCACCCGGGTCAAGGCGAAGCATCACCTCTCCGACGGAGATTTCATCATAGCGGCATTGATCGGCGGGACGGATTGTCAGGATGGACATTGTTTTGTTGTTGGAGGTTTAGTGAATCGCAATCCTCGAAGCTACAAAACAAATATTGAAACATCAAGCCAACGCCCTTCGGGAGCTTACTCAATAGAACTGCGAGTCGATCCTTGATAGGTACGCCCTTTCCAGCTGACCCCTTCTCCGAGACAGAGACGCCAGCTATTGAGTCCGATGAGGAGAGCCAGTGCCACTCCAACAGGATGAGCGATCAGACTCAGACAGGAAGTGCGAAACCGTAGCGTCAGCGCAAGCCTGATCAAGAGAACCAGACTCACTGCGATGAGTGTGGGGATTGTGATGTCCCTAAGCCACAGAGTCAGAGGCAAAAGGAGAAAGGGCGCGAGAAACAGGATCGATAACACGCTCCCGACAAAGAGAAAAGTGGGCAGTGATTCCTCAAAGACTGGACGGATGTTCTTGGAAAATCCTTCCCAGACTTCTCTGAAATCGGAATACATCCGACAGCACAGCAGTTCTCCACCATCAGCATTGCGGAGACGCATTCCCTCCCCTGTGCGTGCCGCAATCCTCCGTCCGAAGGCCACATCCTCAACAAGATGATCCTTGAGTGCCTCATGCCCCCCGATGCTCCGGTAAGCCTCACGACGAAAGAGGAGAAACTGTCCATTGGCCGCACCCAAATTGCTGAGTTGCCGAGGGGTGAGCCTTTTTCTCCTGACCCGCTCCGGGCATTCCTGCAGCCAGAGCAAGTAGGCAAGGGGTTGAAAAACCATTGCCAGCAGGTAAAGCATTGGGATTATCAGCTTCTCCGACCATGTCACGGTGATCTGATCAGGCCAGAGGGAGAGAAGATCAGTGCCTTGCTGTTTTGCATGATGGAGCGCACTCCACACACAGGTTGCGCCATGGATAGTGTCCGCATCGGTAAAAAGAAGATGCGTGCTCCTCTCGTCAGCAGCAACGGAAAGCTGATGGCCGGCCCAGTTTTTTCCAACCCAACCGGCAGGCAGTTCCCGACCATGGATCAATCTTAAACGATGTCCATTACCCTCAAGAAACCCAAGTTCCCGGGCTATCGGCACCGTTGCATCGCTGGAACGGTCATCCAGCAGGAGAATCTCCCTCACGGAGGGCTGCTGATTGATCAGTGAAGTGAGACACTCCCTGATACACCTCTCTTCATTTCGAGCGGGAACGAGTACCGAGACAGGGAGAACTTCCCCCTGATCGTGGTTGTGTAACGGGGCTGCCCTCAACCGGCGGAGCAGCACCATATTCAGGAGGCTGTGCAGCAGGCATAGCGCAAGCAACGGCAGGATCACTGCTTCCAGCAGGATGGCAATGACCCCCTGCATGCGATGCTATGAGTTACATCCTCAGTGACAACACCCTAGTTGTCCGAGGGAGCTGCTGCTTTCTCTTTCTTGTTGGAGGCTGGAGTGGGAGTCGGCGAGGCGGCAGCATCGAGGCCTCTTCTCTTCTTTTTATGTGTAGGTGTGGGGGAAGGGGTTGGAGATGCCTCCTCGGAAGAAGCGGGGACCGGAGGAGGATTGAGAGGAATCGTTGGCTCCACACGCACCTGTTCAAGGCGACGCAAATAGGCGGCATGCATCGTGTCAATCCAGCCAGCAAGGGAGGAATCGAGCTTTTTCATTCGCTTTGCCAGGAGATCGTAGTACTGGCGCAACGCCTGCCGCTTGGCCTCGTCGCTCTTTGCCTTGTCAGCCTGATCCAGAAGCGAACTTAGGGCCTCCTCTTTGTCAGCCTTCACTTTGACCGTATAGTAGAGGGCCTTCTGATCCTGACGCTGCTTTTCCTCGTTGCCGGCGGAGTTGATGGGCGAAGGAGGAAGGGCTTCCTGCGGAGGTGGAATGAGGGAGTTGGGGTCGCTGGGAGGAGGATTCTGTCCAGGGGAGCCCATGCCGGAATCGGTAGCGGGAGCCGCTGGTTCTGCCGCAGCGGGAGTTACTCCCTGAACCGGATTGGTGGGAGCATTCGCATCCACAGGAGCCAAGGCAGGTGAAGTTGCCGCAGCCTCAGGTGTGGCTGCCGGTGCCGGCGGAGGAACCGGGTTTTCCTGTAGTTGAAGCGGCCCCGTGAGAACGGGCGCGGCTGGAGTGGCTGGTTGAGTCTGATCCTGCGCTCTGATCGAAATGATGGAGAGGGGAAGGAGGAGGCAAAGCAGGGAGCGGAATTTCATGAAGATGGATAAATACGGAAGATTTCGGCTTGTGACAGCCGCACCCTTGCAAAGAAAACAAAAATGCGCGGTGATGGCAAGAGGTGCCGACATTGCCTCCGTCCATCATGTGCTTCAACAACGCCCAAAATACTTCACAAAGTACGATTCCGACTCCGCAAGAAATCGCCTCCGGGTGGAGAACGGATCATGGATTTGTCTGGTTGGATTCCTCCTCACAAGAATCGCAGGGACTTTCCATACTTGGTCGTGACCCGGATCTGATTCTCAGTGGCAGCGCGCATGAGTGGCATCGCATCGCTGAGGAATTGGATCACAGAAAGCGCGCCTCCCGGGCCGTTGCGCTGCAGGATGGTGCCGCCATAGGCTACTTCCGTTTTGACGGATCATTTCGATTTGGATTTTACGATTCACTTCTCCTTCACTCTCCCGACGGCTGGATTGGTGATCCGGGCACTCCGATCCGCCCCCCTTGCGATGGCAAAACAGAGAGCCCTCCTCCGCTCCGATTTTCCGCCGAAATGGAATGTTTGGAATATGTCCGTCTGGTGATTCGCGCACAGGAATATGTGGCCTCAGGGGATATCTATCAAGTTTGTCTGGCCCATCGATTCACGGCTGAATACGAGGATGATCCCTGGCCACTTTATCTTGCTCTGCGCGCAGCCTCCCCATCTCCCCATGCTGCCTACCTTGATCTGGGTGAGGAAACCGTGCTTTCAAGTTCTCCCGAATGTTTTCTCAAAATGAGCGGTCAAAAAATCCTGACTCGTCCCATCAAGGGCACTCGGCCTCGGATGCAATCTCAGGGTGAAGATGCCCGGCAGGAATTTGAACTCAAGACTTCACCGAAGGAAATTGCCGAACTGGTGATGATCACCGATCTGGAACGCAATGATCTCGGTCGGGTCTGTGAGTATGGCAGCGTCACCGCCACACAGCTTCTGCATTTGGAACGGTATGCCCAGGTTTTTCATCTCGTTTCAACAGTTGAGGGAAATCTAAGGGAGGGAGTCTCCCATGTTGAGGCGCTTGCGGCCTGTTTCCCCGGAGGTTCCATATCTGGGGCTCCTAAAAAGAGGGCTCTTGAAATCATCCATGAGCTGGAAGCCACACCACGGGGGCTCTTTACCGGCGCGATCGGTTACTTTGGATATAACGGGGAGAGCCAGTTCAATATCGCCATCCGCACGATCGTAATCAATCAAGAGAGCGATGGAAAAGGCGTTGCCGCATTCCATGTCGGCGCAGGGATTACCGCAGATTCCATTCCTGAAAAGGAATGGGAAGAAACCCTCCACAAAGCCGCTGGAATACTCCAAGCCGCCCGTGGAGGGAAAATTTCCTAGGTCTCTAAAAAATCAGAGACCAGGCTGTCATTGGGACAAAGAGTTTAGCGATAGTCCTGACGAGGAC
>Ga0194052_1000484_pt1 | contig 25755 bp, 33 predicted proteins | sample SepL226m_MetaG_FD_160117 | JGI IMG/M metagenome (GOLD analysis project Ga0194052, IMG submission 160117) | Anoxic zone freshwater microbial communities from boreal shield lake in IISD Experimental Lakes Area, Ontario, Canada - Sep2016-L227-6m | ecosystem: Environmental > Aquatic > Freshwater >...
GTCCCAGAAACGGCGGGGGGAGAAAACTTAGAACTTTCTAAAGCTTTAATAGTTTGCTTGCTTAATTTTTTGTCAAAATTATCCAAACCCGTTGCGTCCATATACTGTTGACGCAAACCGGACAATTGACCGCCCATCAGCTTTTTGGCCGTCGCAATAACGCCTGCAAGCTGTTCAGGGCTATTTGCCGCATTAAATTGTGCTTGGAACGCCTCTCGATCTGCGCCGGTTCCTGCGCCAGATCCCAAAACAGCTTTTACAACTTCATCGGCTACAACTTGTTTTGCAGCGTTAAAGTCTGTGATGTTGCTCTTGCCAAACTCTGACGCTATAAAATTGTAGAATCGGTTGATGACTTTGGTATCATGGTTGTTCAAACCTTTTGCAATATTTTCAAGTGAAGCAAGATGTTGGACAGATACGTTTAGTGACCGGACTAAATCGGCTTGTTTTCCGGTGCCAAAGTCTTTAACTGCTTTTACTTTCTCGCCATATGAAGTTTCATCGTAATCAGGATTGGCTTTGAACACTTCAGCCATGATGCGAGCCGATCCCGGAGATCGGGCCGATGGCGGCGCTCTGCGGTATTCTGCAATCGCTTTTGCGCTTGCCGATACATCGCCAGCGGTCGGCGTATTAACATTAATTGTTTGCGGGCGCTCAGCCGATTCGGCAATGCCCATGTCGCGCTCTTCGCCCGTCACCTTGTTTGCAAAAAATAAATGCGGTTTACCGTCTGATCCTTTTCTAGTTATTTTTTCAATGTTCTGACCAGCAACAGCGCCTTCTTCTTTTTGAACGCCCATCCGTTCTTTTTGAAGTTTTGCAATTTGTTCTTGCGCCTTCGCATTGGACTGATATGCGCCAGTAATGAATTTGAGCAAGCTACCGGGCGGACCAGACAACGCTTGTTGCACCGCTTGTAAATCTGTTTTATTCAAAACAGGCTCACCGTTAGGCAATTTTTCTTGCGTTAACCGTTCAAGAACTTGCTTGGCTGGCATCAGCATTTGCGTTTCGATGATCTGCGGATCTACTTGGTTTTGCGTTGCGGTCTGCACTTGCTGCATAAACGGCAAAGTCGCGTTTACTAATATTTCTGCTTTTTTCAGGTGTTTATCTAATTCTGCTGCACCTAATTCTTGAGCGCCGCGCTGCGCTTCATTCATGCTCTTTTGAACTTTCATCCCCAGTGTGGGATTAATTTTCATTGCTTCAGCAGCGTAAGAGTTCTGGCCTTCCGCAGTAGAAAGATCAAATTTTGAGCTGATGGCCTTTAATTTACCGAGGTCTGCCTGTTCTTCTTGGGCAGACGCTAGCGTCATTTTGTTCATCTGACTGCGGTCAATGGCATCGGACAGCGTGTACGCTTTTTGTACAGCGCCACCAATGTCTCCGGTGTTCTGGCCGATGCTCGAAATGCTTTGTGGGTCGATTGGCATATTATCCACCTATCCCGAAGCCGCTTGTTTGTACGTCTGGCAAGGTCGGTGCGACGTATGGAGTTGCCCCGCCTCCTGCGCCTTGCAACCCCTTCAGCGTGTTCATTGTCGTGTAACTGTTAATTCCGTTGCTAATAGCCCCAGTAATGCCGCCAATCGTCCCGACGGCGATGTTGGCGTTATTTTGGCCTTGGTTCTGGTAGATGTTGCTCATGTTGTTGGCCGCGTTGCCGATGTTCGCCGCCTGCCCAGCCGCCGCCGCCTGACCGATTTGAACGGGCGCAAGCAGGTTCTGTAGTTCCTGCTGATAGGTCTGGTCGGCCAGCCCCTGGTTGTATCTGGACAGGCCTGCCAGCGTGTTGCCAGACAAGCCCATGCCCATCGCCCCGGCTGCGGCCAGCGTCTGGTTTTGGCCTTGCTGCTGCGCAAACTGGTAACCCGGCATATTCTGGAGCGTTTGCTGCGCGAGCTGCGGGTCGACCTTGCCGTCTTTGCCGATACCGAGCAGGTTCTGGTACGCGCCCATCGCGTTTTGACCGAGCTGCGTGTACGGCGCGGCCATCTCTTTCTGTTGGGCCAGTGCGGCCTGCTGCTGCTGAATGGCAGCGTTGGAGGCGTCACGGTTTGCGGATGCGGCCTCACTACCTGCTACAGCCGAGCCGGCTGCTCCGATAACTGCGCCACCGATTACTGCTGCTGCTACCATTTCAATCTCCTAACCACGCGCTGTAATACCGCTCGACTTCCTCATAGCCAAGTTTTTCAAATAACCAGCTCGCGTCCTTGTGAAGTTTAGAACCAACAAATAACCGCTGTACGCCGCGACGCTTTAATTCTTTTTCGGCTGACTTGAACAGGTGATAACCCGTTCCGCCGCCCCTATGGTCTGGGTGTACATAAAAAATATCCATTGTGCAAGTTAGGCATGTCTGATAATGCAATCCCGGCGCAATAAACCCTACAAAATAACCAATTAATTTGCCGTCCTCGCGTGCGGTGACTGAAATCACCCCACCTTGCGCATCTCGCTCCAAATACACATTGTATTGTGGATCAAGGGGCACTTTTTCCTTGTGCAAAGCCAATTCTTCCCAATGGATGGGGAGTATTGGCTTTACTTCTTCAAGAAACGGCGGAAATGGCTCAACTTGGCACGTAATCATGGCGACACCACAGTGGGCGTCAAACCGCGAAAATCAGCCCGATAAGTGCGAATGTCGACGATCATATGAATCCGATCATCTGACGAATTGTTGATTACTTCATGCTCAATGGCGTTCTGGAACCAATAGACGCCGCCGGTCTGCATATTGACCATTTCGTCGCCGCAACGAAAATTGCAGCCGGGGCCAGATTGCAGGACAAGGTGATAGCGGTCCCAGTATTCGGCATGGGCAGGCGTGTCCGCGTGCGGGTAGATACGACCGCCCGGGCGCAGCTTGTTAATCATGACGCGGCCTAACCGTTCGCCTTCAACGCGGGCCATCAAGCCGAATATCAGCGGTCGAGCTGCCGGCAGGTGCAGGGCGCCGTCCATCCAGACGCACTCGTGCTGATCCTTCTGGCCCTGCTCAAGCTCGGTCACGGACGCCGGCGGGAAGCGTAAAAAGATCGTTTCCGTGTCTCCAAACGGCCCTTGGGGGTAATCTCTCAAATAGGTGTCTGCCTTCCATAATGCCGCTTGGCGCGCAATTTGCTGCACCAATGGAATGTGGTCAAAACTTGATACAAATTGAAAATTCTTCATTTCCCTACCCATCCCGTGTTGGTTCCCGCTCCCGATTCCTTCACATACAGCGTTGTCCCGGCCCCACCCGACGTATTCAGGTACAGGTCGCCGATATTGCCAACGACAGCGCTGTTTGGACTGCCTGTGCCGGTCCGTAGCGCCACCGCGTTAATAGTTGGGGTGCCAGTCAGGGCAGGGGACGCGAGCGCCGCCTTGGCCGCCAGATCGACTGTCAGGCCGGTGACCTGCGATTCGGTAATCTGGATTTGCGCCTGCGTAAATGCGCTGGCCGACGCCGCGCTGACGTAGACGTACAACTGGTTGAACCACGACCGCCAAACGGGGGTCAGCATATCCTTGGCCGAAATGACGGGACCGGGGATCGGGGCCAATGGGGAGGTCATTGCGCACCCTCACGAATGGAAACCGCACCCTCGGTGATGGTGAACTGCACCGGGTCGGTCATGCGTATACGAAACACAAAGTCTCGCGAACTGCCAAAACGTCGGGCGATAACGCGCTGTTTGTAGTTGCCCAGCGGACCGACCTGCAGATTGCGAGGGGTCGAGTAAGTCCTGCCGTTGTCTTTGGAACACTCAACCGTGATGTAGGGGGTGACGCCTTGGCCAGTGTTTAGGCCCACGCCGGTCTCCATGTCTAAATACATCTCGTCGATGCTGAACCGGTTAAAGTCGTAGGAACCGTGCCGGGTGACCAGCTCGCGGACGATGGTCTGGCCGTTGTCGGTATAGACGCCGCTGTCAAACCGGTGGATCTTGCCCGAATTGACCTCAGACACCACGGTGATTCCGTTGGTGTAGGCTGAGAACTGCGCCAAATGCCGCGTTGCGTAGTTTTGGGTCGTACCGCTTTGGGTCTCGCTCCAGAGGCCCGAGGCCGTGTCGTACAGGAACGAGCGGTCAGCCGTGGGGAACGTCAATTGGTACATGGGGTGGCCGTTGATGACGTAACTGATCGCCACCGCGTCCGACACCGTGATCTTGGACATGATGTAATCGAGGTCGGGGGTCGAGATGACGGCCAAGTTGTAGCCGGTGATCTGCACCACCTGCGCTGCGCCTTGGGGGTTCATGCCCAGAAAGCACACCGTCTGGTTCACATGGGCACGGCTATAGACCGCGGCAATGCCAAATTCTGAGGTTGCCGAGATGATCGGCTGGAACGGTTCGGGTTGTGAGCCGACGTTCTGCCAAAACTCGGTGTGGCGCTCGGAGAACAGGATCAGGTTACCGATCAGGGCATCGACGGCAAGTATGTTGTCCGAATACTGGGACGCCGATGCGAAGGCCAGCGAGTCCCAGATATTGCCGTTGAACAGGTTGGAGACCCAAAAATATTGAGTGCCGGGTTGCTCGCAGACGAAATAGCCGCTTACGAAAACAACCGATTTTGCGCCGTTTGGAAACCCGGACGAGGTGATCTGACTGAATGTGTTGGTGGCCGGGGTATAAATGTAGCCCGCGGTGCCGTCCACCACGATGATCTGGGACGGGTTGTTGGCAATGCCGACCGCCCCGGTGTTGGTGTTCAGTGACCCCAGCAGGGTCTGCACGAGGGCGGTGGTGACGGAGTAAAAGCCGTTACCGGCCACGCAGTAGAATAAAGACTGGGTGCCGAGCATCCTGCGGACTACACCAGGCATCGTTGTGATGTTGACCAAACCGGGGGTGCCGAACACCGCGATCTGGGTCTTGTCGCCGTCTGGTCGCTGCTCGAAGTAGCAATTAAGGCGACGCTGTGCCGTAACGGGCAGCGAGCGGCCCTGAATCCCCGCGCCAAAAATAGGCACGACCTTCATTAAGGGTTACCGGCGTTCGGTTGGAAATAGATTTCCGACACTTCGGTATTGCTGTGGCGGGCAAAAGTGACCGCTTCTTGGTAGCACTCCTCCATCACCGGACCCCACGGCGCGTTAAACATGGGCGCGATTTGCTTCGATAAGCCCCAACAGAGCGCCGAATACCACTCTTGGGGGTACTCGGGGTTGTCCAGCGGGTTGTTGAAGTCCTGCACGGGACGCAGGTACACGATGTGGATCTGTTTGGTGACGTCGGACGCACCGCCACAGTCGATGTATAAGACACCGTTGGCGCCTGACGGGCCGTTGTTGCCGATCTGTGCCTCGTAGTAGATGGCGGTCGGGTCGCTGGTGTACGCGCTGCTCGTCTTGGTCGGCAGCGCTTCGTAGGTCTGGAGCGTCATGTAGTCGAGGGGGACGCTGTTCTGCGTGTTGTCCACGAGGATCGCCGTGACGATCTCTAGCGGGCGCTGGCCCTTGGTCGTGTAGTTGTAGACGTAGTTCCCGGCGGACGCCGACGAGGGTAACCCCGCCGCGATGGTGATTGACCCTGCACCCGCGTTGACCCCGGTGATGGTGGTCGAAAAGATGTCGCCCGTGTCGAGCTGCACCACGCAATAGTCGTTGGAGGTGAAATTGCTAGTCGATCCCACCCCGGTGAACAGGGTGACTGCCGCCCCGTTGGCGCCAGTGGACAGTTGATCGGAAGCGTAGGTAACGCCTGGTACTGCCGCCACGCCACCGCACCAGTTATCGCCGGTCGGCCCGAGGTTGTACTGATACTGGCTTGCCGACAGGATGAGGTCGCCACGCTGCCGGGTCCACATCTTCAGACCCGGAGCGTAGTCCAACCGGCCCATCCACGTTTTGACCATCATGTTGAGCTTGCGGGCGCAGTCGGTTGTCTCAATAGGGTCGATCTGACCGTAAACGTCCAACTTGCCGATGTTGAGCAAAGCTTCCCGGATGATTTCGTCGCGATTTACGGTGAACGAATAAGTGCCGGACGTTGCCATTTAAGCTGCCTTTCGCGCCGCTAGCGCCTCGGTAATAACGTGCCAAATGACACGGTGAGCGTGTTCTGGCGTGATGTCCATCTGACACTGCGCCACCCCGGACGGTTTGCCATCCTCGCCCGTCACGTTTTTGCAGTGATCCCAGTTGTAATGCAGCTGGTGACAAGCTGGCGCTTCATTGTTGCCACGCCCCGGACAACTGGTTTTATCGGCCCAGAGAACATGGGTGTTGTCCCAGTCGCGGGTCAGGTTGTCGTTCGATGAGTGCGACAGGAAGATCACCTTCGGCATCGGTTCGTGCGAGACCGCATTGAGTACGCCAGTCTCTGGCCCGATCACGAGGTCCGCCGCAAGGCTGAACGTCATGGTCTGGCGGATTGACCAGTCGCCCGACATCGGGTGTACCCGCGGGTCGATCTGCACCTTGCGGCCCTTCTCGTCCTTCACCGGCTGACCGTCTTCGGATACCTTGAACCAACCTTGTTCGAGCAGTACCGCAGCGGGACCGCCGACCAAGAAAATATGCAGTTTCGGGAACTCGAGCAGCAGTGCCGCAATGATGTTATCCACAAATGGCCACGTTTTATGCACGGATGAACCGGCCAGTGACCAGACTATGTTAAATTCACCACTCTGCGCCTTCAGCACCTTGGCCCACTCGCGTTCCTCGGTAGTGGGATAGAAATGCACCTGTGGCTTGTGCGGAATACCTGCCGCGTCGTGTTGCAGCTCCAGATAGTTCATGTTGGTGAGCTTGTGCCGTAGTGCCGGTGGCACACCGTGCAGGAACCGGCCCGGTATCGCTAGAAGCGTTCCTTCCGCCGACTCCGACAGATTCACCCACTTGTCGAACTTTGCCTTCTGGTAGTCCCAGAACGCGCCCAGCGCTAGGTTAGGCACCTGATCCTTGTCCTGATAGTAGAACTCGTCTACATTCGGGTCATGCAAGATGACATCGGATCCCGGTGGAGAACAGAAGGCCGTGACATGGTAGCCCTGCTCCTTCAGGCCCGCGAAGATGCTCGACGCTTGGACGATATCGCCAAAAGCGCCGTATCGGACGACAGCGGCCCGCTTGGGGTGCTTGGGGATAAGGCAGCTAAATGTCTGCCCCTTCGCCTTTTTTTGAAAGACGAAGAACAGGCTGTACTCGCTGCCCTGATCCCGTCGCTGCCAGTCGAGCAGATCCCAATTGCCCGCCTTCTCCATCAGCTCAATCAGCCGGGTATAGCCGACGTTCCACTTGTGGTCGGGATTCGCGCCCGGCTCACCGACCTTTGGGTACAGCGTCTCGTCGGGCAGGTACAGGACCAAGTACCCGTTGATTTTGATGACCCGCAGCCACTCCCGTAGGCACTTGACCACGTTATCAAACGGAATGTGTTCCAGTACGTGACTGGAGAACACGAAGTCTAGCGAGTCGGTGCCGAAGATCTTCAAGTCTGCCGCGTCGTCGATCCAGACGTCGGGCTTGAACTGATGGCCAAATAGCTGAATGTCAGCGCCGTTGTCGACGCCGATCATGTGCGGAAATGCCTTGTTCGGGCCACAACCGATGTCTAAACCCCGGCCACGGGTCCACTTTGGCAACTCCCAACGGATCTTGCCTGCCTCGTTCCCCTGCGGATCTTCTTTCTTCCAGACCATGAGTTCCTCCCTCTGGTGCTTACTTAAACGGGTTGAGCGCGGACAAAATCCGCGACATCAATCCGGGCTGTGATGCTACTGGCTGAGATACTACTGGCTGTGCGTTTGGATCAGTAAACAACCCGTCCGCAGGGTTGTAGATAAACCCAATTTGCGCCGTTGGTGGGTCAGTGTCGGGCACGGCTGTTTGTGGAGTGCCGTCAGTGTCAGGATCGGGGAACCATGCGCCCTCACCATCCCACCAAACAAGACTGGTCACGATATTGGATTGGTTGATGACTGCGTAAGTGTTGGACATCAGAAAAACTCCACAATGTAAACGTAGCCGTCACCGCCCTTACCGCCGTTACCGCCGGTCAATGAATTGGTGCTGTTACCGGCACCGCCGCCGCCACCGCCGCTGCCAAAGACACCCGCGCCACCGGCTTGACCATTGCCAGAAGTTGCACTTGAGGAGCCACCGCCGCCGCCACAGGCTGCTGCTTGAGGAGATGATGTGTAAATTGCTAAATCAGAGGAAGTTCCATTCGCGCCTGCGCTTGCAACAGATCCCCCGGGGAGATTGAGCGTCGTGCCGCTGTTGCCACCCGTCACGGCTGTGCCCGCTGTTAAAACAAAACCGCCACCCGATCCGCCACCCGACGGGCCGCCGAAACAATTTCCACCGCCTGCAGATTGACCAGATGTTCCCGAACCACCACCACCCGATCCCGCATTGCTAGCCCCTGTAAGACTATTGTTTGCGCTGCCACTTGCTCCGTTAGCGTTAAATCCGCCGCTTCCACCGTATGTTCCCGTACCGGCAATAGCGTTTGTTCCAAACCCGCCGTTGGCTCCGCCACCCCAACCGGGGCCACCGCCGCCGCTGGCCGTTGCAGAGACACCGGGAGCGCCACCACCGCCACCACCGCCGAGCAAATATCCTGCAAAACTACTGTTGGCACCCTGACCGCCTTGACCGGCAATACTGCCGCCCGTTGGCGTGACACCGCTTTGTCCGCTTGCGCCGCCCGTGCCAAGCGTAATAGCCACCGGGGTTGATAAGCCGCTTACTAAGAGGGTTGCAAATGCCCAGCCTGCGCCGCCAGCGCCGCCACCACCAGATCCACCGCTAATCGCGGCATAGGTGCCACCAAAGCCGCCGCCACCGCCGCTACCGACCACCAAGGTGCTTAGAACAACAGCGCCAGAACTCGGCGTGTAACTTGTGCCTGAAGCGATAGTGCCGCCGCTTGAAAACGCAGTCGTTGTGGTATTGGCATACGACACGCTTGTCGTGCTTGAAGCGGTTACTTGCGCGTTTGATGCGTTGTAACCCGATGGCGTCATGCCCGTGATAGTGATGACAGTTCCAACGGGGAGTTTTTTGGAAATAGCAGAAAATGTCAGCGTGGCAACCGATCCGTTGCCAGATGCTCCCGTTACTGCAATCGTTGTGGCCGTACTGGTTGTCGCAATGTAATAAGACAGTTTGGTGAACAGCAGCGCATTGGTCTTAGCCAAAATCGCCCCGTTTAACGTCAACCCCGTGGCCGACGTTAGGTCTAAAGACGTACCAGACGCTGCGCCCAATACGGGCGTCACTAGCGTGGGTGAGGTCGCGAGGACGTTATTGCCCGTGCCGGTGTTGGCCAGTTCGCCGACGAAGCCCGCGTTGTCGTACAAGATATAACCGGGAGTGCCGCCGACGACAGGCGTAATGCCAAGGGCCAGCGTTGCGTTCGCGGCTACCGATACCCAGACGCTGCCATTCCACGCGTACAGGCCACTGTCTGAGGTGTACGCGAGCATCCCAATGGGTTCGCCGACCATCTGCGATAGCGTCGGTAGGGTCGCGACGGTAAAGGCGCTGCCTGCCGCTTGGCTGCGTCGTACCGGTAAGTCATATGACATCGCGACTCCTAAAACAAAAGACCGGCACACGGCCGGTCCTCAGTCCCGGCATAAACCGGATAAGTTAAACCTTCAGTTTCAAGGTCTTTTGATCTGCCGGTGTTTCGACGTAGCCTACCGGTCGACGGTCGCCACGGTAGACAAGGCCATCCTGAACAAATCGACCCTCGATCCCGCCCTCACCGTAGATGGTGCCGTGCGGTCGAGTCGGGTTAAACAGTTTCGTGCCATCAGCCAGGAATTCGTCGTTTTGCATATCGCCTCCCACTAGTCCCAAAGGATGTTCCACAAACCGCCAGTGCCGGTTGTGACCACCACCAGATTACCATTGTAGCGGACGCCCGTGCCACCTGACCCCGGATTGCCTTGGAAACCGACAGCCGTAGCCGTCTGGGTGGCCGTCATTTGGTTGGTCGTGGTGGTCGTGCCAAGAACATAGATGTCGTAAGGCGTGATCGTCCACGATGCACCGGTACTGATCGCGTTGACGCCGTACAGAATGCCGCCACCCGAGCTGTCGATGGTAGCCGTGCCAGTCGTGCTCAACGGCGTGTAGTTGGCGCAACCGGGGCTGTAAACCAACCCCGAAGTGGCGTCAATGTTGCAGACGCCCAGCGGGGAAAGCGAGTTCGCCGGGTAAGTTGGGTTTAGGGTTGAAAGTGCCATGATCTATGACCGATCCAAATAGTTATTACGCTCTATAAACCCACCCACATCGTCGTAGAAAGCGTCGTTGTGTTCGCGCGTATATTCGTCGTCCGTTTGCAGCAGCGCCTTCTTATCAAAGCCAACCCGCAGCGAATGGGCGCTCAACTCGCCATTGGTCAGGTCGCCATCGGCAAACTCGCCCGGCATATTGCCCGCAATGTTGATGCCCATCTTGCGCTGATCGGTGACTTCCTGATCCTCAATGTCCATGCCGGGTGGCAAGCCATTGAAGAACGCCGCGTTATTCATCATCCGGGTGGAACCATCTCCACCCGGCAAGCCTTCGCGGCCGGGCATTCCCTTTTTCGCTCGGGCCTCCATGTCAGTGAGCCAGCCATGCTGATTTTCAGCACTCGATCCCTTGTCGGGGTAGTTGATCTGGAACTTTTCCTGCACAACCTTCGGCATGACTGGCTCCTCGCCTAGATCTTCTTGCTAGGAACGTCATTGGTCATGCCGGGACGACCCATGTCCTTCGTCTTAGGCATCATCGAACCCGAGGCTCGATAGACCCAGCCGTCACCGGGATAGCCGATGCCGCCCTCGTAGGCCAGCATCTCCATCTTACGGATGTCGCTGTTCTCCTGATCCTCGATGTCCATGCCGGGTGGCAGGCTGTTGTAGAAGGCATTGACGCCAAACTCCAACCCCTTTTTGGCGAGGTAACCGCTGTTGCGAACACCGACCAGCTCGTTGTGCGACATCTCCGCACTGTCAGGCAGCACGCCGACATCAGCAACGTGCTGGCCCTTCATCTCGTGACGCTTCTGCGCCCGAGCGTTGGCCGACTTGATGATATCGGTGTGCGTCGGGGCATCGCCGCCGTACATTTCGGTCGCGAGCTGGTCCGCAGTGATCTGCGGAGTCTCGTACATTTTCCGACCGGGTTGCGTGATCTTAGGCATGAATTACTCCTTAAGCCTGTACGTTCGCGCCGGGGAGGATCTGGTAATCCAGTGTGACAAGGTTGACACCCGAGGTGTCCGTACCGTTCACGACGTAGATCTGATCGCCCTGATTGATGGAAAGACCGCCCAAACCGGCAGTACCCGTCGACGTGTTCAGCGAGACCGTCTGTGTCGCGCCGATCTGGCCGGTGGCCGTCCCGTTCGCGTACAGCGTGTCCACGTAGAACGGACCGATGGTTGAGGTGGACAGCGAAGGCGCTACACCCGCCGCTGCGGTGTTGGTGATACGGATCAAGTTAAGCTGTGAGGCGTTAATGTGAATCGTAGCCGAGGTGTTGGTGGAACCACCGTAGTTGTAGTACTGGGTCGCGGTGTATGTCGAGGTGGACGCAACCGTCGTGAAGGCCGTGAGGCCAAACAGCAACAGGTTGGCGTGTGCCACGAATTTCGCCGAAACGCCAGACGCGCCAGCCGCCGTGATCGTCGCGAACGTGCCGCGAGCGATGTAAGCAGCGTTGTCGTAGGCCGCACTTTTGAAAGTATTGAGGTTAGACATAGTTTAGTGCTCCTTAAGCCAACGAGTCCCACTTCACGATGCGGGTGTTAATCGCAGCGGTGTGGACAATGCCGAAACCGCCCAAGTAATACCAGGCGATGCCCTTTGAACGACCGTAGTCGGTTGGGATCTTGCCGCGCATTTCTTCAGGGACCGCGATGGCTTCTGCCACCGTGTCGTTGCCGAAGAAGAACATCCAGTCGCTGACGCCCTTCGTCCACGCAGTGGTGGTCGTGCCGTCCGTGCCGGTGCCCTTGGCGATATTGGTCTGCTCAATGTACCGAGTGTTCTCGTAGCGGCCAATCTCACCGTTCATGATGAGGTTGAAGCCCGTGTCCGAGTACTGGTGAATCGTCTCAAGGTTGTTCTTGAGGGTACGCAAGGTCGTCGGCCATGCAATCGCGTAATAGTCGTCCGCGATATAAGCCGGGATGTTGCGTTCCTTCATCGCGTCCACAATGGCCTTGGCGTGCGCGTTGTTGAACGCGATGCTGTTGGTGCCCGTGACGGTGCCGTTGGTGTAGAGCGTGATGGCCGTGGAACTGGTGCCGTCGACTGGGATCGCTCGCAACAACGTCTGGTTGAACTGGGTCCAAGCACCGCGGTCGAGGTACTTGACGCAATCGTTCTTGAGTACCTTCTTGATGACGTCCTCAACCGGAAATTTCGACAGATTGTCGAGTTTGCCCGAGTAGGGAACGCTGTTACCGGCTTCAGTGACCGTCAGGGTGCCCTGAATGATCGTGAAGTTGGTTTCCGGCATCGTGTTCGTCTCGACGAGGACCGCACCAGCGGCTGAAACGTCAGAGAAAACGTCCCACGTAAACACATCGCCTTTTTTCTTGCCCTGCTGGCTGATGTCGTGGACATCGGCAAACTGGCGGAACTTGACCAGAGGCTGCACGTTAGCGCGCAGTACGTTGGATAATTGGCGGCTGTAGAGATAGCCCCCGAGGCTGTTGACTGCCCACACCTGACCGGCCATGGTTAACTCCTTGATTCCAATAATAATTTTCGCTCATTCCACCATTGTTTCATGCGGATGGATTGAGCGCGTTTAGTTGCTTCGGACTGCTTTTGACCGGTCAGCGTTTTAGACACAGCGGCCTTGTGTTCTGCCGATAGTGTTTTTCCAACGTGACCCGCTGAGATTTTGGCCCTTGTCAAATCGCTGTGACAAACTTTTTTGCCGCCACCGCGTAAATTAAACAAAGGCCCTTCGTTCAGGTCTCGGCGTCCGATTTCGTCGATCAGGAGCGATTCAAATTCGTATGCTTCATCTTTGGTGAAAGGGCCAATGCGCTCTCGCGTGACCCGCAAACCTTTAGATTCAAGATCTCGAATGTGTATCCCTATGGCGCTTTTTTGATAACGATGCTTGCTGCCACAAGTTCTTTCCCATGTTCCCATTCCGACATAAACCGGAATATTGTCGATAGGTGACCGCAATACGTAGGCGTACCGTGGTTGCTCGACAATTTGAAACATGTGGCGTGACTCCTGTTGTAGAACCACGCCACGATGGCGGGTTCAGCGTCTATGAATAATCGGTCTCGACTGTCCCCGCGCTTTCGCCATCCTAACGATGGACGATTCGTAGGTTTCGTCGTCATCCTCGTCAGCTTCTTCCGCTTGCCGTCCACCGGCTACTGGAATCGACCTGACGGACGCCTTGCGTTGCTCTTTATCGGCTCGTCGCTGGGGATCAGCGGCAGGTGCAGCAGGTTTACCTCGAAGCGCCCTTGCTTCCTCACCTACGGTGCGGAGGCGGTCCTTAAAGTCCATGTCGGGGTTGGATTGCGCCAGTTGGCTGTCCTTCCAGACGATGTATTCCTTAAGGCGGGGGTCTTTGAGTTCGGCCTGGTATTCCTTATCGAACCAATTTACAGCTTCGCGAAACGTCAACCGACCATCAACGCGCTCGTCCACAAGTCGGGCAACGTCCGCATTAGCGGATGGTCGCTCAATGGCTTGTGCCAGTTCGTCAATCGCCTCTTGCTCACCCATAATTGCGCGGTTGAGCAGTTCTCGCACCCGGCCACTAACCGGGTTCGCCGCCTCGTCCCGGTGGGATGGAGGGGCGCTAAGACCATTTCTAACAAGTTCCTTGGCATTGCGCAAGTACTCGTCGGCTGCTGACACCTTGCCAGCGCTCTCCCGGAGCTGCTGGAGTGTGAGCCACTTCTCAATTCCGTTAACAATCAGGCGGTAGTAGGTCTCGCCGTTGGTGATCTTGACGTCATCGGCCCCGGCAGCTCGGGCCTCGTCTAGCGCCCGGTCGGTTTCCTCAGCCTCGGCGACAATTTCGCCCTCATCCTGCTCGTGTTCAGCAGCACGGACGCCCTGTTCTGTCCACGCCTCGTCCTCCAGATCCTCCATGCCGTCCTGCGACTTGCGCTCGTCGGCTTGGTTGGCAATGTTGTTCAGCCGCTCCAGACGCTCGTCATTTCGCGCCTTGTTGGCCGCTCGCGCTTCAATTTCGCGCTGGCGCCGTGCTTCTTCTTGGTTGTCATCAGCCATGATCAGTCCTCCTCCTTCAACAACTCCATCGACTGCAAGCCCATCTCCACCGCTCGACCGAGCCAGCTTTGAAACTTGCGCGCCGTCCAAATTCTGTTTCGCAATTCGAGGATTTCGCGCTCGGGTAGGATGCCCACACCCTGTACCAGCGCCTCGATGGCGCCCGCTTCCTCGTGTTTGGCCTTCTGGAGCAGGTAATCGCCGATGTCTGAGGTCAAAAAGTCCTCAACCTGCTTACCAAACACGGCAGTGCGTACCAGCGGCTCGTCGGGGTCTATGGTGCGTGCCAATTACATCCCCTGCGCTGGTGCGGGCTGGCCCTGCGGAGCCTGTCCCGGCTGTTGTGGGGCCGCTGCGGCCGACATTTGACCGACGTTAGCCTGGTGCAATGCCTGATCTTTCGCCGCGAGGTGACCGGCGTAGATTTTGACGTTCTCGTGCAAGTCCTCTTTGTCGGCCAGCAGCATTTTGACGATGTTGGCTTGCGTCGCGGTGTCTCGCTTGACCGCATTGGCTTCGGACTTGTCCCGGCGCTCCATCAGGAGCTGCTGCAACTTCATCTGCAACTGCTTGATCTGCTGTTGCTGTGCCGCCTTCTCTGGATCGTTGCCCAGTGAGAACCGCTCGCCGTCTGCGTAGCCTGACAAGGCCATGATTTCCTTGAACACTTCTTCCAGATTGACGCCCGGTGGCGGCTTTTGCGCGACCTTGGCAAACGAGGTGACGCCAACCAGAAACTTCTGCATCTTGGTCACGGGGTCGGTGTTACCCATGCCCACGTTGACGTTAACCGTCATCTCGCGCTCGAGCATATCGTCGGTGACCTTATCCATGCCGAACTTCTGGAACTGCTTGGACTTCTTGCCAGCGATCTCCAGCACCGTCTGGTCGGTCTCGTAGTGCTGTTCAAGCAGCACCAGTTGCCGCAGGACGGGCGCAATGAAGGTCTCGCAGTAGGTCATCAGCATATAGTCGGTCAGCAGGTTGGCCGGCGCCTGCAAAAGGGTCATTGCCCGGGCCGGTTCCCGTGGTGAGCGGCTGGTCTGGACCGAGGCTGCGCTAAAGTTGCCGACCAGCTCGTCGAAGTTCTGGTTGTTTCGATCTTCCTCAGCGTAGGCCGAGGCGGTTACGTCTGGCCATGTGTTCTCCACAACGTCGGTTGCAGGGTCGTCCATGAGGACAACGCGACCGGGTACGTTGCGCACCAACGCCGGGAGGTCCACGTTTTTGCCGCGTTTGGCAAAGTAGCCCTTGTTAAGCACGAACTTGACGTTATCCAGTCGGCTGTTCTTGATCTCGTTGATTTCATCTTGCAGCCCCTTGACCAGTTGGGGGATGGACGAGGGAATCGGGCGGTGTGTCTCGACGGTAGCCACGCCCATCACGTACGGACGTTTCCCGTGGAACACTGTGGCGTCTAGGGGTTCGGGGTCCGTCAGCATCTTGTCGCTGTTCAACGTCCAGAACTGGTAGTCGGTGCCGTTCCAACGGTGAATGTGGCGGTGCACCCACACGATGTCGTAGTCCGATATTGTGCGACGCTCCAGATGGGCGTCTTGCGAGTTGCCACCACGGGCACGCCGGGTGCTGTCGTCGGCATCGCGTCCGACTAGGGCCGCATCTGGATATTTGTGCCACTGGCGGCCCTTGGGGTCTGGCCGTTCCATGCGCTGTTTGACGTCAACGACAAACATCGGGATCAGGTGGATCAGGTAGGGTGAGCTGTTGACCGGATCGGTCCAGTTCGATGACGGGTCGAAGCGGAAGTTCTCAATGGGGATCAGGTCCACCATCGGCTTATCGTCTGACCGGATCAGCTTGCCCTTGGCGTCCTTGCGCATGGCATAGCGCCATGACACATGGGCCACACAGGCGCCCTGCACCTGCGCGTCCTGTAGGCCGCCCATGCAGATCTGGAACCAGGGGATCGACTTCGTGAGCCGGTACTGGAGCAGCTGCTGCATGACATCGGCGGAGACTCGCTCGACTTCATCGTTGCCGTTGACCGGGGTGACCGAGATACGGTCTAGGTTGCTGAAGAACGCCGCTGCCGCTGCCGCCTCATTTTTGCGAATGATGGCGCGGGTCTTGGGGACGAAGATGCTTGACCGCTTGCGGAATATCTCGCTGTTGTACTTGCTGTCGCTAGGGTGCTGGTTGTTGAACGCCTTGATACTGTCGTCCCATTTGGAACGGTAGTTGGTATCCACGAAGCTCGTGGAGAACCGATAGGCATCTTGTGCCCGACGCCGCCAGTTGGGCTGCTCGGGGTCAAAATCGTCGTGTTCTTCCTCTGGCCCGTTTTGCTCAGGCTCGATGCCCATGCCGTCCGTCTCGTTGGCCGCGTACCAAAGGTCGGTATCGCCGGGTGCCGGGTCTTTGATGCTCGGCGGCTGCGGACGCCACTGGGTCGATTCACTCATTGGAATTTATCCGTCTGTCTGTAGCGCCACGCTTTAGGCACTGTTGGCTCCCGTCCGTCCCAAGGGCCGCGAGGCAGGTCGAACGCCTCTAGCAATGCCCCGCCGAATTTAACGCAACTGTCGCGAATCTCGTCTGGTGTGCCCAACTTGTTCTTGGGCAATAGGCTGCTAAACCCTTCCTTGCCGATGACGTTGGCGACTGACCCTGCGATTGCGAGGTGACGCACGACAATGCCGCCGCCTTGGAAACCGATGACCCATGGGTGATTGGGGTATGCCTGGTTGAGTGAATCCCCGACCTTCTGCGCGAGCGCCAGTTGCGTCGCTTCCTCGGGGTCACCCGCTTCCATGACCGCATTGAAATCAAGTCCTAGCATAGCCACACCGACAGCGGCCACGCGCACGACACCACCGCCTTGCCGACGCACATCTTCAGCGTTTCGTGCTCGTAGAAGTAGTCGACGACCTTCTTCGCCGCGCTGATCGCGAACACGATGGCCAGCGCGATGACCGGCTTCTGGCCCGTCAGTTGGACGCAGATGCCCAGCGCGCCGCCGTACACGATGTGGTTGGCCCAGTCTTGGGGGATCTGGGGAACGCGGTCTAGGGGGTTAATCCACTTTGGTGCGTTCATTAGACACCTCTCCTAATGCGCCAGTTGACGCCAGCGTTTGCAGCAGTTGCGGAAGTAAATCCAGCCACAAGATTTGTGGCGTCTACAGAACTGACGTAAACATTCTTATTTGCAGCCTCAGCATTGCTGGCTACTACTTGGCAATCGGAAACTGCCGGGGTGTAATTCAAGCCATGTGCGATGTTGTAAGTGCTGACGCCAGAACCGACAACCACCTGTCCCCGACCTTCAGTATTGCACCCGATATTTTCGTTCACTTGAGCAAAAGTCACGTTCAGTCCGGTTATTGTTGCGCCGTTGTTAAAAAAGTTGTGCTTGATGGAAATCGCGCTGTCGCTAGTTCCTAGCGAACAATAGATTGGCGAAACACTGCCAACGGCTCCCTGACTAAAAGAATTGTTGTGAATAAACATATTGGTGTTAGTCATTGTGAACTGAATTCCATACCGCGAAAAAAACGCAATGCTGTTGTTGCAAATTTGAATTTCATTCGGAGAAATGGCGCCGTCAATTAGCACGGCGTCGAACAAGTTACCAGTTTGAGAATGCCCTGTTAAAATGTTGTTTGTAACAATTATATTGGTACAAAAATACGCACCAGATGACCCGATGTGAAGGGCTGCGTTGTTGTTGTTTGATCCGATATAGTTGTTGGTTAATGACGCTTCATTTGTCGCCAAGAACAAAGAGTTTGTATTGAAATCAATAGTGCATCCATCTAGCACAGACCAAGTATCCAACCCAACAATAGACACTCCAGTTGCCCACCCCATGATTTCACAATCGCGAAGAATCAGACCTGCGTCGTATCCTGTGTTTGTGCCGGGATAGTTGACTCCATAGGGTGCGGTGGGTGCGCCTGCAAAAATGCAATTACTTACAAATGGGCTAACCGACTGCGAAAAATAAATTCCGCTACCAGTGTTTATTCCAGTGAAATAGCAATTCTTGATGATGTGTTCTCTGCCGCCTATGGAGTAAATGCCATAAGTTCCGGCAGATGTAGCGAAATTGCAATCACACACTAGAAGTTCGTTCCCGGTGTTGTTAGATGGCGCTGCTGTGAAATTGATACCCGCGCCTGATCCGGTAAACGACAGCCCTTTGACAATCAGTTTGTTGCCGTGGTCTGTCTTTTGGATGGCTCCCGTTGCGCCGGTACAGTTCAACGTAGCGCCATACCCCGTTAGGGTTATGGCTTTGCCAGTGACGTTAACCCCGCTGACCTTGTACGTGCCGGGTGGGAAGGACAAAATAGAACCCGCAGCAGCGGCAGTAAACGCCGCAGTGATCGCCGTCGTATCGTCGTTGCTGCCGTCACCGACCGCGCCGAAGTCCTTGACGCTCACACTCTCCTGCAACTTACTCGCAGTCGTGCGCGCTACCGACCCCGTGCCGCCTTGTAGGTAGTTGGAGCCGAGCTGGCTGAGGTTGTAACTGGCTGTCATGTGGCTTCCTTAAAATATGGTGTCATTTTAATTAGACTGAGCGCACTGGTACGTAATAGTTAGTTTTACCTGATTAGGTGATGCCCATGCGTAACTCGTTCCCCCAAGAATTCCAACGTTATTTTCCCACAGCCTACATTTATTACTGGTGTAAACATCGACAGATCCAGCTTTGTAAGAAGCCGCCAGAAGCACAATAAAAGACCCAACAGAATATGGCTCAAGCGCATTAAACGGCAGTGAGAACAGCCATTGTCCAGTTCCTAAAACGGTTGTAGAACCAACAAACATACTAATATTTACTGTTATATTTGATCCGCTTCTTGCATAGGTTCCTGTGATTGTTCCGTTGCCAAGAGAAGCATCGGAATTTGTTGAAGAAAGTGCAGGGGTGTAACTGGAGAAATCACCCATCGTGTTCCCAACGACAGATGAGCCTGTTGAAAATTGGTTGTTGCCAACCCCATAGAATCCTGTGACTCCGGCTGAAACACCAGAAAAAGGCGTTCCAGAAACATTGGCATTTACAAAGTTGTTTGACTCAACAATTACCCTAGTTGCAGAAGTATTAGAAAACGTAATAAATGCAAGTGCAGCAGTGCTTGCAAATGAATTACATCTTATAGATACGCAGGAACTAAAGTTACCAGCAGTTCCCAAAAGCATAGTTCTGCTAAAACTTATTTCTGTCGTCGTTGCTGTTTCAAACGAATTTCCCTGAATCAATAAATTGTAAGTGTCTGTAATTTGGCACGATATTGAACCAGCATTAAAATTGTTGTTTGTAAAAACGTGGGTGTTGCCACCATCGTCTGCAATATGAACGCCAGTGGTGGTATTGAACTGGCAGCCGTCAATCGTAATCTGATTCGTATAAAATGAATTTGCGCCAACAGTGTGACTTGCGCCATTGACAAGCCAAACACCTACGCCACCAGCCGGGGCAATGATGTAGCAGTTTTGCAATCGCACAATTTCAGATTGATCGAGAATCACGCCATACTGATTTCCATACGTCGCTACACGCTCAATCGCAAGAAAAGTTGATCCGACATCAGCAATAGATGCTTTTCCCGCCGTCTGAATTGTGCACAAAACATAAATATCGCTAATATAGATATTGGCTGCTGTGCTGGAATTTATTGGGTTGTTGATCTGAATGGCATCAGATACGCCCGTGTACTTGATAACGGTTCCTTTGACGCCCGCTAAATCTATTCCAGAGCCAATGTAATTGACGTTGTTTTTGAATATCAGTGTGCTAGAACATAGAAAAACACCTGTAGGAAACGTGAGAGTTCCGCCTACGGATGACACATAGTTGATTGCATTTTGGATTGCAGCCGCGTCATTCGTACTCCCATCCCCCACCGCCCCAAAATCCTTAACCGACACCGACTCCTGCAACTTATTCGTCACCGTGCGAGCAACCGAGCCGGTGCTGCCTTGGGTGTAACTCTGCCGTGCAACCGGCAAGATACCCGAACTGATATTCGCCGCGTTGGTCGTATCGGTCGTGGCCGACGCTGCAAACGCAACGCCCGCCGTCTTGGTGACCGTCAGTGCGCCGGTCGTGGCTACCAGCGTCGCATCGCCGCCGATTGTGGTGCCGTTCAATACCCCTGAGTTGTTGTACTGCACCTGACCCGACACGCCACCGGCCAGCGAGGTGCCGACTGGGACTGAGGTGGTGTAGTTGTACAGCACCGTTTGGCTGACCTTCAAGCCGACCAAGAACGTCAGGGTCGTTGGCGTTGTCCATGTGTAGTCGCTGCCCGGCACCATGACCGCGCCGTCGACCGAGATAAACAGGTTCGCCAGTGATCCGGGCGATGCAGGCAGGGTGAATACCGTCTGTCCAGCCGTGGCCGTGAACGTGCCGACGTAGGCCTGACCGTAGCTCGCGAGCGCTGCCAGGTTGTAGCCGGTGACCGTGTAGTCGCCGCCATTGCGGACGATGGGGATCAGGTCGGTATTCTGGGCAACGCCGCCCGCAGGGAACTGGGAAATCTTTGGCACGAATCACTCCATCAGGATCGGGTCGCCAACCGAGTCGGCGGGCTGTTGCATCTGGATCGCGTAGCCCTGCTCGGTGAGGATATCGAGTACGCCTTGGGTGTAGAACCCGGTGACGCCTCGGTCGGTGCTATCGAACCCTCGCCCATTCGAGAACTGGTAAACACGGTGGTCTGGGGCGCTGAACTCGCTGCCCCACGCTCGCCTGCACATCTCGTTCCACGAGAACGTGCGGCTAGTGACTGGTAAGCCAAGCGACGCCGGGACGGTAGAGCGCATCAGTAGACTCCTTCCAAACCGGCTAGGTGACGGGTGACCGACTCACGGGAACGCAGCTCGGTCAGCTCACCAGCAATGCGTCGCACCTGACCGGCCTCGGTCGAGGTGATGTGACCCCGGCCCGCAGCCACGCGCTCGATGGTACGTACCAGTTCGCGGATCTGTAGGTCGGTGAGGTCCATTCTCATGTTAGTTCAGGTTCCAAGATGAAGCTGTCGATGTATTCAGGTGGCCGGGGATCAAGGTCATACACCCTCGAAACGGCATCAATTAGATCCTTCAACCCCGTGAAAGGGTAGTACCCAACCTGCATCCTGAACCGTTCGGACAGATTGTACAATTGGCCGTTTTCGTCCCTTTGGATGATCGCCTTCGCGATACGGTAGTCATATCCGGCCTGAATCATGCGTTTCTGCTGGTCGGTTAGATCTGGATCACCGTCCTGCGGTTCGTAAGGCAGGTAAAAATTATGGCCTCGAATATCGGGCAACAGGCGCTGTACTCGGTCGTCTTTTGATCCCGGACCCTCAGCAGGCCACTCCAGCTCCTCAATGCTCAGCCCCTGCACGTTCTCCACCCGAATGCGCTCTAAAAAATAGTCCATGTCGGCAATTGCGCCATACCGCTCGTAGCCGACCTTGACGCCAATAACGCCTGGTGCTGTCCTCCACTTGGCCCACAGACTGCGCATCCCGGTCCAACGTTCCAAAAGGTCCATCTTGTGGTCAAAGCCGTCTAGCAGGTACTTCTGGCCGCTTTGGTCGATGCCAACTACCGCCATCGCGGTGTTTGCTGACCCTTTTTTCTTAGATCTCGCCGGGTCGATCATCACGTACACCATCAGCGCCTCGGGCCGTGCCTGATAGACCTGTAGGTCGTCTGGGTTGAACCAGCGTTGCGACCCTGCCAACGGGTTCTGCAGCATCTGGGTGGCAATCGTCGCCTCAAGCTGGGTCTGGATACGCCGATCCCACTCAGTCTGGTTGAACAGGACTGGCCGACCGTCTCTGGTCCCGTCGTGGGTAGCCGGGTAGACCCGGGGCTGCACAGCCCCAGTGCCCATAATATGGGCGTAAGTGTCTGCAAACGAGTACCGCGTGCCGATATGCCAAACTTTACCGCCCAAGCTGCCGAGGTTGTCGGACATGGACCACGCCTCGGTGGTTTTTTGAGTCTGCTCAGGCGTGCTGACCGACTCCAGTGTCACAACGTCGTCGTAGACCCGGAGTTTGAAATGCCGGGACGTCGGCTGGCCGTCCACCAGCCCGTGCGCCTCGACCGTCGCTTCTTTGGCGTTCGATTTGCGCTTGACGATGATTCCGTTGTCCAACGACCAACTGGGCGCTTCGCCCTCGGGGTTGGCGTAGAGAATCTCGGGGAACAGCGCTTGCAATAGACGGTTGTTCGCCAGCTCGCGCTTGATCTGGGCCAGAAACGCTTTAGAGATCGGCTTGGTGTGACTGAAGATGCCCACCGTGATCTCAGGGTCGATCAGGATCTGCTGGATGATGCCGGCGAACGTGATGATCGTGGACTTGTAGTGTTCTCGCGCCCACAGGTCTAGGTGACCGTCTGGAGCCGCTTCGACCTCCCGGCAACGGGCGTACAGCCACGGGTGCCAGGCATCGGCTCGGCCCAACAGCTTGACCAACAGGTAGTAGCGGTCGACCGTCGCCAACCACCGCATCGCGCTGTAGTCGGTCCCGTTCCTGTCCAGCGCATCCCACGACGCAACTAGATCACTGAACCGAGTGGCCCTCAGCGTCGATTGCACTGCGGCCAACGAGTGCGCGGTTGAGCCGGTCGGTGAGTTCGACCCCATTTGGTGCCTCTATAAATTCTGGCGCTTCGCCCACGTAAACAATTTGCGCCGCTTTGCCGTCGACTCGATCAGCAACTAACTGCACCGCCCACTGCTCGCCCGCCATTGCAGCGACGATCAACTGGTCGCACAACTTGTCCAATCCCTTTTCCACCGTGCCACCAGATCGAGACAGCGCCCTTTTAACCGCGCTTTTGAACTCAGATCCACGCGCTGCGTTGTCGTTTCCAATGGGTCGGTGTTTCAAGGGCTTAGTCATTGATGCGCCAAGTCTTTGATTACGCTACAGAAGATGCTAACGCAGCGTCAACACCAGCCTGAAACAGCGCCCTAATCGCGTGCGCGTGGTTCTCAGTTTCAGCCGCTTTGTACAGCAGCTCCAACGCCTCATCGCTAATCAGGTCTTTGCTGTCCATTACGAGCGCGTCTTGTTAGGCGTGGCTTTTTCCAATTTCATCGGCTTCTTCATCGCCGGCGTCTCTTTGTGCATTTTCTGCGCCATCTTTTTGGCTTTCATCGGCTTGAACTTGTGTGCTGAGTCGGCTGACATTTCAGGTATCCCCATGGTAATTGGAAATCGCGTTATACCCAGTCAGCGCCCCATATGGGCTTTTGGTACGCCGGGTGTACAGCTCAAGGCGATGCGGTAGATCCTTGTTGTGCCTGTTCAGGATCGTGGCATCCAGATCGTAGTCGCCCGTAATGTACGGGGTCTGGCGCCACCCTTCCGGGCAACACTTGTGCACTGGGTAACCGTTGCCTTTAGGCGCTTTCATGCATTTGCTCCAACAACTTCGTCGTGCTGACGCCTTCAACCCTGCCGCACTGGTGAATTTCCGGGCCTTCAAAGACCGGTTCACCGACAGGCAGATGCTTCCACCCTATCCTACGGTAAAAGATTGGTAAAGCCCCGTGATCGTAACCTTTGAACAAAATCTGTGGCCGAATCTGCAAAAGCAACTTTTGGTCGTCCCCCTCAAACGGGATTACGGCAATCGGGGTCAGCAATTCCCACCGGGGTTTCAGTCTTGCTAGGTCACCATGCCAGCGGTGAATTGCCCAAAACCGGTTGCCCCAGTTCTGAATCGGTCGGGTCGGTCCTTTTAACCGCATGACCGACGCATCGCTGTTTAAGGCAATGGTCAGGTGGTCGCAATTCGCCAGCGCCTCGGCCAGCATCAGTTTGTGACCCTCGTGCAGCAGGTCGAAACAGCCGTTTACCAACCCCGTTTTCACAGCAACGCCCGCAGCTGGTCAGCCGAACAGGTCGCCGTACCCACCTGCCCCACCACATGACCGGCGGCTAGGTTTGACAGCTCAGCAGCTGTGTGCAGGTCGACGCCTGCTGCCAGGCAGGCGCCAACTACGGCCACCACCGTGTCGCCTGCCCCACACACATCGAACACTGTTTTTGATGTGGCCGGAAAATGTTTGTCAATTCCGTTTTCGTGCAATGACAAACCACGCTCGCCTAGTTTAAACAAGATGGTCGGAAAGTCGTTCATGACGACGTTCTCGGCTTCGTCAGTGTTAGGGCAAATGATTGTGCAGCCTCGATATTTACTGAAATCCTCACCCTTTGGGTCCACCACGACTGGGATTGTGTGCACGCGACAAGCCAGAATCAGGTCAGCGACGAATTCCCGATCCAAAAAACCCTTGTCATAGTCGCTGAGGATCACCGCATCAATGCCGGTTAGGTCGGGCGTCTCGGTCGGCGGTTCGTAATCGACATCATCGTCGATGCGCAGCAAATGGTGGCTGCCCGCCATGTACCTGTGCTTCTCGCCCCACGCTACGGTCGGAAAATGCGTTTTTACGTTGCACCCGAGCGCGCGCACGTTAGCCGCCACGTTGGCAGCCCCACCGGGGCGCGTCTCACGGGTAAATTCCACAAAAATCGGGACCGGGGCTTCTGGACTGATCCGCTCAACGTGCCCTTCGTGGTAAACGTCCAGCATCGGATCGCCCACCACCAACACGGTGACGTCCTTAAATTCATCAATGATGTCAGTCACTTGCCAATCCCCTTTTCAATTGCGTGGCAAAGTACGTGCGTCACTACCATGTGCATCTCTTGGATTACCGCCGTACTGTCTCCCGGCACAATGATGTCCACCGCGCATAGCGCAGCCATCCCCTTCCGGCCACTGATCCCAAGGACTCGCATCCCCTTTTTCTGGGCCGCAAAGATTGCCTCTTTGATGTTTTTGCTTTTACCCGAGGTGCTGAACACGATAAGGGTGTCCCCAGAGTTTCCCAGCGCCTCGATCTGGCGACTGAACACTGTCTCGTACCCATAATCGTTTGCAGCCGCTGTCAAAACGCTGGTGTCCGCTGACAGACTGATTGCAGCGATTGCTCGCCGGTCGGTCTCAAACCGCACCACCAGCTCGGCCACCAAATGTTGCGCCTGTGCCGCTGACCCGCCGTTGCCGCAGACCAGAATTTTGCCGCCGTTTGCTAGGCTTTCCAGACACATCTGGGTCGCAGGTTCCAGCCGATCGTGCAGCACCCGTGCCAGATCGGTCAATGACCGGCCCGTCTGTCCCAGTCGTTGCGATATCTCCAAGTCGGTTAAAACGCTCATTTCTCACCCCGCGCCGCTTTTTCCGCCTCCCACGCCTCTTTCTTTTCAGCCCACGCTTTCCTAGCCCTCGCCCGCTCCGCCCGCCCCGCATCCCGCTCTTTAGCCCGCGCCGCGATAAATGCAGCATTTGCAGCAACCCACGCAATTCGCGCTGGATCCGCATCCCACGCCGCTTTCTTTGCAGCCCACGATTCAGATAACGCCGCTCGAGCCGCTTTCGCCTCAGCTTTTAGTCGCTTTACTTCAGTTTGGTCGCTCATTTCTCACCCTCCGCAGCCAACGCCGCCCTCCACGCCTCCCACGCC
>Ga0194052_1000485_pt1 | contig 25726 bp, 22 predicted proteins | sample SepL226m_MetaG_FD_160117 | JGI IMG/M metagenome (GOLD analysis project Ga0194052, IMG submission 160117) | Anoxic zone freshwater microbial communities from boreal shield lake in IISD Experimental Lakes Area, Ontario, Canada - Sep2016-L227-6m | ecosystem: Environmental > Aquatic > Freshwater >...
CCGGCACGTCGGTCACTGTCGTGAGGATCATCACTTGGGAGCTTGGTGAGGCTGCGATTAGGCGGCCGACCTTCGCTGTGAGCTCGTCGGCGCTCACCGGCACGTGAGGGTCGAAGATCACGACGTCGGGGCGATTTCCTCGAGCAACGCGCTCAGCGTTGTCGATCCCATCGGCCGTCGCGACGACACTAATGCGTGGGTTTTGGTGCAGCAGGTTGGTAAGTGCGGAGCGGATTAGCTTTGGGCCGTCGGTGATCATCACCTTAATCACTTCAAGCTCCTCACGCTCCTGTGAGGCTGTGGGTTCGGCTTGAATTCCCGTTGTGGCCATCGTCGGCTCCTTGAACGATTGACGTCGGTTCGCTAACTGTTAGCAAACAGTTTGCCAATCAGACGGGAGCGGAAAAGCAGGGTTTTTCCACAGACGTGATTCGGGCTCACACTGACCGCATCAACGATCGGCGGCGGCGCCAGCCTGGCTGGCGAAACTCAGCTATCTGCAGGCCGATTCGCGGGGTCGAAGAGCCCGCTGGTAATTGCGTAGTTGACCAGATCGGCGCGCGTACTGAGGTCGAGTTTGCGGAGAATCCTCGCGCGGTGCGATTCGACCGTGCGAACCGACAGGTGGAGCTGTTCTCCGATCTCGCTGTTGGTGTGCCCAAACGCGACGGCCTGGATGATCTGCTGCTCTCGTTCGGAGAGCAGCGACGATGCGCCGCTGCTCTCGGCCGTCGCAATTGCAAGTGTCACCTTAGGGCTAATCCACGGGCTGGCAACGCTGGCGCGATGGATCGCCTTGATCAGGTCGGCAGGATCCTCAGACTTGAGCACGTATCCGGCCGCTCCTGCGAGCAACGCACCGCTTGCCTTGTCGGGCGCTTCGCTGTCGGCGAGGATCACGACGTTGGAGCTGGGCGAGGCGGTCCGCAGCGCGGAGATCATCACGGCGGTTGAATCTGACTTGTCACTCTCAGGGGGGTGGTAGAGGATCACGTCTGGTTTGTGGCCGGCGGCCGCGCGGACCGACTCATCACGGCCCGATGTGCCGGCCACGACATCGATTCCGTCGGCCTCAGCGAGCAGCGATCTCAGGGCGCTGCGTACGAGCGTCGGCCCGTCCGCCAGCATCAGGCGAATCGTTCCGCTTCCGGCGCCCGCGCCGACGCCATTGTTCGGAGACGATACATCCGGGCTATTGGGCGTCGCGGCTGACAAGTGGCGCTCCTCGCAGCCCATACCGGATCATCGATCGCGAATGCGCTCATGGCTGTTGATGCGACTGATGTTATAAGCGCGCGCATGCGTAAACGGCGTAGTTTCTACTGCATTTTTGTGGATCAATGCGCGGCCACGGCAGCTATTGGATGGCTGCTCCGACTCCACTAGCCCGGTGCCCGCAACTCGGTGATCGAATCCGCGGCCTGCCGCTAGACTGGGCTCTGCAGTTAGTTAGTACATCCCTAGGGGACGACAGGCTTCGACGTGGTCGGATCGTGGGGGTGGTTGCGAGCCGAGGTTCCCGGAGGCCTCGTAAATCACCGGGAAAACCATATGTGCGGACTCTCACGAGTACGCCCTCGCCGCCTAGCACACCGCTAGCGCTGTGAGGTTCGGAGCCCGGCCTGCCGGCCGTCGGGATTTCCGGATCAAACGCCGGCTTACCCGGGGAGGATTGTTCTCGCCAAACTGGGGAAATCTTTAGAGAACTGGCTTCACGCAACCCCGCCGGCGAGGCGAGCGCGAAGTGAGATTAGAGCGCCGGATACGCTCGTAGACATCACCTCTTACGCGACCGCGGACGTGGGTTCGATTCCCACCGTCTCCACTCTGCTGAGCTAGAGCTGCGCGGCCTGTTTCGGAGGCGGCGGTGGGACGATCATCGCGTCGTCCTCGTCGAAGAGGCCGTGGTCGATCGCGTATTTGACGAGACTGGCGCGCGAACTGAGGTCAAGCTTGTGCAGGATGTCTGCGCGACTTGCCTCGATCGTGCGGCGCGAGAGATTAAGTTCAACGGCGATCTCTTTGCTCGTGTGCCCCCAGGCGATTGAGCGAACAATCGTCTGCTGGCGGGAGCTCAGCTCGCCCTGCTCCGGCACGCGGTTGAGCTGCATGATCGCGTTCGAAATTCGCGGGCTGACCCATGGCTGCCCTTCCGCGACGCGTCGGATCGCCTCTGGCAAGGCTGCTGGCAGCTCTGACTTCAAGATGTATCCGGCGGCCCCAGCACTGATCGCAGATCGCGCCACGGCCGCTGAGTCCGAGGCGGTCAGGATGATGATCGCCGATTCTGGCGAACTGCCAGCTAGCAGCCCAACCTGTTCGTGGACCTCGTCTGCGGTCGTCGGCAGTGCAACCGTGAACAGGATTACATCGGGCGAGTGACCCTTTACCGAACGCAGCGTCGATTCGATGCCTTCTGTTGTCGCGACCACTTCAACGTCGGCGAATCCGTCGATCGTCGTTTCGAGCGCGTCGCGAATCAGCGACTGCGCGTGCTCAATTACGATCGTTGTGTGTTCGATAGTTCCCTTTCCCGAGAACTTACGTCTTCAAACGTTCTGGTGAATAAGCCAGATTCAGCTTAGAACCTACCACCGACAATAGGGTGACGGGGCCGATAAGTGGTGCGATCAGGTAGAAAACACGACCGATTCTCCCTCTAGGCCCCATTTACGGGGGGCTGCGTCATCCCATCCACGGATAGGCTGCGCTCTGTGAAGCGAACAAAGCTTGGGCAACTGACGCCGGTCCGCGCGCTGATCGCGGCGCAACTCGCGGTGATCGTTGCAGCCGGATTGGCGACCGTCCTATCGCTGCCGAAGTTCACCGGCGATGAGCGAGCCCACTTCAGTTATCTGCAGAGCGTCGCCGAGCAAGGACGGCTGCCGCTGCTCGGCCCGTCGCTTATTAGCCCTGAGGTCGAAGCGATTTATCAGGGAACGTACCCGTCGCCCGCAAAGATTGACCCTGCCACGCTTGGCCTCAGCGGCCGCAGCTACGAGGCCTTTCAGCCGCCGCTCTACTACCTGCTTGCTGCCGTTCCATTCCGGCTCGCTGGTGATAATTACGTAGTCAAGATGCGCGTTATGCGGTTGGTCGGGCTTGGGTTGCTGCTTGCCGCGGCGCTACTGCTGTGGCGACTGACGGTTGAGGTGATAGGCGACTCCGAGGAAGCGGAGCCGTACTTTGCGTTCGCGCTGACGGCGCTGCTCTGGCCGGGGATCGTCGTGCGAACCGTGACGATCTCAAACAGCGGGCTCGAGTTCTTGATTGGGCTGGCGCTGACTCTCCTGTTCTGGCGCGCCTGGCGACAGCGCAATGTCGGTTGGTTGATCGGCTCCGCTGTGCTGCTCGGCATTGGCTTGATCACGCGGCTGACGATCATCGTTTTCATCCCTGGACTGCTGGTCTGTGCTTTTGTCGTATTGCGTCAGGCGCAGATCTCTGCCCGCACGCGCTGGCTTGCGGCGGCGGGAGTGATTCTGATCCCAGCGCTGATAATGGCCCCGTGGCTGCTGTCGAACCTTGATCGCTACGGGTCGCTGACAGGTTCCCGTGTCGTTCGCCAGCTGATGGAGCCGTTCTTCAACCCCAAAGGCATTAAGTACACGGTTGCCGACATTCCTAGTCGGCTACTCGTAGTCACTCGCGCTCCACTGGCAGAGGAGTGGTGGATTGAGCTCCTCTCGGCTTTAAAGCGGTGGGTGCTGACAGTGCTAATGACGGGGCTCGTCGTCCTCGCTCCGCTCGGCGTTCTGAGCGTGAAGCCGCGTGAGCGACGCTCGCAGCTGCTGGTCCTGCTCGCGCTGCCGGTCGGCGTTGGGATCGTCTGGATGTGTTACGTGCTGCTCGTCCTCAACTGGGATTTCTTCTTGCCGCGCTACCTCTACCCAACGATTCCAGGGCTGCTGCTGCTCGCGGCAGTGTCGCTAGGAAGGCTGCGTCACGGAGCGCGGGCGCTGTTCGCCGGGGCGGCTGTAATGACGGTTCTCCTCGCCGCATGGTGGGCCTACCTCGCAACCGTTGAGCCTTTTACCGGCTAGCTCTCACCGTTATGAGCTGCGGTAGGCTTCCGCTGTGACTTCGGTAGACGATCTGCCTGTCCCCGGCTGGTACGCCGACCCTCGCGGTGAGAATTCGCTGCGGTGGTGGAACGGGCGCGCCTGGACGGAGCAGACCGCGGTAGCGCCGGGTGGCGGAGCATTTGCCCCCCCGGTGGTTCCGAGTGCGACCGCTGCGCAGGATACGCCGCCTGCCGTCGCTGCCGTCGCGTCCCCGCCGCGGGTAGCGTTCGTCGCCACCGCGGGCCGTCCCGCGGTTGTAGTCGCTGGCCGGTCCAGGCCACTTTCCGGCTGGTGGGCGAGGGCCGCAGCTTTCATCGTCGACTATCTGATCACCATTGCTTTTCTGCTGCCGTTCATAGTTGCGGCGATTTTGGTGGTCGCGGGAATTGACTTCTCGGTCGTCAGGATCGTGAACGGCCAGCTCAAGGGATTGACGACTGCCGATGAGGTGTCGATCGGGATCGCTGTTCTAATTCTTCTCGCTGGCAATCTGCTAGTCAGCTTCACCTACCAACCGCTGACGATGGCCCGCAAGGGCGAACAGAACGGCCGAACGTGGGGGATGCAGGTCGTCGGCATCAGAGTTGTACGACAGAACGGCGCTGCGATGAGTTATGGGCCGGCGCTAGTCCGTCAGTTCCTTGTGATGGGGCTGCTCTACGCGGTTATCTCAGGGATTGGCAACGCTTTCACCGTGATTGGCGGCACGGTTGCGATCGCGCTTGCCTACCTCTGGCCGCTTTGGGACAAACAGAACCGAGCGCTGCAGGACTTCATCTGCTCAACTCACGTCGTGCGCGACTGATTCAAATACGCCAGTTTGAAGGCGGCAAGCCGCGCTGAGCTGTAACCTCGGCGGCGATGCATTCGCTGCCTCTAGCCTCCGATGCGCTAACGCTCGCACGCTGGCAATTCGCGACCACCACGCTTTACCACTTCATCTTTGTGCCGCTGACGCTCGGCTTGGCGCCGGTGATCGCCTACATGCAGACGAAGTGGTACCGAACGCGCGATGAATCATGGCTGCGGCTGACGAAGTTTTTCGGCACGCTGCTGCTGATCAACTTCGCGATCGGTGCTGCAACTGGGCTGCTGCAGGAGTTCCAGTTCGGCATGAACTGGTCGGCTTATTCGCAGTTCGTCGGCGACGTTTTCGGCTCAACGCTGGCGCTCGAAGGCCTGATCGCCTTCATGCTTGAGTCGACCTTCATCGGCATCTGGGTCTTCGGCTGGGGCAGGCTTTCGGAGCGGATGCACCTTGCCTCGATCTGGCTCGTTGTCGCTGGCACTTGGCTATCGACGACCTTCATCTTGATGGCTAACTCGTGGATGCAGAACCCGGTCGGCTACAGCATCGATAAGGCGACAGGGCAGGCTCGGATGGTCAACCTCTGGGACGTTTTGACGAACAAGATCGCGATCTGGGCTGTCTTCCACACGCTGCTGGCCTCTCTGATGGTCGCCTCGTTCCTGCTGCTCGGCGTTGCTTGCTGGCACATCCTCAAGGGCCGAAATGTTGACCTCTTCCGCCCGGTCCTGAAGCTGAGCCTCTACATGGCGATCCCAATTTCGACGCTAACGCTGCTAGTTGGCAGCGAGTTTGGCGTTGCTCTCACCGGGCCGCAGCCGATGAAGATTGCTGCCGCCGAAGCGCTCTGGAACTCAGAGCAGCCGGCGGCGTTCTCGCTCTTCCAGATCGGTGGCTTCTCGGCCAACGATCAGAAACCCTCGTACTCGCTCGATATTCCTTACCTGTTGTCATTCTTGGCGACTAACACCTTCACCGGCAAGGTCGAAGGCATGAACCAGGTTCAGGCCAGCGAGCAGGCGAAATACGGGCCGGGGAACTACATCCCTGACGTCAAACTGGCCTACTGGTCGATGCGGGGAATGGCCTACATCGGTTCGCTCTCGGCGACGATCGCGCTGCTTGGCGGATTCCTTTACTGGCGCGGAACATTGGAGAGGTCGCGCTGGTTCTTGAAGATTGCTGTCGCAGGCATTTCGCTTCCGTTCATGACAGCCTTGATCGGCTGGGTATTCACTGAGACTGCGCGCCAACCGTGGGTCGCTTACGGCGTTCTGAAGACCGCCGATGGGCTTTCGCAATCGGTCGGCCCGGGCGAGATCATCGCCAGCCTTACAGCCTTCATGTTGCTCTACATCGGGATCGGGATTACGGCCTTCGTGCTGCTGCGCCGCTACGCGATTCTTGACCCGCCGCAAGTTGGTGCCGCGGACGATGCTGAATCCGACCCAGTGCCGGTGTACTGATGACGCTTGCTCAGCTCTGGTTCTTTGTAATCGCAGGGCTCTGGTCGACCTACCTTGTGCTCGAAGGCTTTGACTTTGGCGTCGGCATGATGATGGGTATCGCGGCGCGCAATGAGGATGAGCGCAGCGAGATGATTGAGACAATCGCTCCGGTCTGGGATGCCAATGAAGTCTGGTTGCTGGTTGTCGGCGGCCTGACCTTCGCTTCATTCCCGGCTTGGTACGGAACTTGGCTTGAGGGCGCCTATTTGGGACTCGTCGTGTTGATCATCGTGCTGCTGATGCGGGTCATCTCGTTTGAGTGGCGAGGCCGTGCGAATCCTCGCTGGCGCGGGCTTTGGTCGGCAATCAACATTGGTGCGAGTGTCACAGCGCCGTTGATTTGGGGGCTTGTGCTATCGGTCCTGCTCGCCGGTCTGCCAGTGGCAGGATCTGGCCGCGTTGGCGAGATGCGTTACTTCGGCAACATCCTCGACTTCATCACTCCGTACTCGGTGCTCGGTGCTCTCTCACTGGCGGCGATATTTGCCTTTCATGGTGCGCTCTTCCTTGCACTCCGACTGGAAGGAGATCTCGCAGACAGGATCCGCCAGCGGATCGTCAAGCTCGACGCCCGCCACCTGCTGCCGAATCTAATGCTGCCAGCTCTGCTGCTCGGCGGCGGCTTCCTGATCGCGACGCCCTTCGTTGCCCACTCCGCCAACGCGCGCAGCATCTTGCCTGTTGCGATCCCCGCGGCACTCGGCTTGATCGCTCTTATCGCGGCCGTGGTTAACGCCCAGCGCGGCGACTTTGCCCGCGCCTTCATCTGCACTGTCGTGACGATCGTCGGCTGGGTTGCGACGCTCTTTATCGGCATCTTCCCCCGCATCATCGTGTCAACGATCTCGCTCAATGACTCGGTTACGATCGAGAACGCGCAGTCGTCGCACTACACGCTCGTCGTGATGACAATCGCGGCAGTAGTGATGATCCCCGTGATCATCCTCTACCAGTGGTGGGGCTTTAGGACCTTGATGGCACGGCTCGGCCGCGGCAAGATGCCGTGGAGCGCGCCCGACGCCAGCTAGCGGCAGCAACTGTCGGGGCTCCATATAGGCTTCCTCGATGGCCACTCCAGCTGCAAGTGCACAGATCGCCCCAGAAGATCTCCCGTCACCGATCAAGGCGATCGTTCTGGCGATTCCGTTCGCTCTGCTCGGCTCGATCATCGCGACAATCTTCCTCTTCCTCGAAGACCACCTGATCACCGCCGTTTGGAAGGATCTGCCGCAGGCCTTGGGGATGACGGAGCCGGCCTGGTGGCTCGTCGTGCTGCTGCCGCTGATCGGCGCATCGCTCGTGATGATCGCCTGGAGACTTCCCGGCAAGACCGCTCTTGGCCCGCTTGAGGGGCTGCACTTCGACGTTACCCCGGCAGTCTTCGGTTCGGTAATTCTCGCTGCTTTCGGCACGCTTATCTTCGGACTAGTGCTCGGCCCTGAGGCGCCACTGCTGGCCTGCGGCACGGCGGCTGGCGCGTTCGTGCTGCGCCGCCAGCCTGACCCGGTAATGAAGTTCGGCATGTTGATGACGGCGCTGGCGGCGATCGCGGCGATCTTCGGCAGCCCAATCGTTGTCGTTTTGATGCTGGCTGAGTTCACCGCGCTTGGGCGGATCCCGGCGGCGGCGCTGATGCCAGGCTTCGTTGCGCTCGGTGTTGCCTACATCGCGGAGACTGGGGTAGGTGGATGGTCTGGGCTTGGCAGCTCGTCGCTGGCGGTCCCCGGGCTGCCGGAGCTCACATCAACTTCGGTCACCGACATCTTGGTCGGCTTAGCGGTCGCGCTGGTAGCGGCGATTGTCACGCTGATCGCGCGTAAGTTTGGCGAGCGCGTTGCGCTGATGGCACGCAGTCATCCGCCGGTGGTTCTGATCGGCGTCGCGCTGATTACATCGGCTCTTGCGATCGCCGTCCGTGAGATTACCGGCGGATCGGTCAACCTGGTGCTCTTCAGCGGGCAGCTGGGCACGCCTGAGATGCTCACTGAAACCTCGCTTGGAGCGGTGGCGCTGATCATCGTTGCCAAGCTCGTTGCCTATGGCGGAGCGCTTGGCGCTGGCTACCGAGGTGGCCCGATCTTCCCGGCTGTATTCCTCGCCGTTGGCGTTGCGGTTGCCGGCACGCTGATCTTCCCTTCCGCGTCGCTTACCGCTCTCGTTGTTGCCGGTGTCGCGGCGGCAGTCGCGGCGGCGCTTCGTGTTCCCTTCACCGCGGCCATCTTGGCGCTGATGTTGGCGACCAGCGCCGGCGCCGGTCACGCCGCTGCGCTCGCGATTTTCGGGGCAACTATTGGTTTCCTACTTCGTGTTGCGCTCGACAAGTGGGAACTGCAGCACGACCCGGCCGAAGCGCTGGCCGCCGCTCAGTCCTGAGCGGCGGCTCTTCCTACGCTATCTAGCCGCCCGCGTAGCCCCACGCTGAGGTGTGGCACGGGGAACCGGCTGGGCACGAATCAATAATCCGCCCATTCGGCTTGAGGAAATCAGACTTCTGCTGCCGCGCGGCAGGCGTGGCGCGCGGCAGGCCGTGAGGGTCAACGCCGAGCGTCGGAGTGAGGTCTGCGGTCGGTGCCATTGGGTTCCCCGAGCCGCCCGCGGCCTTGAATGGATCGCTAGCCAGGCAGGTTGCGAAGATCGTGGCAGCGCCATTGACCGTTCGGCATGGCCCTGCGTCCCAGATCACAATTCCTGAACCACCAGCGTTTGAGCTCGAAAGCGTTGGGATGCCCCAGAGCGGCGTCCTGTCTGCTGTGCGTGCGCCACTGCCCTCGTAGACGGTGGTGTCGTATACCGGCGTTCGGCCGACTGCGCCGAGTGTGCGGGCCTCGTTCTCGGCCGATACCTGCGCCACCTGGTGGTCGCCGAGGGCCACGTGCAGCAACACTTGGTGCTTCGGTGTGTTCGGCAGTGGACTGTTCGTCACGTGCTGGGCGTAGCCGTCAGTCTCGCCGCGATCCCAGAGGTTCTGGATCACGGATAGAAGCAAGATTCGCTCAAGCCGGCTGGTGTATGCAGGCTTGAAGATGATCTCGTAGGTTCCAAAGTCGGTGCTGCGCGGAAGCAGCATGCTGTAGTTCATGCCAGCAACACCGAGTACTGCGCGCGTGAAATCGGGCGAGATTGCCGTAAGCGCGCCGCCAAGGATTGCTCCTTGGCTGTTGCTGTCGTAGTAAAGCTGGCTGGTGTCGATCATCGGCTTAGGCGAGGTCGGCGTAACTGCCGCGCTCTTGAAGGCAGCGTTAGTCGTAAAGCCTGATGGGCTGATCATCGCGCGGCCAAGCAGCAGCTCGTTCAGCAGTCCTTGCTGCATGCGGTCGGCCATCGAGCCGAACTTCGACATGTCGCCGAGCAGGTTGATCGCGTTTGGCACGTCATCTTCGGCCATCCCGATCTCTGGCGTTGCACAGAAGATCATGTTGTGCTCGCTCGCCATGTCGCTGACGTTGCCAGCTTGAATCTCGTCGGCCGTTCCAAGCAGTCCGTGGCCGTAGAGTGACGGCCGCGCTGGTGATGTGAGCGCGCTCCGCGGGATTCGGCACATGAAGTAGGCCTTCATCCTGCCCTGCTGCTTGGGAATCGAGCTGAAGATGCCCTTCTTCGGCGTGAGGTAGTTCATTGTCCCGCCGGCCGCGCAGCCCTTGCCGATGTAGCAAGGAGCGTCAATTGTGCCTTCAACTTCGCGAGCGATCTTCGGGTTGTCGCCAGCTGTGAAGTCGGTGACCTTCGTGATTGTGAAGCCTGGTGACTTGCCGCTTACCTTCTTGTCGGCGAGGTTCTTGTCCCCGATCGCAGCAAAGGAGCTGTCTCGCATCGAGAGCACTCGTTCGCTGAGGTTGCGACGACTTGCGACGGTGAAGTCCCACGCAAGGTAGAGCGAGTTACGCGAAATCTTGGCTTTGCCTAGGGTCGCGAAGATCGATGTGTAGCTTGACGCCCGTCCCTTGACTGAAGCGATTGGCTTGCCGTCGCGCAGCGACGCGAATGCTGCCGCTGCTGGGATCGTCGCGCCAGCGCCATTTTTGAGGTTGCGAAGGGCGACGATGTAGCGATGCCCTTCGGTGAAGTTCTTGGCCGGGTGGATCATCAGCATCTGACCGTCCGTCTCGGCGATCGCATCAGGGTTCGTGTCGAGCTCAGCCCAGATTGGCTGGCGCTTGCCGGTGGTCGCGTCGATCACGACGATCGGTGCGTTTGCGTCGGCGTAGCGAGCGATGTCGGTGATTGGCGCGGCTCCGCTCTGTGTCAGGTCAAGCCCGGGAACGAAGGTGAGGATGTTTGTGCCTGGGCTGAAGCCGTCGTTGCGATTCAGATCAGGCGGGAACGCCGACTTGCCGTGCACGTTCGTAGGGAACTGACCCACCTTGAAGTTGAGCCGAAGGCCGGTCTCAGAACCCTTCTGGGCGACGGTGTTGAAGTTGCTCGGATAGGGCAGCAGGCATGAACGCGCGTCTAGCGGATCACAGCCCGTCGGCGCTGCGATCGCGCTCGCGGCAGGAATCAGCGCTAGTGCAGCAATCAGGACGGTTCCAAACCCAAAACGATGCTTCGACATTTGTTATCTCCCCAGATAAGTTGCTGCGTTCGACAGTGTCAGCGCGAAAGCTACCACGCTGGCCTTGGCGATGAGGCGGTTCGGTCGGCGCGGCACACTCCCACCTCGCGGTGCTAAACATCGGGTGTGCGCCTGACCGCCCGCCGTCACGACGTTGATCCAGATCGCCCCGATGGCCTGTTGCTACTGCTCGAGGACCCAGTCACCGGCCTGATCCCGTGGTTTGCCGTCGGCTTTCTCGCCGGGCCGCTCCCGTTCGTGATTGCCTCGGCGATCGCTCTGTTGCTTTCCCTGATGCTGGTGATGGCCTCGCGACTGCGCGGCGAACAGCCCAAGATTCTTGAGCTCTCTGACCTAGTTTTCTTCATCTGCTTGACGATCGTTGCTGCGCTTGCCGGAAAGGAATTGACTGCCTGGCTCAACGATCACGCTGACGAGGTCGCCAATGTGGCCGTTGCTCTGCTGGCCTACATCTCTCTGGCGGTCGGACGCCCGTTCACGAGCCAGTACACGCTCGGCCGCTTCCCGAACGCCAGCGCAGAGTTAAGGGCCCGCCTCGATCGCCTGGGTACTTGGATCTGGGCGCTGGCATTGACCTTCGCTGCGCTCGCTGGGTTCTACGGCGAGTTCATTCTGCCCGACCTATCAACCAACCTTTGGACCGGTTGGATCCTGCAGACCGCACCGCTGATCGTGGCGTTCAACACGACGATCTGGATTGATCGGCGTGCGCTCGCGCGCGCGGCCGGCGCAGAGCCGTTCCCCGGGATCTGGGCGCTGCTGCGCGACATCAGCTTCTGGTTCATCCCGAGCGGATGCCTCTCATTGATCTTTGACAGCGCGCCGCCATTCGTCGGCTGGGGGCTGATCGCCATTGGCGTCGCAGCAACGGCGACGTTCTGGGCGCTGCAAATCCACGACGACGGCCGAATCCGAATCGCCGCGTCGCACTGAGCGAGCCGCTAGTCAGACGGCTACAGGAATTGTTCGATACTGATTGAGGAAGGTCGAGCTGAGGCGGGTCGGCTCACCGTCAAGTCTCATCTCAGGGAAGCGGCGCAGCGTCTCCTCTAGCCAGATCTTCATCTCGAGCCGCGCCAGCCCGGCGCCGAGGCAGAAGTGGCGACCGCCACCGCCGAAGCCCTGATGCTCGTTTAGCGTGCGGCCAACGTCGAAGTGGTGCGGATCGTCGAAGACGCTCTCGTCGCGGTTGCCCGACACGTACCACATCAGAACCTTGTCGCCTTCGGCAATTGGCTGGCCAGCGATCTCGGTGTCCTTGGTTGCCGTGCGCCGCATGTAGGCGAAAGCCGGGTGGACGCGAACGAACTCTTCGACCACCTGCTCCGGCGGTACTGCGCCGCTCTTCACTAGCTCCATCTGCTCTGGATCTTCAAGCAGGCTTAGGTAGCCGGAGCAGAAGGTCGCGCGGGTCGAATCGTTACCGGCAACCATCAGCAGGAACCAGAACATGCAGATCTCTTCTGCGGTCAGTTTCTCGCCGTCCACTTCGGCGTCGAGCAGGGCGCTGGTTAGGTCGTCCTGGCGTTCAGCACCGCGCGCCTCAACGAGATTCCACACGTACTCGAAGACCTCTTTGAGCGCCGTCCAAGTGTCGTGCATGTCGCCGACTACGCGCGGATCTTCAAAGGCTGTCGTGCGGTTGGTCCAGTCGACGAGCTTGTCTGCGTCCTCGCGCGGGGCGCCCAGCATGTCGCCGATCACCATCGCCGGTACGTAGACGCCAACGTCCTGAACGAGGTCGATCTTGCCGTCGGGGTGGCGCTCAAGCGCGTTGTCATAGACGAGGTTGACGATCTCACGAATTCGATCGGCGTGATCGAGCGAGCGCTTCGGTGTGAATGCCTTCTGCACCAGTGCCTTGAGCCGATCGTGGCGCGGGGGATCCTGCGCGATCAGCATCATCCGCATGAAGTAGAGCGGCTCGTCGGGTGCGTCCTCGGGGATTTGGTCGTCCGGCAAGAATTGGTTGACGGCGAGGATGCCGCCCATCTCAGAGGAAAAGGTTTCGAAGTCGCGCCCAACTGAGGCGATCTCCTCGAAGCGCGTTACCGACCAGAAGCCTTCCTCGTGGGCGAAACCTTCAAGCGGGCTCCAGTGCACTGGCTGCTCATTGCGCAGCCGTTCAAAGACTTCGTGGGGCGGTCCGTCTTCCCAGAGCGAGAGGTCGCTGAGGTCGATTTGGTTGAGGTCGCTGCCTGCGGTTGTGGTCATTTAGGCTGGGCTCCTGAGCGGACTTGACAGTGTGTCAAGTAATCACCCTAGCGGATCAACCGGCGAGCGTCCATCGCTCGGACGCCTATCGTGTAATGAATGCTAGGAGTTGCTCTTGCAGCATTAACGCTCGCCGCGGGCGCACACGGAGCCGCCGCCGCGCGTCCGCCGATCGTCTGGAATGCGATCCCCTACTCAGCTAAGCGCAAGAGCGAGATGTCGGCCTATTCTCGTCGCCACTACGGCTTCAGCGGGTCTGAGCTGCGCAATCCAAAGGTGATCGTCGAGCATCTCACCGAGTCGTCGACATTCAGTGCGGCATGGAACACGTTCGCGCCCGATGTTGCTGACAGCGAACTTCATGAGCTGCCGGGAGTTTGCGCCCACTTCATTATCGATCAGTACGGCACGATCCATCAGCTCGTTCCGATCACGCTGATGTGTCGCCACACGGTTGGCCTCAACTGGACAGCGATTGGGATTGAGCACGTTGGCTTTACGCCGAACGACGTTCTCACGCGCTCGCGGGTGATGTCAGCGTCGCTGAGGTTGACGAATTGGCTCCGCTGCCGGGAAGGCATCGCAATAAACAACGTGATCGGTCACAACGAGAGTCTGAAGTCGCCGTATCACCATGAGCGAATTGCTCGGCTGCGCGGCCAAACGCACGACGATTTTCCCACCAGTTCGATGGTCAAGTACCGCGCCGCCCTGCGCAAGATGACGTGCTGAACACGCCGCGCGTCACCTTCCTCGGCCACTCGACGGTGGCGATTGAGGACTCCGGAGTTCGACTGCTTACCGACCCGTTGCTGCGCGGCCGCGTCGGCCATCTCCGCCGTCACGTAAAGGCAGTTGATTCCCAGGCATGGAGCAATCTGGACGGCGTGCTGATCTCGCACCTCCATCACGATCACTTTGACCGGCGCTCGCTCGAACTGCTCGATCGCGCTACTCGAATCATCGTGCCAGCTGGCGGTGGGGCTCTAGTGCGCGAGCTCGGCTTTAGCTCGGTCGAAGAGGTTGTCGCCGGCGACAACCTCAGCTTCGGCTCGGTCACAGTGACTGCAGTGCATGCTGAGCATGACGATGGCCGCGGGCCTCGGAGCAGTCATCGGGCCCAGCCGGTGGGCTACGTCATCGAGGGTTCGAGCAGGACCTACTTCGCTGGAGACACCGACATCTTCAGTGAGATGGATCAGATTGGCCAGCCGCAGCTCGACCTCGCACTAATCCCAGTGTGGGGGTGGGGTCCGACGCTCGGGCCTGGCCACCTTGACCCGCGATCGGCAGCTGAGGCGCTCGCCATGCTCGGCGCCCGTAGCGCCGTGCCAATTCATTGGGGAACTCTCTACCCCTTTGGTCTAGCGCGACTGCGTCCGCGCGCGCTGAGCGACCCGCCTCACCTCTTTAAGCGCTACGCCGCCGACCTTGCTCCGCAGAGCGAAGTAAAGATTCTTGCCCCCGGCCAGTGGACCGCGGTTTAGCTCCGCTCAGGCCGGCGCATCGCAGCAACAACCCAAGACAGCAGAACCGCCTGCAGCGGCAGCCGGGCCCAGAGCGCTTGCTTTGGAATCTTCGGGAATCGCTCGGGGTGAGTTGCCATCTCGATGTTGGCAGGGAAGACGCCAATCAGAGTCAGGATCGCCAGAATTCCCCCACCCCGGCGAACTCGCGCATCTGGGCAGATCAGCGCGGCGCCGGCAACCACCTCGGTCACACCGCTGATGAAGATCAGCTCATCGTGAGCTGGCAACCACTCCGGCATCATTGGCCGGTAGAACCAAGGACGGAGGAAGTGCATTGCTCCGGCATAGATAAGAGCGGGGCCGCAGAGGAATCGGATCAAGCGCATCAGCCAAGCTTAGGTGCCGGGAACTGGCGGGAGCGTGAAGGCTTGGTCTCCCAGCGCGATCACCGGTTCCTCGCTGCCATCGGCGCGCGCGGTAATCGACAGCGGGTACTCAGCACTGTCGGTCTCAAAGACGGCCATCGCGACGTTGCGCCCGCCTAACGCGGTGGCTAGGGCGCTAACGCCATCGACGAGATGCTCGATCCCGCCGATCGTTCCAGCGATCTCGCCGCTCACCGGATCAACATTGAACGGCGGTAGTGGCTTCACTTCCGGTAGCACGGCTGGGGTTGGCTCGAGCTCGGCGCCGTGGTCGATCAGGACGATCCGGTCGCCGAGGTCCACTTCGATCGCGCAGAAGCGCTCGCAGTCGATTGTCGCCGGCCCAACGCCGGGCTCACGGTCGACGACGGCTAGCGCACGAACTGCGTTTGAGTGGTGGAGGAATTCACGCAAAGTCACGACGGCGAAGTCGAGCTCGCCAACGCTGCTGACCGTTTCCTGCACCTCTGCATCGGGCTGTTCCATCGCAGTGGACGCTATCAGCGACGATGCGGCGGGTCGGCCTGCGAAGCTGTAGTCGTGGGATTCTCGCTGACAGGCCCAAGTTTGACTCTGCGCCCGCCGCAGCAGGACGACGCCGCCGCCCTGCTTGAGCTGGCGTCCGATCCGGAGGTGACGCGTTGGTTCTCCTGGGGCCCTTACACCGAGATCGAGCAGCCGCTGGCGTATATCGAGCGCTGCGCCGGGCAACGCGAACGCGGGGAGCAGCTTGACCTGCTGATTATCGACCACGAACTCGGCCCCGCCGGGATAACCGGCCTCAGTGAGTTCAACTTCCGCGACCGCCGCTGCATCGTTGGCACCTGGCTTGGTGCCGACTTTTGGGGGACGCATGTCAATCGCGAGTCGAAGGCGATGGTTGCTCACCTAGGTTTTGAGCTGCTCGGGATGAACCGCATCGGCTCGTACTCCAACCCGCAGAACGAGCGCTCGACCAGCGCGCTGGAGGCTGTCGGCTATTCGCGTGAGGGCGTCCTGCGCCAGTGGCACCGTCATGGCGCGCGCTACCTCGACGTCAACATCTTCGGGATGCTTCGAGAGGAGTGGCTCGCCAGCGAGCAGGCCGAAATCGAAGTAGTGAGTGAAGGGACGCCGCCGAGCGCGTTCCTGCAGGCTTCCTAGTCGCGCGCGCTCCAGCTGAATCCGCGAACGGCGAGGATCACGCAGGCCAAAGTCCAGACTGCGACCACGGCGAGGTCGGAAAGATGGTCGGCGATCGGTGCTCCGGTCACGAGTGCGGCGCTGATCCCGTTAATCACGTGCACCAGCGGCAATGCGTTGGCGATGTCGCGCAAGAAGGTTGGGACGTGGGCAACGTCAAAGAAGACGCCCGAGATAAAAATCATCGGTAGGAAGACAAGATTGGTGTAGGCCGGGGCGGCCTCAAAGTTTGGGATCACGTGCGAGAAAGCGACGCCCATCGAGGCGAAGCAGGCGACTCCGAGGACGGTGAATATGGCCAGCTCAGCCCAGTTCTTCGGCCAGCCAAGGCCAAAGAAGAACTTGCCGGCGACGATGATGATCAGGATCTGAATCACGGCGTTGGTTGCCGCGCTGCCGATGATTCCTGTGAGATAGGAGGTGCCGGGCAGTGGCGTACCGCGTACGCGCTTGAGCACGCCCTGCTCGCGGAGAAAGGTCATCTGAGTGGCGAGCGCGTTAAAGGTTGTCGCCATCACGCTGAGGCCCGCGATCCCTGGCACGAGCACATCGAGGTTTGCTTGGCTGCCGCTAAATACAGCTCCGAATAGGAAGAGAAAGATCAGCGGCAGTACGAAGCTGAAAAATGCTGCCGTCGGGTTGCGCCAGAACATCTTGCGCTCGAGGCGGTACTGGCGCCAAGCAAGTGTTGTGTCGCTCATTGCGGCACCTCGCTCGCTTCGTCGGCGGTTAGTTCTAGGTAGACATCTTCGAGCGAGGGACGAACAACAGAGCAGTCGGCTAGTGACTCTCCGCGGGCGATTGCATCGCCGGTGAGGCGGTGGAGCAGTTCAGTCGGGTTGTCGACCTCTTCGCTGATCAGCGTGCCGTCTTCGCCGCGCCAACTGACGCGGTAGCGAGCCGACGCCTCACTCAGCGTGTCAGGCGGGCCTTCGGCGAGGATCTTGCCGCTCTTGATGATTGCCACTCGGTCGCAGAGCTCTTGCGCCTCTTCGAGGTAGTGGGTCGTCAGCAGAACGGTCTTGCCGAGCTCGCGCAGTCGCTTGATCGTCATCCATGCGGCGCGGCGGGCCGCGGGGTCGAAGCCCGTCGTCGGCTCGTCGAGGAAGATCAGATCCGGGTCGCCAATCAGTGCCAGTGCGAGGTCAAGCCTGCGCTGTTGACCGCCAGAGAGCGTTCGCACCAGCGCCGTTGCCTGGGCATCGTCGTCAAGGCCAACAATTGCCAGCACCTCGTCAACGTTGCGGGGGTGGGGGTAGAGCCCGGCCCAGTGAGCGACCGCTTCGCGGACGCGGACGTGGCGGTACATGCCGGAGCTCTGCAGAACGATGCCAACGCGCTCGCGTAGCGCGCGAGGGCGCTCTGCGGGGTTAAACCCGAGCACCGAGACGCTGCCGCTGGTACTTGTGCGGTAACCCTCGAGAATCTCAACGGTTGTCGTTTTGCCAGCGCCATTAGGGCCAAGCAGCCCGAAAATCTCGCCTTCTGCGACCTCAAAGCTGACGCCGCCGACGGCCTCGTGGTCGTCATAGGACTTGTGCAGATCGGCGACCGTGATTGCTGGCTTTGGGCTGGGCACCGCGCAATGATCGCAGGACGATGCTGCAATTCGGTTATCGGCAGCGCAGAGTGGCTCAAATGTCGCGATACTGAGTCGATGGCCAAGGCACGACCAATTCCCGGGCTAACCGGGCAGATGCGCTATTCGGACGCTGCCACAGCAACGATTGCGGTCCGCAGCGACGAGCTTTTCGACCATGCAGCCGGCGTACTCGACGTAACCCAAATCGAAGCTGTACACGCGATGCGCGTCGCGACGCGGAGGCTTCGCTCGGTGCTTGAGTTCTACGAGCCTTGCCTCGATCATGAGCAGCTGGAGCCGATTCTCGCTCAGATCTGCGAACTCGCAGACGTTCTCGGGCAGCGCCGCGACCCCGACGTTGAGCTCGAGGCGCTAGCCGGATTTGCCGCCGCCGCCAGCGAGGCCGAGCGGCCAGGCATTGAGCGCTTCATCGATCGCACCAGCGAGCAGCAGCAGCAGGCCAACGCTGAGCTTGCGCAAATGATTGAACAGATCAAGGCTGATGATCTGCGTGGACGCTTAGCCGCGCTGATCGCGCCCGCGCCAACCGCCGCCGCGGTCGACGGGCCAACTGTTACCAGCCCGGCTGTCGCTGAAGAAACCGACGCTTCGCCCGTAAAGAGCGGCTGGCTGCGGAGGCGATGAGGAGATGAAAGCGCGCAAGGTCAAACATCTCGACCCCGATGGCACGCTCGCCGACAACGCCCAGCGCGTGGTTGCTGTGCGGATCGATGAGCTCTACGACTTCGTTCCAGCGGTCCTTGACCCAAAGCGCGTCAAGAAGCTGCACGCGATGCGGATCGCCGCCAAGCGGCTGCGCTACGTGCTCGAAGTCACCTCCTCAGCCTGCTTTGGCCCATACGCATTGACGGCTACCAAGCGTGTGCGTGAGCTCCAAGACCTGCTCGGTGAGATTCACGACTGCGACATTCAGCTGCCGCGCGTGCAGCAGATCCGCGCCGAGCTCAGCGAGGAAGCCGCCGCCGAGCTAGCGCTGCGCGCCGGTGGCGCCGCCGACCTTGATCCGGCCCTAGCCTCAGCGCTCCCGCACAGCGAAGATTGGGCCGGACTCGCCGCACTGGAGCACTACCTCGCTGTCCGACGTGGCCTGCTCTACGACCGCTTCATCACGGTTTGGCAGGACATTGAGCGATCGGCGATGCGTGCCCGCCTAGAGTACGCAATAGCTGAGCGCCCAACAATGGTCGCCAGCGACACCGAAACGGCAACGATTTAATGAGTGACACCGAAACAGGGACCGACCCGCTAGCGCCTCATTCGCCTGGCCTCGAGCTGCCGTTCGATGCCCGCCCGACCGCTGAGGACCCGTTCCCGGCGCCACGTGAGTCGCTCGACCTTGCGGACCCGGCCGTTGCGCTCAATCGTGAGCTCTCATGGGTCGATTTCAATGATCGCGTGCTGCAGCTCTCGGAGCGGTCGGATCAGCCACTGCTCGAGCGCGTCAAGTTCGCGGCGATCTACTCATCGAACCTCGACGAGTTTTTTATGATCCGCGTCGCCGGTCTGCTCGATCAGGTCGATGCAGGAGTCGACCGCCAGCGCGGCGGTTACTCGCCATCGGGGACGATTGATCAGCTTCATCTTCGAGTTCTGCCGCAGGTCGAACGTCAAGCGCGGCTCGTTGCGGGCACACTGCTGCCGGAATTGGCCGAGCATGGAATCGAGGTCGTCAGCTTGGACTCGCTCTCAGATGTTGAGCAGGCTGAGCTGGCGGAGCGATTCAAGCGTCAGGTCCTGCCTGTGCTGACGCCGCTCGCCGTTGGCCTCGGTCGGCCCTTCCCATACATTTCAAATCTCTCGCTCAGTCTCGCGGTGCTGGTCCGCGACCCGCAGACCGATCAAACGATTTTCGCCCGAGTAAAGGTCCCGAAGGGCTTGATCCCGCGTTTCTTCCCGATCAGCGAGGGAGAATCGCGCTTCGTTCTGCTCGAGGAGCTGATCGCCGCCAACCTGCAGGGACTCTTCCCGGAGATGGAGGTCATTGACCACGCCTGCTTCCGCGTTACCCGCGACGCCGACTTCGACATCTCCGATGAGGCTGACGACCTGCTCAAGGCGATCGAAGCTGAGCTGAGGCAGCGCCCGTTCGGCGAGGTTGTGCGGCTTGAGATCGAGGCTGGCATAAGCCCTGCGATACGTGAACAGCTGGTCGAGGCGCTGATGGTTGAGGAACGGCAGATCTACTCGGTTCCCGGCCTTCTCGACATGACCGATCTATGGCAGCTGGTCAAGCTGCCGGGCCACTCGGAGCTGCGCGATGCGCCGGCAGCGCCGCTGACCCAGCCACGACTGGCTGAGGCTGAGGCCGAGGAGCGGTCGATCTTCTCAGTGATTCGCGAAGGCGACGTGCTCGTCCACCATCCATACGAGTCGTTCTCCACCTCGGTTGAGCGCTTTGTCCAAGAGGCCGTTGAAGACCCTGACGTTCTTGCAATCAAGCAGACCGTCTACCGCACCTCCGATGACTCGCCTCTCGTTCCGTCGCTGATCCGCGCCACCGAGAAGGGCAAGCAGGCCGTCTGCCTTGTGGAGCTGAAAGCCCGTTTCGATGAGCGCGCCAACATCTCTTGGGCGCGCAAGCTTGAGCGCGCCGGTGTTCACGTCGTCTACGGCATGCCGGGGATCAAGATCCACGCGAAGTGCGTGCTCGTTGTTCGCCGCGAAGGCGATGGCGTGCGCCGCTACGTCCACGTTGGGACCGGCAACTACCACCCGACCACCGCGCGCCTTTACACAGACTTCGGCCTCTTCACCTGCGACGACAAGATCGGCGCCGACGTCGCCGACATGTTCAACTTCTTGACCGGCTACGGGCGCCCCGCCAACTACCGCGAGGTCCTGGCTGCGCCGCACTTCATGCTCGAGGGGATCCTTGAGCGGATCGAGCGCGTGGTCGCCGCCAAGGTCGAAGGTAAGCACGCGCGAATTCGGATGAAGATGAACGCGCTTGTTCACCCGGAGGTAATCGAGTCGCTCTACCGCGCTTCGCAGGCCGGCGTGCCGATTGAACTCAACGTTCGCGGGATCTGCTGCCTAATCCCAGGCGTGCCCGGAATGTCCGAGAACATCAGCGTGGTCTCGGTCGTTGGGCGCTTCCTCGAGCACTCGCGGATCTACACCTTTGAGCACGGCGACGAAGTTGAGGTTTACATCGGCTCCGCCGACCTGATGCCGCGTAACCTCGATAACCGCGTTGAGTTGCTGACGCCGGTCAAGGATCCAATCTGCCGCGCTGAGGTACTAGACACACTCGAACGCTGTCTGCGTGACAACGTCAATGCTTGGGAGTTGCAGAGCGACGGAAGCTGGACGCCGGTGATCGCAGGCCCAGGCGACGAGCCACGCTCGGTCCAGCGCGAGCTGCTTGCTGTAACCGCCGCGCGCGCAGCCGAAGCATCGCCGCAAGCGCCGTGAGCGAAGACGAACAGACGCTCCGAGAGCGCGTTCTCGAAGCCGAGATCAAGGTTCCAACGCGCGGCAACCGCAAGCTCACGCAGCTAATTGACGCCGTCAACTCAAACGAGCGGATCAAGTCGACCTGGTACATGGCTGGGCTCAATGCCAACCGGCTCGGAATGTCAGACCACTCTTGGGTTCATATTCAGATTGTCACCAACATCGCCCTGCGGCTAACGAGGCTGCTAGCGAAGCGTGGTGTTGAGACCGGAATCGTTGCCGACCATGGAATGACCGAGCGAGATGCTGAAGTTGTGATCGCCGCCGGAACAATGCTCCATGATCTCGGCCTCTCAATCAATCGCAAAGACCATGAGACCTACTCGCTCTTTCTCGCCGCGGATCTCCTTCCCGCGCTGCTCGAAGATATCTATGAAGAGCCAGAGCGAACGGTGATCGCCAGTGAAGCTATGCACGCGATCATCTCGCACCGTTCGAAGGGCGAACCGCTCACCGTCGAGGGCGCGATCGTTCGGGTTGCTGACGCGCTCGACATGGCGAAGGGCCGCGCGCGGCTGCCGTTCGAGGCGGGGGAGACCAACATCCATTCGCTGTCGGCTTACGCAATCGAAGAGGTCAAGATTCTTCCCGGCCGCGACACAGCAGTTCGCGTGGAGATCGCGATGAGCAACAGCGCGGGGATCTTCCAGGTTGACGAAGGGCTTGGGACGAAGCTGCGCGGCACGCCGCTTGAGCAGCACATCGAGGTCGTAGCGCGGATTGAGGGCGAGCACGAGAAGCGACTCGTGTCCGTATTTCGCCTGTGAGTCGAAGCTCGGACGCCGCCCGTCAGCGACGGCTTGCGGTGATTGTTGGCGCGCTCGTGGTCGTGGCGATCGCTCTCGTCCTTTTCACCGGTCCGCTGAAGCCCGGGAACTCAAATACCACCGCCGCTGCGCCAGCGAGCACCACCGCCGCAGGTTCGACTACAACGGGGCAGCCAAAACCGGCCGCTGACACGGCGCCGCCGCTGGCTACCGGCAGCTACACCGGGCCGGTCCCGATCCTGATGTACCACGTGATCGCTGCGCCCACCGCGAGCACCCCTTTCGCTGAGCTTTGGACGCCGCCCGAGACCTTCAAAGCGACCGTTGACCTACTCAAGAACGACGGTTACAGAGGTGTCACGCTTGGGCAAGTCTGGAAGGCGTGGCACGGGGGCCCAGGCCTCCCACCAAAACCGGTTGTCGTCAGCTTCGACGATGGGTACCTGAGCCATTTCGTCAGTGCCCGACCGATCCTGCGCGCCGCCGGCTGGCCGGGCGTTCTAAACCTCGAAGGTAAGAACATCGGTCCGGGCGAGCTCTACACCTGGCAGGTGAAAGCGCTGCTAGCGGCAGGCTGGGAGGTCGATTCGCACACGATGACCCACCCTGACCTCACAACGCTCGGTGACGCTGCGATGCGGACCGAGCTGGTTGATTCGCGCAAGCTGCTGCAGCAGAAGTTTGGTATTCCGGTTGACTTCTTCTGTTACCCATCAGGGAAGAACGACGCCCGAGTCCGTGCCGCCGTGCAGGCCGCGGGATATCAAGCCGCAACAACGGTAGATCCGGGGATCGCGTCGAAGAGCGACAATCCGTATCAGCTCCCCCGGATTCGCGTCAACGGGACCGACTCCGCCGCATCGGTGGCCGCTCGCGTAAAGAGCGGAAATGGCGTCGTTGGCGGCTACTGAGGCCAGAGGGTTGATCTCACTGGGTCGCCGCGGCGCTGCCGTTCGTTAGACGGCTTCTAATCCGCCGCGCGGCGGGCGATCAGTGCGTCGGCCGCCACTGCACTGTGTTCACTGACAATCACTGGGTTGCACTCGATCAGTTCGAGCCCGTCTGCGAGCAGTAGATCGCCGATCCCGGCAGCAAACTGGGCCAGCGCGGTGACCGCTAACTTCGCCCTGCCGCGGCCACCGTCGAGCAGCGGGGCCCCGCGCAGGTCGCGTATCGCCGCTGCGATCTCGTCGGCCGAGGCGGGGAGGGGGATTACTGCCGCGTCGCTGAGCAGCTCTGTCCAGACCCCGCCGAGGCCAACAATTAGCGCTGGGACTACCGCGTCAGTACGCGCGGCGACGATCATTTCGACTCCTGGCTCAGCCATCGCCTCCACGAACAAAGACGCCTTGGTGGCGGCCGGCAGCGCAGTTAGGCGCGCGCAGGCAGCGCGCACGTCGGACTCGTTCTGAAGATCCAGCGCTACCGCCCCGATCTCGCTTTTGTGGCGTAGATCTCGCCCGGAAAGCTTGATTGCGACGCGTCCACCAAGCTCGCTTAGCGCGGCGACGGCATCGTCCTCATCTTGGGCGACGCGGCCGTCGGGAACTGCTAGCCCACGCGCCACCAGTAGGGACTTTGCCTCGTGTTCTGAAAGCCACTCAAGTTCCTCGTCGCCTTCACCTTCGGATGCACGCCGGCAGGCCTCGCCGATAGCGGCAATTCGCTCTGGCGAGCCCCGTTCCTTGATCATCTCGGCGATCACTTGTAGGCCGCTGCGCAGGCCGCAGATCGCCGGGATCCCGTCACTGAGGAGCGACGCGGCAACGTCATCGGGCATTAGCTCAGGAAGAGTCGAGCAGACCAGCAGCTGCGCTGGGCAGTCGGTTGCGGCGCGAACGCCGACGAGCGCTTGCTCCCAAAGCTCGGCTGCCTCGTCCGAGAACTCGTCCGGCTGGTCGTAAAGCGTCATTACGCGACCGATGGCAGGGTCGTCAGCGAGCACCCGAATTAGGGCTTCAATCGCGCTGGGGTCACCCCACAGCAGCGAGGTGTAATCGAGCGGGTTGGCGGCCGTCGCCGCGCTGGGAAGGAGCTCTTCTAGGCGGGTGATCGTTTCGGGCTGAAGTCGTGGAAGTGAGACACCAATCTCAGCGGCAAGGTCGGCGCAGACGCTGGAGTCGCCGCCCGAGCAGGTCATCACAGCAACGCCTGCTGGCAGGCCGCTGTGGCCACGGACTGAGAGCGCCTTTGAAATCTCCAGCAGCTCATGCGGGTCCCGCGCCCAGGCTGCACCGGCCGCCTCGGCCATCGCTTGGAACACGCGTAGGTCGCCGGCGACCGCGCCGGTGTGGGCTTGCGCGGCGGCGGCGCCGGCCTCCGATGAGCCAGCTTTGAGAATCGTCACCGCAACATCAGCCCTCGCGCAGGCTTCAAGCGCCTCACACCAACGCGCGCCGTCACCCTCAGATTCCAAATAACAGGCAACCGAGCGAACCCCGTCCAGCTCGCAGAACGCTTTGAGATAGTCGGCCGCGTCAACTACGGCCTGGTTGCCGCAGGAGACGACGGTATGGAGCCGCAAGCCGCGGCGAGAGGCGATCGCGTTGATTGCGACGTTGCCCGACTGAGAGATCAGCGCGACCGGCCCCGCATCTCGCGGCCCAACCATGTCGCCCCAGAGCGCGAAATCTTTCGCGATCGAGACGATGCCGTTGCCGTTCGGTCCGCAGACCGGCAGATCGTGTGCAGCGGCCGCTGCTACGAGCGCGGCTTCGTGTTCCTTTCCCTCACGCGACTCGGAGAAGCCGGCTGCGAAGACGACCGCGCCGCCGCACCCCAGCTCGCCCGCCTGCTCAATCACCGGCGCCACGTGTTCGGCCGGAATCGCGATGATCACGGCGTCGGGGGCTTCAGGTAGGTCGGCCAGTGAAGCGAAGCAATCAAAGCCATGGACCTCGTCGCGCCTCGGGTTAACGGCGTAAACCGCGCCGCTGTAATCGAGCCGCTTCAGGTTTAGCAGCGCTTCGCCGCCATAGGACTCGGGGCGGTCATTTGCACCGACAACGGCGATCGACTTCGGATCAAGGAGCCTGCTGAGATCCACTACTGAATGACCCGCTCAACGCCACGGCGCTCAAGCGAGCGGGCAATGATCAGTCGCTGAATCTCGCTCGTGCCTTCCCAGATCCGATCGACGCGCAGTTCGCGCCAGAACCGCTCAGCGATGTTGCTGCGCATGTAACCGCGGCCGCCGAAGATCTGCAAGCAGCGGTCGGCGCAGCGGTTCGCTGCCTCGCTCATGAAGAGCTTCGCCATCGATGACTTCGCGTGGATCAGCTTGGGGTCAGCGCCAGCATCGGCGAGGCGCGCCGTATAGAGGCCCAGCAATCGCCCCGCAGCTACGTCGGCGGCTGAGTCAGCGAGCGGGAATGAGACGCCCTGGTAGTCAATGATCCGCGAGCCGCCCTGCTCGCGTTCAATCGCCCAGGCGGTCGTCTCCTCGATCAGCCGCGTCATTGCGCCCGAGCAGCGTGCCGCGATCCCGAGCCGCTCCTCCGAGAACCAGTCTTGCTGCAGCTTGTCGCCGCCTCCGAGGCCGCCAATGATCGCGTCGTCACCGACCTTCACGTCGTTGAAGCGAATCGTCGGGTGGCCGTGCGGATAGGTGTGCGTAAACGGCGGGTTGTCAACTACTTCAATCCCGTCCGTATCGGC
>Ga0194052_1000486_pt1 | contig 25709 bp, 17 predicted proteins | sample SepL226m_MetaG_FD_160117 | JGI IMG/M metagenome (GOLD analysis project Ga0194052, IMG submission 160117) | Anoxic zone freshwater microbial communities from boreal shield lake in IISD Experimental Lakes Area, Ontario, Canada - Sep2016-L227-6m | ecosystem: Environmental > Aquatic > Freshwater >...
TGGAGGTGCGAGCGGCTGTGCTGGACAACCTCACGCTCTTCGACGATCCGCCGGAGACATGGGAGAGCGAATCGCTAGCGCACCTGGATAGTGCCCTGTATGACCAGTTCGACCTGGAGGAGCGCCTGGGGGCCATCCGGGAGAAGCTCTCCTACCTCCAGGACGCCGGCGCTACCTTCCTAGGCCTGCTGGATACCCAGAAGAACCACCGGCTAGAGTGGATCATCATCCTGCTCATTCTTCTCGAAATCATCCTATTCCTAGGGAAGGACCTGCTTGGCCCTCTCCTCCTGCACCGCGGGTGACGCCATGATCGCAACCCATAAGTCCGCCCCTAGCCCAGACCCCCTGCCTGGAAAGCCAGAGGCTGAAACGGGCCAACTGAGTTCTATCACCAGCCTTGAGGCCCTGCTGGAGGAGTTGGAGGGAAGTATCGGGCAGCAGGGCCGAGCCACTCTGTTCCTGGGGGAACAACGAAGATTATGGATCTTCCTCCACCGGCCCGAGGGGGAAACTCTGCTTCGATGGGGGCTTCGGGTGCATGAGGGCTGGGCCTTCAAGGCCACACTGCTTCGCTTTGCTAGGGGCACGGATCCTGTTCATCTGCTGGCCGAGTCCGGACAGGATGGTGCTGAAGGGACCTGGCTCTGGGTGGTCCGCCGCAGCATGGAGTCCTTCTGGGCCTCACCCTTGTCCCGGGAGCAGGCCCATGTTTTCCGAGACCGCCACCGGGGCCATTGAGGAAAGCCCAGGACCTGCGAATTAAAGATAGGCCCACACAGGCCACCAACGGCTGGCTTCCTTACTTTCTCCCCGAAACCGAGTTCAGGGACTTTGAGGCTCCACCATGGGGCTGCTTTAGCGTTCGGCAGTCCTGGGCGCCGCTCCATTTCAGCAGGCATGTGCCAAGATCGCACAAGGGAGGCTGACCATGACCAAGGCGAAGCAGCAGGAGATCCATTGGCTACCCGACGCGGAGGAGCATGACTACCCCGCCGCTGCGTCTTACCTCAGCATCATCTACATCGAGGAGAGGGTGGCTGGGCTGGTAATGAGACTCCGGGATGCGGCGGTGGTGACATTCAAAGCCAAGGACCTCTTCAGGGCCTCGCAGCTGTCCCCGCTGGGTGTCAGCAATTATCACGTAAACAAGGACTGGAAGAAAATCCGTAAGGGGGTAAGCCTGTCGCCCCTGCTTCTGGTCAGGGATGAGGGCCTCGGCAAGGTGGTCATTGCCGATGGCTACCACCGGCTCTGCGCCCTCTACGAGGCCAATGAGGATGCCCTGGTTCACTGCAAGATCGTCTGAGCCAGGGCGCGTCTGCGATTCGTGCCCTACAGGTAGAGCAGCACTTGGAATCCAGCCGCAGGATCCCCGGGGATCCCTTGGCTTCGGCGGCCGGAACGAAGATCTGGTGCGTACTGTGATCCAGGATCTTGGTCTAAGAGCCGGACTCGGGGCTTAGGGTCCTGGCCGCCTCATCGTCCCCCGAGGCCTGCCATATCTCCGTACAAGCTTTCACAGTAGCCTCCTCGATGACCATGGATGTAGGCTCAGGACGTGTAATTGTTGTCAGGCAGACGTGTAGTTCCGGGAGACATGGTTACTTCCGTATGCAGTTTTTGGGTTCTGCCAGAGAGGTTGATGGACCCCTGTTAATGCCTCGTTTCCGGGGTTCGATATTCCGAGGAAACTCTCGAATTCTGGCTGGGAGAACAGTGGAATTTTCCTCGGCTCAGATCATTGAAAACAGCTTCATGGCCTCCGGCGCGGTTGTTCGAAGGAATTCAGGGGGAGCTACTCCCACCAGCGGGGTGAATCATTCGACGGTTTTCGTCTCGTTCTACTATTACGCTTTCGCGATTACAGGCATCGCCGAAGTCATTTCAGATGTGCGTGTTATATCCAGTCAACTAGCCACCTTCAAAATACCGGCGCACCGTCATGACCTCGCCATCAAACTTGGTGTGGAGGGTGTCACTTTGGCTATCCCTGAAAGTCTGGACACTGCCCTGATTCCGGACCCTATCTAGAGTGGCGAGGTCGAGGTCTGCGACGATGACCTGCTCGACATTGGCAGCCGCCTCTGTGGCTATGCCGTCCATCGGAAAGGCGAAATCAGCTGGACAATAGACGCCGCTCTGTGCGAATTGGCTGGTCAAATCAGTCATCAAAGGAAGGCTGCCAACCATCCCGGCGGTGACGCTGTAGATCTGGTTCTCGATGGCCCTGGCCCTGGCGCAGGTCGTTACCCGACAGGTACCCCGTCGGTCGTCCGTCATGTAGGGAACGACCAGCAGTTCTACTCCGTGATGGTTGCAGAGGATCTTAACCAATTCGGGGAATTGGACGTCATAGCAGATGGCCACAGCGAACTTTCCAAAGTCCGTCTCAACGACAAGCAGGTTGCGGCCGGGCGAAAATTTCCACACATTCCGTTCGGCTGGAGTCAAGTGCAGTTTGGCCTGATGAAGGGGCTCCGCATTGGGGAAATAAACAGAGGCAACGTTCAGGAGTCGGTCCCCGTCCAAGCGAGGCATCGTGCCACCCACGATGATCCGCTCGTACTCCGTTGCCAGTCGCTTGAACAACGAATCAAAGTCATCTGCGTGCTCGGATGCAAGGCGACGCATGACGTCAGCGGGTTCACCGGCACCGCTCGTGAGCCCCATGAGTTGTACCCCTAGCAGTTCGGGGAAAACGATAAGATCAGCATCGTAATCGTCGGCCACATCCACGAAGGATTCCACGTGGGTGGCAAATTCATGAAAGCTGGTGATGGTCCGAAGCGCATATTGGACAGCACAGACCCGAACTGGACGTGACATTACAGGCTTTGGGGCAGAAAATCGCATCAAAGCTCCATGCAGATGAGGGCCGCGCAGTCTTTGCTTTCAGGGTCGGAGATGTAGTTGGGCAGAAGACCATAGAGCTGAAACCCGAGACGTAGCTGTTTGGATAGGGTCGGGTCGAAGATGAGTCCCCGTTCAACCAGGGCTAGGTAGCTTTCTGCGTTCAGTAGATCAGAGGCAAGGTGATAGCCCGGGATCCGAGCACCCGCCACGAAGACCTTGCAACCCTTGTCGATTGCCAGGGCGATGCGGGCGGCATAGAGGACATGGGCCAATCCTATGCACTGGAACTCGGGGTCCACCGCCAGATCAACACCGTAGAAGGCATCCCCCTTCGGGTCATGGGAAGAGAGGGTGCCTCGTTCGGTTATCTCTGACCAGCGGTGAGGTCGCATGGCCCTCTCGGCACTGACTAGCATGGAGGTTGAATCGGCAATTACCCTGCCCTGCCCATCCAGGATCAGGAGCTGCCCTTCCGGAAAGACTTCCAGGTGCCGCTTCAGCGTTTCGGCCGGCCAGACAGCCTCAGGGCCGTGGGGCTCGACATAGACTCTCTGCATCAGTTCGATGACTCCCGGGATGTCTTCGGTGCGACGGGACCGCAATACCCAGCTTTCCGGGAGGGGCCTGAGTGGCCTAGTTTCGGAGTGCAAAACTGGAATCATGCCTCCTCCTTTGAGGCCCTCCAGTGGATCGTCCAAGTGGACCCAGGAGGTGACAATCAAGTGAAAGAGGTGCACCAAGAATGCTCCCTGCTCACTCGATTGCCTCTCTTAGGCGTTTTCACCCGGATTCATCCGGATCTGCGGCCTTAGAAGTGCCTTCTCGTTACGGAGAAGTCACGTCCTGCCCATCAGGGCAAGCTCACTCCCGGTCGAAAAGGACAAAACGGCAATTCATTTCTTCTTCCAGCCTTTTCAGAAATGGGAACCCATGATCCGGAACGCCACCCTTTCCAGTGAACTGCTGTTGGAGCCTAACCACCTCCTGGTCGAACTTAGAGGAATTCTCGACCGGAAGGCGCTGTCACCCCACTTTCAACCCATCGTGGATCTTAAGATCGGAGATCTGTACGGCTTTGAAGGGCTAATCCGCGGGCCAAGTGATTCAGTGCTCCATGCTCCTCTGAACCTGCTGGGCACCGCCCGCGAGGGAGGTATGCTGCCGGAGTTGGAGCGTTCCTGTATCGAGGCGATCCTGGGAGCCTGGGCCAAGGCGCCTCAGCACCATCGGATTTTCGTCAATCTCAGTCCCAGTGCCCTGCTGGACGCCAAGGGGCGGGCCACACAGGGGACTCACCTAGCGGAACAGCTTGGTCTGCTGCCAGGCAATGTCGTCATTGAACTCACGGAGAGCCAGCCAACCTTCGACTATCGCCCCCTGCTGGAAGCTGCGGAATTTCTCCGCACCCTGGGCTTCACCATCGCACTCGACGATCTCGGGGAGGGCTTCTCCAGCCTCCGTCTCTGGTCCGAACTACATCCCGAATTCGTCAAGGTGGACAAGCATTTCGTGCAAGGGGTTTCATCTGATCCCTTGAAGCTCCATTTCCTGCGGTCGATTCATGAACTGGCCGAGCGCACTGGTGCCAGGGTCATTGCTGAAGGCATTGAAACCGACGCGGATCTAGCCGTCATCCAGGAGCTGGGGATTGACTTCGGCCAGGGATTCCTACTCGGTCGCCCGGCGCCTCAGCCTGTCTTCCGACCAACGGCCTCGTTGGTTCACCGCCTTCGGCCCTGCCTGGATCCACCGGCCTCGCGCACCCTGTTGACCTCTAGTAAAGCCAATGCGGAGCGGCTGGTGGTGGCGACACTGCCCATCGCCCCCGAATCCACCAACCAGGAGGTCCTCTCCAGGTTCATACGCCAACCGGAACTCCTGTCTCTGCCGGTGGTGCAGGACGGCCTGCCAATCGGGCTCCTGAATCGCTATGCCTTCACGGATCTGATGTCCAGGCCCTTTAGCCAGGAACTGTATGGCAAGCGATCCTGTACCCAATTTATGGAACCCGACTTCATGATCGTGGACCAAGGCATCAGCATCCATGCCCTCAGCGAGCGGGTGGTGGAATCCGATCCCAGGCACATCCTCCATGGCTTCATCATCACCCGGAGTGGAAGATACATCGGGATGGGGTCCGGACATGACCTCATACGAGAAATCACCCAGATGCAGCTTTCCGCTGCCCGATACGCGAATCCACTGACTCAGCTTCCCGGAAACGTGCCGATCCACGAGCATCTGGCTAACCGGCTGGACTCCCCGGAACCCTTTGTCGTCTGTTACTGGGACCTCGACCACTTTAAGCCCTATAACGACGTCTATGGTTACCGCCGGGGAGACGAGCTGATCCAGTGGACTGGGCGGCTCCTGCCGGAGGTGTTTAGTAACCAGGATGATTTTGTGGGCCATGTTGGTGGCGATGATTTCATCAGCATCTTCCCGGAGTTCAACTGGGAGTTGAGGGTCGGTGAACTCCTCTCCCGGTTCGCGGCTGAAAGACACGCATTCTTCAACGCCGAGGACATTGAGCGTGGCGGCTACGATTCAGAGAACCGCAGGGGGGAGCCGGAATTCCACCCCATCGTCTCCCTATCGGTGGGGGTGGTGCTGGTTCTACCCGGTGCCTTTGCAAACCTGCATGAGGTCGCCGCCGCAGCTAGCAATGCAAAGAAGATGGCGAAACGGGAACCTGGTTGCAGCTATTTCCTGGAGCGGCGGTTATTAAAAGCCAAGTCAGCTTAGGCACCACCACGTTCTCCCAAATGAGGAAGTCAATTCGTTTCCAAATTTATTAACGACCCTCCGATAGGGCCTTCAAGAGGCACATCTTCGGCGGCCATAGCCAGGGTATCCACGGACAGAAGAACCGAGGCAATCAGAGTTCTGGAAACGAAGTTACAGTTTCTCGCCATCCATAGCGACTCAATCCATACCTAGGCATGAAAGCAGTGGTTACCCTGCCCGGGATGGCCAGGTCGAGATGTCCGGTGACCAACCGGGAAGTTTCGTGTGAAATTGTCTAAACAGACAATACTGGACCTCCAGGAAACCTAATAGTGGAATAACTGTGATGGGTCGAATTACCTCTACAAAATCCAAATCATAGTGGTAAAAATAAACGATTGTAGTGCGTTGACGAGAACAATGGTTTGCCTACATATCTCGCACAGAGGCAACCATGACCATCGACCCTATCCGATCCCAGTTTCTGCTCGCTCACCATAGGTGGCGTTTAATTCCCTCGGTCCTCGCTCTCTCCCTTGGGCTCTGCCCCAATGCTCAGGGGAAAGAGACTTCGCGACCCCCAGTCCCCAGGCAGGCTGAAGTCCCTCGGATCGCCTTCGATGAATTCGTGGATCGGTCAGCCCCAGAACCCAAGCTATCCAGGCGGCTGCTCGATCTGTCCGGCCAGCGGGTGAAGTTGGTCGGCTTCATGGCGAAGATGGAGGTAGCTCCGAAGGGTGCTTTCTACCTCACCCCGCGGCCGGTGTCCTGCGACGAGGAGGGCGGCGGCACGGCCGATCTGCCTCCGGAGGCGGTGTACGTGGTGGTTCGCTCCTCCGCCGGGAAGGAAATCCCTCACTCGCCCCGAGCCCTCGAAGTGACCGGACTGCTTGATGTGGGTTACCGCGTCGGGGAGGACGACCGGGTGACTCATGTCCGCCTGCTGCTAGATCGCCCAGATGACTTGCTCGGCACGACGCCGAAGCAAAAACGTCCCACCACCCCTACGGAGGTTCGTCCATGAAACTGAAAGTCTTCTCCAGTCTGCTGGCCATGGCTGCTGCGCTCGCGGCCGTGTCTGCAAGCGCAGCCCCGGGCAGCGTCACGCTCGTCCCGTCCGAAGGTGCCCGGTTCCTCGTTCACCAGCGCTTCGACATCAGGGTCGAGGGTCAGGGCACAGGTCCCTACTCGGCCAAGCTTTGGATCGACGGCCATCGGGCCACCTTCACCTCTGGTACCCAGGGCACCACGACCACCGACGGCATCTCCGCCCCGGGCTGGGCTGGCTTCAACCTGCGTGGCTCCTCGCTGAACCACAAGGGTTGGCACACATTGACTGCCGAGCTCACCGATGCGACCGGCACCACCACCACCACCTCGCGTATCCAGGTCATCGATCCGTTCGATGGCGGGAAGGGTGAACGAAAGTTAACCAAGAACATTGTCATCATGCTTGGGGATGGCATGGGTGTCGCTCATCGCACCGCGGCCCGGTTGGTCCGCTACGGCGTCACCGCTGGTAATCCCAACGGTCGGTTGGAGATGGAACAGTTTCCCGGCACTGGGCTGGTAAGCACCCATTCTCTCAACAGCATCATCACCGACTCGGCCCCAGGCATGGCCTGCTACACCACCGGCAACCATGCCTTCAACGGTCAGGAGGGTGTCTACCCGGCCCATGTCACCAACCCCTTCTTTGCGCCACGAGTCGAGTACCTGGCCGAATACCTGCACCGCACCAAGGGCACTTCCCTCGGCCTGGTCAGCAGCGCCGATCTTGAGGACGCCACCCCTGCAGCCAATGCCGTGCACACCGCCAACCGCAACAATGGCACGGGGATCGTGGATCAGTACCTCGACGAGAGCGACCCTTCCAACAGCAAGGCCTACGGGACGGGCTTACGTGTGCTCCTAGGCGGAGGCCGGCGCTGGTTCCTGCCCTCGACCACCCTCTATTCAAGCCGCACCGCAGGCACAGGCTATGCGGGCCTTCCTGCCGACCTGATCACGGGCTGGAACCTCCCCGCCACCCCTGCCGGACAGGGTAGCCCTACCCGCGACTTGATTGCGGGCTTCAAGGGCACCGGCTTCGCCTATGCATCCAACAACACCGAACTGAATGCGCTGTTAGGTGCCCAGACTCCCGATAAGCTGCTGGGCCTGTTTGGCTACGGCAACATGAACGTGGCTCTCGACAAGATTGCCAAGCGGCGCGGCGTACTGCCTGCGGATGCTTCCACGTTCGCAGTCGACGACTACATGGCCCCCGACCAGCCCATGCTGGACGAAATGGCCGAGGCCGCCTTCAAGGTCCTCTCCCGGAACCACGATGGGTTTGTGCTGATGGTCGAAGGTGCCCACATCGATAAGCAGTCCCACTTGATGGACGCTGATCGAGCCATCGGAGAAACCCTGGAGTTCGACCGCGCGGTGGGCGTGGCCCGTCGGTGGGCCGATAAGCTGGGCGATACCACCGTGCTGGTGCTCGCCGACCACGAGTGCTCAGGGTTCAGCCTCATCGGGGCCCTCTCCCTCAGCGGAGGCATCTCGGCCCTTAAGAGCCTCCCTTCCGACAGTGCGTCCCTGTCTCCCTCGGTGATCCCTGCTCGCCAGAATGCTGTGGGTACTTATGATCTCGCCGGGTTCCCCAGTTATAGGATTCTTGCTGACGGCTACCCCGCCACCATGGACATCGACAACAAGGTGCTGGTGGGCTTCGGAGCCAACAGCGATCGCTACGAGTCCTGGCTGTCCAAGCCCACACCTGTGATCGACAGCCTCCTGCCTAGCGCCTTCAAGGGCAGTGGCGGCATCCTCGGCCAGAAGGGCTATGCGACCATCCCCGAGCTGCGCAACATCGATAAGGATGGCTTCTTCATCCGCGGGCAGCTCAACGGCGAGGGCCAGGCGGTCCACACCGCTGCCGATATTCCGGTCTCCGCCTACAGCACAGGCAACAAGGCCTGGCTGCGCTTCATCGGGTCGCAGAGAAACACAGACGTGTTCTTCCAGCTGATGAAGGCCGCGCTCAGCGGGGACGCTCCTGCTGATGAAAATTCAGAGGAAGTCGAGTAGCCACGAGGCAAATGCAACCCCGTAGGAAAACGTAAAAGAGCGCGCAGCCTGCTGCGCGCTCTTTTACATTAGAGTCCTAGGGCAGGTGGCGGTCCCAGAAAGCCTGGCAGTATTCCTTGGGGTAGGTGCTGGGCCCAGGAGGAGTCCTTACTGCGGCCTAAATGTCAAACCTGGGCGGTCTCACCACCTCCTAGTGCAGGGCCCTAAGGCTGCCGATCGAAGCCGGGTGACCCAAGGCAATGCTGGGGTCAATCCACGCCTGGGGTCGTTCTCAGGGGGAACCAAAGGGAGGCACGGTTGGTTCCGGCCGGAAGTCGGGTAGCTCGGGACAGTGCGTGGCGCCAGCCTGCGCGACCGGACATGAAAAGGCGGGCCCACTGGGGACCCGCCTTTCTCTTGGTGTTACTGCCTAGAAGGAAACCAGGAGCGCAGCTACCAGGGTGTTGCCTCCCTGCTCACCCGTCTGGCCGGTGAAGGGCTTCAAGAAATTCTTGGAGCGGGCGATGTAGTTCAGCTTGAGGTTGGCAGCCTTCACCGCCTTGGGGTTCCAGGCATAGGTGTAGCCCAGGGTCATTTCGGTGTATTTAGGGGCATAGTCCACAGCGGCCCCGTTCGCCAGGATGGCTGTGCCAGGGGCGGTCTGGGTGTAGGGGTTGTAGGGCGTATACCACTGGTTGCCACTGTTGAAGTTCATCAGGTCGTAGCGAAGCAGAATGGTGTTCTTCCCGGTGGTGTAACCGCCCGTGGCGTAGTAGCCCGCGAACTTCTGCTCCAGGTGCTCGCGCTTGATGGCCGTGCCCAGGGTGGGGAAGCGTCGCCCGAGCAGGCCCGTCATATACTCCGTGGTGAAGGTCCAGGTGCCGTCCTGGTAGGCGTAGAAGGCGCCGGAGTTGGTGGTCTTGTCTTTGTTGCCGTAGACGTCGGCCTGGGTGGGCCAGTAGGCCAAGGGTACTGGGGCGGGGGAGATGCCGGACTTGTCAACCTGGTCGGTGCTGCCTTGGAGGGTGTAGACACCGAACCTCTGGGTTTTGCCCATGGCGAATTCCAGGCGACCCACGAAATCCTTCTGGGCGTTGACGTCGTTCCCCTTGCCTGAAATCGCATCGTTCATGCCGTTGAAGACAGCCAGAGTGGCCTTCCCGGCGAAGCTCCCGGGTGCACCAAAAGTCTGGGAGAGGGCCAAGCCGCGGTCCCGCTTGTCGCCGAACATCCGGCCCAGCTGGCTGCGCTCGGCGAAGAGGATCTCGGTAGAGCTGGTGAGACCCTCGTAGGTCTGGAGGTTCTTGAACTGGCCGACCTTCATCTCCATGCCGGGGAGCAGCTTTAGGGCAATGAATGCGTCCTGGAGGATGACGGGATTGGTTGTCCCCACCGAAATGGAAGGGTCCAGCATTACCTCATACTCCACCCCTTCCACGACGGTTCCGGAGAGTTTGATCTCGGCCCTGCGGATGGTGGCCGTGTTCTCTTTGAACTCGCTGCGGAGGTTGTAATAACCGGCGGAGTTTCCGGGGGTGACCGAGGAATTCAGCCTGAGCTTGTTGTCCACAAGCTGGGTGTACCAGAACTGGACGTCTCCACCGACCTTGATGCTCTGGGCGGAAAGGTGGGAGGCTGCGAGGGCAAGGGTCATGACTCCGAGGGCTCGGAAGGACTTCATAGTTTCTCCTGGGGTTCTGTGGGAATGGAGGGTGGCGCCAGGCTCAGTTGGCACGGGGCAGCAGGTCGATGGTCTTTACGACGCCCCAAGCCACCGGCGCACCGAAGGTGGCGGTGGGGTTCCAGAGGCATTCCCGGGCGGTGAGCTTCTTGGCCGCCACGTCAATAGTGACGACCATGAAGGAGAGCTTGGTCTCAGTGGTTCCGGACACATTGCCCTTCATGGGTGAGTCCACCTGGAAGACCGGGAGGGAGATGTCGGCGGCGGGACCGGTATAGGTTCGGAAACTGTTCACATTGTCGTTGCCATGAAAGTAGGCCACAACGTTCTTGTGGGCCTTCAGCCAGGTCACGAAAGCGCTCTGCTCGATGGTGCTGGGGGCGGTGATGGTGAGCCCGTCTGCGAGCTGGTCCACCAGTAGGTTCTCGAACTTGTCCGTGGCGTTGATGTCGTGGGCGCCATTGGGATTGGTGAAGTGCTTTGACTCTACCTCCGGCTGGTCGTGAGTGAAGAGGATCACGGGGGTGGTGGACCCCACGGTCTTCAGATCGTTATCCAGCCAGGTGCGGACCCCGCTGTCGGGCCACATGTTCACGAATACAAAGTGGACTCCCCCGATGTCCTTGGAGTAGTTGATTTTATCGTTGGTGTAGTTGTAGGTCGCCGCCGTGCGAAGGCTCGTGGGGGACATCATGCGGTTGTAGATCTCGGCCATGACCGTGGCATCCGTGAGCGGGCTCATGGTCTTGTAATATCCGAGGGCATTCGAGACATCGTGATTGCCGGGGGCCAGGTAGATCGGGGCCGCCTGCCCGCCGGCATTTTTTAGAGTGATCCCGTCCAGGTAGTCCGTCTTGAACTGGGCCCAGGATGCTGCGGCCGACTGGATGGGCACTTCCGAACGGTTGGCAATGTCCCCCGTCATGGCCACAAAGTTCATGGCTCCGACGGTCTGTCCCTGGCGCAGCCCGCCATCCAGGGGCAGGGTCACCGTCGGCAGGCTGTTGATCCGGGCAATCATGGCTGCATGCACCGGTTGCGCATTCACCGTGGTTGCGCCCTGGAAGGTGGCCCGGGTGATCCCGTAGTGGGCGTCGGAGGTGTAAACAAATTGAATGGGAGCAGGCGGAGCCGGATTGGTCCCGCTTCCGGCGCATCCCAGGGCAGCGATCCCCAGGGTCAGGACACCCGCGAGGCAGGTGATGGTATTCAGGTGGGCTTTCAAGGACATGAGTCTCCTCCAGGTGGACACCCTTACGCTGAGGGCTGTCGGTAACCTGGGTGTGTCCCTGACAAGGCGGGCGTGGAGAGAGGAGGAAACTATTTAATGACGCATGTATCAACAATCAATGTGACTGTTTCAACCTCTAAGCACTACAGGCTTTGGTGGGTTTGACCTGTAGGTCTACCCCTTCGACCACTTTGGCAAGTATCAGCTCGATGTCGAATCAGGATCTTGAACCATTCGCAACCTGCATCCCCGCCGGTGTTCACGATGCTTTGGTGCGACCCCGGATGTTGGCCGGAATGGCCGAGGCCGAGGCCGTGGTCACCCGAATAGCCTTTCATGGCCGGTCGAAGGTGCCGCTATAGGCTTGGGAAGACTTCCCTGTGGAAGTGCGCGGCCTGGACAGAAGGCCTTCCGCAAACTCGGGGACTTCACTCTCGGTGCAACTGGAAACAAAGCAGGTGGCACATCACAGCATTCTGCCTTTTGGACCCGCCCATTGGATTCGCACCGATATGCTCCCACCGACCAGCGGTCCCACTGTCATGTCGTATGCCGTCCAGACCACCCCAGAGGTCATGTCGTGGTCCCAGACCATCGCGGTGAAGCACTTTGCCCATGGGTCACGGCTGGCTAAACAGCTGGGTTGGTTCCAACCCTACCGTCTAGCATAGAATTCAGCAGAGAGCAGATTGGATTTTGATTTAATTACTATAATAACTTTGTTTATCATATTTTTATTGCTATAATCAATATTTATGGCCATCCCTGTTTCATACTCCCCCCTCCAGACCGCCCAGAACCCCAGCAGTTTCAGCCCGAGCGCAGCGAAACCAAGCATTGTGGCGGCCGCCCTACTGGAGCAGGGCTACCCCGTAGCTTTCCAACGGCCACGCCCCCTGCTCTTCTCGGAGCTGTGCCGAGCCCACGACCCTGCCTATGTGCAGGGAGTCCTGTCCTGCGAAGAACCCAACGGCTTCGGGAACCAGGACCCAGATGTGGCCAGGAGCCTCCCCTACACCTCAGGCTCGATGCTGGGAGCTGCCTTGGCTGCCACCCCTGGGATGCCTTCAGCCTCCCTCACCAGCGGCTTCCATCACGCCTGCTGGTCCCAAGGCGGCGGGTTCTGCACCTTCAACGGCCTCATGATCACTGCGGCCGCCTTACTGGCTACTGGCAAGGCTGACCGGGTGGCCATCCTCGATTGCGATGCCCACTACGGCAACGGGACCGATGACATCCTTCACCACCGCCTGGACCTGGCGCCGAGGATCATTCACCGAACCATGGGTTGATCCCGCTCCCAGGGATCACGCTACCTCTCCAAGTTGCGAGTGTTCCTGGCCGACATTAGGGGCTTCAACCCGGACATCATCCTCTACCAGGCTGGAGCGGACCCTCACATCAGCGATCCCCTCGGCGGGGTCATCACCACCGAAGAAATGGCACAGCGGGACCGGATGGTCTTCGAGTTCGCGAGGGACGGTGGCTTTCCTCTGGCCTGGAATCTGGCGGGCGGATATCAAAGGGGCGGTGCCACCGGCATCGATCCCGTCCTGGCGCTCCACCTGAACACCTTCCGCGAGGCATGCCGGGCCTACGGGCTCTCTGTGCCACCGGCCATGTCGGGGGTGACTTGGGGCGCCCAGCACGACCATTCAGAAGACCGGTGGTAGGGGAAGTTCTGGGCGGGACTTCTTCGCAACGCTTTGAGACGCGTTGCAACACTTTGCTACACAAAGGCCCTGCCCTACAGGTCGTCATGTCCATGGCCGGTCGCCTCAGTCACCCAAGCTGTTGCTGTCGTTGCAAGGTGTAGCAATATGTTGCGGGTCACTCCAAACCGTTGCATCGAGAAAAACTCACATGGGGCGCCTCGCCCGGCCCGGCAGAAGACCGGTGATCGGAGAGGCGTGGGCTTGGGGACCCCCGCAAGGCGCTAACTCCTGCTGGCGTTCTTCTCGCACCAGACTCTGATGGAGGCAGTGATGAGGCCAACATCATCAGGCCCAGCCCAGAGCATCACAGCCACGCTGCTGACGGCCCTTCGTATCTCTGGCCAGGGGCTTTCGCTGGAAGGATTGAACGCAGGATCCTCAGCGAAGGGCATTCTCCGAATCCAGCCCTCGCGATACATCGTCCTCACCAAGTCATGCCCCTGTGCCAGCGGCGGCAAGGCCTCTTCCTTCTGAAGAATCCTCATCACGTGGATGTAGTGGTGGGCGTATTCCGCGGGGTCCCGCTCGGCCTGGAAGGCGTCACTGATGAGGTCCAGCTTTTCGATCAAAGTGACCAGTGGATGGACGCACGGGATTGAACTCAGTCGATTCTGGATGTATCGCCCTGGCTTTCCTTTCGTGCCTAGAACCTGATGGACTTCAGAGCGTAGCTCCTGATTAACAAGAGGGGCCTTCCGTCCATGGCCGATGGTGATCTCGAGTGTCGTTCTGCCCCCAGGCAAGGCCTTCTTGCGCCGGCTATGAGGGAAAGTGGCTGTGATGCTGGCCCAGTTGCCGCCCTCATCCAGTTCCATCTCCTCGGCCTGGAACTTCACCTCAGGAATGGAGAGATTAGCCACCGCCTGGAAGAACGCGATTCGTTCTCGAACAGCTGCGGGTTCAGGGGAGCTCCAGTCGTTCACACAGGGCAAGACCGTTTGTCCGTCGAGGATCCCGATATGGATGGCATCGGAAAAGTCATCGATCAAACCGAAACCCTTCCGGATGCTGGTCTCACCCCGGAGGCATAGGTCGAGACCTGCACCCTGAAGGCCCCACAGGACGTGATCAACCCAATAGGAGCGCTCCGCCTCCTCCGGTGACAAATCAAGGTCGCGAGTAACCGGCGTTAGCAGCTGCCTGAAGGCGGGGTCCTGATGGATGAATATCACGGTGCCTCCCCAAGGAGGCACTCAAGGAAGCGCCTGGTGGCAGCCGTCCCGTAGGTGGAAGCCTCTCTGGTCAGGCAGGCCTTGTCGAACCGGCCTTCCTGAATTGCCTGCACCAGCTTTGGGGCTACCTGGCCACGCGTAAGGCCGACCGACTCGAGGTTCTCGAGAAAATCGACCACGAACCATTCGAGGGTCGGAGGTTGGGGGAAGGCGACTCGCTTCAGGTAGACGGGACTGTTAGCAAAGGTGAAGATCCCGCTCCGCTTGGTGTTGTAGAACAGGGTGAACGAGTAGTGGCGGGTTCCACCCAGTCCCAAGGTGTTCCAGACAGGAGGGCCGGTTTCGACGAATGGCCCGCCGTTCAGGAAGACCTCTAGGACTGCCAGCATGTCGGGACCCACCATTCCGAACCGAGTCCTTCTGGGGACATAGAACAGCCCACCCAAGTTCAGGCGCTTTAGGCGCCCTTCCATGAGTAGGCGCTTGGCGAGCCGAGAGGGGTTGTCAGACAGATTGGCCAGGTCCCGGGTTCGGACCACAGCACCAGGTTTGAGGGTCACCATGATTGGGGAAGTCATTGTATGAATTTTCCCGAAAAAATCATACTAATCCAAAAGGCCGCAGTGAAATCCCCTCCTGGCGGGATACTTTATGGTTTTGGGTTCAATGCCTAGCATTTGAAAATACGCTGTTAGACTATTCATTACATGATTTAAGAAACCAATAAATCAATGGTTCAAATTTTGACGCCCCCGAGTTTCCTCCGAATTCGGGCCCAAACCACCTCGTTCCTACCACGTCAATACTACGTCGATGATAGGCCGATGAATGCTTCAAACCGGGGTCTGGGCGGCCAAAAAAGCCTGCCCCGCCCAGCCCAAATTGCCTCCGCTTGGTCGCTCCGTTGGAGGCATTTGGCTCCTCTATCAGGACCAACTGCTAGAGGGTTCCCTTGTTCTGAGCTCCCGACCCGTGGTTTCTCTGTCCCAATCCCAACCAAAAGGGCCGCCACAGGGTGGCCCTTTTGGTTGGGGAGTGTCAGTTGGAGGCTCTTCGGCGAGGTGTACCTGGCTAGTTGACGGCCGAAGGGGTGGATTCAGCCCCGCTTCTTTACGCCAATCGTGTAACTCCCCGTGGCCGCCGGATTCTTGTGGCGAACCGAGAGCCAGTAGGAGCCTGGGGAGAGTTTTCGGACGATGCGGCCATTGAGACCCTTGCCGTGATCGTCATCCCACGCGAGAACCGCACCCGAATCGTTGGGACCATGCAGGGTCAGCACAGTATCGCTTGGCCCCTCAGTGGACATGATGTGGGTGGCCGCCGCAGCCACTTCGAAATGATAGGTATCGACTTCACCGCCTGTCGACAGATCAGCGCTGGTCCTCGCCCCGCCGATGGTCAATTCGAGGAGGCCTGGGGACGCTTTGGGGTACTGGCGGCGCATGAATTCGATATCGGTCGGCGAGAGGGTCGTGTTCCATCCAATCGCGTAGGAGCCCACGGTCAGGGAGTCCGGGATGGCGTATTCCATGATGGAAGTCGGGTCGAAGGCCGTGTGGTTGGTGGTGTCTTCGGTGTACACCTGGAAGATGTTGGAGTCGGTGTCATCCCGCGACCAGCCTTGCTGCGCATAGTAGGCGTACACTTTCTCTTTGTCCCACGGGATCTGTCCAAGGGCTGCGGGGTTCTGGTGTTCGTGGATCATGCCCAAGGCGTGACCGAACTCGTGGCGCACCACCCGCTGGTACTCGCGAAGGGAGGTGGTGGGTTCGAGCCAGCCGTAGTTCATGGTCGCGGCATTCGCTGCCACCGTCAGCGCATCCGTTCCCACGGTCGACCAGCAAAAGCCCTGCTCGGCAAAGCTGATGCGGATCTCCGCCGCACCGCTGGTGACGAAGTCCAGGGTGAGGTTGGCGACGGCCTCCCACTCCTTGGCTATGGCCGCGACCTTGCTCTGCACCTCTGGAAGGCCATCGAGAAACTTCACACGCAAATGTCGGCCATTTTCCCACAGCTTCATCCGCTCCACTGCGGCACGCTGCGAAATCGGGCCACCATGCGAACCGGCATGAATTGGTGCTCTCAGCGGCCTGACGCGGATGTTGTCGATTCGCTCGTCCGTGGCCGCCTGATCCGGCGAGCGGACCGACAGGGGCTCCCGGCTCACCAGCCCAGGTAGGTAGGGTGAGCAGATCTTGTAGGTGCGTGGCATGGGTTCTCCTTGGTTGGGGAGGGGGCTGATGGACTGCCTTCAGGTCACGATCCGCACGGAACGGACCGCCACGTTGGGGGTGCTCATGGCCAGATCCTCGAGCGTCGAAGCGGTGAGGGCGATGTCGTCGGCGGGGCTGGTGCCGGCCCGGATGACGGCAACCAGCAGCACGACGGTGTTCTTCTTCAGCCCGGTCAGGTTGAGGTCGAACGTGGCAACGCCCGAGTGCGAGGCGTCGAGCGTCTGCCCGGCCAGGGTGCTCCGCCGCGTGGCCGTGGTGGTGCCAACGTAGCTCCAGCCGGCTGCAAACGACTTCGAGGTGGTGCCCACAGCTGAGTTGAGCACATCGTTCACCGCCCCCGTCCATGGCACATTGCCGCTGAACCAGGTGGTGTGGTCGTTCCACTTCGCCCTGTTTCGTGGTTTCGGATCGATCCACTTGAGCAGCGTTACACGCACGTCGGCGCCATCTAGGGCATCGAGGCCGCGGTGATGCACGACAACGTCCACCTTCGATGGCTTGGGGGGCAGTGAACAGGACGTGTGGGCCAGATCCCCTTCGGTGAGTGAAGGGGTAAGCTCATACAGGTCAGCCTCGCTGGGCACGCCGAGACCCCAGGGTTCAGCGATGGCATCATCCCCTTGCATGTACAGTTCCCAGAAGTGCTTGTTGATCTGCACCAGGCTCTGGGCCGGGATCAGCGGCACCGCCGGGACAGCCACGGTGGGCGCGCCGTGGTCACGCAGCACCTCGCTGAAATAGGCGTCCCAGACACCGTTGGCGACGATGCGGGGATCCTTGGTGTTGGACCTGAACGCAGCCTGGAAGCGCCGCAGCGACTCGGCGGCATCAGGGAAGGTGCTCCGGCTCCAGGCCAATGACGCCGGGGCCGACACGGCCTTCGGTGCCACCCGCGGACGCACATCGGGGCTCCCGTGCCAGGACCGGTCCGTGACCAGGTCGCGCTGCTTGGCGAACGCACGCAGACGATAGCGGAGATCGTCATCATGGGCACGCACATAGGTGAGGTCCTGGACGTCGGCGACATCCAACCGTAACTCCCAGAGGCCCCTCGAGGCGATGGCGGCGCGCAGCAGTACCAAGCCGTCGTCACTGAAGAGCGCCAGATCTTCCACCGCGGCCTCAGGCAGGCCGTTGACCTTCTGTTCCCAGGCCCAGGTCGGGGGAGCGGCTCCATGGTCAGTACGCACCCCACGCCAGACGCCCACCGTCGTGCCGACCCAGACTTCAGCGGGAAAGGCAGGGTTGCAGACGATCGCGGTCACCGGAGCTGGTACGCCTTTCGGATCCTTGCGGAGCCCGGTCGGGTGCCAGTGATCCGTGCCATCGAACCACCACAGAGTGTCCACGTCAGCCTTGTCAGGGTCGCCGATGGTGCCGATGTAGAGAGCACCTAAGGCCCCATGTGGCGTGGCCGGCTGCCCTGCGCCAAGGGGTGGATCCAGATTGACTGCGATATCGGTCCAGACCTTGGCGTCAAGCAGGGAGGGCGGGCTAGGTGGGCGTTTTTTGACCTTGCCGGTGGGTGAAAATCCAGCCGGCATCACGGGGGCCGAGGTCCAGGTCCCAGGGCCGCCACCGTTGTGCGAGTTTGGGATACGGGTATAGCGCATGAGGAGCTGCTCACCCAGCACCCAGGCTACGTCGGGACTCTGCCAACGGCAGACGGTGATGGCTTGTCCTACACTGTCCTGCCCCAGGTCTCCAGGCAGCGGGTCGCTGCCGGTAGGAAGCGTCACCCAGGTGACCCCAAAGTCATCGGAGTACCACACCCGATAGGTCCCGATGAGGGTCTGGCTGAAGTGGGCCTGGGGCGCCGGCGGAGCGGCCCTTACATGAGCTATGCCGGCAGGCATGGAATAGAAGGCCGCGAACTTGCTCTCATCCTCGATCAGGGCGTCGGCACGCACCAGGGGCCCGGTCCCGCCAGGGGTCGTGCAGTTCCAGCTGCCCCGGACGTACTGCGCCAGGCAGCGATCGGGGCTGGCGGCATCCATGACCACGCCACCGCCGTCGCCCAGGAACAGCATCTTCCAGACACCGCTGGACAGCCGCACGACCACACCGTTGTCCTGTAACCCGGCGATCATGTGACCTTCGCAGCGCGGGTGGGTGGCAACAAAGTTGGACTCGCTGATCGACAATCCGTTGTTGCGGGCGTAGAAGCCAGCCGGCCGTGTGGGGGCATCGGAGCGGAATATGCCACCGTCACAACCGGTCCACAGGCTGGCGCCGCCGTTGCTGTAGGCCAAGGCATGCACGTCCGGGTGCACGCCCAGGCCGATCAGGGTATAGGGCGTGGGAAGGCCGTACGTCAGTACGCCTGCATGGGCCGGATCGGGGGCGACATCAGCCACCACAATGGCGGCGTTGTACTGGACCTGCGCGCCATCCTGGGTCCTGTCCTCCAGGTAGCTTCCGCCCAGGGCAACCCGGTCAGGATGCGCTGGATCGACGGCGATGGCGATGTTGTAGAAACCTGAATCGCGCAGGATGTTGGGAACCCCCACCACGCCATACGCCTTCGGGCGACCCGGTCCGGCCCCCGGATTGGTCACGCGGAACAACCCCGGTTTCGTGCCATTGCCACGGTCATTGAGCACCCAGACCTGGGTCGGCGGTGTGGAGCCAGCCAGGCAGGCCCGGCGTGGTGAATAGCCGAAGGGCGAGGCACTGTCTACCTCCACCTTGGTGAAATCCGCCGCCCCGGCATCGCGCACCCACAAGCCAGCGTTCGCACCTTCCTTGACCCACACCCACAATCGCGCGGGGCTCGTACCCTGGACCGGAGTCCAGAGCAGGTCAGTGCAGTCCACGGCCAGCGTGTCGAAGGGCTTGGAGGTGAGGCGCTCCCAGTTCTTGTCTACGGCAGGCACCGCTGGGCGCTGGTACAGCCCTGTGCGGGTCGCGGCGATGACGCTGCTGCCGCCTGGCTCGCGCACGATGCGATAGACACCGTTGTTGACCAGGTTGGGCGCCTCCCGCACCCAGGGATCGGGCGCGACTGACTTCATGGGCTTATCGGCCACCAGTATGCCAATGCCGCCTTCGGAATTCCCTGGTTCGCCTGTCATCGGATGCGTAATTTCGCCCGTTCCCAGAAACACCAGATCATCGCCCTCGGCCGGCCCGAACTCGACGTACAGGGTGCCACAGGCGTTGCGCTGGGCCGGCCGCAGGATGCCCACGGCATTGGTGGATGCCAAGCCAGCCACCGACAACCAGTTGGCGCCGCCGTCCTTGGAATACCAGACCCCCCCGTTGGCGGAGGCCGCATACATGCGCTGGCCACCGTCGTGCACACAGATGGCATTGACGCGGCCGCTGACTCTCGGATTGCCCTCGGCCTGCCCACCCAGCAGGCTGACTGGGCCAAGCGCCTGCCACAGGTGCTGGCGGCCATTGGCCGGTGCAAAGGGCCCCGGAGCGCCACCGGGACGATGGGCTGGTAGTCCTGGTGTGCGACTCACACGCAGGGCACCTTCGATATCGAAGCCCTTGCGCCGGCGCGCGATGAAGCGTCCGCGACCGGCCGGGTCGTCCCCTTCTCCTTCCTGTCCAAGTGGGGCAAGGGGCCAGTTGTAGCGACTCATGCCTGGCCCCCTTTCAGTGTGTCGGGTGCGACGCGTATCCAGCCTTCCCGGAACTCGGCCGGGGTATCGGGCAGCAGGGCCGTCTGGGTTGCGGCGAGGATGGCATCCGTGCGCCAGGTGGCCGGCGTGTCGCGCCACAGAAAGTTCTGGTCCTTGCCAAAGACCGAGACCTTCGGCAGGCGCACCTGCCCTTCTTTGGCGAGGTCGGTTTCCACCAGTACGGGGCCCGTGCGAAGGGAGGGGGCGATGGCCGCGAGCCCGGGTCCGACCCAGTCACGTGCGAGGGCCAGCGCCTTCCGCGGCAGCAGCCCCGAGGTCAGCGACGCCTTCCCGGCTGGGTGCATGAAGATGGTCAGCGTCACGGTCTGACCGAGATGCAAGAGGAGCGTGTCGGCGTCATCCGTGCCTGCAATGAAGGAATGATCGATCGGCACCGCCGTGGGCATGCCGAAGGCACGAGCATACAGACCGAGCAGGCCCCGGCTGCGTCCGGCATCAGGCGCACTGCCCGCGATGGCCTTGTCCACCAGGCGGAAACGGGAATAGTCATCATCCAGGAAGAAGCCGAGCACGCCATCGTCACTGCGAGTCAGCTCGCCGATGCGCACCGGGAAGGCGTAGCGCGCTGCCTCCGTTTCAGCCTCGGCCCACTCTTGGGCCCGTTGCGGATCGGAGAGGTCGATATCATCCGGCGGCCGCAGCTCCAGACGAAGCTGAGCCCGAACCACGGCGACCGGGCGCCCGACCAGGCCGGCCACATGCTCGCTGCCAAGGGTGGCAAAGGAGTCGACCGTCCAGAGCGTCGTGTCGATGGCCCGCAGCAACGAGGTGAGCGCGGACTCCCGCTTGCCGTCAGGATCGAGCGGCGCCCCTTGCCGGGCTGCGGCATCCGCGGCGAGGAGGCCCGCGGCGAAGCTCCCAAGTGGAAGTTGCGCAGGCTGCAGCCCGTAGTGGGGGCCGGCGTCCGCCGGACCCTCCCGGCCAGGCGCGATCTCCCACATGACCCCGCCGCTGACGGGCTCGTGGAGCAGCTCACCGATGACACTGCCATCGGCGCCGAACACTTCAAGGCTCTCATCCAGGTGGTCAGGCATCACGAATCCAGCCACTGGATTGACCTGCAGGGAAGCCTCGATCTGATCGACCCGCGCCTCCCTGCCCTGCGTCCCGGGCGCTGTCGCGGCGTCCACCAGACGGAACAGCCATCTCGAGGGCCGGAGGAGGCGTGGTGGTACCGCCAGCACTCCGGGTCTCGCCGCCAGGGCCGAACGGGTCGGGATGGCCACCTGGGCGAGCGGTACCTCGAGCGTGCGCCCGAAGACGTCCAGCAGGCGGGCGCGGGTCAGCGTTAGGCCCCCTGCCAGCAGCAGGTGGGGCGCCTGAATCGGCGCCGGGTTGGCCACGCCAGACTCGCCCATGGGACGGCGGAGCCCATCCCGCACCTGGAAGCCCAGCAATTGAGTGCGCACCCCGTCGAGCGCTGCGGTCACCACATCCAGGTGGCCCACCGCTTCGTCAAGGACTGTGAACGCAGCCTGCGTATCCTTGTCCACCAGGCCGGCAGCTACCAAGTCGAGTGCATCTTCCCGCTTCAACCAATCGCTAATGGCATCGTGGAGAGTATTGGCCGCGCCCGCAGTCAGGTGCGCCCTGCCCCTGAGGGTCGCACTATCACCCTCGAAAACTGCATCGGCATGCTCCAGGTCAATCGACCCGAGCCGCCAGGCTGCAAGGGTCGGCGGATCGAGTCCCTCGACCTGCACCTCCCACTCCAACCACATCGGGATCCAGGGTTGCGCCCAGGTCGTGACGCCGACCAGGTCCGGGTCAACCCCCTTATAGAGCGAGAGCTTCCGCATCTCATCGGCAATGAGCGTCTGCTGCTGCCTAAGCCCCGGTTCGACGCGCGTCGCCGCCTTGGCGGCCTGCGCCCGCCGGGCTTTCGGCGTCTTGGCCAGAGTGGGATGGAAGGCGACGGTGGCGCCATCATAGGTACCATCGTGACCGAAGCGCAGGAGCGACTCTGCTTTCAGGCGGTTGAGGATGGCCGTGCCGTTGCCGCCACCGGGAGTGACCGCCCGCGCGATCCACTCATCGTGATAGGGATCATGCAGCAGCACTTCCCGGGCAAGCGTCAGCACCTCGGAAGGCACCGAACCGCTCCCCAGCGAACGGATGAAACGGTCAGTCGCGACGAGGCCGCTGATCTCGCTGATCACGTGGGTCGGCCAGCGGCAGGTCAGCTTGCCGTCAGCCGAGCCCCGCCCATCGTTGCCGTGGCGCAGGCTACGCGAGGTGCCGCGAATGGCGACCATGGGTTCGTCCGGGAACGCGAACCGGGGTGCCGGGCGGTCAACGACCCTCGCCTCCGTGGGGGCGAGCACTTCGCCCACCCGAGAACGGGCGATATCGTTGATCAGCATTTGCGTGGCTTTGAACAGCGTGGGCTTGCCCGAAGTGGCGAAGAGCATCCGGCCGGAGGCTGCGGACGAGGACGCCTGCGGTGCCGCCAGGCCTGTGGGTCGGGCGTGTTGAGGTGCACTGGAGAAGGTGGCCTTGGCCTGCTTTCTTTCCATCGCTGCCGCCTTGCTTTGGCGACCCAGGTTGAGTCCCCCTGTGCCACCCGTCTGCACCCGCTGGAGGAATCGGTCGGTGCCGGCCGATCCACCCGGCAGGGATGAGAAGGCCGCCGCATGCTCATGCTCCTCGATCTCCACCAAGCCATTGGCCGAGGCCAGAGCATCCACTTTCTGGGCAGTGAATGCCGCCAGAAGGCGTTCGCTCGCACGACGCTGGTCCACCGTCGCCAGGGGGGCTGCAGCCAAGGCGGCGATCAGGTCGTCGTCATGCTGTCCCAAGGCCACGCGCAGGTCTCCAGCATTCGGCCGACGATCGACCGGGGGAGTGCCGGCTACGGGCACACCGTAGATCGCACCGTGCAACAGGGAGGACCGCAGCTGCCAGGGCGGCGCGACAAAGCGCTGGCTCGCCTCCGTGGCAAAGGCCGAGGTGGCCATGAGGACCTGCTTCTCCATGAACTTCGTTTCGACCGGAGTATAGGCCGCCTCGGCTGCACCCTGGGCGCGAAGCCCGCTGCCAGCTCCGGCCGACCGGGGACTCGACCACCGATCAGAGGTGGTAAGCCCGAGGGCCTTGCGAAGATCGGCTTGGGCCTTGGCCTGCTGCGCCGCCCACTGCGCATCGCCCCACTCATACATCAGCCGCCAGCGCAGACGCTCCAGCAGCTCATGCAGGCTGTCGTTGCTGCGGGCTTTGTCCAGGGGATCCTGCGAGGGGTCACTCCACCACCCCGAGACGAGATAGGCGGCACAGTCTTCATCGACGCCTTCGGGGGCGAGCTTGCCAAGATCCGCGAGCGGATCATGGAACGCGAAGCGGTTGAGCACGGCATCGTATACCGCCGACCAGCTGACGGACCCACCCACGGTGCCGGTGAGCTGTCCAGGGTCCAACGGCACACCAGCGACCTTGGTACCTTGCGGGGTGCTTCCCCTTTCGGTCCAGGACCCCAGCGGCACGGCCAGGGCCCGATCCGCCTCAAGCACCCAGCCAGTCACCACCGCCTCGGTGGTGTTCCGGGGAAGCACAAGGCGCAGTACGACCCAGCGATTGGGGAGCACGGGAAGCGCAAGCCGGTTTTCGGAGCCATCGGCTCGCTTGTCGAGGGTGCCGCGCAGCAAAGCATCAGGCATCGCCCAGTGCAGGTGGACGCCGGAGGGTCTTGGCGTCCCTTCGGCGAACGGCTCCGGCATGCCCTCCTCAACCTGGCTCGCGCCGACCCCATCCTCCCCGGCGACCAGCATGGGCAAGCGCACCATCTGTTCCTTGTCGCCGACCTGCACGTAGAGGGCCTGCACGTCGATAGGCACCAACAGCCGCTGTTCCCGCAGCAGATGGGCATCCCAGGTGGCAATCTCACCAAGGTCAAGCTGGGCCCGGTCCGCAGCCAGGAAACGCTTGCCGCGGGTGATTTCACGGATGGCTTCCGGACTCATCGGGATCCGATCGGTCATGGTTTCACCTTGTTGAGACTTGAGGCAACCCTGGCTTGCCACTTCTCCATCGAGATGCTCACCTTGAACTTGTCGAGTTCGAAGTATCTCGTCCCGGCCACTTCATCGGGGTCGCCAAACACCTGGCGGAAGGGGAAGCGCAGCATCTGCAGTGCGTATTCGTTGGGCTCCAGCGTCCCGCCGGAGTTGGGTGCCTTGGCGGCCAGCCGCTTGCGCAGCTCCGTCACATTGATCACCCCAGGGGCACTCTTCCGGAATGGCACATCGACCGAATTCGTCGTCGTGAAAGTCGTTTCCGGCGGCACCGGGTTGCCGTTCTCGCTATCCCGCACCTTGACCTTGGCACTTCGTGCTGTAGCTGGAGCATTCTCTTCCAGACGAACCCCGAACTGGATGCCCTGGCGTGGTTCTTCGATGTGCACGACGGCAGGCACCCCATCGAACAACACGAGCAGCACCGCAGGGGCCAGGCGCTCCATGCGCAGAACCTTGAGGCGGTACTGGCTGGATTCCGCTATGGAGGTCAGCTCACCATCGGGCAGCAAGTCGCGCAAGTAGCCGCGCACATGGAGGTTGGGCCAACCCGAAACCAGGCGCGAGCGAATCAGGAAACCTGTAATGGTGCCCCCAGGCCCCTGCAGCAACGCCTTGTCATCGGTTTCGCGAATGGTCCGTTCGGTCTCGTCAACCTCGCTGCGAATCTTCGGGTAGACAGATTCGAGCTGGACCCGATCCGCAGAAGAGATGGTGCCCACGCTGAGGGCTCCCTGCACGAGGGCATCGGTCCAGGCGCGGTCGATATAGAAGAAGCGGATTGATCCGACCGGCAGCAGGGTGGCATCGGGAACCAGGTAGCTAAAAGGCACGCCATGCAGAAGGCGCAGCCGCGCCAGAAATCGGCGCAGCTCACCCGGCACGACGTGGTCGCCATCGCTGGGATCATGATCGGTCACAAAACCCGCATAGCCCTTGGCCGCTGACACCGCGGCTTCGAGCATGATCTCCGAACCGAGGAATCCCTTCATTCGCCACCCTCCTTGTCATTGGGGGACCGCTCTGCTGTCTGCGCGATCAGCTCATCAAGCGCATCGAGCAGGGGCACGGCAGCGGTGGTCCGGCCGACCCGGGTGGTCCGCCGGACCAGCGGGGGCGCTGCCACCAGGAGCGCCTGGCTGAGCTCGCTGTTCAGCGCACTGCGCAGCCCGGCCACCGCCTGCTTGTCGATTTCCAGGATGCCGCTCCTGTTGGCCATCGGCACCTCGGCCTTGGCCAGGGCCGCGAGCAGACCGACCTGGTCGCTCTGCTTGCGTAGCACGGCCAGATCAAGCCCCAGTCCGTTGGCGATGACCGCGTCCAGCTCGCCCCGCAGCTTGAGCTCTCGCCCTGGATCGGCGATGGGCCGGCGGGGACCG